>UEXX01000064.1_pt1 | contig 14209 bp, 13 predicted proteins | sample 4301161 | NCBI WGS metagenome assembly UEXX01 (sample SAMEA4773179, study PRJEB27434) | metagenome | biome: 2259; feature: agricultural soil; material: soil | place: USA | collected 2014-09 | depth 0.25 m
GCCGCCTTGGTCGCGTGCATCGCGTCCTCGACGCGCGCCTTCTTCTCCTTCATCTCGGTCTCGGTGGCCGCGCCGACCTTGATGACGGCCACGCCGCCGACCAGCTTCGCCAGCCGCTCCTGGAGCTTCTCGCGGTCGTAGTCCGACGTGGTGTCCTCGATCTGCGCGCGAATCTGCTTCACGCGGCCCTCGATGGCCGACGAGGCGCCGGCGCCCTCGACGATGGTCGTGTTGTCCTTGTCGATCGTGACCTTCTTGGCCTTGCCGAGGTCCTCGAGCTTCAGGTTCTCGAGCTTCAGGCCCAGGTCCTCGGTGATGGCCTTGCCACCAGTGAGCGTCGCGATGTCCTCGAGCATGGCCTTGCGCCGATCGCCGAAGCCGGGCGCCTTGACGGCCGCTGCCTGCAGCGTGCCACGCAGCTTGTTGACCACCAGCGTCGCGAGCGCCTCACCCTCGACGTCCTCCGCGATGATGAGCAGCGGGCGTCCCATGCGGGCCACCTGCTCCAGCACCGGCAGCAGGTCCTTCATCGAGCTGATCTTCTTCTCGTGGATCAGGACGACCGGGTTCTCGAGCACCACTTCCATGCGCTCGGGGTCGGTGACGAAGTACGGCGAGAGGTAGCCGCGGTCGAACTGCATGCCTTCGACGACCTCGAGGCTGGTCTCGAGCGTCTTGGCCTCTTCAACCGTGATGACGCCGTCCTTGCCGACCTTGTCCATCGCCTCGGCGATGATCTTGCCAATCGTGTCGTCGTTGTTGGCCGAGATGGTGCCGACCTGGGCAATCATGTGGCCCTTGACGTCGCGGCTCAGCTTCTTCAGCTCGGCATTGATCGTCTCGACGGCCTTCTCGATGCCGCGCTTGAGGTCCATCGGGTTGGCGCCGGCGGTGACGTTCTTGGCGCCTTCGCGGTAGATGGCCTGAGCCAGCACGGTGGCGGTGGTGGTGCCGTCGCCGGCGATGTCGGACGTCTTGCTCGCCACCTCGCGCACCATCTGCGCGCCCATGTTCTCGAGCGGATCCTTCAGCTCGATCTCCTTGGCCACGGTAACGCCGTCCTTGGTAATCGTCGGCGATCCGAACTTCTTGTCGAGGACGACGTTGCGGCCCTTGGGTCCGAGGGTGACCTTGACCGCGTCGGCCAGCAGGTTCACGCCGCGAAGAATCGCCTGGCGTGAATGCTCACCGTAAATAATCTGCTTGGGCATTGCCTACTCCTGATGTGCTCGTTGAACGTGCAGGCATTCAGGCCTGCGACGAAATGCGCTCGCGCAGCCTGCGCTACACCTTCTCCAACACGGCGAGGATCTCGTCTTCGCGCATGATGAGATGCTCTTCGCCGTCGATCTTGATCTCCTGGCCGGAGTACTTGCCGAACAGGATCGTGTCGCCTTCCTTGACGTCGAGCGCGAGGCGCTTGCCGTCATCCTTCTGCTTGCCGGCGCCGACGGCGATCACCTTGCCCTGCTGGGGCTTCTCTTTCGCCGTGTCGGGGATGATGATCCCGCCGACTTTCTGCTCGCCTTCCTCGATGCGCTGGACGATGATGCGGTCGTGAAGCGGTCGTACCTTCATGTGTGTGAACTCCGTGAATCTGACATGTCGTGGTCGATCTGCTGCCTGGCAATCCTTGCGCCCCGCGTGCTAGCACTCAGTGGGCGCGACTGCTAAGTATATGTCCGGGCCGCGGACCCAGGCAAGGGGGACGTCAGCGGTGGCGGGAGGGCTTTCCGGGCTTGATCCCAAGCTCAGCCAGCTTCCGGGCCAGGCTGTTCCGGTGCAGCCCCAGCCGGCTGGCGGTCTTGGAAAGGTGACCGTCGGTATCGGCCAGCATCCGGGCGATGAAGCGGCGCTCGAACTCCTGGCGGCCGTCCTCGAAGGTGATGCCTCCGGACACCATCTGGTCCACGAGACGGTCGAGAAGCTCCTTCACGGACTCCAGGCTCCAGGCTAGAGGCTACAGGCTGAGCGGGTGTCCCGTCAGTCTCTCGAAGGCGTCCAGGTACTTGGCCCGGGTGCGCTCGACGACCTCGGCGGGCAACGATGGCACGGGCGGCTGCTTGTTCCACTTGATGGCTTCGAGGTAGTCGCGGACGTACTGCTTGTCGAAGCTCGCCTGCGGGCCTCCCGGCTTGTACTGATCGGCCGGCCAGAAGCGGGACGAGTCGGGCGTCAGCGCCTCGTCGATCAGCAGCAGCTCCCCGGCATCCGTGAGCCCGAACTCGAACTTCGTGTCGGCCAGGAGGATGCCCCGCGACTCCGCGTGGGCGGAGGCGCGTCGATAGAGTTCGAGCGTCAGCGTGCGGAGGCGCTCGACAAGCGCCGGGTTCCCAAGGTGCCTGGCCGCTTCGGCTTCCGAGATGTTGATGTCGTGCCCGGTGCTCGCCTTGGTGGCGGGCGTGAAGATCGGGGCGGGCAGGCGATCGGACTCCACGAGTCCTCCGGGCAATGGGACGCCGCACACGCGGCCGGTCTGTTGATACTCCTTCCAGCCCGAGCCCGCAAGGTACCCCCGCGCGACGCACTCGACGTCGATGGGCGCCGTCTTGCGTACCAACATCGATCGGCCCGTGAGATCGGCTGCGTACGCCTGCGCCGCCGCCGGGTATTTCGCGACGTCAGTCGTGATGAAGTGATTCGGCACGACGCCTGCGAGCTGTGCGAACCAGAACACGGACAGTTGTGTGAGCACCTTGCCCTTGTCGGGGATGCCCGATCCGAGCACGTAGTCGAACGCCGAGATGCGATCGGTCGCCACGATGAGCAGCGCATCGCCCAGGTCGTACACGTCGCGCACCTTGCCCGTGCGGAAGCGGCGCAACGTCGAAAACTCCGTGCTGGTGAGCGGGGTTGCGAGCATCACGTGGGCGGGGCCTCCCGAACCGCCGCATGGTAGCAGATGCCGGAAATCCGTCATATAGTTACTCACGGCCGGCCTGAGCATGCGACAGCACCTGCGCACGATCATCGCCATTGCCGCCGCCGGCGGCCTGCTGGCCCTGTTCCTCCGCAACACCGACTTTCACCAGGTAGGCCGCGAGATTGCGCGAGCCGACCTCAGCCTGCTCGTCGCGGCCCTTGGCACGACTGCGCTCGTGTACGTGTTCCGTGCCGTGCGCTGGCAGTACCTGCTGCGGCCGATCGGGCACGTCCACTTCCGCAACGCCCTGCGGACGACGATCATCGGGTTCGCCGCCAGCGCGCTGCTTCCCGCGCGTGCCGGCGAAGTGCTGCGGCCGTTCCTTCTCGCGCGCAAGGAAGGCTTCAGCGCCACCGCGGCCTTCGCGACGATCATCCTCGAGCGCCTGCTCGACACGGTGATGGTGCTGATCCTCTTCGCGCTGTTCCTGCTGTTCTTCGCGCCGGGCGTTTCGACGACCTCAGGCAACCACACGCTGGACCAGGTGAAGCTCGGCGGCCTCGCTGCCGCGGGCGCCTGCGTCGTCATGCTCGTGGTGTTCTTCTTTCTCGCGGGCCATCCCGGCACGCTCGAGCGGCTGACGACCGGACTTCTGCGCGTGCTCCCCGATAGCCTCGGCGCAACGGCGGTACGGCTCGTCCACGCGTTCTCGGATGGCCTCGGCATCGTGCGTCAGCCGGGGCGGCTCCTGATGGCGCTGGCGCTGTCGGTGCCGGTGTGGCTGGCGATCGCGAGCGGCATCTACCTGGCGACGCGGGCGTTCCACATCGACATGCCGTTCAGCGGTACGTTTCTCATCCAGGCACTGCTCGTCGTCGGCGTGGCCGTGCCGACGCCAGGCGCGGTCGGGGGCTTCCACTACTTCTACCGGCTGGGGACCACCGTGTTCTACGGGGCGCCGAACGACCGGGCAGTCGGCGCGGCGCTGGTGCTGCACGCCATCTCGTTCGTGCCGGTGGCCATCGTTGGCCTGATCCTGCTGGCCCAGGAAGGGCTGAGCCTGTCGCGTGCGGGCGCCATCGCGCGCACGGGTACGGAGGAAGCGGCGTGAAGTGTCCCTACTGCGGCCACATGGGCGACAAGGTGGTCGACTCGCGCGAGAGCAAGGAAGGGGAAGTCATCAGGCGGCGGCGTGAATGCCTCGAGTGCGGCCGGCGCTTCACCAGCTACGAGCGGATCGACGAGATTCCCTACATGGTGGTGAAGAAGGACGGCAGCCGCGAGCGGTTCGAGCGCCAGAAGGTGATCGCCGGATTGCTCAAGGCATGCGAGAAGCGTCCGGTCAGCATCGCGCAGGTCGAGGCGATCGCCGACCGGGTCGAAGCCTCGCTGCAGGATCGCCCCGAGAAGGAAATCGCGACAGCCGAAGTGGGTCAGGCGGTGATGGACGAGCTGAAGCAGCTCGACAAGGTCGCCTACGTTCGCTTCGCGTCCGTCTACCGGCACTTCCGCGACATCGGCGAGTTCATGAACGAACTGAAGGATCTGCTGAACACAAGGGACTGACGACCAGTGCAGCCTCGGGCTACGGACTCCGGGCTCCGGGCTCCGGCCACGCCGCTCCGCGCCGCGCCTCCGGCGGCGGGCCCGCGCCAGGTGGGCGAGTCGCCTCGTCAGGGCCGCAAGCCGTTTCGCGACAACCCGACGCTGCTGCTGGTCGGCATCGCCCTGCTGGTTGCCGCCTTCGTCGCGCTCATCGTTCTCGCCCGCAGCACCACCAGCTTCTCGCCCGACTTTCTCACCGAAGTCGTGCTCTACGCGCTGTCGGTCGCCGACCTGACGATGCTGGTGGCGCTGGTGTTCGTGCTGGCGCGCAACATCATCAAGCTCGTCGTCGAACGGCGCCGCGCGCTGCCGTTCGCACGCTTCCGCGCCAAGCTCGTCGCCGTGCTGCTGGGCCTGACGCTGGTGCCGTCGATCCTCGTGCTGCTGGTCGGCAGCGAGCTGATTCGCAACAGCACGGACCGCTGGTTCAACGCGCCGATGGACGAGATCCTCTCCTCCGCGAACCGCATCGCCAGCGACTACTACGCCGAGCGCCAGCGCAGCGTCGTTGCGCAGTCGGCGCGGATCGCGCGTCAAGTGAGCGACGTGAACATGGCGTTGGCCGACACCGCAGCGCTGCAGGCACAGATCGCGAGCGTCGTGTCCTGGGACCAGGTGAAGCTGGTGGAGGTGTTCCGCGTGGCGCCCGGCGCGCCGCCATCGGGCGAGCTGGTGCCCGTGCTTGCAGTGGCGTCGCCGTCGCTGCCTCAGGGCGCCTCGCGCGCCTCGGCCGAACGGCTGGCCAGCCGCGTTGCCGCCGGGGCGACGGAAACCTGGGTGCTCGAGCCGATCGCCGCCGGAGGCGAATTGCTGCGCGGCGCGTCGCCCGTCAAAGGGCCGAACGGGCGGATCGCGGGCGTCGTCGTGGCCAGCGATTACCTGACCGGCGACCTCGCCGCGCGGTCGCGCCGCATGACGGCGGCCTACGAGGACTATCGGCAGCTGCGCGTGTTGAAAGCGCCGCTGTTCGGCGTCTACGTGTCGTTCTTCCTGATGGTGACCTTGCTCATCCTCGTCGGCGCGACGTGGATGGGCCTGTACCTGGCCAAGCGCATCACGCGGCCGGTCCAGCTGCTGGCCGTGGCCGCGAAGGAGATCGGCGCCGGCCACCTCGATCATCGCGTCGAGCCCGAGACCGTCGACGAGTTCGGCGCGCTCGTCGAGGCGTTCAACAGCATGGCCGAGGAACTGGCGGTGAGCCGGCGCGACGTCGAACGGTCGTCGATCGATCTCGAACGCAAGCACCTCGAAGGCGAGGTCCGGCGCCGCTACATCGAGACAATCCTCGAACGCATCGCCACGGGCGTCGTTTCGGTGGACGCGCAGGGCGTCATCGGTACAGTGAACGACGCCGGCCGCCGGCTGCTCGGCATCGGGCCCGATGCCGTCGGCCGGACCGCCGCGGAGGTCTTCGCGCGCGAGGACCTGGCGCCGCTGGCGGCGCTGCTTCGGTCGGCCGCGAGCCTGCGCGGTGAGACCCCTGCGCAGGAGGTGACGCTGGTCCGCGACGGCCGTGACCTCAACCTGGCGGCGGTGGCGACGACGCTCGCCGGCGACGGCGGGCGCATCGAAGGCACGGTTCTCGTGTTCGACGATGTGACCCCCCTCATCCGATCGCAGAAAGTCGCGGCGTGGCGGGAAGTCGCGAGGCGGCTGGCGCACGAGATCAAGAATCCGCTCACACCGATCCAACTCTCGGCCGAACGCCTGCAGCGCCATTTTGGCTCGGCGCCCCCGCCGACGCGCGCGCTGGTCGACGAGTGCACCACCACCATCGTCAACGAGGTCGAGTCGCTGAAGGGGCTCGTGGACGAGTTCTCGCAGTTCGCGCGCATGCCGTCGCCGAGGACCGCGCCGACCTCTCTGGCGCCGCTGCTCGACGACACGCTCGCGCTGTACGACGGGCTGTTCGCCGATGTCGTGTTCGAGCGCCGCTATGCCGAGGGCCTGCCGCTCGTACGCGTGGACCCCGAGCAGCTCCGGCGCGTCATCATCAACCTGGTAGACAATGCGATCGAAGCGATGGAGCGGCGCGGCCGGATCACGGTGGAGACCAGCCACGACGCGGCCCACCACGTGGCCCGCCTCGTGGTCGCCGACGACGGGCCCGGCATCTCGGAAGGCGATCGTGAGAAGCTGTTCATGCCGTACTTCTCGACCAAGCGGCGCGGCAGCGGGCTTGGCCTGGCGATCGTCCGCCGCATCATCGCGGAGCACGGCGGCAGCATCGAGGTGGGCGACAACGTCCCGCAGGGCACGCGCTTCACGATCGATTTGCCGGCATGAGGATTGACGATTGCAGATTGACGATTGGAGATTGACGATCGGAGATTGACGAATGACGATTTGAGAGCGGAGGCCGGTCGACGCAGGCGAGTATTTCCAATCGTCAATCGTCAATCGTCAATCTGCAATCGTCAATAGCCCATGGCTCATTCCAACATCCTGATCGTCGATGACGAGCCGGGCGTCCGCGCGGCGCTCGGTGGCGTCCTGCGCGACGAAGGCTACGAGGTGGAAGCCGTCGAGACGGGCGAGGCCTGTCTCGATCGCGCAATCAAGACCAGCTTCGACGTCATCGTGCTCGATATCTGGCTGCCAGGCATGGACGGCCTCGCCACGCTGACGAAGCTGCGCGAGCGGGAAGTGGATGCGCAGGTCGTCGTCATCTCCGGCCACGGGAACATCGAGTCGGCCGTCCGCGCGATCAAGATGGGCGCGTACGACTTCGTCGAGAAGCCGCTCTCGCTCGAGAAGACCGTGCTGGTCGTCCGAAACGCGATCCGCCAGCGGACGCTCGAAGCCGAGAATCGCGACTTGCGGGCGCGCGTCGATCGCAAGTTGAAGATGGTCGGCGACAGCGACGCCATGGTGCAGCTGCGAGAGCAGGTGGCGATGGCCGCGCCCACCAACGGCCGGGTGCTCGTGTTCGGCGAGAACGGCACGGGCAAGGAGCTCGTGGCCCGCTCCGTCCACGGCCTGAGCCGCCGGCATCAGGGCCCGTTCATCGAGGTCAACTGCGCGGCGATCCCCGAGGACCTGATCGAGTCGGAGCTGTTTGGTCACATGCGGGGCGCGTTCACGGGCGCGGTCACCGATCGGCGCGGCAAGTTCGAAGCCGCCGACGGCGGCACGATCTTTCTGGACGAAATCGGCGACATGAGCCTGAAGACGCAGGCCAAGGTCCTGCGCGCGCTGCAGGAGCAGGTCGTCGAGCCGGTCGGCAGCATCGAGCGCGTGAAGGTGGACGTGCGCGTGATCGCGGCCACCAACAAGGATCTCACCGCGGCGATCAAGACGGGCCAGTTTCGCGAGGATCTCTATTTCCGCTTGAACGTCATCCCGATCTTCGTGCCGCCGCTCAGGGCCCGCCAGGTCGACATCCCGCAGCTCGCCGAGTACTTCATGGCCACCTTCGCCCACGAGTACGGCCGCCGGCGGAAGGGGTTCGAAGAACGCGCGCTCAGCCTGCTGCGGCGTTATTCCTGGCCCGGCAACGTCCGCGAGCTCAGGAACCTGATCGAGCGGCTGGTCATCATGGTGCCCGGCGAGACGATCACGGCCGGTGATTTGGCGTTCCTGGACAGCGATCCAGTGGCGACCGCGGAGACGACGCCGGCCGAGGGGGCGCCGCTGCTGCCGCTGCACGAAGCGCGCGACCGGTTCGAGCGCGACTACATCCTCCGCGCGCTGGCGCAGCAGCGGGGCAACATGTCGAGGACGGCCGACGTGCTGGGCGTCGAGCGCAGCAACCTCTATCGGAAGATGCGTGCGTTCGGGATTGCGCCGGGTAAGCGCGCCGAAGAGGAGTCGTCAGTCCCGTAGCGCGTTCTCGAGCACCTGCTCCGCGTTGAAGCCGTCGAGCTGCAGGAAGTACTCGGCGGCCGCGACCAGCGCCGCCTGCGGCACCAGCCCCACCACCTCGCTCTCGAGCACCATCACGCCATACCGCGCCGCTTCGCGCTTCACGAACTCGAACACGCGCGGAATTGGCGTCTTCTCGAAGTTCGTCAGGTTCATCGACACCTGCGCGATGTGCCGGTCGTCGAGCAGGACGCCCATCGCCTTGACGAATCGCAGGCCGCCGCTGCTGTGGCGGACGGCCGCGGCGATCTTCTTCGCGACGTCTACGCGATCGGTCGCGAGGTTGATGTTGTACGCGATGAGCGGCATGCGGGCGCCGATCACTGTCGCGCCTGCGGTGGGATGGGGAGCGGATGGCCCGTAGTCGGGCGCCCATTCCGACGCGGCCATCTTTGCCGCGAGCCCTTCGAACTCGCCGCGGCGGACGTCTTCCAGGTTTCGCCGGGCCGGTGTCGTTGCGGCCTCTTCGTAGAGGTAGACCGGTACACGGAACCGCGCCGCGACCTCGGCGCCCACCTCGCGCGCGAGCGCCACGCAGTCGGCCATCGTCACGCCCTGAATCGGGACGAACGGCACCACGTCGACGGCGCCGAGGCGCGGGTGTTCGCCCTGGTGGCGGGTGAGGTCCACCTCGGCCAGCGTGCGATCGAACAGTGTCAGCACCGCCTGCTTCAGGCCTGCCGCATCGCCGGCCAGCGTGATCACGGACCGGTGATGCGCCGCGTCCGACGAGACGTTGAGCAGGCGCACGCCGGGCGCTGAGCTGGCGACCGCGTCGGCGATGGCCTTGACGACGTCGGGCCGGCGGCCTTCGCTGATGTTGGGGATGCACTCGATGATGGCCATGGGAAACTTCTACCACATCGCCCGAAGCCCGTAGTCCGTAGTCATTGCGAAGATCCTGTGTTTGGCCGATAATCGCCCGCGGTGCATTTCTTCGCGCCCGACGCCCGCGATGTCTGACCCGTTGACGACCGACGCTGCCGCCGCTGACGCGCTCGAAGGACGCGAGCGCGACGCGCGGGTCGAGCAGCTCCTGCTCATCGGTCTGGATCGATATTTCTCCGGCGATTACGAACAGGCCATCCACGTCTGGACGCGCGTCCTGTTTCTCGATCGCGGCCACGCGCGGGCCCGCGCCTACATCGACCGTGCCAGGAGCGCGCAGGCCGAGCGCCAGCGCGAGTCGGACGAGCTGCTGCATCGAGGGACCAAGGCATTCGAGGACGGCCGTGCCGACGCCGCGCGCGACCTGCTGAATGCCGCCGTCGCGCGAGGCGCCCACCAGGACGTCGCGCTCGCGTACCTCGGGCGGCTGGATCGGCTCACGACAGTCGGCGGCGCAGCGGATGTGGCCCCTCCGGCGAATTCCGGCGAGACGGACGCAGGCAGTTCGTCGCGACCCGAGCGGCGTCCCGCCGCGCGCAGCCGCCTCTGGCTCCTTGGCGCCGCGGGGATCGCCGGCGTCCTGTGCTGTCTGTGGGCCGCCGGCGTGATCGTGGACATCAGCGGCTGGACGCCGTCGGTCGGCCGCCCGGTGCCGGCGGCCGCGCTGAACCCGGAGCCACTGCCCGTCCCACTGGCGAGTGACGTTGCCCTGGCGCAGGCCAAGCTGGCGTTCAGCAAGGGCCATGCGCGCGATGCGCTCCGCCTGCTGGCCAGCATCTCGCTCGCCGATCCGAACCGCGCCGAGGCCGATCGTGTGCTGGCCGATGTCCAGCGCTTGCTGCTGGCCTCGGCCGATCCCGCCACGGCGGAGGCATTGAGTACCGTGCGATGAAGTGCCCGACCTGCGGTTACATCGGGTTCGAGACGACCGACCGGTGCCGGAACTGCGGCTACGAGTTCGCGCTCGCCACGACCGCGCCTGCGGCGCCGGATCTGGCAATCAAGTCCGGCGGCGATGCCGGAGGCCCGCTGCGCGAGCTCGACATGCGGCCCGCGGAGCCGCGTCCCGCCCCCGTCGTGGCGACACGCTCCGACAACACAACCGACCTCGATCGCGTGCTGCAGAATCTCGATCGCGTGCTCGGCGCCCCCGAGCCGGCCGCACCGGATCTGCCGTTGTTCGACGATCATGACGACGCCGATCTCGCGCCGGTGGTGGTCCCGGGCGTCGCTCCCAGGCGTCCGCTTGCCGTGCGGCGCACGACGCCCGACCCCGCGAAGCTCAAGGCCCGCCTGGCGCGCCCGCCTGCCGACGCGGCCCCGCGCCCGCTGGAGTTGCCGCTGCCCGACCGGGTGGACCCGCAGAGCGAGCCTGCGCATCGAGTGGCAGGCGCTGCCGCCGAGCCCGGTGAAGGCGCGCCGCCGTTGCGCCGCTTCGGCGCCGCGGCGCTCGATCTCGGAATCATCGGTGCCATCGACGTTGTCGTGGTCTCGTTCACGCTCAGGCTGTGCGGCCTGACGACCGCCGAGCTGAGCATCCTGCCGCCGCTGCCGCTGCTGGCGTTCTTCGCGCTGATCAACGGCGGCTACTTCGCCATCTTCACCGCCGCGGGCGGCCAGACTATCGGGAAGATGGCCTTCGGGCTTCGCGTCGTGGGACATGCCGATCTGCCCGTGTCCGCCGGCCTGTCCGTTGTCCGCGCGCTGGGCTGCCTGGCCTCCGTGGTGTCGTTCGGCCTCGGGTTCGTCCCGGCGATTCTGAACGACGGCGGCCGCGCGCTCGAGGATCGGCTCGCCGACACACGCGTCATCCGCGTGCCTGCGTCGTAATCGATCGATTCTCACCGCATGTCAACGCGACTGGCGCTGCTGATCTGCACGGTCGGAGGCGTCGGCTACTCGCCAGTGGCTCCGGGCACGGCCGGCTCCCTGGCTGGGCTCGTCTTCTACGCGGCGGTCCGTGCGTTCCAGATCAGTCCCGCGATCGAGGGGTTGATCCTCGTCCTGGTGGTCTGCGCCGGCGCGTGGAGCGGCACGGTCGCCGAGCGGCACTTCGGCACGACCGATCCTGGCGCCGGCGTGATCGACGAAGTCGCCGGCATGCTGCTCACGCTCTACCTGCTTCCGGCGACGTGGACAATCGCCATCGTCGGCTTCGTCGTCTTCCGCGTGTTCGACATCGTCAAGCCGTTCCCCGCGCGCCGACTCGAGGCCCTGCACGGGGGGTGGGGGATGATGGCGGACGACGTGATGGCGGCAATTTACGCCAACCTTGCGCTGCGCGCGGCCATTGCCATGGCGCCGGGACTGATGCTGCGCTGATGAAGCCACTCGCCTCGGCCGAGGTCATTGCCGTCGGTTCGGAGATGCTCGGGCCGGACCGGCTCGACACCAACTCGCTCGCGATTGCCGATCGGCTGCGGGTGCTCGGCATCCCGCTGCGCGCCAAGGCCGTCGTCGGCGATCGCCCCGACGACCTGGCTGCCATTCTCCGCGGCGCGCTCGCCCGTTCGGATCTGATCTTCCTCATCGGCGGCCTCGGTCCCACCGACGATGACGTCACGCGCGACGTGGTGGCGTCATCGCTGGAGTTGCCACTGTCGGAGGACGTGTCGATCAGCGACGCGATACGCCAGCGCTTCCGGCGGCGTGGCATGACGATGCCGGAGATCAACCGGCGGCAGGCGATGGTGCCACGCGGCGCGGCTGTGCTGCCGAATGGCAACGGCACCGCGCCCGGGCTGTACATAGAATCCGGTGACCAGGTGCTCGTGCTGCTGCCCGGGCCGCCGCGCGAGCTGATTCCGATGCTCGACGGGCCTGTCCGTGAGCGGCTCGAACCGCGAAGCGCCGGCACGCGCCTCTATACGCGGATGGTGCGTGTGTTCGGCCGCAGCGAGTCGCACACGGAAGAAGCCGTGCGCCCGCTGTATGCCGAGTGGGCGCGCGCGCCACGTCCACTGGAAGCGACAATCCTCGCCGCGCGCGGTGCGATCGACCTCCACATCACGGTGAACGCGCCGACCGAGGTGGAGGCCGACGCGCTGCTCACGCAGGCGGCTGCCGATGCCGCCGCGCGCCTTGGCGACGACGCGTACAGCGTGCGCGGAGAATCGATCGAAGAGATCATCGGCCGGCTGCTCGTCGAGCGCGGATGGCACATCGCCGCTGCCGAGTCCTGCACGGGCGGCTTGGTACTCAAGCGCTTGACGGATCGCCCCGGCAGCTCGGCCTACGTCGATTCCGGTGTCGTGGCGTACAGCAACGCGGCCAAGACGCGCCTGCTCGAGGTGCCGCCGGAGCTCATCACCGCACATGGCGCCGTCAGCGAGCCGGTAGCCGAGGCGATGGCGCGCGGCGTCCGATCGCGGACGGGCGCGGAAGTCGGCGTGGCCGTCACCGGTATCGCCGGGCCCACGGGCGGGTCCGACGAGAAGCCGGTGGGCACGGTGGTGTTCGCCGTCGATAGCCCGATCGGCGGTGTCGCGCGGACTCGGCGGTACAGCGGCGGCCGGGACCTGATCCGCGACATCGCCAGCCACGCCGCGCTCGACATGGTGCGTCGTATGCTGACGAACGTGCCGATCCCATGAGGCTGCCGTGCGGGTCTTCCTCGCCGTCGATGTCGACGATCGTGTTCGTGCCGGGATTCGCGCCCTCATCGAGCGCCTGCGCGAGTCGATCGATCGCGGCGGGGGACGGCAGAGCCGCATCGGCTGGGTGTCGCCCGACCGCGTGCACCTGACGCTGCACTTCATCGGGGAACTCGCCGAGTCGCGTGTCGGCGAGCTGACCACCGCCGTGAAGCAGCCGCTCGACGTCGCGCCGTTCGATCTGGCCCTTGGCGGCCTCGGACTGTTTCCGCCGCGCGGCCGGCCGCGAGTCCTGTGGGTGGGCGTGGAGCGGGGCGGTGACGGGCTCGGCCGGGTGCACGAGGAGATGGGGAATCGCCTTCTCGCGCTCGGGTTGCCGGTGGAGGAGCGCGCGTTTTCGCCGCACGTGACGCTCGCGCGGTTCCGCGAGCCGGGGCCGACGGGCGTGCGCTCGGCGATCGAAAGTGCTGGTGCGAGCCGACTCGGCGCCTGCCGTGTGACCTCGGTTACGCTGTATCAGAGCCGCCTCGGCGCCGGTGGCGCGACCTACACACCGCTCGCGACCGGCCCGCTGCGACAAGCCTGACAATGCCACTGCTGGTTGTTTCGATTGGATATCTCGCCGGGTCGATCCCGTTTGCGTTCCTGGCGGGGCGCTACTTCAGAGGCGTCGACATCCGCCGCATCGGCAGCGGCAACGTGGGCGCGGCCAACGTGTTGCGCTCGACGAGCACGCTGACGGCCGTAGTGGTCATGCTGCTCGATGCCGCGAAGGGCGCGGGCGCGGTGTTGTTCGCGCAGCGGCTCGCGGCTGGCGACGCGGCCCCTGCCGCGGCCGGCATTGCGGCTGTCGTCGGCCACGTTTACCCGCTCTGGCTGCGATTCCGCGGCGGCAAAGGCGTGGCCACGGCCGCGGGTGTTTTCGCCATCCTCACGCCGCTTGCGGTCGCGCCGGCCGCCGCCATCTTCGTCGCTACTGTCTGGGCGACGCGCTTCATCTCCCTCGGCAGTCTTGTTGCGACCCTCGCGCTTGCGCCGATTGCGCTGGCGCTTGGCTCGTCTGCCGCGGTCGTCGGCGCGGCGGGCGCTGTCGCGCTTCTCATCGTGTTTCGGCATCGCACGAACATCGGCCGGCTGCTCGCAGGCACCGAACGGCGGATCGGCCAGAAGGCGGCGCTGTGAAGCAGGTGGCGGTACTCGGCGCGGGCAGCTTCGGGACCGCGCTCAGTGTCCATCTCGCGCGGCTCGGCCATGACGTGCGCGTGTGGGCGCGCGACCCGGGCCTTGCTCGCGACATGAGCACGCGGCGCGCGAACCCCATCTACCTGCCGGACCTGGCGTTCCCCTCTGCCGTGCAGCCGACGAGCGATCTCGGCATCGCCGTCTCGGATGCGGA
>UEXX01000686.1_pt1 | contig 14100 bp, 8 predicted proteins | sample 4301161 | NCBI WGS metagenome assembly UEXX01 (sample SAMEA4773179, study PRJEB27434) | metagenome | biome: 2259; feature: agricultural soil; material: soil | place: USA | collected 2014-09 | depth 0.25 m
GCCTCGATGCTGTCGCTCAGCGTCGCCGACACCCCACGTGCGCCGAAAAGCGAGGGGCCCAGCATCTTCTGGTACAGGGACAGGAAAGTGTTCATGTAGTGGCGGACGCGATCGCGACTGAGCTTGTCAACTTCGAAGCCGGATCCTTCCGCCGGCGCCGGTCCGTTCTGATGTCCCGTCAGCGAGTACCCGAGCCGGATGACCCGCCAGCGGCCGGCGGGTGGCGTCCAGTCGAGCGTGCCGTCCGATCGCAGCTTCGACGTGACGTCGATGACATCGGCGCGACCGATGGCGATCGCCGAATCGATCGCGGGCGTGGCCACCGCGTAGTAGTCAGGCACCGTTGCGAATCCCGCCTTCTCCTCGAACCGGTTGACGACAGGCTCGGCAAGCAAGGCGAGCTCGGACACCGGAAAGCCGCTCTCGGTCCCCGCGCCGTCCGCGCCCGGTGGCGGCGCCGGAAACGCGGCTCCGGGCGCCATGCCGCTGAGCGCCGGCGGTGGGCCCGCCGGAACTGGCGGCTCGAAGACGACCCGGAACGTGCGCGCGGTGACGGGCGCAACCGCGGTGGTGTTCTGGTTGAATGCGCCCGCGACGATCGTGCCGGCCGCCTTGAACGTCGTCCCGTCCTCGCTCACCTCGAGATGCGCCTGGGGCGTCGTATCGAAGAAACCGCGAGGACGCGCGGCGAGGGCGACCGTGACCCCGCGAACAGTAATGGGCTGCGCGTAGTCGAACCGGAGCCACGCCTGCGAGTCACCCGACGGCCGCGGGAGCTTCACCGTCTCCGCGATGATGCCATCCGCGAGGCTCTCGCCATCGATCGGCCCGCTCGCGATCGAGACCTTCTCCGGCTTCGGCTGCGTCCACGCATCAGGCAGCCGATACGCGATGACCTTCGCGTCGGCGTAGAAGGTCTCCTTCTTTGGCTCGTGGCCGGTGAACGGGTCCGCTGTCAGCGCCACCTGCTGAAAGGGTCCGTTCACCGTCGGCGGGTGCGGCAGCGGCGCAGTGAGTGTCGTGCCGCCCTGCACGATGGTTTCGCTCCACACCAGCTTCTTCATCGCGTCGGTGGGCTTCACCCACGGCCCGCCGGTCTCGCTCCATCCGGCTGACGTGGCGATGGTCACGTCGAGGCCCAGGCTGTCGGCCGTTTGCACGGCATAGCGGACGGCGTCCTGCCATTCCGGCGTCATGTAGACGAGGCGCGTGTCGACGACCTGCTTGCCGCCGAGCGCGGCGTCGAACAGCGTGACGCCGCCGATGCCAACCTCATGGAGCCACTCCAGATCGAGCTTGATGCCGTCCTTCGTGATGTTGCCGTCCATCCAGTGCCACCAGACCCGTGGACGCGCCTGGTTTGGCGGATTGAGGAATCCGGCCGCGAGCGGATCGGCGACAGGCTTCTGGGCTTGGACGTGGCCCGAGGCCAGGGCGAGGCAAGTGGCCGCGAGGGTGGCACGCGTCGTTCGCGTCAGCATCGTCAACTCCTCGGGCGACACCCTAGATCACGATGCCAGGCGCTGTCACTCTCGAAGCGCAGGACTGAACCCGACAATCTTCGTCGGCTCGTGCCGTGGTGCGATAAGGTACTGACGGAACAGCGTCCAAGCGGGCGTCAGGAGGACGAGCCATGTGCGATCAGGATCACTTCGAGGACGACCGGCGGCAGTTCGAGGCGCTCGGTCAGGTGACGCGCCGCCAGTTCGGCGTCATCGTCGCGGCCGGCGTGGCCATGGCGCTGCCTGCGGTGGCCAATGCCGCGGACGTGGCCGAGGCGGACGTCACCGTGACGACGCCGGACGGGCAGGCGGACGCGTATTTCGTGCATCCATCGAGCGGTGTGGCGGCAGGCGTGCTCATCTGGCCCGACATCTTCGGCCTGCGCCCGGCGTTCCGGCAGATGGGGAAGCGGCTCGCGCAGTCGGGCTACTCGGTGCTGGTGGTCAATCCGTTCTACCGCGTGAAGAAGGCGCCGACCGCCGACAACGGCACGCAAACGCCGATTGCCGACCTTCGCCCGCTGGCCCAGGCGCTCAGCGAGACCACGCAGATGACCGACGCGAAGGCATTCATCGCGTGGCTCGATCAGCAGGCCTCAGTGTCGAAGACGCGCAAGATCGGCACGCAGGGCTACTGCATGGGCGGGCCGATCGCGTTCCGCACCGCGGCGGCCGTGCCCGCGCGCGTGGGCGCGGTGGCTTCGTTCCACGGTGGCGGCCTCGTCACGAGCGCGCCGAACAGCCCGCATCTTCAGGCCGCGACGTCGAAGGCGCAGTTTCTCGTCGCGATCGCCGCCAACGACGATCAGCGTTCGCCGACCGACAAGGACGCGCTCAAGGACACGTTCGCGAAAGCCAGCCTGCAGGCTGAAGTGGAGGTCTACGAAGGCGCGGCCCACGGCTGGTGCCCGCCGGACTCGGGCGTCTACAACGAGCCGCAGGCGGAGAAGGCGTGGAGCCGGCTTCTCGCGTTGTACGGAAAGGCACTTGCGTGAAAAGGTGTCAACTTCCAACTTCCAATTCCCAACTCCCAATAGTGCTCGCAGGCGGCGTTGCGGTTATTCGTTGGAAGTTGGGAGTTGGAAGTTGGGAGTTGACGCTTACAAATTCGTAAACCACCTCGACCCTTCTCCCCCGGCCAGGTTCGCCCGATAAGGTACACTGAAGCCTCTCCCCCCGAGGTAAGCCATGCGGGCAGTCCGCTTGTGTGCGATTGCGTTTTGGCTGGGTGCCTCACCGGCCTTCGCGCAGCTCTCCTCGGTGCTGGTGGTGTCCGGCCTCTCCTCGCCGGTCGCCGTTGTCCAGGATCCCACGCACCCGAACGTCCTGTTCGTCGTCCAGCAGGGCGGGCGCATCCGCGTCGTCCGCAACGGCGCCCTTGAGGCCACGGATTTCCTCGATCTGACCACGCTCGTGCTGAGCGGCGGCGAACGCGGCCTGCTGGGCCTGGCGTTGGCGCCAGACTACGCGACGAGCGGCCGCTTCTTCGTGAACTACACGCGACAGCCTGACGGGCACACGGTGGTCGCGCGCTACCGGAGATCGGATGCGAATCCGCTGCTCGCCGATCCTGCCTCGCGACTCGACCTGCGGTGGCCCAGCGGCCTGACGTACATCCCGCAGCCGTTCGCGAACCACAATGCCGGCGACCTGGTGTTCGGGTCGGACGGGTACCTCTATATTCCGCTCGGCGATGGCGGCAGCGGGAACGATCCCGACAACCGCGCGCAGAACCCCGGCGTGTTGCTCGGCAAGATGCTCCGCATCGATGTCAATGTGCCCGACGGCGACCTCGTGGGCTACGTGGTGCCCTCGGACAATCCGTTTGTCGGTCACACGGGCTATCTCTCGGAGATCTGGGCGTTCGGCCTCCGGAATCCGTTTCGGGTCTCGGTGGACGAGATCGCCCGCGGGGGCATGGGCGCGATCGTGATTGGCGACGTCGGACAGAATGCCTGGGAAGAGATCGACTACGAGCCGTTCGGTGTCGGCGGCCGCAACTACGGCTGGCGGGATCGCGAGGGCGCCCACGCGAACGTCACGACGAAGCCGCCGGCGTACACACCGCTGACGGATCCGATCGCGGAGTACTCCCACAGCACAGGCAATTGCATTATCGGCGGCGTGGTCTATCGCGGGACGGCGCTTGGCGTGGGTTACTTCGGGCGGTACTTCTTCGCCGATTTCGGAGCGCGGCGGATCTGGTCACTGCGGCTGGTGATCGATCCCACCACGCACAAGGCCACCGCCACCCAGATGGTCGAGCACACGAACGCGCTCGGCGGGTCGAACGCGATCGGCAACGTGACCGGGTTCGGGCTCGGGGCGGACTGCGAGGTGTATTTCGTGAACTGGAGCGGCGGACAGCTTCGCCGGATCGTGAACGCCAGCGGCCCCCCCGCGCAGTGTCCGTCATCGCCCGACCCGTTCCTGTCGTCCGGTGGGGGCGTGTTCGTCGGTGGCACGTGGGTCACACGGAACAATCCGCTCGCGGCTGGCGCAGGTCTGGCTGGTGTCGATCCGAACGCGTGCGTCACTCCGAAACCAGCCGCCAACTGGGTCTGCCTGAACGGCAACTGGCTGCCGCCGTGGGCGCCGCAACTGGCCGGCAGCGGGACTGGCGGCACTGGTGGTACCGGCGGCACAGGAGGGACTGGCGGATCCACGGGCGGAACGGGTACCGCGACCTGCACCACCATCAAGCCGGCCGCCAACTGGGTCTGCCTGAACGGGAACTGGCTGCCGCCGTGGTCGCCGCAAGTCACTGGAGGCGGAAGCACCGGGGGAACTGGCGGCACAGGCGGCACGGGCGGGTCGACCGGTGGCGGCACTGGGACTGCCACGTGCACGACGATCAAGCCCGCGGCCAACTGGGTCTGCCTGAACGGCAACTGGGTGCCGCCGTGGTATCCCATCCCCCAATAGCGCCGCAGGTCCACCTGCTCGCCGCGTGAACAGGCGGACCTGAGCGAGCGTTCGAGGGATCCGTGCGCTTACGCGCGGCCGACGAACTCGCGCGTCTCGGAGTGCACTTTCACCCGATCGCCTTCCTTCACGAACAGCGGCACACGCACTTCCATGCCGGTTTCGAGCGTCGCCGCCTTGGTGACGCTCCCGCTGCTCGTGTCGCCGCGCACCGCGGGCTCCGTGTAGGTGACGGTCAGCTCCACATGCGGCGGCAGTTCCATGCCGATGGGGTTGCCGTTGTACTTCAGGATGTCCACCGGCAGGTTGTCGACCAGGAACAGGCGATCGTCGCCGAGCGTGTCGCCGCCGAGCGTGACCGTCTCGTAGCTTTCCTGGTCCATGAAGTTGAAGCCGGTGTTGTCGGCGTAGAGATACGTGGCCTTGACCTTCACGAGATCCGGCTCGCCGAATTTCTCGCCGGCCTTGAAGGTCCGATCGAACACGGCGCGCGTCAGCAGGTTCCGGATCTTGACGCGGACCAGCGTCTGGCCGCCTCGTGCCGTCGGCCGCGAAATCTCGACGTCGAGGCAGTGGTACGGCGCGCCCTCGTACTCGAGGAACATCTTGCGCTTGATGTCGATTGCTTCGATCAGTGAGGCCATCGACTCGCAATCATATGCTGCCCATGGGGTCGAGGCGACGTCATTTCCTGGACGCGAGCTCGATCGCACGCAAAATCCGCTTGGTCATGGCGGTGATCTGCCACGCAGGCGATTCCGCGCGTCAGTCCGCGCGTATCGTCTCGAGTGGATTGATGCGCGCCGCCCGGCGCGCGGGCACGTAGCTCGCGACAAGGGTCACTGCGAAGAGGAGAAGCGCGAGCGCTGACAACACGAACGGGTCATTCGGCTCGACTTCGTACAGCAACGTCGTCAGCAGCCGCGAGGCGAACCACGCTCCGCCAAGGCCAATGGCGACGCCCATGCCGGCGATCGACATCGCACGGCCGATCACCAGCCGCCTGATGTCTCTCGGCGCAGCGCCGAGCGCCATGCGGACGCCAATCTCACGCGTTCGCTGCGCCACGCTCTGCGCCAGCACGGCGAAGATGCCGACGACCGCCAGGACGAGCGCGAGCGCTGCAAACAGCGAAAGCAGCGAGCCGATCGTCCAGGTCCGCCACGTCGCCTCGCCGTAGCGCTCGTCCATGGTCTTCACGTCGCTGAACGGCAGATCGCGATCAATCGAGGCGATCTCGTGACCGACGATGGGCACGAGCGCCGACGGGGGAACGCGGCTGCGCACGAAGATGACGCCGAGGGGCCGCGACGATTGGAGGAGGGGAATGTAGGCATCCGGCCCGGGCGGCGTTTCGACGGCGTCGTACCTCACGTCGGCCGCCACGCCGATCACCTCTGCGCCGTCGCGAAAACCACCCTGGCCGAGACCCATCCGCTTCCCGATCGGATCCTCGTTCGGCCAGAAGCGCCGCGCCGCGGTCTCGTTGATCACGAGGACCTTCGGCTGGCCCTCGCGATCGCGGTCGGTGAACCAGCGGCCGCGAACGAGGCGGATCCCGAGCGTCGTGAAGTAGTCCGGCGAGGCCCATGTCACGCCCACCAGCGGCTCGTTGCCGCGCGCTACGGGCGGACGATCCGGGAACAGGGCCCGCGTACCGTTGCACCCGCCCGACACCGGCGCGCAGTGGCCGAACGCGGCTGACTCGATCTCGGGGCGCGCCTTCAGCCGTGCAAGCAGCAGCTCCGCGAATGGCAGGCGCCGCTCTGGCGGGTACGTCTGGTCCGGAAGCTGCAGCCGAAACGTCAGCAACCGATCCGGGCGGAACCCGAGATCGGTCTGGCTCAGGCGCATGAGACTCTTCACCATCAGCCCGGCGGACACGAGCATGACGAGCGCGAGCGCGACTTCGCCGACAACGAGGCCGTTGCGGAGCGTCATGCCGCGGAAGCCTGTCGAGGAGCTGCCTGCCGTCCCGGACTTGACCGCTGTCGTGAGGTCGCCGCGAGCCGCATGGTACGCGGGTAGGAGGCCGAAAAGCAGCGCGGTGACGATCGCCAGGGCGATGGCTGCCAGCGCCAGCGTCGCGTCCACGCCGAGCATCGACGCGCCGACCCGCATGAGGCCGCCCTGCTGTCCGCGCAGGACGTGGCTCAAGTCGGGCATCGCCGACGAGACGGCACGAATCGCCCCGAACGCGACGAGCGCGCCGGCGGCGGTGCCCCCGACGGACAGCAGCAGGCTCTCGGTGACGAGCTGGCGGACGACGCGCCATCGGCTGGCGCCGATCGCGAGGCGAATCGCGACCTCCCGCTGACGCGCCAGGCCGCGCGTCAGAGTGAGTGTGGCCAGGTTGACGCACGCGATGAGCAGCACGAGACCCACGGCGCCGACGAGTACGTAGGCCGCGCGGCGCAGCAGCGGATCGATGCGCTCGGCATCGAGCGTGACGGCCGTGGCGCTGCCCTGTTCGCGAGCGGGCGCGCTGGAGAAGGCCGCTTCGGCCTGCGCACCGAGGACGCGGGCCGCGGCATCCGCCTGCGCCACCGTCACGCCGGCGCGCCGGCGCGCCACCAGCAGATAGCTGTGCGAAAAAGGTTCGACCAGGTCGGAAGGGTCGGTGGTCATCAACGGACGCCACACGTCCGCGAGCCCGAACAGGCCATGAAACCCCGGCGGCGCCACGCCGACGACGGTGAACGGGGTTCCGTCTAGCGTAATGGCCTTGCCGGTGACGCCGGCGTCGCCGCCGAAGCGGCGTTGCCAGAGCTGGTGGCTGATGATCGCGACAGGAGGCGCTCCGGGGCGATCTTCCGCCGCGTCAAAGGTGCGTCCGAGGGGAGTCTCGACGCCGAGCAGCGTGAAGTAGGACGCTCCAACGATCTCGCCCTGCAGCCGCTCGGGCCCGCCCGCGTTCGTCAGGCTCCATTCGCGTCTGGCGAAGAGCGCGGTCCCGGTAAAGACCTGCTGCCGATCGCGCAGGACCTGATACTTCGGGTACGACCACACCATTTTCTCGAAGACGCCCGGCGCCTCCCGATCGGGCACGAGCAGGTGCACGAGCATCAGCTCACCCGGATCGCGAAACGGCAGCGGGCGAATCAGCACCGCGTAGACGAGCGCGAAGATCGCGAGGTTCGCGCCGATGCCGAGTGCCAGCGTGAGCACCGCGGACGCCGAGAAGCCGGGGCTGCGCCGCAGCATGCGCAAGCCGTAGCGGAGATCGCTCCACAGATCCTCCAGCCAGCGCAGCCGCTGCTGGTCGCGCCAGGCCTCCGTGGTCGCGTCAGAGGCGCCGAGCTTCAGGCGCGCCCGGCGGCGTGCCTCGTCGAGCGGGACTCCAGCCTGTGCGTATTCCTCGGTGAGCAGATCCAGGTGTTCCGCCAGCTCCTCGCGCAGCCGGTCGTCGTCCTGGCGTCCGGACAGGGAGGCTGTCAACCGTCTCACGAATCGCCGCACGGCCTTCATGCCAGATCCTCCGCCTTGATCGCGATGAACCGGTCCATCAAGGCCGTCGTCTGTGCCCATTCCTGTGTCTCGAGGCGGAGCCGGCGGCGACCGGCTGCCGTGAGCCGGTAGAAACGGGCCCGGCGATTGTTCTCGGAAGTCCCCCACTCGGATGCGATGGCCTCTTCCTGCTCGAGCTTCAGGAGGACCGGATAGAGCGTGCCCTGGTTGACGGCGAGCAGGTCGCCGCTGATCTGCTCGATGCGGCGGGCAATCCCGTACCCGTGCAGCGGGCCGAGGATGTCGAGCGTCCTCAGCACCATCAGCGCCAGGGTGCCTTGCTGCACGTCCCGTTTCGCCATTCGGCCTCGCTCCTGTTGGGTTCCAAAACGAGTGTGGCACATCTCATGTTGGAAAGCAACAGGTCAGCAAAGTTTGCCAGCGTCTTTGCGCTCGTGCGGCAGGTTGAGTCGGTGTGGGAACAGTCGAAGTGACGGCTAGCGAAGAGGCATTTCAGGAGGGTCCGCAAGCGAGATGCCGGCGAACTTCACCGGCAGACTCGTAACCGGATCGACTGTGGCAGCGACGAAGAACGCCAGGCAGGTGAACCTGTGGTAGCGCGAAGCGGTCTTGCCCGTCAGTCGTCGTGGCGCGCGCGTCGCCATCCGCGACGGCGCCGATTGAACCACCATCGTGGATGCGATCGAACGCGGCTTGCTTACGCCGCCGTGTCGAGCGCTTCCCTGACCTTTCGCAGCAGATCTGCGGGCAGGAACGGTTTGGGGAGCAACATGAAGCCGTCCTGATAGCCGGAGCGTATCATCACGTTTTCGGTGTAGCCGCTGGTGTAGAGCACGCGGACACCGGGGCGCTCGCCGGTTAACCGTGTCGCCAGGTCTCGACCGCTGAGGCCGGGCATAACCACATCCGTGACGAGCAGGTGGATCACATTTTGATACCGTCGTGCGAGGGCAAGCGCCTCGTCACCATCCCGAGCGTCAAGTACCATGTAGCCCTGGTCCGCAAGGACATTGCGCGCCAGCCGGCGAACCGCTCCGTCGTCTTCGGCGAGCAGAATCGTTTGAGTCCCGCCGCTGATCTCAGCCGCGGGAACGAGGTGCATACGCGTCTCGACGGTCTGGTAGACGACGGGCAGATAGATTTCGAAGATAGTTCCTCGACCGACCTCGCTCTGTACCCAAATGAATCCCTCGCTCTGCTTGACGATGCCGTACACCGTTGCGAGACCAAGACCGGTGCCCTTACCGCGCTCTTTGGTGGTGAAGAACGGCTCGAAAATGCGGCGCTGCGTTTCTTGCGTCATCCCCGTGCCGGTGTCGCTCACCGTGAGACGGACATACCGAGCGACCGGCATGGGCTGGTTGCGGCGTGCCCACGAATCGTCGACGTCCACGGTCGCAGTCGCAATGCGCAGCTGCCCGCCCCCTTGCATCGCGTCTCCAGCATTGATGACAAGGTTGAGCACCACCTGTTCGAACTGGCTCCGGTCCGCGCGTACGCGATCCAGGACTGGGCTCAGATCGAGCTGAAGGTCGATATTCTCGCGGATGGTTCGCCGAAGAAGCTGCTGAATATCAGCCACCATTTCGTTGAGGTCCAGGACGGTTGGCTCCAGAATCTGCCGGCGGCTCACCGCCAGCAAGTGACGCGTCAACGCTTCGGCCCTCGTGACCGCCTTGGCTACTTCCTGAAGATCCCGCCGGCGCGGATCGTCGGGCTCGAGCGTTCGATGCACCAGCTCCGTGAATCCGCCGATCGCAGTCAGCACGTTGTTGAAATCGTGCGCGATTCCGCCCGCCAGCAGGCCGATCGCTTCCATCTTGTGCGATTGGCGCAGTTGTGCCTCCAGCGAACGCCTTTCTGTCACGTCGATCGAAACGCCGGCGCCGCGCACCGGAACGCCCGCATCGTCATGGAAGAAGTGTGCGGTCGAAGAGATGCGATGCTCCGTGCCATCTGGCCACACGGTACGATATTCGAGCTCGACACTCCGGTGTTCACGGAACGCTTCGTCCAACGTCTGGAGCACCGCCTCTCGATCCGCGGGATGAACGTAGTCCATGAACGGGGGAATACTCTTGCTGAGAGTCCCGCGATCGAGGCCGTGCAGGAGCGCGCAGGTCTCGGACCAGTAGCTGACTCCGGTCTTCAGATTTGTCTCCCAGACGCCGAGCCGCGAGGCTTCAAGCGCGAATCGCATTCGCTCTTCCGCATCGTGAAGGGCCTGCTGTGCTCGTACCCGCTCGCTGATGTCACTGGTCACGCTCAGGACTGCAGGCTGTGCGGCGCCCGTGTCGGTCGAGGTCTCGAAGGGGACGGCATAGGAGTCGACCCAACGCTCCTGGCCAGTTGGCCCGATTGTGCGAAACTCCAATCTACCCGGAGAGCCCTTGACCGCGGCCCGGTGCATCTCGAGATATTTGCTCCGGTCGTCCGGATGGATCCAATTGATCACCGGCCGTCCGAGAACGTCTGCGAGATTCTCGACGCCGAGCATCTCGAGACCGGACCTGTTCATATCGAGCAGGAGGCCATCCGGCGCCACCAGCTTTACGCAAGCCGGCTCGGCATCGATAATGGTTTGCAGCCTGCGCTCGCTGCGTTTGACGATCTCTTCAGCCGCGTTCCGGTCTGTGATGTCCTGCGCCGTTCCCACCATTCTTTCGAGTTGCCCGTCGTCGTCCAGGACCACGCGGCACCGTGAATGAAGCGTGCGCAGCAAGCCATCGGGGCGGATGATCCGATAGTCGAAATCAAACGGCTGATGGTCGGCCGACGCCTTTTGAATGTATCCGGATACCGTTTGAACATCGTCGGGGTGCAGGAGCTCCATGAACGACTGAAGGGTCGGGCGGAACGAATTGGGCTCGAAACCAAAGATTCGGTAAAGCTCTTCGGACCATATCTCGCTGTTGTCGGCGGCATTCCATTCCCAGCTGCCGATGTGGGCAACGTGTTGGGCTTCTGCCAAACGCGATTCGCTCGACCGCAGCGCGGCCTCGATTTCGTAGCGACGGGCGACTATCCAAGAAAAGGTGCTTGAAACGACCACGAACGCCAGCAGAAGGCGGCCAAATCCGCCTGCCGGCATCGGCGGCGGAAACCAGGTGTAGCCGAGCACACCAATGATTACTGCGAGAAAGCCAGCCCTTCGTCCTGCCACACGGCTGCTCAACGTCGCTGCACCAAAGGCCAATATGAAAGGCGTGTGTTGAAAGACACGCCAGAACGCATGCGTGAGGACCAGGGCACATGCCATGCTGCCACCGGCCACCGCCAGCCGCAGTGGCCACGCGTTGCGTCGCATTGTCAAGTGGAAGGACATTGCTGCTCCGCTGGATCGACCGTCGTTTGATCATCCACGTGGGGATGCTACACGAGTCCGGTAACGTGGCGCGCTGCCTGCACAGTACCCTGCCCTCGTGACGCCGCCCGCCACACTGGTGTGACTCGGTCGCCAGGCGCCAGCCGGCGCCCTCAGCTACTGAGCCGCCTTATCGGCGGACCGGACGGCTGCATGCAGGTACCAAAGAGTCCGTGCAGCCTCTAGAAGGCACGGCCGATAACCCGTCGGACGACCCACTCCGTCGAGCGGACGCCGTGTGCAACGGTGAGAAGAATTGTGGACTCCATGCGGACGCTGATTGTCGACGACGAACCGGGCATACGCAGTCTGGCCGGCAAAGTTCTCAACCGCGCGGGCAGCGTGTGTGAGATGGCCGCCACGGGCGAGGAAGCGCTGGAGCGGTTGACGCGCGAGGGCTTCGACATCGTGTTGCTGGACATCCGCCTGCCGGGAATGGACGGCCTCACGCTCGCGCGGCACATTCAACAGCGCGACCCCGACATTTCTCTGGTGATGATCACCGGCACCACGAACGTCGAGTCGGTGATTGCTGCGATGCAGGCCGGGGCCGCCGACTATGTCATCAAGCCATTCGGGGCGGACGCGCTCCTCCGCGCCTTCGGCCGCGCGGCCGATCGCCGGCGGATTCGTCTCGACGCCGGGCGTACGGCCGGGCTGCAACAGGCGATCGCCGAGCGGACGCTGGAGGTCCGCCTGCTGCTGTCGACGCCCACGGCGACGGCCGAGGGGCTTGCTCACAGCTTTCTGACGGCGCTGCGACTCCGCAATGAGGCCGCCGCCCGCCATGCAGAACGCGTTGCAGCGCTCAGCCGCGCCATCGGTGGTGTCCGTGGCCTGAGTCCCGCCGACCTCGACATGGTCGAGTGGACAGCCGTGCTGCATGACGTCGGCAAATGCACGATGCCGGACTCCCTGATATCGAAAGTTGAGCCGCTGTCGAATGAGGAGCTCCAGGTTGTCCGCAGGTATCCGGAGATCGGCTACGAGGTGCTTCGGGATGTGCCTGTCCTGGCCGGGTGCGCGCAGAGCGTGCTGGCGCAGCTCGAACACTACGACGGGAGCGGCACTCCCCTCGGTCTGCGTGGGGAGCAGATTCCTCTCGCGGCGCGCATCGTCGCGGTCGCCAACGCGTACGACGTGATGACCCACCCACGCGGCCACGAACACGAGCAATCGTCGGTCGAGGCGCTCCAGGAGATCGAAGCCTGTGCGGCCGCCCAATACGATCCCGCGGTTGTTGGAGACCTGCTGTCATATTTCGGCCTCGAACCTCGGCTCGATGAGTGGAGCATGGAAATCGAGAGTTGACCCGCATGAACAATCCTGAACCGGCCCGTGTCTCGGTCGACCGCATCATGCTGCACGATCTGCTGAACCATCTCACGATCGCACTCGGCCATAGCGACCTCCTGCTGATGGAGGTCGACGCCGATTCGGCGTTGCGTACAGCGGTGGTCGATATTCGCGAGGCCTGCCAACGCGCCGTGGATGTCGTGGAGGGCTGGAGATCGGATCTCCCGCAGAAGGAGTGACATCCCGACAGCCCACACTGATCGTGGTCGACGATGATGCGTCGGTGCGGAGCCTCGTAGAGCGTTTCGCGCAGACGGAGGGGTTCGACCTCGTGGCGACCGGTGATGGGCGCCAAACGCTCGAGTGGCTTCGACCTGGTCTGGCCGATGTGGCGATCGTGGACCTGCGCATGCCACAAGTGGATGGCCTCGAGGTGTTGGCGGCGATCCGTGCCACCGACCCCAGCTGCCAGGTGATCCTGATGACCGGGGACCCCACGATCGACACCGCAGTGCACGCCGTCAAAGCGGGCGCCCTCGATTATCTGAGCAAGCCATTTGATGCCGCCCGACTGCGGGCCTTGCTGGCCGGTGTGCGCGAGGAACTCGATCGCCGGCAGGCCGTGTTGGCCTCGGAGACGGCGCTCGCCAGACGCCTGGAATTCTGCGGGATGATTGCCCGCAGCGCCGTCATGCAAGAGCTGTTTGGAACGATCCGGCGTGTGGCGGGCCATGCACGGACGGTTCTGGTATCCGGCGAAACGGGATCTGGGAAGGAACTCGTGGCGACGGCCTTGCACCGGCTGGGTCCCCGGGCATCGCGTCGGCTGGTGACCGTCAACTGCTCCGCGATTGTCGAGCCGCTCTTCGAGAGCGAGGTATTTGGTCACGTGCGCGGCGCATTTACCGGTGCGACAACCGACAAGGCCGGCCTGTTCGAGGCCGCCAACGGCGGCACGATCGTGTTGGACGAAGTCGGCGAGCTGGCGCTGCCGATGCAGGCCAAGTTGCTGCGGACACTCGAGACTGGTGAGGTGCTGCGCGTGGGCGGTACTCGACCGGCTGGAGTTGACGTGCGTGTGATCGCGATGACGAATTGCGACCTGTCGCACGAAGTGAGCGAGGGCCGGTTCCGCAGCGACCTGTTCTATCGCCTCGACGTGATGCAGCTGAAGGTCCCCCCGCTTCGCGAGCGCATCGAGGACGTGCCGTATCTGACCGCCGCTTTCGTGCAGGAGTTTGCCACGCGCTTTGGCAAGGACATCCGCGGGCTCACCCCCGGCGCCGAACGGGTGCTCTCTTCATGGACGTGGCCGGGCAACGTGCGCGAGCTCAGAAACGCCATCGAGCGGGCATGCCTGGTTGCCGATGGCGCGCACCTGACGGAACGCGACATTCGATCGGTGTCGCCTCCGGACCAATCACCTGAGACGCCTGAGAATGGCACCCTGGCGGCACTGGAGCGCGACCGCATTGCGCAGGTCCTCGCGGAGTGTGCGGGCAACAAGGCGCTGGCCGCCCGGCGCCTGGGCCTCGACCGGCGCTC
>UEXX01000407.1_pt1 | contig 14014 bp, 12 predicted proteins | sample 4301161 | NCBI WGS metagenome assembly UEXX01 (sample SAMEA4773179, study PRJEB27434) | metagenome | biome: 2259; feature: agricultural soil; material: soil | place: USA | collected 2014-09 | depth 0.25 m
CATTTCGACATCAGCGTCCACAACTTCGGCGTCCAGGAATACATGCACCACTCGGACGAGACCAACGCGGTGTTCCCGCATGCGTATCGCTTCGAGGAAGGCATGATGCTGCCAGGCGATGCGCCGGGGCTGGGCGTGGACATCGACGAGGCGAAGGCGGCACAGTATCCCTACGAACGTGCGTACCTGCCGGTCGCGCGTCGGCTGGACGGGACGATTCACTCTTGGTAGGGCGCTCGGCTCTTCGGGCCTTGCGGGGGCGCGCTCGCGTCGCTCGCGCGGGGGGCGTTCGCGTGGCTCGCGCGACGGTCGTAGGGCCGAACTTTAGTTCGGCCGTGACACTCGTAGGGCCGAACTTCCGCCTTCGTTGAAACTTCGGCGGACTCGCCGTAGCCTTGGCGAAGGCGGTCAGTTCGGCCGTTATGCGGAGGTTGCGATGCGGGGCTGGACCTTTCTGATCATGGGCATCATCGCCGTTGGCGCAGCGCTGGCGGCCGATGGCGGCAGTGTGACGCTGACGGTCGACGAGGCAGGCCGTCGCGTGGACGTGACGGTCGACGGCAAGCCGTTCACGTCGTACATCTGGCCTTCGAACGTCGCCAAGCCGGTGCTGTTCCCGATCCGCAGCGCGAAAGGCGTCGTGGTGACGCGCGGCTTCCCGCTCGAGCCACGCGCGAACGAGCGCGCCGACCACCCGCACCACGTCGGCCTGTGGCTGAACTACGGCGACGTCGGCGGCTACGACTTCTGGGGCAACTCGTACGCCATTCCCGAGGCGCAGCGCTCCAAGGAAGGCACCATCGTCCACCGCGCGATCACCAAGGCCGCCAGCGGCACCGAAGGCGTCCTCGAAATCGATGCGGACTGGGCGATCCCGGACGGCACGGTGCTGCTGAAGGAGCACACGCGCTTCGTCTTCGGCGGCACGGGAACAACGCGCGCGATCGATCGCACGACCACGCTGACCGCCGGCGATCGTGAGGTGCCGTTCCCGGATACGAAGGAAGGCATGTTCGGGCTTCGTGTGGCGCGCGGGCTCGAGATGCCGTCGAAGGAGCCTGAGGTGTTCACCGATGCCTCGGGGCACCCGACGACCGTCCCGAAGCTCGATAACACGGGCGTCACTGGCGACTACCTGACCAGCGAGGGCAAGACGGGCGATGCGGCGTGGGGAACGCCAGCCAAGTGGTGCCGGCTGTCTGGGAAGATTGGCGATGCGCCTGTTTCGATTGCCATGTTCGACGCGCCACAGAACCCCGGCTATCCCACGCACTGGCACGCGCGTGGATACGGCCTGTTCTCCGCAAATCCGTTCGGCGTGAAGGACTTCACCCTCGGCAAGAAGACGTTCAACTTCGCCATCGCCGCAAAGCAGAGCGCGACGTTCCGCTACCGCGTGCTGATTGTCGACGGCGCGCCGTCCGCCGCGGAGACGGAAGCTGCGTGGCAGGCGTGGAGCAAAGAGAAGTAAAGAGTGCGTCAACTTCCAACTCCCAACTCCCAATTCCCAATTCCCAATCGTGCCCGACGTGTTCGGGATTTCTTGGGAGTTGGGAGTTGGAGGTTGGGAGTTGAGGGCTACGAATCCCGATGGACAGTTGCCGGCGAGAACGCCGGCAGGCACACGGCGACGTACTCCGCGCCCTCCGGATCGGGCGTTGAGTAGCGGACCCACTCGCCTGGCGCGGTGACGACGGCCTGCCCCGCGGCGACATCGAGCGCGCCGCCCTCGTGCTCGACGCGCAGCCGTCCGCGCAGCACCACCGTGATCTCCTCGAACTCGGGCCGTTGGCCCGGCTCCACCCAGCCGCCAGGCGACACCATCCGCGCCACGCTGACGGCCGAGTGTCCCGAGTTGACGTGGCCCGCGAATTCCTCGATGCGCTTCGGCTTGTTGCCTGCCGCGGCCACGACGGTGGGGTTTGCGATGAGCCTTGGCATCAGCGGGCCTGCGGGATCGGCTCGAGGGTCACCTCGATGCCGCCCACGAACCCCGCCACGAGGTTGTAGATCGCGCTGCCGATGAGCGCGCCAAGCGCGCCGAAGCCGCCATAGAGCAGAGGCATGAAGATCACGGCGCCCGCGCCGAAGATCACGCCGAAGACCGCCGAGCCGTCCCCCGAGTGCGGCCCGAACGTCGCTCCCAGCAGCGTTGCGCACGCGATGACGCCGCCGATAATCAGCCCGAGGACCGCGTACAGCACGAACGCCACCTTGGCAACCGAAACGGGTGAGACCCGGGTGATGCGCATGGTTGTCTCTCCTTGATTCGCCGAACCCGCCGATGTTGGGCGGCCATTATACGTTCGGACTAGAATGCCGCCGTGGCGTTTCGTCTGGGCATCATTGGTGCGGGCAGCATCAGTGAAACGCACGCGCGCGCGGCCGCGGCCATTCCCGGCCTGACCATTGCCGCCGTGCACGGCGGCAATCACGCGCGCGCCGAGCGGCTCGCGACAACGTACGGCGCCACGGCATTCAAGACGCTCGATGAGTTCCTGGCGAGCCCGATGGACGCCGTCGCCATCGGCAGCCCATCCGGTCTTCACGCCGAGCAGGGCATCCGCGCCGTCGAGCGCGGGATTCACGTCCTGGTGGAAAAGCCGATCGACATCACTCCCGAGCGCGCGGACACGCTGATCGCCGCCGCCGAACGGGCGAACGTGCGGCTCGGTGTGTTCTTTCAGGATCGCGTCCAGCCCGACATCGCGCGCCTGCACGACCTCGTCACAGGCGGACGGCTCGGCAGGCCGCTGCTGGCGTCGGCGCGCGTGAAGTGGTACCGCCCGCCCGAGTACTACTCGCAATCGCGCTGGCGGGGCACCTGGGCGCTCGATGGCGGCGGCGCGCTGATGAACCAGGGCATCCACACCGTCGATCTCCTGCAGTGGGTCTTCGGGCCCGTCGCGCGCGTCGCCGCCAAGACGAGGACGGCGCTCCACGCCATCGAAGTCGAGGACACGGCCGTCGCGCTGCTGGAGTTCAGGAGCGGCGCCCTCGCCACGTTCGAGGCGACGACCACGGCCTATCCCGGCTACAAGCGGCGAGTCGAGTTCACCGGCAGCGAAGGCACCGTCGTGCTCGAGCACGATCGGCTCGTTCAGGCCGATTTGCGCCAGCCCGCCGACGACCTGCTCGCCAGCGCCGCCGCCGACACCAACCAGAGCGGCAGCACGAACATCGTCTCGGACGCCCGCGGCCATCAGCGGCTGATCGAGGACTTCATCGAGGCCGTCCGTTCCGGCCGCGAGCCGAAGTGCAGCGGCCGCGAAGGCCGCCGCAGCGTCGTCCTCGCAACGGCGATTTACGAAGCGTCGCGGTCGATGCAGTGGGTCGACGTTCCCACTTAGCACTTATCACTTCCAACTTGGCACTTCTGTCATGCCCTGCTACATCTGCACGACCTGCGGCACGCAGCACGCCGACTCGAACGAGCCGCCGTCGGGGTGCAGGATCTGTCAGGACGACCGGCAGTACGTCGGCCTGGGTGGACAGCACTGGACGACGCTGGACGCGCTTGCGGAGACGCACGAGAACCACGTCGAGGAGCTGGAGCCAGGCCTCTGGAGCGTCGAGACGAGGCCATCGTTTGGCATCGGCCAGCGCGCCCACCTGCTGCGCCACGCCGGCGGCACCATCCTGTGGGATTGCGTCTCGCTGATCGATCAGGAAACCGCGGATCGCCTCGCCGACCTCGGCGGCGTTGATGCCATCGCCGTCTCACACCCGCATTTCTACTCGTCGATCGTGGACTGGAGCGAGGCGTTCGGCGGCGTGCCGATCTACCTGCACAACGACGACGCGCGATGGGTCTGTCGGCCTGACCCCCGGATCACGTTCTGGGCGGGCGATACGTACCCGGTGGGCGACGGCGTCACGCTGGTCCGCTGCGGCGGGCACTTCGAAGGATCGACGCTGCTGCACTGGGCTGGCGGCGCTGACGGCCGCGGGGTGCTGCTTGGCAGCGACACGGTGAAGGTGGGCTGGGATCTCGCGTCGGTCAGCGTGATGCGCAGCTACCCGAATCTCATTCCTCTTGGCCCGTCAGCGCTGAATCAGGTGGAAGCCGCGCTCGAGCCGCTCGCGTACGATCGCATCTACGGCGCCTGGACAGGACACGTGATTCGCGAAAACGCTCGCGACATCGTCGCGAAATCGTTTGCACGGTATCGAGCGGCGATTGTGAAGTGAAAAGTGCCCAGAAACAGCCCCGGCCGGGTGGCGAGCGACACCCGGCCGGGACAGCCAGTCAAGGAGATGGCCTAGGGAACTGAACTTGGAGGGGGTTACACCGCCGGTCAAACGGTGTATTCCCACGGCCAGTTCCAGTGTAGGGAACACCGTCTCCACTCGTATCTATCGACAGGTATAGACGCAAAAAAAAACTTGCTGGCGCCTAGGTTTGCGGCGATTCCTGCCTCCGCTGCGCTACGTCTTATGTGAGCCCATGCTTTGTCGCATACAGAATGAGCTGTGAGCGCCCTGTCACACCGAGCTTCTCGTAGATATTGTGGAGGTGTATCTTCACCGTCCCCTCGGTGATCGAGAGCCGCTCACCGATCTCCTTGTTGCGCAATCCCTCGCTGGCAAGCCGCACGATCTCGAGCTCGCGCGGCGTCAGCAAGCGCGTGAGCCGATCGATCTCCGACTCGCGCTTCTGCATGCGCTCCATCGCGCGCGTCACCGACTGCTGCTCGAGCCACTTCTCACCCGCGTGCACCTTGCGGACGCATTCCATCAGCATCCGCGGTGCCATCTCCTTCAGCACGATGCCCCACACGCCGAGGCGAATTGCTTCGACGAGCCGGTTCTCCTCCACGTGCGCGGTCAGCAGCACCGTGCGCGTCGGCAGGTTCAGCTCGCTCAACTCGCGCAGCACCCACATCCCGTCGTGCCCCGGCATCACCAGGTCGAGCACCAGGATGTCCGGCCGATGTTCCTGCACCGCCTTCAAGGCCGCCTCCGCCGTTGTCGAGCGCGCGACGACTTCGAACTCCGGCTCGAGCCGGAACAGCTGCTCGAGTCCATCCAGCACGATGACGTGATCGTCGGCAAGGACGACGCGGATGCGCTTCATGCGACTTCCCGCGCCAGCGGCACGGTGAGGCGGACCCGGCTGCCGCCGTCACCGGTTTCGAGCTGCATCGTACCGCCCAGCGACAGGACGCGCTCGCGCAGCGTCCGAGGCCCGATCTGCTCGCGGGCGAGGTCGGCCAGCGTGTACTTGCCGCTGAACGGGAACCCCTGGCCGTCGTCGGCGACAGCGATGGAGATCTGGTGGGCCTCGCGCAGGATGGCCAGCTGAATGGCCGACGCGCGCGCGTGGCGGGCGGCGTTGACCAGCGCCTCGTGGATCAGCAGGAACAGGTCGCTCACCAGCAGGTCGGGAATGGCGAGCAGCTCCGGCTCGGTCGCGACGGTGACAGGAACGCCCCATTGCCGCCGGATGCGGTCGGCCAGCTCGTGGACGCGCCCGCGCAGGTCCACCGGCCCGCCGGCTTCGGCCGCGCGCTGCGGTCCGAGCTGGTTGATGAAAAACCGCAGGTCGTTCTGGCCCGCGGCGATGATGCGCTGGACCTGCGACAGACGCTCCTCCGCGGCCACCGGAGCGAGCGGCAGGTTCCGGCGCGCCGCCTGTAGCTGCAGGGCGGCGCCAGTCAGCGTCTGCAGGACGCCGTCGTGCAGGTCGCGCGCGAGACGCACACGCTCGGTCGTGACCACGGTTTCGCGCAGTTTCTGGACCAGATAGGCCTGCGACAGGCGGGCAGAGGCCAGGTCGGCAACGACGTCGCCGACGGCGACATCCTGCAGCGAGAACGCCGGCCGATCCAGGCAGAAGAGCCAGCCGCGGAACGTGTCGCCGCGAAGCGGCCAGGCTGCCACCGCCCGGATATTGAATCGATCGCGCAGCCGGGCGTCGATGGGCACGCCCTGCCACGTCTCGACGCCGCGCGGGCTGCGAATGAACGTCGTCGGCCGGCTGCTGGCGACGTCCCGGCAGAAGAAGCTGGCCCCCGTCAGCCGCTCCACCACGACGTCGCCGAGGCTGCCGGGCGGCTCGCGCGTCTGCTCGATGCGGCCCTCGTCCCAGATCGCCACCTCGGTCCAGGGCTCGTCGACTTCTTCCCAGATCAGCAGCGTCCGCGGCGCCTCGAGGACCTCGGAGGTGTGCGCCAGCATCTCGGCTGGCAGCGTCGTTGGCTGATCGGGATTGGGGCCGGCCCACGACGCGAGCTTCGCCAGTTGCATCCCGCGCCAGTCCTCGTAGGCGCCGACGAGGCCGACGAGTATGGTCATCACGCCCATGAGGAGCGCGATCATGATGAACTGCAGCGGCTGAGCCGTGTCGGCGCGCAGGCTCGACGACTCTGCGCCGAGGACCACGTGGACCGCGACACCGACCGAGCCGGTCGTCAGCGCGCCGCGCCAGCCCCAGCGAAGGGTCGCCGCGACGAGCACGAAAAGGAACCACGCGAGCACCGGCAGCGCAGAGCCGCCGAGCAGCCAGACGTAGCCGGCGTAGGCGGTGAGGTCCAGGGCGTGCGTCGCGCCGGGAAAGTGAGGGCTGCCCCCGAAGCGGGTCCGGAGCAGCCCGGCGAGGATGCACGCGTAGGCCAGGAACCCGAGCGCGAACGTCGTCAAGGCGGGCGTTCCCGGCAGCCCAGGCAGTTGGAGGAAGATCGCCAGCAGCGCGAAGAGCGCCAGCGTGAGGCGGCCGCGCGCCACCAGCGTCTCGATGCGGACCTGCGACGGGGCCCGAACAGCCATGCCGCTACTGCTGTGGACCGAAACTCACTTGCGTTTGGTAAGCGTCAACTCCCAACCTCCAACGCCCAACTCTCGAGGAGTCCAGCAGACCGCGGGCAAGCACGATTGGGATTTGGAAGTTGGGAGTTGGAAGTTGGGAGTTGGAAGTTGACACACTCACGTAAGCTCCCGTCAGTTCAGGTACTTCTCGACCGGCGGGTGGAGGAGCTCGGCGGTCTGCGGCGCAGCGAGGTTGTCCTTCGTGATCATCCAGACGCCTGTGTCGATGCGCGGCTCCACCTTCTTGCCCTGCAGGTGTTCCACCATCTTCGTGACGCCGAGATAGCCCATGTTCAACGGGTTCTGGACGACCAGGCCGTGCATCTGCCCGTTGCCGAGGGCGTCGATGAAGGTCTGGCTGGCGTCGAACCCGACGAACGCCACCTTGCCGGCCTTGCCGATGTCCTGCAGCGCGAGCAGCATCCCGTGGGTTGAAGACTCGTTGACGCAGAAGATGCCCTGCAGCTCGTTCGCGTACCGGTTCAGCAGGTTCTCGGAGGCGCGCTTCGCCGTATCGCGCGTCGGCCCCGCGTATTGGTCGGAGGAGATCACCTCGATGCCCGGCGCCTTGGCTTTCAGCTCCGTCAGGAAGCCGGTTTCGCGCGCGGTGGTGCTGGCCGAGCCTTCCTGGTAGCGGAGCAGCAGCACCTTGCCCTTGCCGTTCAGCAGCTCCGACATGCGGTCGGCGGCCAGCTCGCCGCCCTTAGTGTTGTCGGTGGCGACGAACGAGACGATCTCCTTCGAGTCGAGGGCCGAATCGATGACGATCGCGGGGATCCCCGCGCGCTTGGCCTCTTCCACCGGGCGCACGAGCGCGGCCTCGTCGAGCGGGGCGATGACGATGCCCGAGACGTTCTGGCTGACGAAGCCCTCGACGACCTGCACCTGCTGCTCGCGGTCGTCCTCGCGCAGCGGCCCCTTCCACATGATCGTGACGGGTGTGCCCGCCGCGTTCAGCTCGCGCTCCGCCTTCACGGCGCCGGCGTGGATGGCCTTCCAGAACTCGTGCGTCGTCCCCTTCGGGATGACCCCGATCGAGTAAGCTGTCGGCTTCGCGCGGCCCGAACACGCCACCGCAAGCGCCACCAGCCCGGCAGCCGCGATCGCTCTCGTGACCGATCCTCTGTAATCAGGCCTCTGCACGACGTGTCCTCCGCTTATTAGCGCGAATCCAACCCGGCTGCTGGATGATACCCCTACGAATGTTGAGCAGTGCAGCTGACCGTCATGCCACCCCGCGAGGGCGAGCTTTCATTCCTCGCGGGTTCGCATGACGGGCCCGCGCGCGGAGCGCGCCAGAAAGCGGCGTCAAACCAGCCCTTCGCCTTGCCAACGAGTCAGGCAAGGCCTCGGCTGGTTTGATAATATTTGAGGTTCCGATGGCGAATACTCCGTATTTCATGACCGGCGCGCTCGGCTGCATCGGCGCCTGGGTGGTGAAGGCGCTGGTCGAGCGCGGCGATGTGCCGGTCGTGTTCGATCGGAGCGACGACATGCGCCGTCTGCGGCTGCTGCTCGACGAGGCGTCGCTCGGCCGGGTGCGGTTCCTGCGCGGCGACGTGACGGACGCCTCCGCCGTCCGGACGGCGCTCGCCGAATCGCGCGCGCAACGCGTCATCCACCTGGCGGGGCTGCAGGTGCCGGCCTGCAAGGCCGACCCCGCGCTCGGCGCGATGGTCAACGTTGTGGGCACCATCAACGTCTTCGAGGCTGCGCGTGCCCTTGGCCTGCGGCGCGTCGTCTACGCGAGCTCTGCGGCCGTGTTCGGCCTGGCCGACGAGGCGGTGGACGAAACGGTCTCGCCCTCGCCGCAAACGCACTACGGCGTCTTCAAGCAGGCGAATGAAGGCAACGCGCGCGTGTATTTCGCCGACCACGGCGTATCGTCTGTCGGCCTGCGGCCGTACAGCGTCTACGGCGTCGGCCGAGACGCGGGGCTGACGAGCGACCCGACTCGCGCGATCAAGTCGGCGGTGGTCGGGCGTCCGTTCAGGATCCGGTTCAGCGGCGTGACCGACTTCATCTACACCGCGGATACGGCCGCGGCGTTCATTGCCTGCGCCGACGCCGCGCCCGACGGCGCGCACGTGTTCAACCTTCACGGCGACGCCCGGAACGTGCGCGACGCGGTGGGCATCGTGGAAGACGAGATCGGGTCGGCGGCGCGCGGGCTAATCTCGATCGACGGCCCGGTGATTCCGATGCCGCCCTCGCTCGACGACACGGCGCTGCGGGCCATGGTGGCCGGGTTGCCGCAGACGCGGCTCGAAGACGGCGTGCGCGAGACGATCCGCCGCTTCCGCCAGCTGAAAGACGAAGGCCGCCTCGACACCTCGGATATCGATGGCGAGACGGTTGCACCGGCCGCCACCGCCGCCGGTCACTCAGCTTCGCGGTAGGACGCCATGGCACAGCAGCAATCCGCCTCACCCGCGCTCAGCGATTTTGCGGTCATCGTCGATCCGGCCGACAACGTGGCCGTCGTGAAGACGGCGGTTGATGCCGGCCTCACCCTCGAGGCCCCCGGCGGCCGCGCGGTGACGCTGACCGGCGCCGTCACGCCCGGCCATCGATTCGCGACCAGGGCCATCCCCGAGGGCACGTTCGTGCTGCAGTACGGACAGCCGATCGGCACGTCGCGCGGTATTGCGGAGGGCGATCCGATCACGCTCCGGAACATGAGCAACGAAGTGCCGGTCGTGCGCGATCTGCCGGCCGATCTGCACATCGCGCCGCCCGACTACTTCCCGGCCTCGCAGGTGGCGACGTGGCAGGGCTTCCGCCGGCCGGATGGCCGCGTCGGCACGCGCAACTTCGTGCTCATCGTCCCGACGAGCATGTGCGCGAGCCACGAGTCGCAGCAGATCGCGACCATCGCCGAGTTCACGCAGTACACCCGCGAGAAGTTCCCCAACGTCGACGGCGTCGTCGCGATCCCGCACAACAAGGGATGCGGCTGTTCCGACGGCTCGAACATCGACGTCATGCTCCGCACGCTGTCGAACTACGCCGGCCACCCCAACGTCGGCGGCGTGATCTTCATCGGGCTGGGGTGCGAGAAGACGAACCTCACGGCCGTCGAGAAATACCTGCAGAAGGAGCACGTCGAGCTCGGCAAGCCTGTCGTCCGCTTCGGCATCCAGGAAGTGGGCGGCACGCAGGCGGTGATCGATCGCGGCCTGAAAGAAGTGGCGGACATGCTGCCGATCGTCAACCAGGCGACGCGCAGCGCCGCGTCGATGAACGAGCTGATTCTCGGCGTGAAGTGCGGCGGATCGGACGGTTTCTCCGGGCTTTCGGCCAATCCCGCGCTTGGCCGCGCGGCGGATCTGCTCGTGCGCTCCGGCGGCACGGTGCTCATCACCGAAGTGCCCGAGTTCTGCGGCGCCGAGCACATCCTCGCGCAGCGCTCGAAGGATCGCGCCACGGGCGAAGCGGTCTACGAGATGGTGGACTGGTACAAGGAATACGCCTCGAAGTTCGGGACGGTGCTGAACGAGAACCCGAGCCCGGGCAACGTCGCGGGCGGACTGCTGAACATCACGATCAAGTCGCTCGGCGCCATCGCCAAGGCCGGGACGACGAGAGTGGAGGGCGTGACCGGGTACGCGGAGTTCCCGGCAGGCAAGGGCCTCTGGCTGATGCAGGGCCCCGGCTACGACCAGGAGTCGACGCCGGGCCTCGTCGCCGCCGGCGCACAAGTCGTGGTGTTCACGACGGGGCGCGGCACCACGATCGGCAACGCCATCGCGCCGGTGGTGAAGCTGGCGAGCAACACGCCTGTGCACCAGCGTATGTCGCGCGATCTTGACCTCTCCGCCGGCGGGATCATCGACGGCACCGAGACGATCGACGAGGTCGGCGCGCAGGTGTTCGAGCACGTGCGCCGCGTGGCCTCCGGCGAGGTGCAGGCAAAGGCGGAAGAGACCAAGCATCGGGAGTTTGGCATCTGGGCCGAACAGTCGGTCTCACTCTGATGCGCTCGGCGGTGCTGGCCGAGGTTGGCCGCATGGAGGTCCGCGAGGTGCCGGTGGTTGCGCCGGGCCCGCGCGATGTGCTCCTGCGCGTGGCAGCCGTCGGGCTCTGCGGCACCGATTTCCACATCTTCAGCGGCCATGGGAACTACCACCTGGACGCGTCCGGCCAGACCATTCCGCTCTCAGAATCACCACAGGTACTCGGGCACGAGTTCGTCGGGATCGTCGAGGAGGCGGGCAACGCCGTGGGCGACCTGGCCGTCGGGGATCGCGTCGTCGTCGATCAGGGCCGCAACTGCATGAGCGCGGCGCGTCTGCCGCTCTGCGAGTACTGCGGCACCGGAGATTCGCACCAATGCGCGACGTACGCCGAGCACGGGATCACGGGCCTGCCGGGAGCGCTGGCCGAGTACATCACGATGCCGGCGGTGAACGCGCTGAAAGCGGAGGCGCCGCTGCCGAACGAGGAGATGGCGCTCACCGAGCCGCTCGGCTGCGTCGTCCACTCGATTGACCTGCTCCTGAGGGCGTCCACGCGCTATCGGCTCCGCGATGCGGACGCGGCGCATCGCGTGGACACGGTGCTGATTTTCGGCGGCGGGCCTGCCGGGCTCCTGTTCACCCAGTACCTGCGATCGGCGCTCGGCTACGAAGGGCGGATCCTGGTGTCCGAGCCGAACCCGACCAAGCGCGCGCTGGCGGAATCGTTCGGCGCGACGACAGTCGATCCGTCGAAGGCCGATCTCGCCGCGGAGATTGCGGAGATGACCGGCGGCCGCCGCGCGGAGCTGATCGTCGACGCGTCAGGCGCGGGCGCGGTGTTCACCGACATGTTCCGCCTGCTCAGGAAACAGGGGACGGTGCTGCTGTACGGACACGGGCACAGCGGCGTCGATCTGAGCGTGCTCAACAACCTGCAGTTCCTGGAGCCGACACTGCTTTCGCCGGTGGGCGCCTCCGGAGGTTTCGAGCCCGATGGCCGGCCGTCCACTTACCGACGCGCCCTCGGCCTGCTCGAGACGTCGCGCGTGAAGGTCGGCTCGTTCATCACGCACCGGTATCATTCGCTCGACCAGGTGCCCGCTGCGTTCGCCGGCGCGCACAAGGCCGCTGACTACGTCAAAGGTGTGGTGCTGCTGTGCGCCTGATTACGTTCACTCCCCGGACAGCCCCGACGTCCGCTCCACGCGCGGGCGCGCTGATGCCCGGTGAGAAGACCGTGCTCAACTTCGCCGTCGCCGTCGACGCATCGGCCGACGTACCGCTTCTCGCGTGGTTCGATCTGGACGATGAGTGGCTGACCAAGGCCAGACAGATTCACGACGCGCTGGCGAAGAGCGCCGAGAGGGCCGAGACCCTTCCGCGAGGCTCGGTCCTGCAGCGCGGCGATGTCGTCATCGGGCCGCCGGTGCCGCGGCCGGGGAAGATCATCTGCATCGGCCTCAACTACAAGGATCACGCGGCTGAAAGCAACATGCCGGTGCCGAAGTCGCCGATCTCGTTCTCGAAGTACGTGACGTCCGTCATCGGGCCGGACCGGCCGATTCGGCTGCCGGCGGTGAGTCAGCAGGTCGACTACGAGGCCGAGATGGCGATCGTCATCGGCCGCCGGGCGAAGCACGTGCCGGTGGAGCGCGCGTTCGACCATGTGCTCGGCTACATGAACCTGAATGATGTCAGCGCGCGCGACCTGCAGTTCGCCGATGGCCAGTGGCAGCGCGGCAAGGCGTGCGACACCTTTGCGCCGATGGGGCCCTTCATCCTGACGCGCGAGGCGGCCGGCGATCCGCACGCGCTGCGGATCCGCTGCCGGGTGAATGGCCAGACGCTGCAGGACTCGAACACGAATCAGCTCGTCTTCGGCGTCGACGCCCTGGTGTCCTTCCTGTCGCAGACAGTCACGCTGGAGCCCGGCGATGTCATCGCGACCGGCACGCCGCCCGGCGTCGGCTTCGCCCGCAAGCCGCCCATCTTCCTGAAGCCCGGCGACGTCGTCGAAATCGAGGTGGAAGGCCTTGGCGTGCTCTCGAACTCGGTCATCGCGGACAGTTAGTAGGAATGGAAGCACTTGCGCTGGCAACGTCAACTCCCAACCTCCAACGCCCAACTCCCAAGTAAGCTGCCGACGGGACGCGAGACGATTGGGAATTGGAAGTTGGGAGTTGGAAGTTGACCGAACTTCTTCGGCTTGAAGGAATCCGCAAGCGTTTCGGGCCGACGATCGCGCTCGATGGGGTGGGGTTTTCGCTGAACGCGGGCGAAGTCCACGCGCTCATCGGCGAGAACGGCGCCGGCAAGAGCACGCTCTTGAACATCCTCGCCGGCGCGCTGCAGCCCGACGAGGGCACGATGGTGCTGCAGGGCCAGCCATACCGGCCCGCCTCGCCGCACGACTCGAGCCATCGCGGCGTCGCCCTGATCCACCAGGAGCTCTCGCTCTGCCCGCACCTGACTGTCGCCGAGAACATCCTGCTCGGGCGTGAGCCGTCGCGCTGGGGCATCTTCCGGCGCACGGAGGCCGAGCGCCTCGCGCTCGACGTTCTTGCAAGCTTCTCGCATCCGGACCTGAAGCCGAATCGTCTAGTGGGCACGCTGCCGCTCGCGGCGCAGCAGGTCGTCGAGATCTGCCGCGCGATCGCCGCGCGCGCGCGCATCGTGCTGATGGACGAACCCACGAGCACCCTGCAGCGCGACGACGTCGCGCACCTGTTCACGCTGATCCGACGCCTTAAGGCAGAAGGGCTCGGGATCATCTACATCAGCCACTTCCTCGAGGAAGTGCGCGAGATCGCCGACGTGTTCACCGTCCTGCGCGACGGCAGCAGCGTGGCGCACGGACCGATTGGCTCTGTCACCAACGCCGACCTGGTGGGGCACATGGTTGGGCGATCCGTCGATCAGCTCTTCCCCTCGCGCGCGCAGACGCCGGGCGAGAGCGTCCTCGAGGTGAAGGACCTGGCGGCGCCGCCGGTCGTCAGCCAGGCGTCGTTCACGCTCCGGCGTGGAGAGATCCTCGGCATCGCCGGGTTGATGGGATCGGGCCGCACGGAGATGGTCCGCGCGCTGTTCGGCCTCGCGCCGGTGGCGTCCGGCACGGTGCGCATCTCCGGCGTGACGGCCGGTCCTGCCGAGACACCCTCGCGCCGCATCGCGCAGCGTGTGGGGTACCTCAGCGAGGACCGCAAGGGCGAGGGGCTCGCAATGCCGATGTCCGTGGCCGACAACCTGAC
>UEXX01000368.1_pt1 | contig 13899 bp, 11 predicted proteins | sample 4301161 | NCBI WGS metagenome assembly UEXX01 (sample SAMEA4773179, study PRJEB27434) | metagenome | biome: 2259; feature: agricultural soil; material: soil | place: USA | collected 2014-09 | depth 0.25 m
CGGGTGTACGTAGGGCCGAACTTTAGTTCGGCCGTAGTACGCGGGTGTACGTAGGGCCGAACTTTAGTTCGGCCGTAGTCCCTAGCCCGTAGGCGTAGCCCGAGTCAGCTTGTCGTGCGCTGTCTGATCGGCGGCTTGCAGACAGGACACGGCCACAGCTTCTTCCCCGCCTCTTCCAACGTCATCGAGGTACGGTTGCTTCCCAGCTTCGGGCACGTGGCCGTGTGGTACTTGTTGTCGTTCGGCTGCGAGAACACCCTGATCTTGTTCGGATCGCCGGCAACAGCGGATGCGGGCGGGCTCGGGCAGTCGTGCGCCGTGAAGCCACGACGCTTCGCTTCGACGAGCTTCATCACGCGGACCTGCGAGCCGGCGCGCGCCACCAGCGGACAGCTGGGCTGGTGATATTGCTTCGAGCCCACGATCACCACGACGAGGTCGCTGGCCGGAGAGGTCTGCGCCAGCGTGGCCACAGAGCCGGCCAGCAGCATCGTCATCACCAAAGTTGCTGTGATCGCCGGTCGCACAACAGGTAGGATAGCACCCGCTCGACGCCGGTCCGGCTCGGCCGGCGACGCAAGGAGACGCTGATGCCCCGCCTGACTCGACGCGCGTTCATGGGATCGACAGCCGCACTGGCGGCGAGCGGGGCGCTTGCGCCGCCGACCGCCGTCGCCGCGCCGCCTGCCGGTCGCACGCTGACACTCGGCGTCGCGTCGTATTCGACCCGCAAGTTCACGCTCGACCAGACGCTCGAGATGGCGAAGACGCTCGGCGTGACGTCGATGACGTTCAAGGACGTCCACATCCCGCGCACGGAATCGCCCGACGCGATCCGCGCGCTTCGCGCGAAGATCGTGGCCGCGGGCGTCACCATCATGGGCGGCGGCACCATCACCCTGCCGAACGACCCGGTGGAGATCCGGAAGAACTTCGAGTATGCGAAGGCGGCGGGCTTCCCGCTGATCTTCACGTCGCCCGATCCGGCCGCGCTCGACACGATCGAGCAGATGGCAAAGGAGTACGACATCAAAGTCGCCATCCACAACCACGGCCCCGAGGACAAGTGGTGGCCGCGCCCGCAGGACGCCTACGCGGCCGTCAAGTCGCGCGACAGCCGCCTGGGCCTGTGCATCGACATCGGCCACACGCTGCGGACCGGCACCGATCCGGTAGCGGCGTGCCGGGAATGCAAAGACCGCCTGTACGACATGCACGTGAAGGACCTGGCTGCCAGGACCGACCGCGACAGCCAGGTTGCCGTCGGCCGCGGCCTCATCGACTTCCCCGCTCTGTTCCGCACGCTGCTCGACATCGGCTACCAGGGTCAGGTCGGGCTCGAGTACGAGATCCACGAGGACGACCCGCTGCCCGGGATGATCGAATCGCTCGCCTACGAGCGCGGCGTCCTGGCGGCGCTGAAATAGGGGACTGTCCCCCTTTCGATCGCGCGGGGGACTGTCCCCAGGAGGCCCCCTTTCGATCGCGCGGGAGACTGTCTCCAAACCTGTCTCCGACCCAGGGTTCCCGATTTCGGCGCGTTCCGCGCTTTTCCCGGTGACCAACGCTGTGACCAACAGAGGGGATGATCCGCGGTGGCCGCGGGCCAGACCTCTGTCGCACGTGACCATCACCTGCGGCGTGTGACGAGCCACTTTCAGGCCGATTCGACGCCTTTCGGTCAGCGTTGATCCAGTACCCGCCATCGCAAAAACCCTCCGTCTAAGCCCCTGAAGCGACTCGGCATCGACCTGTCGGGCCGCGCTCGGTGGGAGGACGGATCATGCGGGCAGCGATCGCGGCGATCATCGGCGCGTTCCTCGCAGGCGGTATCCAGCCGGTGTCTGGCGAGTCGATCGCCAACCCCTACGCTCACGTCCGCGCCATGCAGAAGGAAGGTGTGGCACTGCTTGCCGATGGCATCGCCCACTCCCCCAGCTTCCGGCGACTGGTCAACCGCATCGAACAGTCGGACGTGATCGTCTACATCGACCTCCGGCCGGACATGCGTCCAGGCGTCGGCGGCTCGCTCCGGTTCCTCGCCGAGAGCGCGACGGATCGATTTCTGCGTATTCAGGTCAACCGCACGGTCGCCCGGCTCTGGCAGGTGGCGTTGCTCGGCCACGAGCTGCAACACGCTGTCGAAGTGGCCGACGCGCCAGGCATTCATTCAGCAGAGGACCTGCGTATGCTCTACCGGCAGATCGGCGTCCGCACTGGCGCCGACACCTACGATTCGATCGCCGCGCGCCAGGCGGGCTTCACGATCCGGGAGGAGATCACCAGCGCGAGGGGCCACATCCGCTTCGCCAGGTCCACGCCTGTCGAGCCGATGCCCGAGGGCGAATCGATCGGCGAGGCCGAACCGGTCGGGGACGCCTCGAAGCCAGCCACGATTCCAGCCTCTGCGGTGCCGGCAGACAGCCTGATGATGCAGGAGCGCGACTAGCAGCCAACGGGACCGCCTCCGGCACCGTCTAAGCCGGAGGAGGAACCCATGCCCCTGCCCGCATCCGCGGCCATGGCGATGGCGCTGGCGCTTTGCAGCCTGTCGCTGGCAACCGACGGCCACCACAGCCAGAACGTCACTGTCCACACGCCGGACGATCGGTCGCCGCGGACGTGCGCCGATCTCGTAGTCACCTTCGACGATCGGCCCGCGGCCACCGCAGAGGATCACCTGACGGTGCCCAAGCCGGCCGGCGCGCTGAACCTGCGCGCTCCGTCCAACGGCGGCATCTTCGTCGTCGGCGTCTCCCGTGCGGACTTCGGGGTGACGGTGTGCAAGGCCGTGGCGCCATCCGGCGACACGAATGCCGCGCTGGCGTCGATTCATTCGTCAGCCGCCGCGGGAACGGTATCGGTGAGCGGGCGGGATGCCGACCGCTGGATCGCGTACCTGCTGGTCCAAGCGCCGCGCGATGCCGTCATCGACCTCGAGGCCCTCAATGGCCCACTGGAGGTCCGCGACGTCGCCGGCCGCACCGCGGCCCGGACGACGAATGGGCCGATCAATCTTGCCAACGTCTCGGGCACGGTAACGGCCCGCGCGCAGAACGGCCCCGTCAAGTTCGTCGGCAGCACCGGCGCTGTCGATCTCCAGACCGAGAATGGGCCGATCGGCGTGCGGCTCGAGGGCGATCGCTGGACGACGGGCAGCCTCACGGCGCACGCGCAGAACGGCCCCGTGAAGGTTGAAGTGCCACAGGACTTCGCCTCAGGCGTGCGCGTCGAATCATCCACGCACGCGCCCTGGAAGTGTCAGGGCACCGCGTGTGAGTCGGCGAAGCGATCATGGGACGACGGCTCGCGCTGGATTGAGCTTGGCCGCGGCCCCGTGGCCGTCCGCGTTGCAACTGTAAACGGGCCCGTGGCCGTCGACTGGGCGCGCTGACCTGCGCCGTGCGCCCACGCTGCTAGCAGCGTGGCTTGCCGCGATCCACTAGACTCTGGGGACGACCCGCGCTTCCGCGGGCCGTTTCTCTGGAGCGTAGCGTGCGTCGCGTACTTGCAGGACTTCTCCTCTCGTTGGCCCTGGTCCTGGGCCTTCACACGGACAACGAGGCCCGGGCCAAGGGCCCGCGTCGCGCCGTGCTCATCACGCTCGACGGTGTCCGCACAGAAGAGATGTTCGGCGGGCTCGATCGCATCGCCTTGACGTCGACAGTCGAGAAGGGCGGCATCGAAGGCACGCGCGCCTACAAGGACTACTGGGCGGACACGCCAGAGGCGCGGCGGCAGAAGGTGATGCCGTTCCTGTGGGACACGCTGCTCCGCGAGCATGGCTCGATCGCCGGCAACCGCGCCCGTGGGAGCCAGTTCGGCGTCACGAACCGCATGTGGTTCTCGTACCCGGGGTACTCCGAGATCCTCACCGGCGCCGCCCACGACGAGGTGATCGACAGCAACGACAACAAGCGCTACCCCTTCCTGACCGTGCTGGAGTTCCTGCGCGGCCGGTTCGCCGTGCCTCCCGATCAGGTCGCGGTCTTCGGCTCCTGGGAAACGTTCCACTGGATCGCACAGCATGAGGACGGCGCCCTTACCGTCAATGCCGGCTACGAGAAGTACGCGAGCCCGGATCCGGCGGTGGACGCGCTCAGCCGTGCGCAGTTCGAAGCGACCACGCCATGGGACAGCGCGAGGCATGACGCGTACACCTTCCGATTCGCGATGGATCACCTGCGTCGCATCAAGCCGCGCGTGATCTACATCGCGCTGGACGAAACCGACGACTGGGCGCACGAGCGCAACTACGCCCGGCTGCTCGACTCCCTGCACCGCACGGACGGCTACCTGAAAGAGCTCTGGACCTGGCTGCGGTCAGACGAGGATTACAAGGACAACACCGTTCTGCTCGTCACCGCGGACCACGGCCGCGGGCACGGCCCGAAAGACTGGTCCGATCACGGCAAGGACGTCGTCGGCGCCAACGAGACGTGGCTGATCGCCGCCGGGCCGGACTGGCCGCGGCGCGGCGAATGGACCAATGCGCCGCCCGCGTTCACGAACCAGATCGCGTCAACGCTGGCGAGGTCGCTTGGCGAAGACTTCCAGTCCGCGGTGCCGCAGGCCGGCGCACCAATCGACTACCTGTGGCAGAAACCCTGATGCGGGGCTGAGGCCACGCCGCTACATTCGTCAATCGTCAATCGTCAATCGTCAATGATTAGCGCCTGGCTCGTCCACGCCTTCACCGCAAGCGGCGCGCTGCTGGCGTATCTGGCGCTGACGGATGCGATCGGCGGCAACTTCAGGCGTGCGTTTCTGTGGCTCGTGGCGTCGACAATGGTCGATGCCGTCGACGGAGCGCTCGCGCGCCTGGCTCGCGTCAAGGAGCGCACGCCGCAGTTCAACGGCTCGAAGCTCGACGACATCGTCGACTACCTGACGTTCGTGTTCGTGCCCGCATTCATCGTGCATGGCGCAGGCTTACTGCCTGATGGGCCGGTGGGCTTCATCGTCGTCGCCGCGGTACTGATGTCGAGCGCGTACGGCTTCAGCCGTGAGGACGCCAAGACGGCCGATCACTTCTTCACCGGTTTCCCGTCGTACTGGAACATCGTCGCGGTGTATATGGTGGCGCTGCGACTGGCGCCGGAGGTCAACGCCGCGATCCTGCTCGGGCTCGCCGCAATGGTCTTCGTGCCGATCGGTTACGTGTATCCGTCGAGGACGCCGCAGTTGCGCGGGGTGACCGTTTCGCTCGGCGTCGTCTGGGGGGTGCTTGTGGTGTGGGTGATCCTGGCGTTACCGGATCCGCCGCGCTGGCTCGCGCCCGTCTCCCTGCTCTACCCGGCGTACTACGTACTGCTGTCGTTCTACCTGCATGCACAGCGAAGGCCGAACTGAAGTTCGGCCCTACGACTGCCAGTAACTAAAGACGTAGGGCCGAAAACTAAAGACGTAGGGCCGAACTTTAGTTCGGCCTCATGTGTCGTTACAGACGTAGGGCCGAACTTCAGTTCGGCCTCAATGTGTCGCTGCAGGCGTAGGGCCGAACTTCAGTTCGGCCTCATGTGTCGCGGCAGGCGTAGGGCCGAACTTCAGTTCGGCCTCATAAGTGCCGCAGCGTCATGCAGACGTAGGGCCGAACTTTAGTTCGGCCTCATGTGTGTAGCGGCCGCCCTTACGCGTGCTCAATGTGCGCCGCGAGGCCTTTCCACGTGTCCGGATCCTGCGCCAGCAGGGTGGAGAAATAAAGCTGCACCGCAGCCGGCGGAAATGCGGAGGCCAGCGCCTTTGCACCAGCGGCAATCTTCTCCGCGCTGATCGGCTCGGGTGACTCCTCGGTGATGAGCCCGTTGTCGTGCGCGAGGCCGATTGCGTCGAGAAACGCCGCCATCATCGGCCGCTGGTGAGCCAGGTGATAGCTGACCAGCAAGCGCGCGACGAGCAGATCGGGCATGCCCGGATAGTGCGCCAGGTGACGCGCGCGCTTCTCGACGGGCAATCCCTGGATGTAGCGTGCCCGCGCCTTCAAGCGCTGCGCGAGCAGCGCCATGGCCTCGACCTGCTGCTCGATCCCGTCCGGCTCGCGCCAGAACGCCTCTGCCGCCCGGAGCTTCTCCTCTTCAGGCAGCTGCTTCCAGAGCTGAGAGAGCACCGGCTGTGTCGTTGACTCGGCCACGTCAGAATCCCACTCGCATTTCGCCCACCATCTGCAATTTCGAGATGTCACCGAAGATGTGCTGCTGGATCTCCTGGTTCAGGAGGTTGGTGACCTTGAGCATCGTGACGATCTTGCCCTTCTCGCCCCACTTCACGCCGAAGCTGCCATTCACGAGCGTGTAGGCGTCCGTGAAGCCGCTGTACCGGACGTCGAGGACGTCCTGCCAGAAGGCCTTGCCCGTGTAGTTGATTTGCAGCGTGCCGAGGTACCGGGGGCCGCCGTAGTTGACGCCTACGTTGAAGACGTTGGCAGGCGGGATGTTGAGCTCGGACTGGTCGAACCCGGTCGCCTTGGGCTCGGGCTGGTACGTGTAGTTCGCAAACGCGCCCCACTCTTTGTTGATCGCGCCGTCGATGCCCAGCTCGAGGCCCTTCTGCCGCACCTTGCCGAAGTTGCGGTAGCTGAAGGCGGCCGGCAGGCCGTTGCCGACGCCGAACGGGCACGGCCGCGCGGCCGATGGCGTCGTCCCCGGCGGGCAGTACAGGCCTTCGAGGATGAGGCCGCCGAGAAACGGCGGAATCGGAGGCGGCGGCCAGCCTGGAGGCTGGTTGTTGGCGCGATACGACGCCACCTGCGTGAAGAAGACATCCTGCTTGGTGTCGTTGACGTAGAAGGCTGCCGACACCGTGGCGCGCTGCTTGATCACGCCGGTATAGCCAACCTCGTAGGCGCTGAGGGAGGTCACGTCCATATCCTGCGCTGGAATCGCCGGCGGCAGGCCGACGTTGCTGCCGACGGCGCGGATCGGGAAGTTGAAGACCCGGCCCGCGAGCGCGGGGTTGATCGCGCCAAGCGGCAACTGGTCGATGATCGTCGTGTCGAGGTAGTTGTTGATCATCGACGGCGCGCGGTAGGCGCGGTTGTACGACACGCGGAAGGTCTGCTCGGCCGACGGCTTCAACATCAGCGTCGTCCGCGGCGAGAACTGCACGTCGGAGATGATGTCGAACTTGTCCACGCGTGCGCCCAGCAGCCACCGGACATACTTGCCCATGAAGATCTCGTCCTGGGCGTAGGCGCCGCCTTCCGTCCGGTTGTCGCCGGCCGGCGCGATCGAGAGATCAAAGTTGCTGTGGCGGAAGTTGGCGCCGTAGCTGACGACGTGCCGTTGCTGGAACGTGCGCACGTCGCCGAACTCCACGTCGTAGGTCTGGCTCTTGAAGTTGAAAAGCAGCGGCTGCCCGGTCGGATCCACGGTGAGCAGGTTCGTCGCGTCGCCGTTGAGGATGTTCACGAAGAAGTTCAGCTTCATGGCGTTCCGACTGTAGTTCACCTTCCCGTAGCCGAGCACCGTGCCCTTGTCGATGTCGAACGGGCCGATGCCGCTGTGCAGGATGCCATCGGTGCCCGAGACGCCGCCCTGGAAGATCAGCTTCTGCTTGCCGTCGGGGTGGTCGTAGTCGACACGCACGTCCACCTTGGGCTGCGTCGTCCCCTGATTCGTGTAGGCGGGGTACTGCGTGCCCGTGCCGTTGGGGATCGCGCCGGACGGGCGCGCGAGCGGATCCTGCGTGTAGAGGCCGGCCGAGAACTTGTACGCCCAGCGGTCGTTCACCGCCTGCGCATGGGACCCGTTGACGTAGAAGAGCGCGCCGGCGCCCTCGCTCTTGTTCGACGTCTCGCGCCCGAAGCCGCCCGCGCCGATTGTGACACTCGACCCCTGCAGCTCACGCGGCGACTTCGTGATCACGTTGACGACGCCGTTCATCGCGTTGGCGCCCCAGATGGCGGACGCCGGACCGCGGATGACCTCGATCTGCTTGATCTCGCCCGGATCCACGGGCAGAAAGTCCCAGGCGACGAAACCGAAAAAGTCGAGATAGATGCTGCGGCCATCGACCAGTGCGAGCTGGGTGGTAGACAGCGTGTTCGTCGCGCCACGGCTGGTGATGTTGATATCGCGCGCAGAGGTCTGCGTCACGTTCACGCCAGGCACCGCGCGAAACAGGTCAGCGTAGCTGGTGGAGCCGTTGTTGACGATGGTCTGGTTGCTGATCAGGCTGACCGTCGCTGGCGCGTTGACCAGCGCCTGCTCGGTCTTCGAGGCCGTGACCACGACCTGCTCCTTGTAGACCGGCGACTCCTCCGGAGTCTGCTGGGTCTCGGGCGTCGGCTGGGTCGCGGGCTTCTGATCGGCCGGCGCCGCCGGCTTCTGTGGTTCCGCGGGCGGCTGCTGGGCGAGCGCAGGAGAGGCCAGGGCGATGGCGAGCAGAACGGCCCCGGCAGAATGTCGCGGCATCAAAGGCTCCTTGTGTCGGCACGAGCACACCCGGAGCACGGCTGCCTCGCGCCCGGGTGCAAAGCCGCCGTATTCTACCGGAATTCGTCGGTCAGGCCGGCGCTGATTCCACGTCCGCGCCGGAAGTGGCGAGGCGCATGGGAATGCGACGCGCATGAGCTGACACGTCGCGGAGACGATCGAGCAGCACGGCGCGCGCCTCGTCCGGTGAGTCCCCCAGCAGCACCGCGATCGATCCACCTTCGCCGCCCGCGCCGTTCACCTTCCACCCGAGCGCGCCGACCGATGAGGCCAACTCGACGAGCCGGCTCGCATCCTCGCCGACGAGCAAGGGATGAAGCTGTCGCTGCCCGTCGGTGTTGGCGGCGAGCGCGGCGCCAAACGCCTCGAGATCTCCGCGCACCAGTGCGTCACGCGCCAGCGCGGCGGCCTCACGCAACATGTCCAGCGCGTGGCTCGTCCCCTCCCGCAGTGAGCGAATCACGTCCTCGTGCACGTCCGACGATCGATGCGCGCGCCCCAGGTAGACGAGGACGAATCGCTGCTCGAGCGCGAGGCGCGTCTCCTGGCGAATCGTGAGGGGGCTGACGAGCGCGTCAGGGTACGACGGCATCTCGACGAAGTTGATCCCGCCATACGAGGCGGCGATCTGATCCTGAATCCCCGACTGCAGCCCCAGCCGCTCGGTCTCGAGCCTGTGTGCCGAACGCGCCAGGTCCGCCGGCAAAGGCGATTCGCCGCGCAGCCGGGCCAGCGCCGCGAGCAGCGCGACGGCCAGCGACGCCGACGTGCCGGTCGACGCTCCAGGCGGCATGTCGGACGAAACCGTGACGTCGAGAGCCGTGCCGGGCACGGGACATGTGGCCACCGCCGCTTCTATCAGCGGATGGCGTCCTGGCAGTCGATCCGGCGTGAAGGAATAGCTCTCGCCGTAGTTATCGAGGTGAACAACGACCGGCGGATTCGGCGCCGCGCTCGCGGAAGCGTCAACCTTCACGCGAACGCCCGGCGTGATTGCGATGTGCAGCACGGCGCCATGGCGGGCAAACCAGGTGTCGGTCCACCCGCCGCAATCGCAAATGCGGGTAGGCGCAGTGGCGACGACGCAGGGCACTTGCGCATTGTACGTGGCGGCGGCGCTTTAGCCCCCAGAGGCTGCCAATCCGCAGTCTGAATTAGACTCATGGTCGTGCGTCACGAATTGCCGAAAGCGCTGCGAGACGATGTGCGGCGATTGGGGGAACTGCTGGGCGAGACCCTCCGACGCCAGGAGGGACAGGCGACCTATGAAATGGTGGAGCGCGTGCGCGCCCTGTCGAAGAAGGCGCGCGGGGGAAGCGACGCAGACTTCGCGACGCTGACGCGCATCCTCGAGCAGATGCCGGTGGACGAAGCGCTGCCCGTGGCGCGCGCGTTCTCCTATTTCCTCAACCTGGCCAACATCGCCGAGCAGCATCACCGCATCCGCCGGCGGCGTGCCTATCAGCGCGACGCCGACGCGCCGCCGCAGATCGGGTCGTGCGACGAGACGTTCGGCCGGCTGATCGCGTCGGGCGTGACACCCGACCGGCTGTACGACGCGGTTGCGCGGCTACGCGTGGAACTGGTGTTCACGGCGCACCCGACGGAAGTGACACGCCGCACGCTGATGCAGAAGTTCGGCCGCATCGCCGACCTGCTCGCGCTCGGCGACCACCCGGACCTGACGCCGCCCGAGCGCGATGAGCTCGCCGAATCGCTTCGGATCGAGATCGCCGCGGCCTGGGAAACCAGCGAAGTGCGTCCGCGGCGGCCGTCGCCTGTGGACGAAGCGCGTTCGGGTCTCGCCGTCTTCGAGCAGTCGCTCTGGGATGCGGTGCCGCGCTTTCTGCGGACGCTGAACGCCGCCCTGGTGAAGCACACTGGACGGGGTCTGCCACCGGACCACTCGCCCATCCGTTTCGGCTCCTGGATCGGCGGCGACCGCGACGGCAACCCGTCGGTCACCGCGATGGTGACGGCGACCGTCGTGCTGCTCGCGCGGTGGCAGGCCGCGAGCCTCTACCTGCCTGAAATCGACGCGCTCCGGCTCGACTTGTCGATGCGTGATGGCAGCCCTGAACTGACCGAGCGGGCTGGCGGGTCCGCGGAGCCATACCGCGAAGTGCTGCGGGGCGTCCGCGATCGGCTGGCCGCGACGCTGCGCGCCATCGAGGATCGCCTCGATCGTCACGCGGTGCTCGAGCCGTTCGACTACGTGACCGCGGCGGAACTGGCGGAGCCGCTCGCGCTATGCCGCCGATCGCTCGAGCAGACGGGCAACGGCCTGCTCGCGCGCGGACGCCTGCTGGACCTGCAGCGCCGCGTCGCGGCCTTCGGCGCCACCCTCGTGCGCCTCGACCTGCGGCAGGACGCGTCGCGCCACACGGCCGCGCTCTCGGAGATCACGCAGCACCTGGGTCTTGGCGACTACTCGTCATGGGACGAGACCCGACGGCAGGCGTTCCTGCTCGGCGAGCTTGCCAGCAAGCGGCCGCTCGTGCCGCCCGATCTGTCGGCGTCGCCCGAAGTCGACGAGGTCTTCGCGACGTTCCGCGTGGCCGCGCTTCTTCCGCCCGAGTCGCTTGGCGCGTACGTAATCTCCATGACGGAGCGGCCCTCCGACGTCCTCGCGGTGGAGCTGCTGCAGAAGGAAGCGCGGACGCGCTCGCCGCAGCGCGTCGTTCCCCTGTTCGAAACCATGTCGGCTCTCGACGCCGCGGGCCGCATCATCGCCGACCTGCTGGCGATCGCCTGGTATCGCGCGCGGTGCCAGGGCAGGCAGGAAGTGATGGTCGGCTACTCGGACTCGGCGAAGGACGGCGGGCGGCTCGCCGCGAGCTGGGCGCTCTACAAGGCGCAGGAATCGGTCGTCGAGTCGTGCCGGTCAGCGGGCGTCGAGCTGACGCTCTTCCACGGCCGCGGTGGCAGCGTGGGCCGCGGCGGCGGGCCGACGTATCTCGCCATTCAGTCGCAGGCGCCCGGCTCGGTCGACCTGCGGCTGCGTGTCACCGAGCAGGGCGAGATGGTGCAGGCCAAGTTCGGGATGCCGGGCCTCGCCCTGCGCACGCTGGAGCTGTACGTGACGGCCACGCTCGACTCGTCGCTCGCGCCGCCGGCGCCGCCGCAAGCGGCGTGGCGCGCGCGGATGGACGCGCTGGCCGAGCACGCGCGGACGTCCTATCGCGCGATCGTCTACGAGACGCAGGGCTTCGTGGATTACTTCCGCGCCGCAACGCCCGAGGGCGAGCTGGAAGACATGACCATCGGCAGCAGACCCGCACGGCGCCGCGCCGGCGGCGGCGTCGAGACGCTCCGCGCGATTCCGTGGGTCTTTGCCTGGACACAGACGCGGCTCATGCTGCCGTCGTGGCTCGGCGTCGGCGAGGCATTGGAAGCGGCGCACGAGGCGGGCGCCGCCGAGGAGCTCTCGGCGATGTACGCACAATGGCCGTTCTTCCGATCCACGCTCGATTTGATCGAGATGGTGCTGGCCAAGGCCGACGGGCGGATCGCGGCGCACTACGAATCCGTCCTCGTGCCGTCCACGCTCCATACGCTCGGCGCGGACCTGCGTCGCAGACTGCCGGCGACTTCGGCCGCCGTGCTGCGTGTCGCCGGCCGCAAGGAGTTACTGGACGACAATCCTGTCCTGCGCCGATCGATCGATGTTCGCAACCCCTACGTCGATCCCATCAACCTCGTGCAGGTGGAACTGCTCCACCGGCTCCGCCAGTCCGGCGGTGATGAGCGCCTGCGCAACGCGTTCCTCGTGACGGTCAACGGGGTTGCCGCCGGGATGCGAAACACGGGGTGAAATGAGTCCATGGGTCCATTGGCCCGTGGGGCCGTAGTGCCAGGGTCCATAGGGATGGCGCTTGTGGCGGCGGGGCTTCAGCCCCGCGTGACTGGTCCATGGGCGCGCAGGAGGAGCATCGTGAGACCGGTTCGTCTGATCGTTGTGAGCAGCCTATTCGTGGTGATCGCCTGCGGCGTCGTGTGCGCGCAGGACTGGATGGCACCGGTCGGGACGCCGAAGACGGAGCTGCTCTGGCCCAACGGCGCACCGGGCGCCCAGGGCACGACGGAGGCCGACATCCCCGCGCTCACGATTTACCTGCCGGTGAAACCCCAGGCCACGGGCGCGGGCATCGTGATCTGCCCGGGCGGCGGGTACGGCGGGCTCGCGATGGATCACGAGGGCCACGAAGTGGCGCGCTGGCTCACGTCGCGCGGCGTCGCGGCGTTCATCCTGAAATACCGCCTCGGCCCGCGCTACCACCATCCGGCGATGCTGCAGGACGTGCTCCGCGCAATTCGCGTCGTGCGATCGCGCGCGGCCGAGTTCAACATCAAGGCGGACCGCGTCGGCATCATGGGCTTCTCCGCTGGCGGGCATCTGGCGTCTTCAGCGGCCACGCTTTTCGACCACCCCGACGGTAAGGTCGCCGACGGCCTTGAAGCCGTCAGCTCGCGGCCGGATTTCGCGGTGCTCGCCTATCCGGTGATCCTCATGGGCCAGGAGAAGGCCCACCAGGGATCGCAGCGCAACCTGCTTGGCGAGAACCCGTCGACCGAGCTGATGGCGCGGCTCTCGACCGATTTGCAGGTCACCGCTCGAACGCCGCCGACGTTCATCTTCCAGACGGATGCCGACACCGGTGTCCCGGCCGAGAACGCGGTGAAGTTCTACCTGGCGCTCCGCAAGGCCGGTGTCCCGGCGGAGCTGCACGTCTACCAGAAGGGCGTGCACGGCGTGGGCATGGCGCCGGGCGATCGCGAGCTGTCCACGTGGACGGACAGGCTGCTCGGATGGCTGCGGGGCAACGGCTTCATCCAGGACCAATAGGTTTCTTCGATGTCGGGTCCTCGGGGACTTCGCTGTCGAGTCCTTTCGGAGACTTCGCTGTCGAGTCCTTTCGGGGACTTCGCTGTCGAGTCCTTTCGGAGACTTCGCTGTCGGGTCCTCTCGGAGACTTCGCTGCCGGGTCCTCTCGGAGACTTCGCTGCCGGGTCCTCGGGGACTTCGCTGTCGGGCGTTAGTTCCAAAAAGGACCCGACCGCGTCAGTTCCAAGAGGACCCGGCTGCGTCAGTTCCAAGAGGACCCGACTGCGTGAGTTCCCTGAGGACTCGACGGCGTCAGTTCCGTGAGGACCCGACCGCGTCAGTTCCGTGAGGACCCGACCGCGTCAGTTCCCTGCGGACCCGACCGCGTCAGTTCCGCGAGGACCCTGCATCGCGGCGTTCCTAGGGCAGTCGCCGCGCGACGAGAATAGTCATGTCGTCGAACTGCGGCGTGTCTTCGACGTAGGCCCCGAGGGCTTCGACCACACGGTCGACGATGACCGTAGCGGGCTGGCCTGCAAGCGATGTCAGCAGCTCGTGGAGTCTGGCCTCGCCGAACTCCTCCACCGCCGCGTTGTGGGCGTCGGTGACGCCGTCGGAGTAGAGCACGAGCGTGTCGCCAGG
>UEXX01000022.1_pt1 | contig 13880 bp, 9 predicted proteins | sample 4301161 | NCBI WGS metagenome assembly UEXX01 (sample SAMEA4773179, study PRJEB27434) | metagenome | biome: 2259; feature: agricultural soil; material: soil | place: USA | collected 2014-09 | depth 0.25 m
GAGAACTACTTCCCGTCCGGCGAGCGCCACGCGCTCGCGACCGACGATGCGTCCCGCGCGTTCGAGGTCGGCGAGGATCAGGTCCACGAGACTCGGCGCCAGCCCCGCGAGCACCCGCTCGCGCAGCTCCTCCCGTGGAAGGCCTTCCGACAGCGTCTGCGACGCGTGGTGGGCGGCGAGTGCCGCCAGCACGTGCTCGGTGCCGGATTCACGCCAGCGCGGCGCCACCAGGTGCGTGCCCGTGTCAATCGCCTGGCCGGCCTCGACCAGGGCTTGCCGAGCACGTGACAGATCCGCCGGCCGAACTCCCGCGCGGGCGACCAGGTCCCCAGCGGCCAGGCCCCTCCCGCCGGCCTCCGCAACGAAGAGGGCGTGCGCGTCAGCCTCGGAGTTCCGACGTTCGTCGGTCAACGGCTTGAGCAGGCGAGCGGACCGCTCGAGGGTGGCCTCGAGCCGCACGCCGCCGCGCGGCGCGGCCGGATCCAGGATGACTCCCCCGCCGATAGTGACGGCCGGCGAGTAGGCGCGGAGCACGAAGCGATCGCCGCGCGTGAGCGCCGCCGGGCGCTCCAGGCGAAGCCGCACGAAACCACTGCCTCCAGCGGCAATCTCCGGCGGCGCGTCGTCATCAGCCGGACGCGCAATCACCGAGACTCTCGCCAGCACTTCCGCGGTGCCCTGGTGAAGCCGCACGCGCGCGCCATGGCGGAGCGGCCGGTCCGATGACAGCAGCTCCACGAACGCGTCAGCCAGCTGCGAGATCTGCAGTGTGCCTGGAGCGGCGAGCACCTGGCCACGACCGAGATCGCTGACCTCGACCCCGGCGAGGTTGAGCGCCACGCGCTGCCCGGCCGTCGCGTGAGCCGCAGGCGTCCCATGGACCTGCAGCCCGCGCACGCGTGTCGTGCGATCGCCGGGCACGAGCGCCAGTTCATCGTCGACGTTGATGTTGCCCGCGACGAGCGTCCCCGTGACCACCGTGCCGAAGCCCTTCATCGAAAAGACACGGTCGATGGGCAGGCGGGCAGCGCCGTCGACGCCACGCGCCGGCACGTGATCGACGAGCGTGCGGAGATGCGCCTTCAGCGCCTCGAGGCCCGCTCCCGTCCGCGCGGACACTTCGACGATTGGCGCGCGATCGAGGAACGATCCCTGCACGAGCTCGGCGACGTCGGCCCTGACCATCGCTCGAGTATCGGCGTCGGCGAGATCGCACTTCGTCATCACGACCAGGCCGCGCGGCACATGCAGCAGCCGGCAGATCTCGAAATGCTCGCGCGTCTGCGGCATCACGGATTCGTCCGCGGCGACAATCAGCAGCACCGCGTCGATGCCGCCGACGCCGGCGAGCATGTTCCGCACGAAGCGCTCGTGCCCGGGGACGTCCACGAAGGCAATCGTGCGATCGCCCTCGCGCAAGTATGCGAACCCCAGATCGATCGTGATGCCGCGGGCTTTTTCTTCCTTCAGGCGATCGGGATCCGTCCCTGTCAGCGCCAGCACCAGCGCGCTCTTGCCGTGATCGATGTGGCCGGCGGTGCCGACGACGATGTGGCTGGTCACATGAGTCGGCCCGATCGAGTCACTTCCGGCCACGGCCGTGGGCGGCCTTCCTCGTCGCCCGTTCCCTTCGCCCCGGCCGCTGCTTCTGGCGGCGTCCCTCCTGCTTCGGCTTCGCCTTGCTGTGCTTCGGACCGCGACGCCGCTCATCTTCACGGATCACGTCGAGGATCTCGGTGAGCCCGAGATCGATCTGGCGCCGCTCCAGATCCACGCGCACGACCTGCACACGGACCTTGTCCCCCAGCCGGTAGACCTTGTGCGTGTTCTCGCCGCGAAGCGTGTGCGTGCCCTCGAGGAACCGGTAGTAGTCGTCGGCCATGCTCGAGATGTGCACCAGCCCTTCCACGAAGTGATCGACGAGCTCGATGAACAGCCCGAAGGCGGCGACGCCCGTAATGTAACCGTCGAACTCGTCGCCGACCTTGTCGGCCATGAACCGGACCTTGCGCCACTGGAGCAGCTCGCGCTCGGCATCGTCAGCGCGTCGCTCGCGTTCGGACGTGTGCCGAGCGATCTCGGGCAGGTCCTCTTCAATCTCCTCGCGCCTCACCTCGTCCAGCCGTTTGTGACGAATCGCGCGCAGCAGCCGATGGACGACGAGGTCGGGATACCGGCGGATGGGCGAGGTGAAGTGCGTGTAGCTCGGCGCGGCCAGACCGAAGTGGCCGAGGTTCTCCGGCGAATACCGCGCCTTTTGCATCGTCGTCAGCATCAGGAACGCGATGGCCTTTTCTTCCGGCTTCCCGTCGATCTTCTCGACCAGCTTCTGGAAGTGCCGTGGGCGCAGCGCGTTGGACGGCGCGCCAAGCGAGAGCCCGAAGCCGCTGATGAACTCCTCGAACTGCTCCACTTTGCCGGGATCGGGGTCCTCGTGCACACGATACAGTCCCGGACCACCCGCGCTGTCCAGGAAGTCGGCCACCGTCTCGTTCGCCAGCAGCATGAACTCTTCGATCAGACGATGTGCGACGTTGCGCTCCGCGACGATGATGTCCTCGATGAGGCCGGCCTCATCCATCACGACCTCGGCCTCGGGGAGATCGAAGTCGATCGACCCGCGGCGCCGCCGGCGCAGGTTGAGGATCTCGAACAGCTCGCGCATCAGCTCGAACAGCGGCACCAGCGACGCGTACTCCGCCATCGCCTGCGGATCGCGTTCGGTGAGAATCGCGTTCACCGCCGTGTACGTCATCCGCGCATCGCTGTTGATGACGCCGTCGTGGAACTCGGCGTGCGCCACCTCGCCCATCCGCGTGACCTCCATGAGGCACGATTGCACCAGACGGTCGACGCGCGGGTTCAGCGAGCAGAGCCCGGTCGCCAGCTCCGCGGGAAACATGTGCAGGGCGCGCTCCGGGAAGTACACCGACGTGCCGCGCTCGTAAGCTTCGGCGTCGAGCGCGCTCCCCTCGTCGACGTAATGCGACACGTCGGCGATGTGCACGCCCAGCAGGTAGTGCCCGTTCGGCAGCTTCTCCAGCGTGATCGCATCGTCGAAGTCACGCGCGTGCTCGCCGTCGATCGTCACCGTCTGTCGAGGGCGGAAATCCGTGCGCCCGCTGATGTCTCGTGGCCGCACCTCGCCGCCGAGCCGTCGCGCCTCCGCGATCGCTTCGTCGCCGTGGACGTCTGGCAGCTGGTGCTTCCGGATGATGATGCGGGTGTCGACGCCCGGCTCGTCGAGCCCGCCGAGGACCTCGATGACGTGGCCGAGCGGCGGGCGCGTCGCCGTCGGCCAGCGCGTCAGCTCGACGACGACCATCTCGCCGGACTGCGCGTTGCGCGATTCCCCTTTGGGCACCTGCACGTCGGCGAGAACGCGACGGTCGAACGGCACCACGTAGCCGAACCCGGACTCCTCCTGCTCGTAGCGCCCGACGAGCCGGCTGTTCGCGCGCTCCAGGATCCGGATGATTCGGCCCTCGGCCCGATCGCCGCGCTGGTGCTCGACGCGCGCGACGACGCGATCGCCGTGCAGCGCCTCCTTGATGTTCGCCGCGGCGATGTAGAGATCGCGCTCGGCGCCGGCGTCAGGCACGACGAAGCCATACCCGGAGGCGTGCATCTGCAGCCGGCCGACGACGACGTTCATCCGGTCCGCGAGGCCGAACCGGTTGCCGCGGATCTGGAGCAGCTCGCCGTCGGCGACGAGCGACTTCAGCAGCCGGCGAAACGTCGCGCGGTGCTCGCGCGGAATCTTGAGCAGCTGAATCAGCTCGCGCGCGCTTGCGGGATGGTGCGAGCGCTCGCGCAGGCGATCCAAAACCTGGTCGCGTGAAAGCATCTGTCTCCCGGTTGCTGACAACTCCCAACCTCCAACGCCCAACTCCCAGTCGTCCCTCGTCCCTCGTCCTTGGTCCTCTATTGCGCGGAGGCCTGATCCAGCTCCGCAACGGCTATGGCGGCCTTCTGGCCGGCAGCCTGATCGAGCTTCGATGCGAGGTTACGCGCCTCGTCGAGGTGAGTGGCCGCGGACCGGGCGTTGCCGCCACGTCCGAGGAGCCCGGCGGCATCGAGCGCAGTGGCAGTGGAGGCCGCCGTCGCCCGTGCCATCTCGAAATGGCCCGCCGCGGCGCCGAAGTTCAGCTTGTAGATTTCGATGCTTCCTGCCAGGGCCTCGCGCCGCGCGTCGGCCAGACGCCACTGCCGTTCCATCGTCCCAAGCCGCTCTTCCGCGGCCCAGCGGCCGCGGGCGCCCCAGAGGTACCCGGCAGCGAGCACGGTGAGCGCGACCAGCAGCCCGATGCCCGCGAGCTTGAGCTGTTTCATGAGCCTGTCTCCTTCCACTGCGACTCCGACTCGGCCGCCAGCACGATCTGCACGTCGCCCACGTTGGTGCCCGTCGGCCCGGTGCGCATCAGGCCGCCCAGCGCGTTGAAGAACGACCACGAGTCGTTGGCCTGCAGCGCGAGGCTGGCGTCGAGGCCGCGGCCGCGCGCCCGCGCGATCGTATCGCGACTGACGCGTGCGCCAGCAGCATCGGTCGGACCATCGACGCCGTCGGTGCCGAAGCTGGCCGCAACGGCTGGGCGACCATGCTCCTCCCAGGCCATGGCGAGCGCGAGCGCGAACTCCTGGTTGCGGCCGCCGATGCCCTTCCCTCGCACCGTCACTGTCGTCTCGCCGGAGGAGAGGAGACATACTCGCCCGTCGTGGCGCGACAGCTGGTCCGTCAGCCACTCGGCGTGCGCTCGGGCCGCGTCGCGGGCCTCTCCGGTGACCGGCCAGTCGCTGAGGACGACCTGATAGCCGAGGCGCCGAGCCATCGCGGCGGCCGCGTTCACGGCGTCGAGCGCCGAGCCGATCACCTCCGTCGTCGTGCGCGCGAGCGCGGCGTCGCCCGGCTTGGGCGTTTCCGGGATCAGTCCCGCCGCTCCCTGCTCGAGGCGCCGGACAACCGTGGCCGGATAGGACGCACGGCCGCCGAAGCGATCGAGCACGACCAGGGCGTCGTCAAACGTCGTCGCGTCGGCCACGGTTGGCCCGGAGGCGATAACGCTCGGGTCGTTGCCAACGACATCCGACAACAGCCAGGCGACGACCCGGGCGCGTGTCGCCACGGAGAATCGGCCGCCTTTGATGGCCGACAGGTGCTTCCGCACCACGTTGAGCGACGTGATATCGGCGCCGGCGGCCAGCAGCCGCGCCGTCGTCGCTCGTTTGTCGTCGAGCGTCAGGCCCGGGGCCGGCAGCGCAAGCATGGCTGAGGCGCCACCCGACAGCAGCGCGCAAAGGACATCGTCGTCGCCAAGGGAACTCGCCAGATCAATCGCGGCCCGGCCTGCGCGGACACTGCGGTCGTCCGGGACGGGATGCGACGAGGTCATCCACTCGAGCGGCGGTACGACGCCGGCCTCGTCGGGGAGCGTCACCAGGAGCCCGCCGGCAACGTGGTCAGCGAAGACGTCGAGGCATCCAGCAGCCATCGCCCTCGCAGCCTTGCCGGCGGCAAACACCGTGACGCGGCGCCCGTACATCGACTTTGCGCGACGCCGTGCTGCGCGCCGCGTGAGCGCAGACGCGTCCACGGCGTCGAGCGCAGCGGCAACCAGCGCGTCGAGGTCGGCGTCGAGTTGTGGGCGGGGATCGGGGGTCAGTGAAACGTCTTGGGATCGGACCAGGCCGACAGGCCGGTCAGGATGTCGAACTGCTTCAGCAGCTGGCTGACCACCTGCTCGCAGTCCTGCTGGCGGCACAGCGTTTCGAGACGCGACATCACCTGCGTGAGCGCGGCTTCCACCTGTGCGATCGCGCATTCGGTGTAGCACTCACGTTGTTCTTCGAGACAGCGGCGGTGTTTGAGAAATTCCTCGCGGTAGAAATCAGTGAGGCTGATGGTCTGGTACGCGCTCGCGTGACGCGCGTCGGTCAGGGAGCCTGACATGCAGATCCTCGTTTGCTGATTTGTGAGGGGCTTCGAAACCAGTCTAGTGCCGGGCCGCGCGGGGTGTCAACGGACCCCGAGGTCAACGGGCGGCCCTCGACGCGAGCGCGCCGCCCAGACAGCCGATGAGGGTCCCGCCGAGCAGAACCAGGACCATGAGGCCCGGCGGCAGGAAGTGCAAGTCGCCAGTGTCCACGATTCCGGACGCCCACGCGGTCACCGAGCCGCGCCCGGTCGTGTAAAGCATCCACAGTGCGGCCAGCGAGAGGACCGCGCCGGCCAGTCCGAGGAGTGTCCCCTCCGCGACAAACGGCCCCCTGATGAAGGCGAGCGGCGCGCCCACCAGCTGCATGATCTCGATCTCCTGCTTCCGCGCCAGCAGCGCCAGCCGCACGACCGACATGACGGTGACCGAGGCCGCACACGCCAGCAGCGCCGCAAGACCGAATCCGATGGCGCGCACGATACGCACGATCCCGAGGAGCCGATCAATCCAGCGCCGGTCGTAGCGGACGTCGGTCACTCCGCTCATGGCCCGGACTCGCGTGGCCAGCTGATCGACGGCGGTATCGCGTGCCAGAGCCGGCCGCAGGCGCACCTCGTAGGAGGCAGGCAGCGGATTCGACTGCAGGCTGCGCGCCGCAGCCGCGAGGTCGGGGAACTGGGTGCTGAACCTCGTCAACGCCTCCGCCGGCGTCACGTAGGCATGCGATTCGACCACGCCGCTGGTCGCGAGCGTGCGTTCGATCACGCCGCGGTCCTCGGGTGTGGCCGTATCGGACAGGTAGACCGAGAACTCGGCCGCCTGGTTCCACCGTTCCAGCATGCCCGACGCGTTGCTGCCGCCGAGGAGGAACAGGCCGAGCGTGAACAGGCTGATACCGCTGGTCACCAGTGCCAGGAGCGACGCGCCGCGCCTGCGCCAGATGCTGCTGACCGCTTCCGTGAAGAAGAACGAGAGCGCTCTCACGAGTGCCCCGACAAGTGGCCCTGCTCGAGCGTGACGGTGCGGCGCCCGACACGACGGATGAGCTCGCGATCGTGCGTGGCGACGAGCACGGTCGTCCCGCGGGCGTTGATCTCGCGGAACAGGTTCATGATGTCCAGCGCGAGGTCCGGATCGAGGTTGCCGGTGGGCTCATCGGCCAGAACGAGCGCCGGGTCGTTGATCAGCGCTCGCGCGACTGCAATCCGCTGCTGCTCGCCGCCCGACAGCTCGAGCGGGAACGCTGCCATCCGATGCTGAAGGCCCACCCACTTCAGCACCTGAAACGCCTTTCGATGCTGCGCGGCGGGATTCTGCCCGAGCACGCGCGGCACGAACGTGATGTTCTCGTAGACGGTCAGCGTCGGGATGAGCTTGAAATCCTGGAACACGAAGCCGATGGTGCGGCGGTACGTCTGCACCTGGCTCGCGCTCATCTTCGCGAGGCTGCGCCCGCCCACGACGAGATGACCGCTGGAAGGAGGCTCCTGACGCAGCAGCAGGCGCAGCAGGGTCGACTTGCCCGCGCCGCTCGGGCCGGTGAGGAACACGAACTCACCCTTGCCGATCGTCAGCGTGAGATCCTGCAGGGCGTACACGCCGCGCGTGTACATCTTCGAGACCGCGTGCGCTTCGATCACGGGATCGTCCGGGAGGCCGACAGCACCGCGCGCGAGTCTAGCACAGCGCACCTCGTCATCGTTCCCCCGTCAGCTCGAGTCGCACGCGGCCGAATCCGGCAGCCACGTCGGCGGCAAGCACGCGATGCAATGCGTCAGGGGTGAGCCAGACGACCACGTCGACGGGCGCGCGGCGCGGCACGCGCTCGCTCACGAGAGGTTCGACACGCAGCGCGTTGACCGGACGCCCGCCGACTACAACGGTTTCAGGGCCGGCTATGCGGACCGTGACGGTGTACGCGCGTCCGCCGTCGGTCACGGGCACCACCACGGAGTCGCCGGGGTGCAGGGGCAGCGTCCGCAGATAAAAGAATGCCGTCAGGATGTCGCGGGTGCCAGGTGACAACCGGAACGACATGGCGCCGGGATCGCCGGGGGCACCGATACGGACGACACCGGAGCCGCGGTCGAACACGGCCTCGCGCGTCAGCGCGCGGCGTCCCTCGAGCAGATCGCGGCGGTGCACCGTCGGGAGCAGGTCGGCGCTCGCGAGCGTCTCGAAACGGTCTTTCGCCTCGAAGAATCGTGAGACCCACGGCGCTGTTTCCGCAGTGGCCACGAAGCGGAATGGCTGATCCGCCGACGGGCCAGCCTCGACGCCGACGACCGCCCGGCCCGCCGCCAGGTCCATCGGTCCACCAACCCAGCGGACGTCGTACGTCAGGCGCTCGCCCACTGCAAACGGCACGGGTCCGGGCGGCGGAGGCGCCGGTGGCGCAGGGAGCACCAGGCGGGACTCGACCTCCGGCGACCACGTGAGCTCGTAGATCACAGCGTCGGTAAATCGTGCCCGCTCGACCAGCGGCGTGTCGCCGAGCGGCAGGACGCCGCGCCGGAGCTCGTCGCTCGACGGAGCGCTTGCCAGCGCTGTCGGCGCGACGATGAAGCGGACATCCAGATCGTGCAGCATCCAGAGCGACTCGGCCGACGGAAACGTGCTCATCGTGTCCACGAGGGCCGGATAGAAGGGCGGGCGTTGGCCCGAGGCGCCGTTGACCAGGGGACGCGAGTACTGCAGCGAGTCGACCATCGGGAGCGTGTCGCGACGATCGTTGGCCACCGGGAGATACACGACCGCGCCAGGGCCGCTCACCGATGCCAGCCACTGCCCCACGTCCGTCCGCAGCGGCGGCCTCGCCACCAGCGGCCATGGCATCGACGCGTACTCCAGGCAGAGGACGAGCAGCAATGCCGCCCCGACGACCGGGCGGCCCGTGCGCTCGGTCAGCGCGGTCGCGCCGCGCGAAGCGAGGACCGCCAGCCCGAACATGACCAGCACGGCGAATCGGGCCGGTGCGCGCACCGCCTGGAAGCCGAAGACCACGCGATGGAAGAACGCGTAGAGAGGCCTGATGCCGTCCGGGCCGAGCGACAGCACGAGACCGATCCCGGCAAGCGCCAGCATGGTCCACGCCACCGGCGCCGTGGCTTCACGTCGCGATGCCACGAGCCCGAGCGCGGCGAGCAGCATCAGCAACGCGCCAGGGAACAGTTCGTCCTCGACCCCTTCGTGGCGTCCTTCACGGAGCGCGCCTGCCGAGTCGCGTTCGGTGAGCACGTGGGTGCTCCCGTAGATCACGTTGGTCGGCGGCACCTGCAAGAAACTCGTGAGCACGGCCTCATGCCGGCTGGCTTCGTAGAGATTGCGCGCGAAGCCTTCGTCCTGCTGCATCCGCCAGTACGGCCACACAACAGGCCACAGGACGATCAGCGCGACGATTGCCGCGAGGGCGGCACGTCCGAGCAGGCGGCTGCTGCGCATTCGCCCGACGCCGGCGGCCACGCCGACGAACGTCACGACGAGCGCGATCGCCGTCATCACTCCGTAGTACAGCGACGAGGCGGCCTGGAGGCCGGCGGTCACGCCGAGCCAGATCGCATCGCGGCGGCGGCCAGCCGCGACGACGCGAAGCAGGAACAGCACCGCCAGGGGCAGGAAATACAGCGCCTGCAGCTGGAGATGAATCAGGTGCGCGACGCGATACGGCCAGAAGGCCCACGCGACGCCAGCGACGGCGGCGCCGGTGAACGACGCGCCGAGCGAGCGCGCCAGCGCGTGCATCGCGAGCCCGCTGGCCACGAACGACCCGAACAGGAGCACGTTGTAGCAGAGCACCGGATCGCCGCTCAGCAGGTACACCGGCAGCACGAGTAGCGCCTGCGGAATGAGGTGATCGGAGTACGCGAGCGTGCCGGTGGCGGGATGAAAGATGTTGGCGTCGAAGATGCGGCCGTTGAACAGCCACGCGGGGTGCGTGGCCATCGTGCGCAGATCCCAGCCGAGGATCCACAGATTGAGATACGGATCCCCGGGCCCTTCGGGCGCGCCGAGATGCGAGCGCAGCGAGGCGACGAGCGGCCAGGTGAAGACCACGGCCGACGCCGTGTAGAAGAGCAGCGGCCCCAGGGCCGCCCACCCACCACGCACACGAGCGGAGACGACGGGCGGACTCACGCCGCTTCAGCCGCGATCGAGCGCGCGGCGGACGAGGTCGTTGACGAGTTTCGGGCTGGCCTTGCCGCCGGTGGCCTTCATCACCTGGCCGACGAGGAAGCCGAGCACCTTGGTCTGACCGGCGCGATACTGCGCCACGGTGTCGGCATGAGCGGCCAACACCTGATCGACGATGGGGGCGATGGCCCCTTCGTCGCTCACCTGCGCCAGGCCTTCTGCGTCGACGATGGCCGGCGCCGGGCGGCCGGTGGTCCACATCTTCTCGAATACGTCCTTGGCGGTCGTGGAGTTGATGGTGCCGCGCTCGATGAGCCCGATGAGCTCCGCGAGCGACGGCGCGCTGACCGGCGAGCGATCAGCGCTGACACCGGCCTCGTGGCTCTTCCGCGCTACTTCGCCCATCAGCCAGTTGGACGCGGCCTTGGGTGGGGCGCCCGCAGCTACGACCTCTTCGAAGTAGTCTGCCACCCCGCGCGATCGCGTCAGTTCGACGGCGTCGTACTCCGGCAGGCCGAACTTTGCGGTGAACCGGCTACGGCGCGCCGCGGGCAGCTCCGGCAGCGAGGCGAGCAGCGCCTCGAGACGCGCGGCCGGCATTTCCACCGGCGGCAGATCGGGCTCGGGGAAGTACCGGTAATCGTGTGCTTCCTCCTTGCTGCGCATGCTGACCGTGCGTGCGCCGGCCTGGTCCCAGAGCCGCGTCTCCTGCACGACCCGACGGCCCGTCTCGATCAGCGCGATCTGCCGTTCGATCTCGTGCTCGAGCGCCTGGCGCACGTAGCGGAAGGAGTTCAGGTTCTTCACCTCGGCCTTCGTTCCGAGGCGCGCCTCTCCCAGGGGGCGCACCGACACGTTGGCGTCGCAGCGGAGGCTGCCCTCTTCCATGTTGCCGTCGTTCACGCCGAGCCACACGAGCGTGTGGCGCAGGTGCTCGAAGAAAGCCGACGCTTCCGCGGCCGATCGGATGTCGGGCTCCGTGACGATCTCGATGAGCGGGACGCCCGCACGGTTGAAGTCGAGATACGTGCGCTCGCCGCTGTCGGCGAATCCTTCGTGCAGCGACTTGCCGGCGTCCTCTTCGAGATGCACGCGCGTAATCCCGATGTCGCGGCTCGAACCGCCCACGGTGATGGTCACGCGCCCATGGCTCGCGAGCGGCTGATCGTACTGGGAGATCTGATAGCCCTTCGGCAGGTCGGGATAGAAGTAATTCTTCCGCGCGAAGATCGAGTGCTCGTTGATGCGGCAGCCGAGCGCCAGCGCCGCGCGGGTGCCCAGTTCGACTGCCCGGCTGTTCAACACCGGCAAAGCCCCCGGCAGGCCGAGGCACACCGGACACACGTGCGTATTCGGCGCCGCGCCGAAGCTGGTCGGACAGCCGCAGAAGATCTTCGTGTCGGTGAGGAGCTGTGCGTGGACCTCGAGCCCGATGACCGCTTCGAACGCCAATGACCCTCCGCGAGCTTCAGGCGCGCGGGCCGGCGGAGGCGACCTCCGGGGCCACATCCGGGGCGAAGCCGGCGAAGTTCTCGGCGAACATCGACGCCAGCCGGCGCGCCTGGGCATCATACGACGCGGGCTCGCGCCACGTCGACCGCGGATCGAGCAGCCCTTCGGGTACGCCGGGACAGCTGCGCGGCACGTCGACGCCGAAGATCGGATCGGGACTGGTCGACACCCGATCGAGCTGGCCCTCGAGCGCCGCAGTGACCATCGCCCGCGTATAGCGAAGCGGCATGCGCTCCCCTTCTCCCGCGGGGCCACCCGTCCAGCCGGTGTTCACCAGCCAGACCCGCGATCGATGCTGCGCCAGGCGTCGCCCCAGAAACGACGCGTACACGCTCGGGCGCAGCGGCAGGAACGGCGCGCCGAAGCAGGCGCTGAACGTGGCGGTGGGCTCGGTGACGCCGCGCTCGGTGCCAGCGACGCGGGCCGTGTAGCCCGAGAGGAAGTGATACATCGCCTGCGACGGGGTCAACCTCGCAATCGGCGGCATCACGCCGAACGCGTCGGCCGTGAGCATGACGACGTCGCTCGGGTGTCCGCCAGCACCGGAGGGCTCGTGGCCGTCGATGAACTCGATCGGGAAAGCTGCACGCGTGTTCTCGGTGAGCGTGTCGGCGTCGAAGTCCACCCGGCGCGACTCCGGATCCATCACGACGTTCTCGAGCACGGCGCCGAAGCGGCGCGTGGCGGACCAGATCTGCGGCTCGGCCTTCGCGGACAGCCGAACCGTCTTCGCGTAGCAGCCGCCCTCGAAGTTGAAGACGCCTGCCCCGCTCCATCCGTGCTCGTCGTCTCCGATCAACCGCCGTGACGGATCGCTCGACAGCGTCGTCTTGCCAGTACCCGACAGGCCGAAGAACAGCGCGACGCGGCCATCGGCGCCGAGGTTCGCCGAGCAGTGCATCGGGAACACATCGCGGAACGGAAGCAGGTAGTTGAGAATGGTGAAGACCGACTTCTTGATCTCTCCGGCGTACGCCGTGCCGGCGATGATCACGCGACGCCGCGCGAAGCTGATCACGATGCACGTCTCCGAGCGCGTGCCGTGCCTGGCCGGAGACGCCTTGAAGCCCGGCGCCACGATGATCGTGAACGCCTCCACGTTCGAGGCGCCGGAGTCGAGCAGCAGGTTCCGGGCGAACAGGCTGTGCCACGCCAACTCCGTCACGACGCGTACGGGCAACCGGAAGCCAGGGTCGGCGCCGCCCGCAAGATCCTGGACAAACAGATCGCGCCCGCGCAGGTAGTCCGTGACGTCGCGCTCGAGTGCTGCGAAATGCGACTCCTCGATCGGCCGATTCACGGGCCCCCACCACAGGTGCGCATCGCTCGCTGGTTCGCGGACGATGAACTTGTCGCGCGGGGAACGCCCGGTGTGCTGCCCCGTAAGGCAGACCAGGGCACCCTCGGCCGACAGCTGTCCTTCGCGTCGGGCCAGCGCCAGCTCGCAGAGGTGAGCCGCCGACAGATTCCAGTGAACGCGGCAGGACGAAAGCCCGTCGATTGCCCAGTTATTGGATGGCTCCGCCGGGCGTCTCACGAGATCCACTCCGATACGAGATGATTATTATGCGTTTCAGACATGATTCAAGGATGGTAAGTCCCGGATCCGGCAAAGTCAACCGCCACATGACCTTGCCGCGTTCTCTTGACCGGGGCGGGTCCCATCCCGCACTCTGACGACGCCCGTGACCAGTGCGCTGCTGGCGTCGCCGCTCGCCGAGGACGCCGAAACTCCCGACTACCTGACCCGACAGCTGATCACCTGCCTCGGCAACAAGCGCGCGCTGCTGCCCGAGATCGAGGCAGCCGTGACGAAGGTGCAGCGCCGGCTGGGTCGGGCGCAGCTGCGCGTCCTGGATGCGTTCTCGGGATCCGGCAGCGTGTCGCGTCTGTTCAAGCGCTCCGCGCGTTATCTCGCGGTCAACGACCTCGAGGACTACGCGGCTGTGGCGGCGCGGTGCTATCTACGCAACCGCTCGACTGTCGACGGCCACGCATTGGCCCGCCTCATCGACGATCTCAACGCGTCCGTGGAGCGCTCGCATCCGTCGAAGGGCTTCATCGAGGAGCTCTACGCGCCTCGCGATGAAGCGCACATCACGTCGAGCGATCGCGTCTTCTACACCCGCAGCAACGCGCGGCGGCTCGACGCGTACCGGCGGCTGATCGGCGATGTCCCGGCTGACCTTCGCGATTTGTGTCTGGGGCCGCTGCTGAGCGAAGCCTCGGTGCACGCGAACACCGCGGGCGTTTTCAAGGGGTTCTACAAGGATCGGCACACGAAGATCGGCCGCTACGGCGGCA
>UEXX01000540.1_pt1 | contig 13786 bp, 13 predicted proteins | sample 4301161 | NCBI WGS metagenome assembly UEXX01 (sample SAMEA4773179, study PRJEB27434) | metagenome | biome: 2259; feature: agricultural soil; material: soil | place: USA | collected 2014-09 | depth 0.25 m
GCGAACGGACCATGACGTCACCGCTCGTCCTGAGCCAGTCGAGGGACGACTCCGCGTCGCCGCGGTGGTACTGAACTACGGCACTCCTGACGACACGCTGCTCGCCGTGCGCTCCCTGATGGCGTCGCGCGAGCGGCTCAGCCACATCATCGTCGTCGATAACAGCAACGACGGGCGGTGCGAGGAAGCGCTGGCCGCACTTCACGACGAGGTGGTCCTGATCCGCTCGGGATCGAATCTCGGGTTCTCGGGCGGCATGAACCTCGGCATCCGCCGCGCGCTCGATGCCGGAGCCTCGCACGTCTTCCTCGTGAACAGCGACGCCATCGTCCCGCCGGCGACGATCGGACGCCTGCTTGCCGTACTGAAGGCCGGGCCGACGCGCGGCGTCGTCTCGCCGGTGATCACGTCGCGATCGCGACCAGACGTGATCGCCTCGCTCGGCATGTCGTACTCGGATGCCACCGGACGCATGCGTCATCGCGGCGCGGGCGAACGGCTCGACCTGTCTGCGGGCGAGGACTGGGAGAGTGTGCCGGCGGTCAGCGGATGCGCGATGCTGGCGTTGCGCGAGGTGTTCGAGCGGATCGGCCTGCTCGACGAGGCGTACTTTTTCTCGTTCGAGGATCTGGCCTTCTGCCTCGCCGCGCGCGACGCGGGCTTCGACGTTGGCGTGGCGCGCCGTGCGGCAGTGCTTCACGAAGGCAGCCGCACACTCGGCGCCGCATCTCCGCGCAGGTTCTACTTCGCGGCGCGCAACCACTTGCGCGCCGCGGCGAACCGGCCGGCGTCCACGAAGGCAGCAGGCCTGGCGCGAGGCGTCGCCATCGTCGGATACAACCTCGCCCATGCCGTGAAAGCGCCTGGCGGCACGCTTGCCGGACGCGTGGGCGCCGTGCTGCGAGGCACGCGCGACCACTTGCGCCGCCGCTACGGCCCCGACACTCCGGTCTGAGACCCACGCGCGGCCAGCCGCCGCACACCGGCCCACAGCGCGCCGCCGATCATCATTGCCTCAAACGGCGTGAGCAGGTGAAAGCGGCGTCCGCCGGGCGTCCACTGGTAGAAGTCCACGCGCACCGGTGGCGCGACCAGCGCCGCCAGCACAAGCATCAGCAGCGTCAGCCGCGACGCCAATCGCCACGACACGATCGGCTGTTCGGATGGCCGGTTGCTCCACGCCAGAATCATGACCACGCCGATTAGCGCGCCGATCCCGTTGAAGATGATGTCGTTGGCGTCCAGGTACTCAGGCGTTCCTCGCGGAAGCAGCATGTGCTGGTACCCCTCGTCGACGACGCCGAGCGCCATCGACACGAGCCACGCACCCTCCAACGGCAGTCCCGCGCGCGTGAACGCCAGCATCAGGAGCGCGTACTGCGGGTAGTGGATGTTCTCGATGGCGTTCAGGAGGAGGAACGCCTTCGCCAGCAGCATCGCTGCGGCGACACCAATCAGGCCGGATCGAACAACCGGGCGCCTGTGCGGCGGGCACCACCAGAGCGCAACCAGCGTGGCCACGCCGATCGCGAGGAACACCCACTGAGTAGCCGCGTCGTACTCGAAGAACCCGAAGCGCTTCGCGAGGGAGTCGAAGAAGTCCGTGACTGGCAGATGCAGCGCGATGTCGAGCGCGAAAAGGCCGAAGGCCGCCGCCAGCCACCCTGGCGACAGCCGGCGCCCTTCCTTCACGACGGCTCGCTGCGCTGATCGGAGGTCCGGCGCTGCAGATCGCGAAGCTCGGCGCCGAGGATGCTGACCTCTTCGACCAGCCGTTCGATCTGCTCCCGCTGTCGCGACACCACGACCGAAAAGTACAACAGTGCCGCGAAGACCAGTGGCACGAGCACGAGCAGCAGGATGGCGGGGGGATAGTAGATGCCGAGCCATCGAGCGGCGCCGTTGAGCAGGGGCCGCGAGAACGACAGGCCCAGCAAGGCAAATGCCGCGAGAATCCAGACGAAGGAATATTCCTCAGTCAGCCGCCTGCGCCTGACCAGCTCGAACACGATCACGAGCAGGAGCGCGCTGACGATGACGCCGACGAGGGTGACGCGATCGATCACGACGCGTGCCCTTCCACGCCGCTGCGCAGCGGCACGATCAGCATCGCCAGCATGATTCGCGCGATGGCGGTGGTCTTCCTGAGGGGCGTCAGCGTTGTCTGTCCGGCGATTCTCGGGCGGAAGGCCACCGGCACTTCGGCCGCGCGCAGGCCGTTGCGGCTGAGGAACAGCAGGAGCTCGGCTTCGCCGTACCCGGTCGGATGGTGATCGGAGAGCAGATCGACGGCGCGCGGCCCGAAGGCGCAGAAGCCCGACGTCGGATCGGTCACCTGGCGCCCTGTCAAGGCCGTCAGGCAGAGCGCGAGCGCACGTCGGACGATCCCGATACGCGCGTCGGCGAAGCGCGAGCCGAAGCACACATCGGCCATGCCGCTGTTGAGCAGCGCCATAAGTGCATCGATTTCCGCCGGCGGGTGCTGGCCGTCACCGTCAACGCGAACGACCCTCCGGTAGCCAAGCCGGCCGGCATAGCGCAGGCCGGTACGCATCGCACCGCCGACGCCAATCCGCTCGTGGATGCGCAGCACGCGGACGCCGAGGAGCTCGACGAGCCGAAAGGTGCCATCGGTCGAGCCATCGTCCACGACGAGGATGTCTGCGCCGGGAACGAGCGCGCGAACCTCCGCGATCACGGCCGGCAGGCTGGCCGCCTCGTTGTGCGCCGGAATCAGCACGAGCAGATCGTCCACGCCCATGAACGTCCTGCCCTTACAGGGTTGGCGCCGCGCGCTCGGGCCGCGGGCGCATGCTGTGGTGAGGTCGCGGCGGGCGCCCGATCAGGCGACGGATGGTCCATACGGCCATCGCCGTCACCCAGGCCGCGTCGCGCGCCAGATGGAAGAAGGGAAAGGTCAGAGCTGCGGCGTCCTTGAATCGCGCGGCCGCGCGAACACCCGCGACCGCGCGCTCGAGGATCAGAACGCCGATGAGCGCGCATGCGAGCGTGACACCCTCTCGAGTGTGGCCAGTCATCGCTCCCACACCGGCGGCAACGAACGCGGCGGCCAGCACGACCGGGTGGACCATCATGGTCGTTGGCGACACCGAGTCGCCCGTGAATCGCCGCCTGTGCCGCGCCACGAGATCGATGCGGCCGTAGCCAAAGCCGTACTGCTGACGAAGGTAGGCCCACAGGCCTTCCCGCCACCCGTGCCGACTGCGAGCCTCGCGGCAGATCACGAGGCGGAAGCCTGCCTCCTGCAGTCGGTAGCTCACGTCGTTGTCGTACCCGTAACCGAGCGATTCGTCGAATCCGCCGATGGCGGCAAGCGCGGACGCGCGGTAAAGCGTGTTGCCGGTGCAGACGTGGCTCGTGTCGGTCCCGTCGATCTGCCCGTACCGCTGCTCGAGATCGAGGCTCATGACGCGAACGCTCACTGCCGCGGCCGGATCCGTCACGTAGTAGCCCTGCACGGCCCCAACGGCCTCGTCGTTTCGGACATGCGGCATCAACGCAGACAGCCAGCCTGATTCCAGAATCACGTCCTGATCGACCTGGGCAATCAGCGGATAGCGTGCCTGCTGCAGCCCGGTGTTGAGCGCAGCGGCTGCGCCGCGGCGCGGGCCCTGCACGACACGTATGCGTGGATCGGCAGCGGATGCACTGGCCAGGATCTCAGCGCTCTCGTCGCGACTTCCGTCTTCGACCACAACGACTTCAATCTGATGATCGGTGCCCTGCGCGACGAGCGCCTGGAGCACGCGCGGCAGCCACCGGGCGCCATTGCGCACGGGCACGAGGACGCTCACTCCCTCAGCGCGCGGCGAGGACATCGTGGTAGAGGGCATCGACTTCAGCCGCAATGGAGGCGCCGCCGTAGCGCTGACGGACGAGGGCGGCCGCCTCAGCCGCGCGCTCGCGCCACTTGTCTGGAGCGGCCAGCACCTCCCGGACGGCGGCGGCGAGCGCGGCCACGTCGCCGAGCGGCGTCACCAGGCCACCGCCAACCTGCCCGATCAACTGGCCGCAGCCCGAGTCATCCGCGACGATGACGGGCGTGCCGGTCAACAGCGCCTCCAGCGGGACGAGGCCGAACACTTCATCGGCTGAGGGATAGACCACGACGTCCGCGTCTGCCAGCGCTTCCAGACGCGCACCGTCCCGCAACAGTCCTGGAAAGACCACGCGGTCGTTCAGCCCGAGTTCCGATGCGAGCCGCTCCAGCGATCGACGCGAGCCCATGTCGTTGCCGGCGATCACGAGCCGAGCACCCGGCGACACCTCCGAGGCAAATGCCCGCAGCAGGACATCGACGCGCTTGCGCGGTGTGAGCTTCCCCAGGTAGAGCACGAGCGGATCGGCGCCGAGACCATAGGTCGCCCGAAACGACCCGCGACGGGGAGGCTGCCGGTGCTCGTCGAGATCGACCGGATTGCCGACGAGCCGGATGCGACCGGGCGGCACGCCCAACCCCTCCAGCTGGCGCCGCTCTGCCTCCGTCACGGCGATGACAGCGGATGCTTCGTCAAGGTCCTGACGGCCAATGACCTGGTCGTAGATCCATTTGGCCGCGCGGCGACGCTCGAGGCGCGGCGCAGTGCCGTTGGGTGCCAGGACGTACGGAATTCGGGCGCGCGCCAGGTGGCGGGCGGCAATCGAGACTGGGAGGTTACGGCAGGCGTGCAGGTGCGCCACGTCGAACGACATGGCGTGAGACGACAGGAATCCGCCGAGCCCTCGTGGAAGAAAAACTTGTCGGTGGTACGCCAGCGTGTTGGAAATATTGGGAAATATCCTCACATCCACCGCGCCTATCCCACTGGCTTTGCCTGCCGGGACCGTACTTCGAGTCCGGGCATCCGCGGCATCGGTCGTGCAAACGGTCACCGCGTGGCCGCGATTGGCAAGCTCGCGCACCAATGTCGAGGCGACGCGAGGAATACCACCGTAGCCCCAGGCGTCCTCGAAGTACGGCGTGACGTGAAGTATACGGAGCGTCATTCGTGTGGCAAATACGATACAGAGAGCCCCGACGACGAGAATTGTAAGCGGTACGCGATTCTTAGACTACGGCAGCCACCTGTTGATGCCCTCTCGCCCCCCTCAGAAGCAAGTCCCGCGCCTTCCCGAGAACAGGCGGCGCTATTGGTGGCTGGCGGGCCTGGCGGCCCTCTATTCTGGGCTGATCTACGTCAATGCCCTGAACAACCCGTACGTCTACGACGACGTGCGGACGATCCAGGGAAACCGCTCGCTCGACGACATCACCGCGGTCAAGCGCATCGTGCTGCGCGAGTCGATGCGACCGCTGGTGAACCTCTCCTATGCGCTCGACCAGGCGATCTGGCCCTGGCAGCCTCGTGGCCATCACCTGACCAGCGTGCTCCTGCACGTCTTCAATGTCCTGCTGGTCTTCCAGCTGGCCTGGGTGGCCGTGCGCGATCAACGGTCGCACGCGCCCCCCGCAGCGGGAGAACGGCTATCCCCCGAGGTCGTTGCCTTCCTGGCCGCGTCGCTCTTCGGCCTGCATCCCCTGATGACGGAGGCGGTGGGCTACATCAGCGGACGGTCCGAGGTTCTCTACTCGTTCTTCTTCCTGTCGGCGTTGCTGTCGGCCCGGCGGTGGATGCGAGGCGAGGGACGTCAGTGGCTGGCGCTCGCCATCGGTCTCTGGGCTGCGGCCTTGATGTCGAAGGAAGTGGGTGTGTTCTGGCCGGTCGTCGCGTCCCTGTACGACCGGTACGTCCTGGGAAGCCCGCGGCCCGAGTGGCGGCGGCGATTCTGGCGCGTCTACATGCCGCTGCTGGGGCTGACCGTGGCAGCCGGCGTGATCCGCATCGGCATCCTGGTGTTCGTCGAGAACCCCGGCGCGGTGCATCTCGCCTGGCAGTTCATTCCGGTAGAGATCGTGGTGTGGTTCAAGTACTTTCGCCTGCTGCTGGTGCCAGCCGAACAGTCGATCTTCCACGAGGTGAGGCCCATCGGCTCCCCGCTCGATCCCGAGCTGCTGCTCGCGATCGCCTGGCTCGTCGGTATGTTCACGCTGGCGTGGCGACTGCGGCGGGTGAACGGTGTCATGGCGCTCGGGCTGCTCTGGTTCGTGCTGCTGCTGGTTCCGTCCTCGCTGCTCGTGCTGATGGACCTCGGCGAGCCCATGGCGGAGCATCGGGCGTACCTCTCATCTGCCGGCATGTTCCTCGCGATTGGAGCGGGCCTCGGCTGGGCCTGGGCCTTCATCGACACCAGGAGTGCGCGAGCGCGGCTGCTGGTGCGGTTTCTCATCGCCGCGTGGCTGACGGTGATGGGCGGGCTGACGGTGCTACGCAACGAAGTGTGGAGCACGCCCGTGCGCCTCTGGCTCGACGCGGTTTCGAAGGGGCCGAATATCTGGGTAACACACCTGCTGCTCGGCGAAGCGCTACACGAAAGCGGCGCGTCGGAGCAGGCCCTGGCCGAGTATCGTATGGCGGTGCGGCTGCGGCCCGACGAGTCGACGCCGTACATGAAGGTCGGCCTGACGCTGGCCGAGCTGCACCGGTTCGACGAAGCCACCGAGGCATTCCAGCAGCTCGAGAACAAGCTGGGCGGATCGGCCATGGCGCGCAACGGACTCGGCGCCGTGGCGCTGCTGGCCGGGCGGTCCGAAGAGGCGCGGGAGCACTATCGGTCGGCGCTGAAGATCGCTCCGAAGGACGTCGCAGCCCGGCAATCGCTTGCGCTGATTGCCGAAACCGTGGACCACGATCCGGCGGCAGCGCTCAAGCTGTGCGAGGAAGTGGAACAGATCGCGCCGGAGACGCCAGGCAACGATGACTGCCTCCGCAGAAACCGCGCCGCGCTCGAGGGAATCGGCCCGCCCCGCTGACGGTCCCGCGCCACGTCCCGAGACGCGGGCCTCCGACGGTGCGTCGGTGTGGGGTCTGGTCTGGACGCTGGTTCGCACGGATTTCAAGGCCCGCTATCACGGCACGCCGGTCGGTTTTCTGTGGGCGCTGCTCAAGCCCACGGCGATGTTCCTGGCGCTGGTTTCGGTGTTCTCGCTGATCTTTCACTCCGAGCCGAACTACAAGGTCAATCTCGTCATCGGCTTGTTTCTCTGGGACTTCTTTGCTGACGCCACCAAGACGGGCATGACCTCGCTCGCGGCGAAGGGGTTTCTGTTGACCAAGGCCCGCTTTCCGCGCTCGATCATCGTGATCACCTCGATTGCCAATGCGCTCATTACCCTGGTGGTCTTCGTGGCGGTGGTCACGGCGTATCTGGTGGCTGTCGGCCGAGGGCCCAGCCTGGCATCGTTCGCCATCTTTCTCCTCGTCGTCGCGGCACTCGTCGCGATGGCGATTGGCATCTCGCTGGGATCGAGTGTGCTCTTCCTGCGATTCAGAGACCTGAACCAGATCTGGGACATGGCGACGCAGGCCGGTTTTTTTGTTGCGCCGATCATCTGGCCGCTTGGCGTCATCCCAGAGCGCTACCACTTCCTGCTCTACCTGTGGCCGCCGACGCCCGTCATCCAGTTCTCACGCCTGGCGCTGGTGGACGGTGCGTCGCCATCGTTCGAGGCTCTCGCGGATCTGCTGCTGATGGCGATCGGCATCCTCGGCCTCGGGATCGTGCTGTTCCGGCGCTACGCCCCGCGGGCGGCGGAGTACGTGTAGGCCATGAGCGACACGCTTGTCGAGGTTCATGCCGTCTCGAAGCGGTTTGACATTCCGAGCGTCCACCGCGAGACGCTGCGAGAGCACCTGTTCGGCGTTCTGGAGCCACGCCGCTTCGAGCGTTTGACGGTGCTCGACGGCGTGAGCTTCGAGCTGCGGCGGGGCGAGACCGTCGGCATCATGGGTCGGAATGGCTCGGGCAAGAGCACCTTGCTGAAGATCCTGTGCGGCATCTACCCGCCTGACGAAGGCGAGGTCCGGGTGCATGCCGGCATCACGCCGATCCTCGAGCTCGGCGTCGGCTGGAACCCCGAGTTGGACGCGATCGACAATGTCTTCCTCATCGGCAGCGTCATGGGGCTCTCGCTGCGCGACATCCAGGCGCGCCTCGACGGCATCCTCGGCTTCGCCGAGCTCGAACGGTTCGCCAACCTGAAGTTGAAGCACTATTCGAGCGGTATGGCCGCGCGGCTCGCGTACGCGATCGCGTTCGAAGCCGTGCGGGAAGTGCTGCTGCTGGATGAGATCTTCGCGGTCGGCGATGCGGGGTTCAAAGCGAAGTGCGAACAGCGCTACCGCGAACTTCACGCAGCGGGACACACCGTGCTGCTCGTGAGCCACGAATCGCGGGCGATCTCGACATTCTGTGATCGCGCGATTCTCATCGACGGTGGCCGAATTGCGTACACGGGTCTGGCACCAGACGTCGTCCAGGAGTACCTGCGGGTCGTCAGCGAACAGCCGAGATGATTCGTGTCTAGAATGTCGCCCATGGCGCACGATCGGGAGGCGCGGGAGATTCCGGTCCTGCGCCCGCTGCTTCCGAGCGCAGCCGAACTGCTTCCGTACCTGTCCCGCATCGACGCCAGCCGCTGCTACACGAACTGGGGCCCGCTGTCATCCGAGCTCGAAAATCGCCTCGCCGATCGATTCGGGATGCACGGACACGGAGTCGTGTCCGCCAGCTCCGGCACGGCCGCGCTGGTCGGCGCCATTCTCGCCACCGCCGGCCGGGCGACCGTCGATCGACCGTTGGCGATCCTGCCCGCATTGACGTTCGTCGCGACGGCAGTCGCCGTCGAGCAGTGCGGCTACCGTGTGCACCTCGCCGACGTGTCTCCGGTCGACTGGATGCTCGACGCGGCTCCGCTCCGCGCGCATCCCCAGCTCTATCGCACGGGCCTCGTCGTCCCGGTCGCCGCGTTCGGCCAGGCGCTGCCGCACGCACCCTGGCAGGCATTCAGGGAGCAGACCGGCGTCCCGGTGGTCATCGACGCCGCCGCTGCCTTCGACGCTATCGGCGCGAGGCCAGCCGAACTGCTCTCGGAGATTCCCGTCGCCCTGAGCTTCCACGCGACCAAAGCATTCGCAACGGGAGAAGGCGGATGCGTCATCACGACCGATGCGGCGCTCGCCGCGTCCGTGACGCGGTGCCTGAACTTCGGGTTTCACGAGGATCGCCAGAGCCGCTCCGCCAGCACCAACGGCAAGATGTCCGAATACCACGCCGCCATCGGCCTCGCCGAGCTCGACGGGTGGACTGCGAAGGCGCGGCGCTTCCTCGATATGGCCGATCTTTACAGGACGCGGATGCGCGACGCCTGCCTCTCCGATCGACTCGTCGCCGCGCCGGAGATCGCGTCCTGCTACGTGCTCTTCCGAAGCGCCAGCAGCCGGGAAGCCGCGTGCGTGAAGGACGCACTGATTGCCCGCAACGTGGGCTTCCGCTCATGGTACGGTGCGGGCATCCATGGCCAGCCTCACTTCCGCGACGTCTCGCGCGACGCGCTGCCTGTCACGGACCGAGTTACGCCGCTCATCATTGGACTGCCTGTCGCGCCCGACCTGGCATCGAGCGACGTCACGCGAGTAGTGGCCGCGATCGAGCTCGGGGTCAGCCAGAGCCGTTGAGCGCGTGCGAACCGTCGCCTTTCTCATCGCCGCGAGTCCGACCGACGCGTTCTACTCGCAGGTTGCCGCGCTGAGCGCGCGTCTGCGCACCCTCTCCTGGTCGAACTGGCGGCCGTCGGTGCATGTGTTCGTGGGCGGCGATCGTCGTGCCGACCCCGTTCAGGCGTGGCAGGAGTACCTCGAGGGAGTGAAGGTCTCCTGGACCTCGGACGCGCAGTTCGCGCAAGACGGCGACTGGGCCCAGTCCGATGACGTCTTCCGGGCCGCGCCACACGGCGACGTGCTGGTCGCCCTCGACGCTGACATGTTCCCGATCGCCAGCTTCGAATCGATGCTCGATCGCGTGTTCGATACCGGTGCGGTTGCGGGCGTCGTGGCCCATTACCCCACCGTGCTCGACTTCGAGTTCGACACGGCATCGAACAGGTTCCTGCTCCGGCCGGCGGCAGGACGCCCTGAGTCCCTGCGTGATGCGTGGGCCCGCCTGGCCGACGGATTGACGGACGCTCCCCTGGATTTCGCATACGTCCACACGCTGCTGGGAGCGGAGCATCCGCCGGAATACCGGCTCACGCCGTTCTACGTCAATTTCGGTATCGTGGCTTTCCCACGAGAGGCGTTCGAGGCGGTCGCCCCGCGATACCTGGCGATGCGCCGGCGCGTCATGGCGCGCATGGACAAGACCGACTTCTCAGGACAGGTCGCTCTCACGCTCGCCATCGCCGACGCCAGGGTCCGTACGTGGGATCTTCCGATGCGGTACAACTTCCCCAACGATCCGATCGCCGAGGCGAAGTATCCGGACGAACTCGAGAGAGTGGCGATCGTTCACTACCTGAGAACGGCAGAGTTCGATCGCCATCGGCTGTTTGCCGGGCCTGAGGCGTACGCGGCGTTTCTTGCGCAGCCGCTGTCAGGCGTAAGCCGCGTGTTTCGCGACGCGGTCATCGCCACGTTCGGGAGACGCTATCCCTTCCCAAGGGACGGCGCGATGCCCGGGCCACGGCAGATGTAGAGGCCGTAACCGAACAGATCGCCTTCAGCATCGATGACGTCGAGCCCGGCTTCCGAGAACGCGCGTCGATAGACGTCATCGCCGAACAAACCGAGCTCCTGGCGCTCGCGGAACGACGTGATGCCCTCAGCAGTGCCTACCAGGTACGTCGAATCGAAAATCGAGATGTCGTTCTGGCATTGAGTGACGTACAGCCGCGCTACTTTCAGATCGGGGTCGTTCGCCGTGTCGAGCACCAGGCGGCCGCTGACGAATCGCCCGGGCGTCACCCACGGTTCAACGATGGTCAACCCGCCCGGTTGAAGGTGTTCGGCCAGTCGCAAAGCCGCTCGACCGAGTCCGGCTTCGTCGCGCGCGTAGGCGATCGACCCGAACAGGCACGTCACGACGTCGAAGCGTCTGCCAAGGCTGAACTCGACGAGCGACCCCTCATGGAATGGCACCCCGGGGCATCGCGCGCGGGCAACCTCGAGCATCTCCGGGCTCAGGTCCAGGCCCTCGACGGCAAAGCGGCGACGCAGGTGTGAAATGTGCAGGCCGGTCCCGCAGCCGACGTCGAGCAGCGTGGACGCGTGAGGCGCCAGGCGATCGACGATGGCCCCGAGGGCTGCGCTGGCGCCGGCGTAGTCCTTGTGGCGGTTCAGCGCGTCGTAGACGCGGGCTGACTGACCGAACGGAGTGGTCATCGGGCCAGCTCGCCGTGCCTGTATGCGGGGAAGTAGTCCGATTCGAGGCCGGCGTCCCCAATCAACTTCCTGTACGCGTCGGGCTGCAGCACCTTCCCGCAAAGGTACGTCTGTCGCGTGCCGGTCGCCCAGCCTTCCTTGAACCGTCTCAGCCCGTCGCGTTCATCGTCATCGGAGTGGCCGGGCGCGCCTCCGAGCGCCAGCCACCGCACTTCTGCGCGAAGCTGCTCGATGGCGAAGTCGTACAGCGCAAATGACGCCATCAGCTCGTAGCCACGCTGGCTGGCTGCCCCGAGGTGCCCGTACGCGATCTCCCCCTGCACGTACCAGAGATGCACTCCGACCACCTCTCCTTCCGCAGTTGCCGAGAACATGCGCACACCGGGCACGGAGAGCTGGCGCTCGAGACAGCGTCGTGAGAACGCGTGGACGCCCGTCAGCTTGTGACGGTCGACGAGATGGGCGTACAGCCGGACCCACTCGTCAGCGAGCGAACCCGGCTCGCTGACGCGGTTGAGGGTCACTACGTGCAGTGCGTGCGCGAGGTTTCTCCGGTGACGCCGGGTCGACGGCACGGGGCGACCGCCCGCGAGGTCGGTGACGTAATGACGCTTGTACGGGCGCACCACGTCGAACGCGGCTCGCAGATCATCGAGGTGGAACTCGCCGAACGGGTCGGTGACCAGAGTAAACGAGACGAGCTCGCCCGCCAGCGGAGCCAGGTCGCGCGCCAGCATCGTCCAGTCGCGGCAGCAGAACAACGGATAGCACCCCGTGCCATCACGCAGGTCTGATCCTGGGATTCGCCGGTCAAGGCTCCATCCACCGCACGCAGGCAGCGCGCGAGGCATGGCGATGTCGTCAAAGGAGGCCGCGTAGGCCGGGTGCAGGTACCCTGATGGCTGCGTGCTCACTGCGCGCTCGGCGAGCGGTAGACATAGGTCGTGTACTCGTACGCGCCGTAGTCGTGCCGGATGACGAAGTGTCGGCTCAGCGATCGGCCGACGTGCTGGGCCATCGCCTCGAAGGGCAGGTGAAACAAATCGTCGCGCTCCCAGTCCACCAGCCTCGACATGACATTGAAGGCGAGACCGCGCCTGCAATGACTGAACGCCACCGACGTGAGGCGCTGCCAGTACTCCAGCATCGATTCCTCCGCGATTCGCCCGCGGAAGTTGAACACGCCGTTCATGATGACGTAGTCAAATTCCGGAAGGGCGGCATCGGACTGGAGCGCATCGAGCTGCAGAAACGAGGCGTCAGGACGGCGCGCCTTCGCGGCCTGGAGGTACTTCAGTGAGAGGTCGAGCCCTGTGTATTGCACAAGCCGATAACGCGGCTCACGATCGATGAAGTCGAGGAGGTGCGCGAGGCCACATCCGAAGTCGAGCAGCGAGATGGGCTGATCGAGCTCGCGCACGAGACCGAGCATCACCGCGTACCGCTGTGCGGCCTCTTCCGGTGATTTCGTGTATCCGGCACCGCGGAAGGAGTCTCCGTACTTCAGGAGATCTTCTTCGCACGCTTCGGAGATGTAGCGTTGCGTCGAGACAGGCGCATCCGACATCGCGATCAGCGAGGATGATACAACGTCACGCCTTCAGTCCCGCTTCAGCAGCGCGCCGGCAAGCGCTCTCAACGGCGCGGTCAATCGCCAGCTCATTGAGGAGAACACGGCCTCGCGTTCGGCCAGGAGGTCGCCTGCGTGTTTCTGGAGAACCTCGCGTTCGGCCAGGAGGTCGCCTGACTGCTTCTGGAGAGCCTCGCGCTCGGCCAGAAGGTCCCCTATGTGTTTCTGGAGATTCGCCCGTTCCACCGTGAGGTCTGCAGTCGCCTCCCGAATGCGAGCGTTCTCACTATGAAGGTCTGCACGCTCCTTCGACAGCCCGGCGAGTTCGACGTGCGTTGCTGACAGAGACGCTGACAGGTTCTGCACGGCAGCTCCCAGAGCGCGAGCCTCCGCCTCGAGTCGAGTGACTCGTTCCTCGAGGGCGAGCCTCTGCTTTTCCGCGTCCACGCACCCGAACAGGTCCACGGCCTGGTCGAGCTCCCGGTGCACGGCGTCCAGTTGGGAAAACGCGAAGTCGGTCAGCGCAGGGTCGCCTGTGCTGATCGCGGTCAGGGCGGCCGTGGCGCGAGCGATCCAGTCCTTGAGCACTGACGAGCTGTCGCTGAATTCCTGCCGGGCATCGTGATGTCGGAGATCCCTTCTCAGGAATCGATCAATGCCATCTGCATCGATTTCGGCGGCCGAGGGCCACACGTCGGCAAGGTCGCTGGCCAGGCGACCCTGAGCGCGCCTCCAGTCAGCAAGGAGGTCACCGTATTGGAGAACGGAGCGACGCAGCGACCGGCTGTCTGCCTCAGCCTCGAGCACGTGACGAAGCCACATGAGCAGCGAGAAATTTCGTGAAAAGCCGTCTCTGGCGCCAAGAGACGCCGCAACCTCCGTCGGATCCCGGAGCACCAGCACCGCTGCCGCGCTCACACCCTCAGCCTCGAGCACGTCC
>UEXX01000511.1_pt1 | contig 13780 bp, 5 predicted proteins | sample 4301161 | NCBI WGS metagenome assembly UEXX01 (sample SAMEA4773179, study PRJEB27434) | metagenome | biome: 2259; feature: agricultural soil; material: soil | place: USA | collected 2014-09 | depth 0.25 m
AATGGCGGACACGCCGCTTCACGCGTCGGCGCCGTCGCGGCTGTCGAAGCGCCTGTCGCGACTCGACGCCACGCTTCGCCGCGTGGTCACCTCGCAATCCACCGCGTCGCAGCGGGTGATCATCAAGGTGCGTCCGGGGCGCCGGTTCGTGATCAGACAGCGGCTGGTGTCCGGCGGCAATGTCGTCCTCACAGAGCACGCCTCGCTCGAGGCCATCACGGCCGTCGTGCGCGGAGGGGACCTCGCCGGTCTCACAGACGCGGATGACGTGCTGTCGATCTCGGCAGACGCGGTGGTTCAGCCCTCTGACCTGGTCGGCTCGCTGCTGGGCACGGCCACAGGACTCATCGATGTCCTCGGGAACGTCGTGCTGCCGGGCGGCGGCGACACGTCGGGCCCGGCGGTTCTGCCCTCGACGTTGCGCGCGACCCTGGGCATCAGTCGCTCCCCGTGGACCGGCCGAGGCGTCGGCGTGGCGGTCGTCGACTCTGGCCTGGAGATGTCATCCGAGTTCTCGGGCCGCGTGGTCGCGTTCTACGACTTCACCGGCGGAAAAACCGCCGCCACGTCTCCGTTCGACGACTACGGACACGGCACGCACGTCACGGGAACCATCGGCGGATCCGGCGCGCTCTCGGCGTCCGCGTCGTACCGCGGCCTCGCTCCCCGCGTCCGGATCGTCGCCCTCAAAGTGCTCGACAAGAACGGGGCAGGCTACACGAGCGACGTCATTCGCGCGATCGACTTCGCCGTTGCGAACAAGGCGAGGCTTGGCATCGATCTCATCAACCTGTCTCTGGGCCATCCCATCGCCGAACCCGCGACGACCGATCCCCTGGTGCAGGCTGTCGAGCGCGCGGCCCGCGCCGGCATCATCGTGGTGGCCGCCGCCGGCAATTACGGCAAGAACGCGACAACGGGTCAGCCCGGTTACGCCGGGATCACGTCGCCGGGCAACGCGCCGTCGGCCATTACCGTCGGCGCCGCTCGAACCGATGACACGGTCTCGCGCAATGACGATCGCATTCCAAGCTACAGCTCGGCGGGGCCCACGTGGTACGACGCGTACGTGAAGCCGGATGTCGTGTCTCCCGGCCACAACATCGTGGCGGTCGCGGCGAAGCGCGGCTTCCTGTATCAGAAGTACCCGCAGCTCAAGGCCGCTGACCCCGACTACATGCGGCTCAGCGGAACCAGCATGGCGACGGCCGTGACCACGGGCTCGATCGCGCTGCTCCTGGAGGCGAACCGCGCGGCGAATGTGGGCCGTCCACCGCTGTCTCCCAACACCGTGAAGGCGGTGCTCGAGTACTCGACTGTCGACATCCACAACGATCTCGGCCTGTCGTACGACAACCTGCGAAAGGGCGCTGGGGCGCTGAACACGGCTGGCGCCATCGAACTTGGGCGCCAGGTTGACACGTCGACCGCTACCGGCGCGCCGTGGCTCATCGCGGCCCCGTCGCCCTGGACCGCGATCGGCGATCAGTCGCTGCCATGGAGCCAGGCCGTCATCTGGGGCAGTACCGTCATCTGGGGCAGCACGACCAGCGTCAACGAGACGGCCTGGGGATCGACCGTCATTTGGGGCAGCAACACCACGTGGAGCAGCACGGTGATCTGGGGCAGCAACATCGTGTGGACGGACTCCTCGTCATGGGCCGACACCGTCATCTGGGGCAGCGACACGATCGGCATGGACAACGGAAGCACCGTCATCTGGGGAAGCTCGGATGGCCTCACGGCGTCCAATACGGCCTGGAAGGACGTGGGCGGATCCTCGACCACTGCGACCGGCCAGTAGCGGAAGAGTGGACCTGATGGCGGAGTGGGGGGCCGCAGACGGGCGTGAGCGCTATCGTGATGACTTGCTGAGCCGCGCGCCGATCGCGTCGAGCCGCGGCGCCCGCGCCTTGAAGATTGGCTTCCACAAATCGCCGGCCTCTTTCAGCCGTTGCGGCATGGTCATGATCGTGAAGTCGCGCCGATCGACGCCGCGATGCACCTCGTCCCAGGTGAGCGGCGCGGAGGCGCCGGCGTACTCGCTGGCGCGCGCGCTGTAGGCGCACGCCAGCGTCTTGCCCTCGATGTTCTGCAGGTAGTCCACGTAGACCTTCGCGCCGCGCTTGCGCACGGTCCGCTCGACGGTCGCCACCTTCGGATGCTTCGTCGCCACCATCGTCGCCACGATTTGCGCCCAGATGCGGCCGGCATCGTACGGGGTGTTCTTCGGCATCGGCACGTAGACGTGCAGGCCGTCCGCGCCTGACGTCTTCGGGAAGCCGACAGCGCCCACGCGCTCGAGCTCCTCGTGCACCCAGCGCGCGACGTCGAGCACGGTCTCGAAGGAGGTGCCCGGCATCGGGTCCAGATCGAGCGCGATGTGGTCCACCATCTGCAGCGAGTCCACGCGCGAGAACCACGGGTCCATCGAGATGGCCGCCAGCTGCGCCAGGTAGAGCAGCGTCTTCAGCGAGCCGCCCACCAGCCGGCTCGGCACGTCATCGTCCGGCAGGCTGATCGACCGGATGCCGGGAGGAATCTTGTCGGGCGCGCGATGCTGATAGAACGCTTCGCTGCCGACGCCGTTGGGGAATCGCTTCATCACCAGCGGCCGATCGGCGACGACGGGCAGGATGTACGGCGAGACGCGCACGTAGTAGCGAAGCAGATCGCCTTTCGTATACCGGCCGTCGGGCCAGAACACCTTCTCCAGGTTGCCCACGTCGAGCGACTCGCCGTCCGGCAACACGATCGGGCCCTTCTTCCGGCGCTGCTCGAGATCCGTCAGCTGGTCGACGACGAGCTGCAGATCCTTCGGCAGCGCGGGCCCCTCGCGCGGGCGAAGCGAGCGCCCCCCTGTCCCCTTGCGAGCGGAGCGAGCGCCCTCCGCGCGAAGCGCGCCCTTCTGGCCTCGCGTGGCCGAACTGAAGTTCGGCCCTACGACTGTCTTCTTGGCCGAACTAAAGTTCGGCCCTACGACTGTTTTCTTGGAGTTCGGCCCTACGACTGTTTTCTTGGAGTGCGGCCCTACCCCTGCTTCGTCGAGCCTTTCCATCGCCTTGGCGCTGTACTGAGGACCTTCTTCACGTCGTACGTTCTTCGGTTTCACGTCGTCTCGCAGACCCAGGTAGGTGGGATGTCGTAGACGCCCCTCGTCGGTCCACTCGGTGAACTTCACCTGAGCGACCAGCTGCGGCTTTACCCAGTGAGGCGTCTCGTTGGTGTCCGGCGGCGGCTCGTCGAAGGGGCAGCGCGATGTCCCGAGCGGCTTCAGCGCGCGCATCAGCCGATCGAGCTCTGCCTCGTTGAAACCGCTGCCGACGTGAGCGACGTAGTGAAGCTTGCGGTCCTCGTCGTACACGCCCAGCAGCAGCGCGCCGAGGTTGCTGCGCGTGCCGCGCGGCTCGGTCCAGCCGCCGACGACGAACTCCTGCTCGCGAATCAGCTTGAGCTTCACCCAGTCGGTGGTGCGCTTGCCGCTGAGGTACTTGGAGGACGCACGCTTGGCGATCAGACCTTCCCAGCCCTCGGCAATCGCTTCGCGGTAGAGCTCGCGGCCGTCGCGCGCCACCTGCGGCGACAGGCGGAGCAGCGGCGATCCGGGATTGCCGACGACGCGCTCGAGCGCGGCGCGGCGTGCCACCAGCGTCATGTTGCGCAGGTCGTGAGGGCCGTCGCGCAGCAGGTCGAAGGCGATGAACGCCGACGGCGTGTCCTCGGCCGCGCCCACCGTCTTGCGGTGCAGGCGCCCCTGGAGGTTCTGGAACCCGATCGGCCGTCCGCGCGCGTCGAGCGCGACGATTTCGCCGTCGAGCACGATCGGCTGGCGCAGCTTCAGCGCGAAACGGCCCAGCGCCCGGGCGATCGCCGGGAACTGCGCGGTCTTGTCGTTGCCGAGACGCGAGTAGAGACGGACCTCCGGGACCGGGTGCCCTGGTGTCACCAGGGCAATCGTGCGGATGCCGTCGTACTTCGGCTCGTAGACGAACTCGGCGTTCGCCAGCGACACGTCGACCGTGGAGGCCAGCATGGGCTGGACCGCACGGTTGCCGTCGCGCCAGGTGGATGGAGCCGGAGAAGGACTCAAGCCCGCCCATTGTAGCGGGCTCAGTCAGCGACGACAGCTTGTCAACTTCCAACTCCCAATGACCAACTCCCAACTGCCGGGACTCCTTGGGAGTTGGGGGTTGGAGTTTGGGAATTGACGCCTACGAACGGAAGTGACTTCTGCTTCTAGTGCTTCTAGAGCCCGCGAAGCTCCTGCTCGGCGAGCAGCCAGTCGGCTACCGGGTCGCCGGGACCGCCGCGCTCGATGGCGATGAAGTACGCGCGCGTGGCGATGGCTTCGTGGCTCAGTTCCGTGTGCTCGACGCTGGTGTCGGTCGCTTCGCTGATCGCGGGCGCCGTCGTCACCTTGCGGCGGCTGCGCGTGGTCTTCGGGGTCGAAGGATCAGCCGCGGCGGTCTTCCGCTGGCGCGGCGCTGGGGTCGGGGTCTCGGACTCGGACTTGGTCTTGCGCGTGCTCATCAGATCTCCTGCTACAGGTTGCGGACGAAATGCTGTCCCTTCTATCGATTGTAGCAAACCCGATGTGACGATCCTGCGTGGTCCGACCACCGCGCTAAGCACTCGGCACTCAGCACTCGGCACTCAGCACTCGGTACCCGTGCTGAGTGCTAGGTGCTGAGTGCCGAGTGCGGTGCTGGGTGCCGAGTGCTGCGTGCGGTGCTGGGTGCCGAGTGCTGGGAGTGGTCTTTCCTTTTGGAACGTGCGCGCACCAGCGCCAAGCACCGCACCTAGCACCAAGCACCGCACCTAGCACCAAGCACCGCACCTAGCATCAGGCACCGCACCAAGCACCAAGCACCGCACCTAGCACCAAGCACTTGGCACCGCACTAAGCACCCAGCACCCAGCACCAAGCACGGTCACGACCCGTACCGGTCATTCGCCCACGGCTCCGCCGTGTCCGAGTAGCCCCGCACCTCCCAGAACCCCTTCCGGTTACGGGCGAGCAAGTCGATCCGCCGGATCCACTTGGTGCCCTTCCATGCGTACAGCTTGGGGGTGATCATCCGTACCGGGCCGCCATGTTCGCGGGGCAGTGGTTTGCCCTCCCAGGTGTGCACGAGCAGCACATCGTCTTCCACAGCGCGGGCGAGCGGGAGGTTGGTCGTGTAGGGAATGCTGGTCCCGGGCATGTGGTCGGAGCCGGTGCAGAGGACGAAGTGCGCGTCTTCCTTCGGCACGACCAGCTCCGCGATCGTGCGGAAGCGGACGCCCTTCCAGTGGTTATTGAACCGGCTCCATGTCGTCACGCAGTGGAAGTCGCTGACGTCATCCACTTGCGGCAGCGCCTGGAAGTCACTCCACGAGAGCGTCACGGGGTTCTCGACCAGACCACCCACTTCGAGCTGCCAGCGATCGAGCGGCACGTCCGGCAGGTCGCCCAGGTCGAGCACGGGCCAGTTGCGCACCTCGTGCTGGCCGACGGGCAGCAGCGGCATGCCGTGCCGATTCTTCGGGCCGCTTCCCATCACCGGCTGCGTGGACGGATCGACGTCCACGCTTTCCTTGTGGAGTTGCTTCTGACGCTCGATGTACTTCAGGCGTCGCTGAACGAGGTCGTCCATGCTTGCTCCTGGAGATGCTTGCCCCGGGGACAGTCCCCCGCGATTCATGAGGGGGACAGTCCCCTACTGTTGCTCGGCTGCAACGAGCTCGTGGAAGCGCTTCTCGCTCCGCTGGACCATCTCGGCGAAGCCCTTCGGGTCGATGAACGGGTTGGGCGTTGCGCCGGCCAGTTGGCTCTGACGCTTGCCGTCGAGATCGAAGAAGCCCGCGTGCGCGCCGAGGAATACGTCCGGGTGCATCGCGCCGAGCACGCGAAACGATCGCTCGTAGTCGGCGCGAATCCCCGGATACGACGGATTGTGCACCAGCCGCGTCCCCGGGTTGACGGTAGTGCTCCCCGCGAAGACGACGGCATAAGTGCGCCCGTTGTCGCGAACGGTCGTCGTCCACGTCGTGCAGCCCCTGGTGTGCCCTGGCGTATGGTGGGCCTCCATCACCTGGTCACCTAAAGTGACCATCTCGCCATCCTTCAGTACGCGCGCGACCTTCACGCGATCGAAGGGCGACTTGTCACCGAAGAGGTAGTCGCCGTGGCCGCCGCGCTCGACCAGCTCGGCGTCGCCCGACATCACCATCACCCGGCCGCCGCTTCTCGCCGCAAGCGCGGCAAGCGTCCCCACGTGATCGAAGTGCGCCTGCGTCGTCAGCAGGACCTTGATGTCGGTGACATTGAAGCCGGCCTTCGCGATCGCCGCTTCGATGACGGGCGTGGATTCTGGCAGGCCGCCGTCGATCAGCACGTGCCCGGCCGGGGTGGTAATCAAGTAGACGCCCAGCTCGATCGTCCCGACGTAGTAGATGTTGCCGATGACGCGGAACGGCTCGTACGGCCGGTTCCAGTCGTTCTCCTGAGCCGCTGTCTTCTGTTCGGCGCGGGACGGCGTTCCCCACAGCCCGGCGAGGGCCGCCAGCAAACCCAAGCACACGTAGGCCCGAGCTTTAGCCCGGGCAAAAACGGCACGTTCGCCTCGCGCGTGGCTCATCCGTCAATTATAAAGTTCGTTCTATTATCGGTAGGTGAGCGAAGGCGAACAGCCCGACCAGCCGCGCCGATCGGGCTGGCTACGACGCCTGCGCCGCCTGACAGGGGCGCTGGCGCTGGCCCTCGTCGCGCTCCTGCTCGTCCTGCACCTGCCGTTCGTGCAGCGCGCCCTCATCGACGTCGGCGTCGCGCGCATCAGCGCGCCCATCGGCGCGCGCATCGCGTACCGGGACGTCAGCTTCAACCTGGTGTCCGGCCGCATCTCGTTCGACGGCTTCAGCCTCGGCGCCGACGGCGTCCCCAGCCTGGTCGCCGCCGATCACGTCGTCGTGCGTTTTCCATGGGAGGCGCTGCGCGGCCGGATCGACGGCCTGGACGTCACGCTCGACTTTGCCAAGGTGACGCTCGTCCAGCAAGGCGGCAAGTGGACGACGATCCCCGCGCGGTGGCTGCAGCCCAGCGCCACGCCCGGCGCGCCGCGGCCGTTGCCCGCATTTGCGGCCATCCGCCTGCACAACGTGAGCGTCCGCTACGAGGACGTCGACGCGCACTTCGTCGCCGACACCACGGGCCTTTCGCTCGACCTGCTTCCGGACGGCTCCGGCAAGCCCGGCAGCCTTGCCGGCGGCATCGCGCCCGGTGCCGTGACGAAGATCAACCTCGAGCCGCGCGGCACGACGCTGCGGATTCTGGGCGGGCGCGCTCGATTCTCTCCGCAGGACGCAGGCGTCGACGGTCTGAGGATCGAGGCGCCGGAGGGCAGCGTTTCGTCGGACGTGCGCTTCGCGTTTCGCGGCGACAGGCGCTTTCAGTTGAAGACCGCGGGGCGCCTGCGCGGCGAGTCGCTCGGCGCGTGGCTCGATCCGCTCGCGTCGCTGCACGGCAACCTGAACGCCGAGTTCGCGATGCCGGCCGCCGGCGGCGCGCCTGCCTTTGCCGACGTGAAGGTGACCGCGAAGGACCTGGTGTGGCGCGATCTTCCTGTCCGTGAAATGGCCGCGCAGGGTGCACTCGACGTCGGCGGCATCACGCTGAACTCGACGGCCGTGCGGGTCGGATCCGGAGTCGCGGAAGGCAACGGGCGGCTCGCATGGGCGACCTCAGCCGAGAGCCGCGCGACGCTCTCGTGGAGGGATGTCGACGCCGGCCGCGCGTGGAGCACGCTGCTGGCCTCGAGCAAGGGCGCGGTGTGGGTCGCACCAGGATCGCTGGTGAGCGGGCGGTTCGATGGGCGCTGGAACGGCTGGCACGCCGCTGCGCTCAGTGGCCGTACCCGAACCTCCTGGCGTCCGCGAGCCTCAGGCCTCGCGCGCGGCGAGCACCTGTGGCTCGAAGGCAGGATCGACGCCACGTTCGCGAACGGGCCCTGGACCATCGCCGTGGACGCGAAGGCGGACGGCGCGCTCGGCCTCAAGGGCACCGTCCGCACGCGCGGCACCACGCGTGACTTCGCGGACTGGCCGCTCGACGGCCAGCTTGCCCTCACGGGGTCGACCACGCCCGTGCTGCACGACGCCTTCCGCCTCGCGGACCTCGACTTCGACGCCGAGCTCCACAACGGGACGGGCGAGTTGCGCGGCGAGGCGGTCCTCTCCCGGACGTTCGGCACCGCACAAGCCGCCATCACGGTGCAGTCCACGCTGGCCTGGCCTGACCAGCCCGAGGTGACGCTGCACGCGCGCGCCACGGTCGACGCCGACCGGTTGTCGGTCGACGAATGGCACGCGGTCTCGGGCCCCGCCACCGCGACCGCGACCGCGCAGATCGACTTCAACCACGACACCGTCGACGCCGCGTTCGGCGGCGATCAAATCGCCGTCGAATCGTGGACGCGGCGGTTCGGCCTCGGCGAACCGGCGACTGGTCTGGTCGCCGTCGATGGGCACGTCACGGGAACGCTGAAGAAGCCCGCCATCGATGCACAAGTGCACGGCGGCCCCATCGTGACCGCGGGGCAGACGTTTTCGGCCGTCGAGTCGCATGTGCGCTTCGCCGACAGCGTTCTCACGATCGACGACGGGAAGCTCGTTGGGCGCGACGGCGGCGATCTCGCGCTGCACGGCAGCTGGTCGGTCAGAAGCGGCATCGTCGACGGCGGCGCGTCAGCGCATGCGCTCAGGCTCTCGGTCACACCCGCGGTCGATCCGGGCGCGCCCGAAACACGTGTGCACACGTTGTTGGCCGTTGTGGACGGCGAGGCGCAGGTGACGGGGACCGCAGCCTCGCCGATTGTCCGAGCCACCCTGACCACGGCGGCGCTGAATCTCGACGATCGATCGCTCGGCCCGCTCACCGCCGTCGTCACGACGCTGCTCGGCCGCGCCCAGGTGAGCCTGCAGGCGCCCGATCTCGGCGCCTCGCTCGAGGGCGTCCTCGAGCTGGCAGGCGCCAGGCGATTCGTCGCCGAGGTCGGCGTGCACACCGCCGACTCGCCGCTCGGCTCGCACGTCCAGGCGATCGATGTCGACGTCGGAGCGATGGACCTGGTGGCTCATGCGAGCGGCGCGCTCACGGAGCGGGTGCTCTCTTCGTTCGACGTCGCGGTCGCAAAGCTCGAGGCCACCGTTGGCGGCCTCGCCGTCGCCGTGTCGCCGGGCGCGCGCGCGTTCTGGCAGCCCGGGCATCTCGCCGTGCAGAGCCTCACCGTCTCGACCGGCAGTTCACGGCTCACCGTCGATGGCGAGATCGACGGGACGCCTGCACATCAGCTGACGATGAGCATCGACGGGCGGCTCGAAGATTTCCGGCCGTTGGTCGTCCAGGAGCTTCCGGACGGGTACGACACGCTCGTGATGGCGGGCCCGATCTCGGGCGTCGTCAGGGCGAGCGGCGCACTCGACCTGCCCACCGTCGTGGGCAACCTGCAGATCAGCGACGCCGAGCTCGGTGACGGCGTCCATCCGCCGGCGACCGGCGTGAACGTCCGTGCGGCGCTCGATCGCGAGGCGTTGAACATCGAGGTTGCCGAAGCGCACTGGCAGGGCGCGCACGTGGCCATCGACGGCACGGTCCCGTCGTGGTTCCTGAACGTCCGCGGTGCGCCGCGCGGCGGCACGGCCAGCCTGAAGGGCCACCTCGACGACGTCACGATTCAGGTGCTGGCGCCGTTTGTCGACTCCGAGGAGCTGCAGGCCACCGACTTCAACCTCAACGCCCAATACACGATCACGGCGGCCGAGCCGACGATGGACGCGCTGGTTGCCGACGTCCGCGTCACCGAGGCCACGCTCAAGTCGCGCGAGCTGGGGGTCGCGCAGCAGACGCCGGGGCACATCTCGCTCCGGAACCGCGTGGTCACGCTTGATCCATGGACGATCGTCGCCCCGTCGTCCACGAGCACTCGCGTCACGGTCACTGGTTCGGCGCACCTGACCGACGCGCCGACGCTCGACGCACGGGTGGACGGCAACCTCGACCTGCGAGTGCTCGGCCTGGTATTCGGCACCTATCGTCCTTCGGGCACCGCCGCCATCAAGGCCGCGATCACCGGGCCACTCCGATCGCCCGACATCGCCGGCACCGCGACCGTGCGCGACGGCCAGTTGATCATCCGCAACCCGCGGCTGATCTTCGACGGCGTGCAGGGCACCATCAGGTTCACCGAGGATCAAATTGCGCTCGAGGGCGTCAATGGCACGGTGAACGGCGGCTCGCTGGAGGCCAGCGGCTCGATGAAGCGCCCCGGCCAGGGTCAGCCGACGGGCGCGCTGACGGCCACGATCCGCAGCGCGGTGTTCGACGTGCCGCGCGGCTTCCGCAGCATGGTGGACGCCGATCTCCGCCTGACCGGCCGCCCGCAGGACACGCGCTTCACGCTCGGCGGCACGGTGACCATCGTCGAAGCGGCGTATCGCCAGTCGCTCATCGTCACGGGCGGGCTCCTGTCGCTGTTTCAGCCGAAGGACACCGTCGTCGCCACGGGGCCCACGCCGCGGCGCACCGGGCCGCCGCTGGTAACGCTCGACCTGCGCATCCTGTCCGACGACTCGATCTCGATCGACACCAGCTACGGGCAGGTCGCCATCGGGACGAACCTGCGCGTGCTGGGCAACCCGGCGAATCCGCGGCTCGCCGGCCAGGCCGACATCGCGCCGGGCGGCCAGTTGTTCTTCGGCGGCCACACGTATCAGATCGAGTCCGGACGTCTGGAGTTCCGCGATCCCACGAGCCTCATCCCGAACGTGCACCTGGTGGCGCAGACCGTGATCAGCGGCTACGTCATCACCATGCGCGTCGAGACAACGGACGGCCGCACCGAGACCACGCTCTCCTCCGACCCGCCGCTGGCCGACGATGACATCGCATCGCTCATCGTGTCGGGCCAGAAGAACAGCAACCTGTCGGCCGGCGACCTGGTGACCCAGCAGCTCGCCGGCGCGATCTCGGGTGAGATCACCACAGCCGTCGGCCGCGCGATCGGTTTCGACAGCGTGCGCCTCGAGACGGGCAACCCCGGCGACGTCGCCTTCGATCCGTCGGTCATCTCCGCCGATTCGAACCCGACGCAGCGGATCACGTTCACCAAGAAGATCCTGCCCACCCTCGAGGTCATCGTCTCGCAGAACCTGCGCGACAGCGGGCAGATCACCTGGATCGTCGGCTGGCAGCCCGTGCCGCGGTTTGAGCTGCGATTCGTCCAGCTCGACGATCTGGATCGCTCCTACGAAATCCGCCACGACGTCTCCTTCGGCGGCGGCACCTCCGCGCGCGCAGCCGTGCACCGTATTCCAGAGACCGTACGCGACGTGTACGTGGCCATCTTCGGCGACGTGTCCGAGGAGGACGTGCGCACGAAGCTGCGGATCACCGAAGGGCGGAAGTTCGACTTCTACAAGTGGCAACAGGATCGGGACCGCCTGCAGGAGCTGTTCATCGAGCGCGGCTACTACGAAGCGCACATCACCGCGCGGCGCGACCCCTCCACGCCACCACAGAAGCCGACCTCGTCCACGCCGGTCGATCTCGGGTACACGATCGACGCCGGCCGCCGTACGGCGCTCGAGGTGACCGGCGTCACCATCCCGGACTCGCTTCGCGAAGCGCTCGTGCAGGCCTGGGCCGACACGCCGATCGACGCGCTGGTCGTCGAAGAATTCGAGGGGCTGCTCAAGCCGTGGCTCGCGAAGGATGGGTACCTGCAGGCATCCGTCTCGACGGCGATCAACGTGAGGAGCGGCGTCAAGACCGCCACGGTCACCGTGACGCCAGGCACGCGAACGACCGACCGAGTCGTGGCTTTCTCGGGCAACACCGCCATCAAGTCGAAGACGCTCGACCGAGCGCTCACTGATGCCGGGATGCGGGATCGCATGTGGAGCGCGCCGACCGACGTGCAGGCTGTCATCATCTCCGCGTACCACGACCTCGGCTATCTCGGCGCGAAAGTGACGGTCAGATCACCGCGTTTCACGGGCAACCGTGCCGAGCTGCCCGTCGAGATCGTCGAGGGCGGCGTCTACCACGTCGGCACGGTGAAGGTGGTGGATGGCAGCGCGACGCCTCCCGAAGGGGTGGACCTGACGCCGCCCGTGGAACCCGGCGCCGTGCTGACCGACGGGCTCGTGGCGAGGACGGCGCGGCAGCTTCAACAGCGTTACCGGCTCGCTGGGTATCGCGCCACGCGTGTGGCGTCGGAGAGTGTGCCGCGCCAGGACCCGACGACCGTCGACCTCGTCTACCGCGTCACGCGCGGCGAGCGCCTGGTCTTCGGCACGCTGGCGATCAAGGGTGCTGAAGGGCCGGAGCGGGAGCTGATCGAAAAGATCGTGCAGTTCGCGCCGGGTGAGCCCATCTCGATGCAGGCGCTCAACCGGGCGCGTGATCGGCTCTACGACACGGATCTGTTCCGCACCGTTTCACTCGACGGTACGCAGCGTCGCCCAGACGAAACGAAGCCGCCGCTGCCCATCATGGACGCCACGGTGACCGTCGAGCTGATGCCGAAGTACCGGCTGCGCTACGGCTTCCAGCTGTTCGATCCCAACAAACCGTCGATTGCGCCGAAGTGGGGCTCGGTCGATCCTGGCGTCGTCGCGGACCTCACGCGCCGCGGACTGTTCGGTCGCGGCCTGACGGCCGGCGTCAGCGCCCGCATCAACCCGACCGATCGCGTCGTGCGCGGATACCTGACGAGCCGCGAGTTCCTCGGCAGGCCGGCGCAGACCAGCCTGTACATCGGCGACGAGTGGACTCGCTCCGTCGAGGGGCCGTTCACGCTCGAGGAAAAAAAGCGCGATCTCACCGCGGAGCAGCGACTGCGGTTCCGACGGCTGGGCCTGCAGACCAGCTACGGCTACAACTTCCAGCGCCTCAACCAGGACCTGCTCGTCGAACTGCCCGGCATCCCGGTTCCGATTCCGTTCCAGGTGAACGCGAACATCAGCCGGCTCATTGCGTCGCTGTACCTCGATCACCGCGACAACGTGATCGACACCAATCGTGGATGGTTCAACAGCCTAAGCGCTGACTTCGCGCCCGAGTGGCTGGGCTCGACGGCCGGCTTCCGCAAGTACCTGGCGCAGCAGTTCTTCTTCCTCCCGGTCCCCGGCTCCATCGTCCTGGGCTCCGCCGCGCGGTACGAGCTCGTATCGGGGGCCGGTCAGCGCTTCGTCACCACCGAGCGTCTGCAGGCCGGCGGCGCTTACACCGTTCGCGGCTACGACGATGTGACGCTGGAGATCCTGGCTGGCCAGCGTTCACCAACGGGCCAAACGTCACTGCTGGTCCTCAACCAGGAGATCCGGTTCCCCCTGTTCCGCCGATTCCGGGGCGCGATGTTCTGGGACCACGCCAACTTCTACGGCGATATCGACCTGGGGGAGAAAGCGCGCCGGCGCGACAGCGTCGGTGGCGGCATCCGCCTCGTGCTGCCGTTCCTGCTCCTGCGCGTGGACTACGGCTATCCGCTGAACAAGGATCCGGTGAATGACAAGGGGCGCTGGTACTTCGCCATAGGACAGGCGTTCTGACAGTGCTGTCCGTGCTTGGTGCCTTGTGCTATGTGCCTGGTGCGGTGCCATGTGCTTAGTGCCTGGTGCGGTGCCATGTGCTTGGTGCCTGGTGCGGTGCCATGTGCTTGGTGTCTGGTGCACCCAGCACCGCACGAAGCACTCAGCACCTGGCACTCAGCACCGCACATGGCACCCAGCACGTAGCACCAGG
>UEXX01000331.1_pt1 | contig 13630 bp, 13 predicted proteins | sample 4301161 | NCBI WGS metagenome assembly UEXX01 (sample SAMEA4773179, study PRJEB27434) | metagenome | biome: 2259; feature: agricultural soil; material: soil | place: USA | collected 2014-09 | depth 0.25 m
GTCAGTCGTAGGGCCGAACTTTAGTTCGGCCTGGCGCAACTAAAGTTGCGCCCTACGACCGTCACGTTGCTCCCGACGACCGTCACGTTGCTGAGTGCTGCATGCGGTCGGCGGTAGGGCAGAACTTTGGTTCGGCCGTTAACTGGCACCGCACGAAGCACGAAGCACAAGGCACCAAGCACCGCACGTGGCACTTAGCACGCAGCACCCAGCACGGACATTCGGGTCTATTCTTCCGTCGCTGCCCGGTTCAATCGATCGAGCTGCTCGATGCGGTCCTCGTACTCGAGCACCTTCGCTTCGAGCATCTCCTTCAGCTCCGGCGAGCGACACGTCAGCCAGTTTCGGTACGTGCGTTCGAGCTTCACCTGCAGACGCTCGATCTGCGCCTGCCGCGCGCGGACACGGTCGCTGGGGTGGTCGAAGAATGCGGGACGTTCAGGCGGCACACCGTTGCGCATGCCTGCGATGTGACGCCACTGTAGCAGGTTTTCCGCACCCCGTCCGAAGTGGTCACGCCACCATCAACCCGACAGCTCGGGCACCATCGTGAGCGCGCGCTCGATCACCGCGACGGCCTTCGGCGTCAGGCGGAACGGCGCGAGCTCGGCCGGATCGACCAGCACCGCGTCGGCGACATCCGAGCCGGCCTGCAGCGTGCCGCCAATCGGCCGGCACACGTAGTCGATCAGCACGAAGTGATAGCGCACGCGGCCGTCGGTATCGAGCAGGATCCGATCGAACACCTCGACGACGGGGCCCACGTGCACTTCGAGGCCGGTCTCTTCGCGGATCTCGCGCGCCACGCCGGCCTCGAGTGACTCGCCGAGATCGAGCGTGCCGCCGGGCAGGCTCCACTGGCCCGCCAGCGGCTCGTACTTGCGCTTGATGAGGACGACCCGGCCCTCATCGAGGATGACGGCGCCGACGCCGACCACCGGGCGCGGAGGATAGCGGCGCGGAGGCGGAGCGCTCTCGGCGGGCGGCGGAGGGTCTTCGTCGGGCAGCGCACCGGCGACGGCAACCTCGCGCTGCATCTGGATGGTGCCCGACTCGATGACGAAATCCGAGTAGCCGCGTCGCTCGCGAACGGCACTGGCCGGGTTGAGCCGCTCGCGCTCGCTCCACTCGGCGTGGATCATGCCGCTTTCGATCCGTCCGATGACGCGCACGCGGCGGCGAATCCCGCCTTCGAACGCCGGCTGCCACTCCGCGAAGTACCGGCCCAGGACCGTGCGGATGCCATCGCGGCTCTGCGTGAGCGCCTGGTCCTGCTCGAGCGACGCCGTCGGGCCATACAGGCTTTCGAGGACGTCCAGGTCGTCGCGGTTGTACGCCGCGAACCACTCACGGACGAGATCGAACGGATCCTGGCTCATGCCTCGCCCATCACCTTCACGACGACGCGCTTGCGGCGGCGGCCGTCGAACTCCGCGTAGAACACGTGCTCCCATGGCCCGAGATCCAGTGTGCCGGCGGTGATGGGCAAGATCACCTGATGCCCGAGCAGCGTACGCTTCAAGTGCGCATCGGCGTTGTCTTCTCCGGTCTGATGATGCTTGTACGGGAGACCCGCGGGCGCGAGCTTTTCGAGCCAGTCCTGCATGTCCGAGATGAGGCCGCTCTCCCAGTCGTTGACGTACACGCTGGCCGTGATGTGCATCGCCGAGACGAGCACCATGCCCTCACGCACGCCGCTCTTCGAGACGATGGAGGCGACTTCGTCGGTGATGCGGACCACCTCGCGCCGCTTCGAGGTGTTGAACCACAGGTAGTCGGTGTAGACCGTCATCGCGGCCATCATTATCGCCTGCGGCCGGCCGAATCAGCCCGCAACGGCAAGCCGTCCCGCCACGCTGAGGCGCAATTGCCCCACGCCCGGGCGCTATTTCCAGGGGAGAGCGCCCTTCGTCGTCGCCCTGAAGACGGCGCCTCCATGGCACACAACTTGACTCTGAACGTCCGCAGATATGGTGCGCGTGTGGGTTCTCGCAGTGGCGATCGCGGCAACGCCGGGACTGCTCGGCGCCGCAGGGCTGGCGGCCAGGCCGCAGCTGGCGTCCGAGCCGAAACCGGCGCTCTCAGCAACAGGCACGATCCAGCGCTTCGATGCGGGGACTCGCTTGCTGACGATCAAGACAACGCGAGGCAGCGAGTCCTTCGTCGTCGGCGACTCGACGACCATCCACCGCGGTGCGAGGGTGGCGACGCTGCAGGAGCTGGCCAGGTGGAGCGGGTCGCCGGCGAAGGTGCGCTACACCGAATCCGCCGGCCGTCGTACCGCGTCGTCGGTCATGATCGGGGCTCACTGACCTTGTCGGCATCGCTGCTACCACCGGGCTCCGGCAGCGACAGCCCGAAGCGCTCCGCCATCCGGTAGAGCGTGCGCCGATCGATGCCGAGCGCTTCGGCGGCTCGCGTGCGGTTGCCGCTGACGGCATCGAGCACGTGCAGCAGATAGCGGCGCTCCAGCTCGTCGAGCGTCGGCAGGCCCTCGAACATCCGGCTTTCGAACCCGCCACCTGGCGTTCTCGTTTCCGACGTCGAGGCGCCGAGACGCACGTCATCGGCGGTGATGACGTGGCCAGGCGAGGTCAGCACCAGCCGCTCGATCGTGTTCTCGAGCTCGCGGACGTTGCCGGGCCAGTCGTAGCTGACCAGGCGTTCGAGCGCCCCGGGCGCGATGGTCATCGTCCGGCCAGCGCGGCCGCAGGCGTTCTGCAGGAAGCGCTCGACCAGCAGCGGAATGTCGTCGCGGCGGCCCTTCAGCGCGGGCACGCGGATGACGAGCACGCTCAGCCGGTAGTAGAGGTCCTGCCGGAATCGGCCGGCGGCGACGGCTTCCTCGAGATCCACGTTGGTGGCGGCCACCACGCGAACATCCACCTTCACCGTGCGGCTGGCGCCAACCGGCCGCACTTCGCCTTCCTGCAGGACGCGCAGCAATTTCACCTGGAGCGCCGGGGACGTTTCGCTGATTTCATCCAGGAAAATCGTGCCGCCCTGTGCCTGCTCGAACAGTCCCCGCGCGTCGTTGACGGCGCCGGTGAACGCGCCGCGAGTGTGGCCAAACAGCTCCGACTCCAGAAGCGTCTCGGTCAAAGCGCCACAGTTGACCGGCACGAACGGCCTGGCTGCGCGGCGGCCGTGGCGATGAATGGCCCGCGCGACCAGCTCCTTGCCGGTGCCGCTGCCGCCGACGACCAGCACTGGCGCCTGCGCGGCGGCGGCGTGCGCGATCTGCTTGTAGACGGCGAGCATCGCGGGCGATCGGCCAATCAGGCCCGGCGGGGCCTCGATGGGCGTTGGCGCCTCGGGCGGCGGCTCTGAGGCCGTCAACGCCCGCTCGACGGTGGCCTTCACCTCGGCGATGTCGAACGGCTTGCTGACGTAGTCGAAGGCCCCGTGGCGCACGGCGTCGATCGCGGTTTCCAGGGTGCCAAAGCCGCTGATGAGCACAACGCGGGCCTGGTGGCCCCCGGATCGCACGGCGCGGAGCAGGTCGAGGCCTGAGCGATCGGCGTTCAAGTGGATGTCGGACACCACCACGTCCACCTCGTGCTCGCGCACGAGCGCCAGGGCACGGTCGGGCGTGCCGGCGCTCAGAATCTGCCGTCCGGGCTCGGCCAGCAGCTCCTCCATGAACCGCACGGTTTCCGCGTCGTCGTCAACGATGAGCAGGGTCGACATTGGATGCACTCACACGCCCCTCGGCCGGCAACGTGATCACGAAGACCGTGCCTCCGCCTTCGGCCGGTTCGGCAGAAATGACGCCTCCGAGCCGGGCGATGACATCGCGCGTGATGCTCAGCCCGAGCCCGGTGCCCCGTCCTGGCGCCTTGGTCGTCACGAACGGCTCGAAGATACGGGGCAACAGGTCCGGTGCAATACCGAGGCCAGAATCCTGGACGGTGATGCGGACGGCCTCACCGGCCAGGCTGGCGCCAAACTGGAGCTCCCCTCCCGTGGGCATGGCGTCGATGGCGTTGCTGACGAGATTGAGCAGCGCCATCTCCAGTTCGTCGCGCGCGCCGAGGATCGGCGGCAGGCCATCGTCCACGTTCTGTTCGAGGCGGACACCGCATGCCATCAGCCGCGGGCGGATCAGATCGGCAATCGACTCGAGCAGCGCGCCGGGATCGATCGCCGACGCCGGCCCCGGCCGTCGCGAGTGTTCGAGCAGGCCGCGCACGGCTTCGGCCACGCGGGCGATCTGTTCCTGCACGAGACGCAGCCGGCGTTCCAGATCCGGCGTCATGTCCGGCCGCGACAGCAGCACCTGGACGTGACCGGAGATCAGATTGAGCGGCGTCCCGACCTGGTGCGCGACACTCGCCGTAGTCTGTCCCACCGCGGCCATCCGCTCGGCTTCGGCCAGCGCCTCGCGCAATTCGAGCATGCGCTGGTAGTCCTGAATGCGCTCGGCGTGCGCGCGATCCAGTTCGCCCGTGACGTCGAAGATGCGCTCCTCGAGCGCGCGGTTGAAGTCGGCGAGCCGATCGAGCATCTGGTTGAAACCAGTCGCCAGCGCACCCATCTCGTCCATGCGCGCGATCGGCGCGCGAGCCGAGCGGTCGCCGCCGCCTGCGCGCGTCATGGTGTCGCGCAACGAGGCGATCGGGCGATACACCTGGCGACGCAGCAACTGGTCGAGCATCAGCGTCAGCACGACGATGGCGATTGGCACGAGCCAGAGCGACACGATGCGCCCGCGCGTGCGCAGTTGCGCCATCGCTGCGAGCGACATCGTCACGACGACGGCCGCCGGCGGCCCGCCGGTTGGCGCGGTCTTCAACGCGAGCCGTGTCAGCGCGCCATCATCCTGCCAGCCCTGCTCACCTTCGAGCAGCGTGCGGCGTGCGAGCGCGAGCGCGGTGTCCGATTCGCGGGACGTCGTGCTCGCGATGATCACGGGGCGATCGCCATCGAGCCGGATGATCGAGATGGCGCGAACCTGGGGCACTGATCGTGCGAACTCGTGCAGCCCCGAGTCGAGCTCGGATTCGACGGGCGCGCCCGGTCGCAGCTCGAAGTCGTCGACCACGGCCTCGGCGGTCACCAGGCCGGTCTCGCGCAAGTCTCGATCGGCTGCCTTTTCGAACAGGCGAATCTCGAACAGCGACTCGACGCCGAGCACGACCGCGACGACGAGCGAGACACCGAGCACCAGTCGAGTACGCAGCGACCAGCTCGTGGCGGTCACGGCCTTAAAGCGTGAGGCTGGCGTCGGCGTTCAGGTCGGCGCCGGCGCGCGTGCCCGCCGCGAACCGGCGCAGGCCGGCGGCGGCGATCATCGCGGCGTTGTCGGTGGAAAGGGCGAGGCTCGGGATATAGACAGGCAGGCCAATCTTCTCGCCCCGCGCGAGCGCGTCGGCGCGCAGGCGGCTGTTGGCCGACACGCCGCCGGCAATGCCGGCGCTGGCGGCGCCATGTTGCTCGGCCGCGGCAAACAGGCGGTCGAGGAGCGATTCGACGACAACGCGCTGGAAGCTGGCGCAGAGGTCGGCCACTTCCTGATCGGACGGCGGCCAGGCGCCGCCGGCCTTCCGCGACTCGACATGCCGCAGCACGGCCGTCTTCAGGCCGCTATAGCTGAAGTCGAGCCGTCCGGGCAGTTGCGGCGCGTTGCGATCGGCGTGGGTGATGCGTGTCAGCGGCAGGTCGATCGCGCGATCGTTGCCCTGCCGGGCCAGGCGATCGACGATGGGTCCGCCCGGATAACCCAGCCCCAGCAGCTTGGCGACTTTGTCATACGCTTCGCCCGCCGCGTCGTCACGCGTTCGCCCGAGCAGGCGGTAGACACCAGGCGCCGTGACCAGATACAAGCTTGTATGGCCACCAGAAACGACGAGCACCGCCGATGGCAGCGCCAGCGGGCCATTCTGGAGGAACAGCGACTCGATGTGCCCGGCCAGATGGTGTACCGGCACGAGCGGTAGCTTTCGGGCCGCGGCAAGGGACTTGGCGAACGAGACGCCTACGAGCAGCGACCCAACAAGCCCGGGCCCTTCGGTCACGGCGATGCCGTCGATCTCGTCGAGACGCATGCCGGCCTGCTCCAGGGCACGCTCTACGACCCCGCAGATGTCGCGCACGTGCTGACGCGACGCCAGCTCCGGCACGACGCCGCCCCACTCGCGGTGGATGTCTGCCTGCGAGGCGACGACATTGGACCGCAGAACCCAACGCGGGCCTGAAGGCCCGCCGCCACTGGACTCAATTTCCTCCACCACCGCGGCCGCGGTTTCGTCGCAGGAGGTCTCGATGCCGAGCATTAACATTGACGATTGGCGAATGACGATTGACGATTGACGATTAAGTGCTCGATGCCAGTGAGCGGCCGACGATGGCCGCGAGCGACTCGCTGTAAGGTGCCCGCGCGATGCCGCGCTCGGTGATGATGCCGGCGATGAGCGCATGCGGCGTGACGTCGAAGGCCGGGTTGTACACCTTGGCGCCTTCGGGCGCGATCCGGATGTTCCTGACGTGCGTGACTTCCCTCCCGTCACGCTCCTCTATGGGAATGTGCGCGCCGTCCGGCGTATCGAGGTCGATCGTCGAGACGGGCGCGGCGACGTAGAAGGGCACGCGATGCTCGCGGGCGACGAGCGCCACGGTGTAGGTGCCCACCTTGTTGGCGGTATCCCCGTTGGCGGCGATGCGATCCGCACCGACGACAACGATGTCGATGCGGCCGTCGCGCATCAGCGGCGCTGCCATGCTCTCGGTGATGACGGTGGTCTCGATGCCGTCACGCACCAGCTCCCACGCGGTGAGCCGCGCGCCCTGCAGGAACGGCCGTGTCTCGTCGGCGAAAACGGCGACGCGCTTGCCGCGCTCGGCGGCACCGCGAATCACGCCGAGCGCCGTGCCGTAGCCGGCGGTCGCAAGCGCGCCCGCGTTGCAGTGCGTGAGGATGCGGGCGTTGTCGGGAACTACCTCCGCGCCATGCATGCCGATCGCGCGGCAGCTGGCGACGTCCTCGTCGTGGATCTGGTGCGCCTCTCGGATCAGCCGCGCCTGCAGCTGCCCGACGGACTCGCCTGCCGCGACGCCCGCGGCGAAGGCTGCCTTCATCCGGTCGATGGCCCAGAACAGGTTCACCGCCGTCGGCCGCGTCGCTGCCATCAGCTCGCACATCTTGTAGAACTCGGCGGCCAGCTTCTGCGTCCCGGTGGCCTTGCTGGTCTTCACGCCGAGCGCCAGGCCCATCGCGGCGGAGACACCGATGGCTGGCGCGCCGCGGATCACCATGGTCTTGATGGCCTTCGCCACCTCGGCGACGGTCTTGCAGTGCACGTAGATCTCTTCGCCCGGCAGCTTGCGCTGGTCGACCATCACGACGGCGTCATCGCGCCACTCAATCGTCGGAAGCATATCCGCTCGATTGTACTGGCGATGTCTGGTCCTTGGGAACTGACGATGTCGGGGCCTCTCGGAACTGACGCAGTCGGGTCCTCAGGGAACTGACGATGTCGGGTCCTTGGGATGATGGTGTCGAGTCCTCAGGAACTGACGCAGTCGGGTCCTAGGCGTACGTAGGGCCGAACTTTAGTTCGGCCGGGGTGGTGGAGGCTCGGTCCTACTCGAGCAGCCGCGCGTCGAACGGCAGCGGCAGCAGACTCGCGAGGCGGTGGCGGCCGGTCTCGCGTCGCGGGTTCGCGAGGATGACCTCGAGATCTCCGCCGAACTCCCAGAGGATCTGGCGACACGCGCCGCACGGGGGTGTCGGGGCGTCGGTGTCCGCAACGACGGCGATGCGGCGAAAGCGGCGGTGGCCCGCGGCGAGCGCGGTGAACATCGCCACGCGCTCGGCGCAGACGGTGAGGCCGTAGGTCGCGTTCTCCACGTTGCAGCCGGTGACGATCACGCCGTCTGCCGTTTCGAGCGCGGCGCCGACCCTGAAGCCGGAGAACGTCGCGACCGCGTGGCGGCGCGCGCCGCGCGCGGCCTTCACCAGCGGATCAGAGACCGGCAAGGATGCCCTCCAGCAGCGCGATGAAGTGCTCCGAGGCCTCCGCGGCCACCGCCATGACCTCGTTGTGGTCGAGCGGTGCCGGCAACACGCCGGCCGCAGGGTTCGTGATGCAGGAGATGCCGAGCACGACCATCCCCATGTGGCGCGCGACGATGGCCTCGGGAACGGTGGACATGCCGACGGCATCGGCGCCAATCGTGCGGAGGTATCGGATCTCGGCCGGCGTCTCGTAGCTCGGACCGTGCAACGCCACGTAGATGCCGTGCTTGACGGGCACCTTCACGTTCGTCGACGCGCGATCGGCAATGGCGCGCAATCGCTTCGAGTACACCTCCGTCATGTCCGGAAAGCGCGCGCCGAATCGTGCCTCGTTGGGCCCCATCAAAGGATTACTGCCCATCAGGTTGATGTGATCGTCGATCACCATGAGCGTGCCGGGCATGAACGACGCGTTGATGCCGCCGGCGGCATTGGTCAGCACCAGCATCTTCACGCCCAGCCGGCCCAGCACGCGCACCCCGAAGGTGACGGTTTCCAGGGAATGACCTTCGTAGAAATGCGAGCGGCCAGCCAGGACCGCCACCAGTCTATTCGCGGCACGGCCGACGAAGAACGTGCCCGCGTGGCCGATCACGCGTGAGGCCGGCCAGTGCGGGATATCGGTGTACGCCAGCTTCGTCGGCGTCTCGAGCCGGTCCGCAAACGCGCCCAGCCCGGAACCGAGCACAATCGCCACGTCCGGCACCTGCGGCACCTGCGCGCGGACGAACTCGGCGGCTTCGTTCACCTCGGCGAAGTACGACATTTCCTGCTTTCCTACTTCCTACTTGCCACTCGTCACTTCACTTAGCACTTGGCACTTCCAACTTGGCACTTTATTAAGGCGCCAGAAACAACGACGCGATCGACGCGTTGATGAGCGTGGCGAGGAAGCCGGCGAAGAGCGCGCGCGTGCCGAGCCGCGCCAGGTCGCTGCGGCGCGTGGGCGCCATGGCGCCGATGCCCCCGAGCTGGATGCCGATCGAGCCGAAGTTCGCAAACCCCGTGAGCGCATAGGTTGCCAGCACATACGAGCGAGGCGAGAGCACGGTGCGGTACTCGGTCGTCAGCTTCACGAACGCAACGAACTCGTTGGCGACCAGCTTCGTGCCGAGCAGATCGGCCAGCGGCGCCACGTCCGCGCTGGGCACGCCCATCAGCACTGCCGCCGGCGCGAAGACAACCGAGAACACCTTCGCCAGGGTCAGCGACGGGTTGATCAGGCCCAGCAGGTAGTCGAACAGCGCAATAAACGCGAGAAAGGCGATGAGCATCGCCGCCACGTTGATGGCCAGCGTCATGCCGTCGGACGCGCCCGAGGCCGCCGCGTCGATGACGTTCACATGCTGCTTCTCGATCACCATCTTCACCCGGCCGCGTGTCTCCGGCTCGTGCATCTCGGGAAGGAGCAGCTTCGACAGGTAGAGCGAACACGGCGCCGCCATCACGCTGGTCGTGAGGATCGCGACGGGATCGGCCCCCAGCCCGATGTAGACGGCCATCACCCCGCCCGAGATGTGGGCCATGCCGCCCACCATCAGCGTGAGCAGCTCCGACTGGGTCATGCGCGGGACGTACGGCTTGACGATGAGCGGCGCCTCGGTCTGGCCCATGAAGACGTTGGCAGCCACCGAGAGCGTCTCGGCGCCGCTGGTCCGCATCAGGTACATCATCGCGCGCGCCATCAGCGCGACCACCCGCTGCAGGATGCCGTAGTAGTAGAGGACGGTGAAGAACGACGAGATGAAGATGATCGTCGGCAGCGCCGTGAAGGCGAACACGAACCCGTTCGGCAGCACCTTGCCGAGGACTTCCTGCTTGGCGAGATCGCCGAACACGAACGTCGCGCCTTCCCGCGTGAAGGCGAGGAACCGCTTCACCACCGCCGCGACGCCGTTGAAGAACTCATAGCCCGGCCGGACGCCGAAGATCTCGAACTTCAGGATGAAGACGGCCAGCAACAGTTGCAGGCCAATTCCCCATGCCACGGTCCTGACGTTCACGGCCCGCAGGTTCGACGAGCACGAGGCGATGATCAGGATGAAGCAGACGATGCCGCAGAGGGCCTGCGCCCGCGGGTCGACGTGGCCCTGCAGGAGGTACGCGAGGACGGCGAGCGCGAACGCGGCGCCGGCACACGCGAAGCGGAGCGAACGGTCGTTGGACATGGCGTGTGAGTGTGGCCTCAGGCCGCGACGTCGAGCACGAGCGGCGACCGCGGGGGCGGGGTGGCGGCCAGCGTGAAGGCCGACGCCGCCAGCGCCCGCGCCTGGTCGACCCTCGCCTGCCTCCCGACGTAAAGCTCGGCCAGCGGCGCGCCCGCGTCCACGCGATCGCCCGGCCGGGCGCGAAGCACGATCCCGGCCCCGTAGTCGATGGCGTCGCCGACCTGCTCGCGGCCCGCGCCGAGCAGCATCGACGCGCGGCCGATCGTATCCGCTTTCAGCGCCGCGACATAGCCCGTGGCCGGCGACGCGAGGTGTTCGACGCGCGCCGGTTGCGCAAAGCGTGTGTAGTCGTCGACAACGCCCGCATCGCCGCCCTGATGCGCGATGAGCTGACGGAATCGATCGAGCGCGGCGCCCGACGCCACCGCGGCGTCCAGCGTGCGGCGAGCCCCGTCGAGATCCGGCGCAAGGCCGGCCACGACCAGCAGGTGGGCGGACAGCTGCAGGCACAGCTCGCGGAAATCATCCGGGCCGCCGCCCTTGAGCGTCTCGATCGCCTCGATGACCTCGAGCGAGTTCCCCACCGCGAGCCCCAGCGGCGCGTCCATCGCGGTGAGCACCGCGCGCGTGCGCAGGCCGGCGCGCGTGCCGATGGCGACCATCGCGTCAGCAAGCTTCCGTGCTTCCGGAAGCGACTTCAGAAACGCGCCGGCGCCGACCTTCACGTCCAGCACGAGCGCGTCAGTGCCCTCGGCGATCTTCTTGCTCATGATCGACGACGCGATGAGCGGGAGGCTCTCGACGGTGCCGGTCACGTCGCGCAGCGCATACAGCTTCTTGTCGGCCGGCGCGAGCGTCTTCGACTGCCCGACAAAGGCGCAGCCGATCGCGCCGACCTGCGCCAGGAACTCGTCGGACGTCAGACTGACACGGAACCCGGGAATCGACTCGAGCTTGTCGATCGTGCCACCCGTGTGGCCGAGCGCGCGGCCGGAACTCTTGGGCACGAGCGCGCCACAGGAGGCGACCAGCGGCACCACCACCAGCGATGTCTTGTCGCCCACGCCGCCAGTGCTGTGCTTCCCCACCTTCACGCCGTGGAGGGCGGTGAGGTCGGCCCGGTCGCCCGACCGGACCATCGCGTCGGTGAGCCAGAGCGTCTCCTCGTCATCCAGGCCGCGGAAGACGATGGCCATCAAGAGCGCCGAGGCCTGGTAATCGGGGACGGAGCCATCGGTGACGCCCGCCACGAACCAGTCGATTTCCTCGCGCGTCAGCCGCCCGCCGTCGCGCTTGCGGACGATGAGATCGACGGCTCGCATGAAGGCGCCAAGTATAGAGGATGGGCGCTCCGATGGGCCAGACATGGCGCGTGGTGTCGGATACAATACGCGCGGATTCCGGCCTGGTCGCCGGCCCCGAATCCCTCGCCATTCACAGTTGATGACGCCCGGAACGCCCGACGAGACGCTTTCGCCCGACCTCGCGCAGCGGCTGACCGACTTCGCCCGCGCCTGCAAGGCAGCGACTCGCTCCGTCACCCTCTACCCGGGCGGACACCCCTCGACGTCGATGGCGCTGATGCGGCTGGTGGAAGCCGCCGGTCGCGCGACCGACGGCGGGCCACTGACAGTCACCGTCGCGCCGGACGGCCTCGCGGTTGACGGACGCGCGCCCGCGCGCCCGGACTCGGCCCTCATAGAGCTCGCCACGCTGCTCCACGATCACCTCATCGGCGAGATTCGCATCGTCGGCGCGGCCGACCCGGCGGCGTGGCACAGCTTTCTGCAGTTGCTCGGCCGGCCGACACAGGAGCTGCTGCTCGAAGGCGGCATCGGCCGGCTGTGGGCAGCAACCGGCGGCCAGCACATCACGCTGCGCGAGATCGACTACGCCGAGGTGCTGCGCGAGCGGAAGAGCGGGATGGACGCCGCCTGGGAATCGATCGTGCGCTTCTGTCTCGAAGGGGACGCGGTCGACCTCGACGAGGACGCCCTGAAGGCCCTGGTGGAGATCGCGTCCGACAAGGAACGCCTGCTCGAGCTGACGCGGCACATCGATACTGAAACGAGCGACGGCGGCGGCGGGCGTGCGCAGTCGCGCGCCCTCATCCGGCTGCTGCGGCTGGTGGCCAAGGCCGTGATGAACGGGAGCCCCGACCTGCTGGAGCCCGTGCTGCAGAACGCCGCGGCTGCGGCGGGCCACCTGTCGCCGGAAGTGATGCTGGAGCTGCTGACCGAGCGGTACCAGGCGCCGCAGGGCGGCCTCGACGTCGTCGGCGCGATGGTCGATCGGATGAGCGACCAGACGATCGCCACGTTCGTCGCCAGCTCGGTCGTCGTCGAGCGCGGCGCCACGGCGCGGCTGGCGCAGGCGTTCCAGGCGCTCGTCGGCGAAGACGACCGCCGGGCCGGGCTGGTGGAGCTGGCGCAGGAGGAAGTCCTCAAGACGCCGCTCGGACGCGAGACGACATTCCAGGACCTGTGGCAGCGCGCCTCGGAAATGCTGCTGTCGTATCGCGACGACAAGTTCGTCTCGACCGAGTACGCGCGCGAGCTGAGCGAGGCGCGCACGCAGGCCATCGACGTCGAGCGCGTCAGCGACGATCCGCCCGAGCGGGTCGCTGCGTGGCTCGCCACGGTGGCCGATGCCGAAGTCCGGAGCCTCGACCTGCAGCTGCTGCTCGACCTGCTGCGCGTCGAACCCGATCCCGACCGCTGGCGCGACGTGCTGGAGCCGGCGGTGGCGCACATCGACGACCTCGTGCTGCTCGGCGATTTCGAATCGGCCGTGCCGCTGACGAAGGCCATCGCGACCGAAGCGGGCGGCGAGGGCCGCGCCGACCGTCGTGCCTTCGCTGTGGCCGCTATCGATCGACTGGCCGGCGGCCATCTCATGCAGTCGATGGTGGGCCACCTGCGTACCGTGGACGATGCGGCAGCGGAGCTGGCCAAGGAGCTGTGCCACGCGCTCGGCGGCGGCACCATCAGGCCGCTGGCCGAATCGCTCGCGGCAGAAGAACGCGGCCGCGCGTTCCGTCGTCTGACGGACATCCTCGTCAGCTTCGGCAGCCGCGGGCGGGATGCCGTCGAGCAGCTGAAGCAGTCGGCCAACCCGGCCGTGCGCCGCACGGCGATCCACCTCCTCAGCAAGTTCGGCGGCAACGATGCCCTGATCGAGCTGACGCCGCTGGTCGAGGACAAGGAGCCGAACGTCCAGCGCGAGGCCATCCGCGCGATCGTGAACATTGGAACGGAAGAGGCCTTCGCGGTGCTGGAGAAGGCGCTGGCGAGCGGCAACCAGCAGTCGCGCGAAGCCATCACGGCGGCGCTCGTGTCGATCCGCGACGAGCGCGCGATTCCGCTCTTCTCGCACATTCTCCGGACGCGCGAATATCGCCGCACGCTGCGGACCGTCTACGAAACGGCGATCGAAGCGCTCGGGA
>UEXX01000693.1_pt1 | contig 13564 bp, 11 predicted proteins | sample 4301161 | NCBI WGS metagenome assembly UEXX01 (sample SAMEA4773179, study PRJEB27434) | metagenome | biome: 2259; feature: agricultural soil; material: soil | place: USA | collected 2014-09 | depth 0.25 m
AGGATGCGGCTGCGCAGCTCGCCCTGCAGGCCCGTCATCAGCGCCAGCGCGATGATCAGCGCCGTCACGCCCACCATGACGCCGAGCGTCGAGATCAGCGAGATGACGGAGATGAACGCCTGCCGTCGGCGGGCCAGCAAATACCGCAACGCGATGTGGAGCTCAAACGGCATTGTGTCGCTTCGCCTCGCCGGCGTGTCTCGCGAGTCGACGCCTGTCCTTTCATCCACAGATTACGCAGATGCACACAGATTGAGTTCCACGTGGAGCCTGCGGCTTGACCGGCAGCGCGGCAAAGCCGCGCGTGTGGCGCGAGAAGGGGCGAGGTGAGTCGCTCGAACCCGCCATGGGCGACTCACCTCGCCCCTTCTCACGCCACATCTCCCGGCCGCTGCGCGGCCGGCCGGTCGAGCCTCCAATCCGTGGAATCTGTGTAATCTGTGTAATCTGTGGACCCCGTCCCGTGTAATCCAACCAAATCTGCGCTAATCCCGCCTCCGCATGTGCGGAAACAAAATCACATCCCGAATCGACGGACTGCCGGTCAACACCATGACCAGACGATCGACCCCGATGCCCTCGCCACCGGTGGGCGGCAGACCGTAGTCGAGCGCCCGGACGTAGTCTTCGTCCATCACGTGCGCCTCGGCGTCACCCTTCTTCCGCTCCTCGAGCTGCTGCTCGAAGCGCCGGCGCTGCTCCTGGGGATCGTTCAGCTCGCTGAAGGCGTTGGCCACTTCGAAGCCGCCGATGTACAGCTCGAATCTCTCGACCGTGTCCGGGTCGTCGGGACGCTGCTTGGAGAGCGGCGAGACCTCCGTCGGGAAATCGTGGACGAAAGTCGGCTGAACGAGCTGATCCTCCCACAGCACTTCGAAGATCGCCGTCGCTGCCTTCCCCGCCGTCGTCGACGCGTCGAGCTCGAGGCCGAATCGCGCCGCAATGCCGCGAGCCTTCTCCGCGTCGCGCAGGTCCGCTTCCGTTACAGGCTCGCCAAGCCGCCGCGCCGCCTCTTCGGCGGCTGCCTGACGGAGCACGAGACGGCGGAAGGGCGCCTTGAACGAGATGGTGTGCCCGTTGAATTCGAACTCGTCCCGGCCGGTCGCCGCGCGCGCGACGGCGATCAGCATCTCCTCGGTCATGGCCATCAGGTCCTGGTAGTCCGCATAGGCCTGATAGAACTCCAGCATCGTGAACTCGGGGTTGTGCTGCGTGGAGACGCCCTCGTTCCGGAAGTTGCGCGAGAGCTCGTACACGCGCTCCATGCCGCCGACGACCAGCCGCTTCAGGTAAAGCTCCGGGGCGATGCGCAGGAACAGGTCCATGTCGAGCGCGTTGTGGTGCGTGACGAAGGGCCGCGCGGCTGCGCCACCGGCGATCGGCTGCATCACCGGCGTCTCGACTTCGACGAACCCGCGCGCGTCGAGGAACGCGCGGATGGCGGTGACGGCCTTCGCGCGAATCTCGAAGACGCGCCGTGAGTCGGGGTTGACGATCAGATCGAGGTAGCGCTGCCGGTAGCGCGTCTCGACATCGGTGAGGCCGTGCCACTTCTCGGGCAGCGGCAGGTGGCACTTTGCCAGGAACTGCAGGCTCCGCGCCGAGATCGTCAACTCGCCCGTGCGCGTGCGGAACAAGTGCCCTTCGACGCCGACCTGATCGCCCAGGTCGAGCAGCTTGAAGACCTGGAAGTCGCGCGCAGGCAGCTGGTCCTGGCGGATGTAAGCCTGGATGCGGTTGATGCCGTCGGACAGGACCAGGAAGTTCGCCTTGCCGAAGCTGCGAATTGCGAGGATCCGGCCGCCGGCCGTCGTCTCGATCCTCGGAGACTCGAGCGCCTCGGCGGACTTCCCGCCGTGCGCCTCCACCAGCGCCGTGATGCTGTCAGTCCTCGCGAACCGGTTCGGATAGGCCGCGACGCCCAGCTCGCCGAGCGCGTCGAGATGGCGGCGGCGGTCGAGGATCAGCTCGTCGCCCTGGCTCATGATGGGATCGGACCTGCGGCGATCTCGCCGCGTTCGATGCGCCGCTTCACCGTGTCGAGCACGCCGTTGACGAACGGCACGGCCTCTTCGGTGCTGAAGCGTCGCGTCAGCTCCAGCGCCTCGTCGATGACGACGGCGCCGGGAGTGGACGGTTCGTGCAGCAGCTCGTAGAGCGCCAGCCGCAGCACGAGGCGATCGAGCACGGGCATGCGCTCGAGCCGCCAGTGCTTCGAGGCTTCTTCAATCAGCGGATCAATCGCGGGCAGCGCCGCGACGGTGCCGGCGACAAGAGCCGAGGCGCGCTCGCGCACGCGCTCGGGCAGCTCGGCGTCGGTGTCGCCGATCCGCCAGAACGAGTCGGCGACTTCGGGCACGCTGAGGCGCCCGATCTCCCACTGATAGAGCATCTGGACGGCGGCCTCGCGGGCCTGGCGCGCCCAGGCCCAGCTGTCGGCGCTCGCCATCACGCCGTCTCCTTAGCCGCGGCGTCGAGGCGTGCGACGAGCGTTGCCATCTCCACGCCCGCCATCGCGGCTTCCCAGCCCTTGTTCGTCGGCCCCGGCTGCGCGCGTTCCAGCGCCTCTTCCGCCGAGTTCGTCGTCAGGACGCCGAACGCCATCGGGACGCCGGTGGCCGCCGCGGCGGTGGTGAGGCCGTGCGAGACGGCCTGCGCGATGAAGTCGAAGTGCGGCGTCGCGCCGCGGATCAGGCAGCCGAGACAAATGACCGCCTGGAACTGTCCGGTCTCAGCCGCGCGCTGCGCGGCCAGTGGCAGCTCGAAGCTGCCCGGCACGCGGAGGACGATCACGTCCTCGACCGCGACCTCGGCCAACTTCAGCGCGTCGACGGCGCCGGCCACCAGGCGCTCGGTGACGAAGTCGTTGAAGCGGGCGGCGACGATGGCAAAGCGGAACCCCGGCGCCCGCTGCGTTCCTTCGATGATCCGCATTCAGAACAGATTCTATCAGGCCGAACTCGGACGATCGCGCGTCACGAGGCGCGTGCGCGCCACCTGGCGATGACCCAAACGACGGCCACGGCTGCCGCGGCGCCCGCGGTGTCGGCGGCCAAATCCAGCAGGTCCGCGGTCCGCCCCGGCACGAATCGCTGATGGAACTCGTCGGTGGCGCCGTAGGCCGCCGCCAGAAAAACGGTGGCGAGGCCTGCCCCAATCGTCACCTTGCGCCAGCTGGCCCCTGCCAGCCCACGAAGAATCAGCAGCGCCAGGCCGGCATACAGAAACCCATGCGCGTCCTTATCCGTGACGCCCGGCGGAAAATCGGGCACCTGGCTCACGGATGACTCGAGGAAGATAGCCACCAGGTAGGCGGCAACCGGCCCCCAAAGCCACAACGCGCGGCGCACTCAGAGTGGGAACGGGTACATGAGCCATCCGAGGACGATGGCTCCGACCACGAAGGACCCGAACAGCACCGCCCCGAAGTGAAGTTGCGATTTCAGCTCGTCGCGCATCAGCACGGCGAACACAATCGACACCAGCAGGGCAAACAGCACGAGGAGCAGCAGGTGACTGTGCACGGACGGTGACCTGGTTACTTGCGCAGGCTGGCCAGGTCCCACGCGTCGCAGACGACGAGCAGGTTCAGCAGGCCGGCGACGATGAGGAACGTGTTGCCGTACTCGTAGGTGACGGCGATCACGGTGCCGGCGCCGAGTCCGAGCGCGCGCGCGATGATGTACGGCAGGCCAATACCGACGTCGGCGATCGCGGCCAGGGCGACCAGCGGCTGGCCCGGCTCGAAGGGAAACAGCCGACCCTCGAGCGCCAGGCCGATGGCGAACATCAGGGGCAGCGTCAGCATGAACACGAGGCCTTTGACACGCTGTCCGGCCCAGAGATGCCCGGCGCCCGGGACGAACCAGGCGGCCAGCGCGACGAGCACCGGGTTCATGCCTGATGTCCGCTCGATGGTGGTAGCACGCACCGAAGCAGTTTACCGCAGGTCTCCGCGACCTACCGCGGCCAGCCAGCCGGATGCGGCCATGCCGAGCGGCAGCGCGAGGGCGAACCGCGCGATCGTGCCTGGATCGAGAATGCCCACGAATTCGATAGTCCAGAGCAAAGCGGTCGGCAATGCCGCCACCACGAGGATGCGCCGCCAGCGTGCCGAGTCGCTATCGGGGGTGGTGGCGCGACGGCGTTGCGGTCGCCTGCCGAGCGCAAGCGCCAGCACCGCGCCAGCAGCTGCCCCAAGGTAGAGCCCTGAGCAGCGTCCACACACGGGCCACTGGACGCCGCAGTTGAAGAAGGACCGTTCCGGACGCTGATGGCAGATGACGTGTCCAAGTGCGAACGCGGCGCGGCCAGTCATCGCCAGGAGCGGTGAAGGCGACTCGCGCGCGCACGCCAGCCATGGAAGGGCGAGACCCCAGATCGCGGCGAGCGACAGCAACGCAAACGCAGCCCGGCGGCCGACGCGATCCATCGACGCCGAGCATAGCGCAGCGTCGAGTCTGATGACTCAGGCGCTGGCGTCCACGACGAGCGCCGGCGTGAGAAGATTTCTGCAGGTGCTCGTCCTGCAATCCCTCGTCGCGATCGCGCTGACGCTTACGGCGGCGATCTTTCTCGTCGCTGGGCTCGGCACGCGCAAGCTGCGACGGCTCGCCGACATCAGCGACCGCCCCATCGACAATCCGCCGTTCCTGTCAGTGGTGATCGCCGCCCGTCAGGAGGCCGAGCACCTGCCTGCGACGCTGACGGCGCTGCTGGCGCAGTCGTATCCGGCTTTCGAGATCGTACTGGTGAACGACCGATCGACCGATGCGACGGGCTCGATTGCCGAGGAGATGGCGCGTGCGGACGGCCGGCTGCAGGTCGTCCACGTGACGTCGCTGCCAGGCGGATGGCTCGGGAAGACCCACGCGATGCACACCGGCGCGGCCCAGGCGCGCGGCGAATACTTGCTGTTCACCGATGGGGACGTCGTGTTTGCGCCCGGCACGCTGACTCGCGCGATGCGGCTCGTCGTTCAGGACACGGTGGACCACCTGGCCGTCGTGCCGTGCATCACGTCGCCGTCGAGGATCCTGCGGTGGTCGGTGGGCGCGTTCTCAATCTTCTTCCTGCTGTTCACCCGCGCCTGGCAGGTGGCCGATCCCCGCAGCCGGGCGTCCATCGGCATCGGCGCGTTCAATCTGGTGAGGACCTCCGTCTATCGCGCCGCCGGCGGGCACGAGCCGATTCGGCTGCGTCCCGACGACGACCTGAAGCTCGGCCGGCTGCTGAAGTCGCGCGGCGCTAAGGCGGCCGTGTGGCGCAGCGCCGGCATGGTGCAGGTGGACTGGTATCCGTCAGTCCGCGCGCTCATTCACGGGATGGAGAAGAACAGCTTCGCGGCGCTGGACTACCGGGTGGGAGCGGCCATCACGAGCATCGCCAGCCAACTGCTCTATGCGGCCGCCTTCCTGGTTCCGCTGTGGGTCACCGGGCCGCTGCGGGTCGTGGCGCTCCTCGACCTCGCCGTCATGGTCACGGCAAGCGCGGCGGCTGCCCGTCTCGTTCGTCAGCCTGGGTGGAGCGCCCTGCTCCAGCCGCTGGTGCTGCCGTTCATGGCCTGGGTCCAGGCGCGGGCCATTCTTCTGACGCTCCGTCGAGGAGGCATCGTCTGGCGCGACACGTTCTATCCGCTCAGCGAGTTACGGGAAGATGCCCGAGCTAAAGCTCGGGCCTGCGACTTGTTGTGAAACTTTGTACTTGCGGCACCCGTCAAACCCCTCCTAGAATCTGAACACCGTTCACCGAACACTGTTCATATTCAAAACGCAGTTCATTACGCCCATGGGAATCAAGGAACGCCAGGACCGCGATCGCGCGGCCGTGAGGGACGCCATCCTCCACGCCGCCCGCGAACTGTTCGTCACCGAAGGCTACCGCCCGGTGTCGATGCGGCGCATCGCCGAACGTATTGAGTACAGCCCGGCCGCCATCTACGGCTACTTCACGAGCAAGGACGAGATTTTCTTTGCCCTCGCCGAAGAAGGCTTCCGGACCATGCAGGCCGCCGCGCGAGCGGCGGCCGGCGGGGAATCGGATCCGTTGGCCGCGATGCGCGCGGGCTTCTGGGCCTACTACCAGTTCTCGCGCGAGCAGCCGCAGTACTTCGAACTGATGTTCGTGGATCGCACGGTGCCGCAATTGACCGACATGGAACGCTTCAGCGTGCTCGCCGAGATGTGGCACGACGGCGTGGCGTCGATCGCCCGCTGCGTCGAGGCCGGCATCTTCCCCGCTACGCTCGACGTCGAGGCGGCGTTCCACATCCTCTGGGCCGCGACGCACGGCGCAGCGACGCTGTACGTCTGCCAGCGTCTCGGCCCCGAGGAGAACCCCGACCTGCTCGCCTCCGACACGCTCGACACCGTCATCGCCGGCTTGCGCACGGGCGTGCGCACGTCGTTTGTGTCGTCGCCCTGCACGCCAGCGGCCCGCGAAGTTTCGGCCGCTCCTGGAGTCACCGACCATGCGTAGCATCATTCTGCTCCCCGCGTTCCTGCTGGCCGCCGGCCTGATGCTGCCGGCGTGCGGCGACAGCAGCCGCGCCGAACCGCTCGAGAAGAAACAGCTCGTCGAAGTCGAGCCGCTGGCTGTGTCGGTCATTCCCGTCGAGCAGGGCGACCTGCTGGCCTCGCTGTCGATCTCGGGCAGCCTCTCCGCGCGCAGCCGCGTGGCCGTGATCCCGAAGATGTCGGGCACGTTGCGGCGCGTCCTGGTGGACATCGGCGACCACGTGGGCGAAGGCCAGGTCGTCGCCGTGCAGGACACGCGCGAGCTGGACGCGCAGCTCGACGCCGCCAAGGCCGCCGTCGCCGTCGCGAGCGCATCGCTCGAGCAGGCGGAGGCCGCGCTCGCCAACGCGCACCTCGAGTTCGATCGCGCGAAGAACCTGTTCGAGAAGGGCGCGCTCGCCAAGCAGCGGCTCGACGCCTCGGAGACGGCGCTGCGATCCTCGAACGCGCAGCGCAGCCTCGCGCAGGCGACGCTGCAGCAGGCTGAAGCGTCCGCGCGGCGTGCGCAGGAAGTCGCGCGTGACGCTACGCTCACCGCCCCGAGCGGCGGCGTCGTCGTCGAGCGCAACTACGACGTCGGGGCCCTTGTCGGCCCCGGCGACTCGAAGGGCGTGGTCGTCGTGGCGGACGCCCGCGAGCTGAAGCTGGAAGCCGGCGTGTCGGAGCTGGAGGCAGGCCGCCTGACGGTTGGCATGCCCGCAACGGTGTCCGTGCAGGCGCGGCCCGGGCAAACCTGGTCCGGACGCCTGGTCGCGGTGGCGCCGGAGGTTGACGAGCGCAATCGCCACTTCCACGTCGAGATCCGCGTGCAGAACCCGCGCAACGAGCTCATCTCGGGCATGTATGCGACCGCGCGCATCGAGACGGGACACGCGACGGGCACCGTCCTCGTGCCCCGGGATGCCGTCGCGACTCGCGACGGCGCGCGCGTCGTCTATCGCGTGGCCGACCACGTCGTGACCGCCGTGCCGGTCGTCGAGGGGCTGACCGACGAAGGCCGCGTGCAGATCCTGAAGGGCCTCGCCGCCGGCGAGACGATCGTGGCCGATGCGCGGAAGACACTCGCGTCGAACACGAGGGTGCGTGCAATTCCCGCGATCCGGGCTCAGGCGCAGTAACGAAGCGGAACGGCATATATGTGGATCTCGAATACCTCCATCAAGCGCCCGGTCTTCGCCACGATGGTCATCCTGAGCTTCATGGTGCTCGGGATCGTGTCGATGAGCCGCCTCGGCGTCGATCTGTTCCCCAGCATCAACTTCCCCTTCATCACGGTGACCGTGCCGTACCCCGGCGCGGCGCCCGAGGAAGTCGAAACGCTGGTCACCAAGCCGATCGAGGACGCCGTCGCCGGCATCAACGGCGTCAAGCGCATCGAGTCGCACTCGCGCGAGTCGTTCGCGCAGGTCGGTATCGAGCTCCGGCTCGAGGTGGACGCGCAGCAGGCGGCCGCTGAAGTCCGCGAGAAGGTGGCGGCGATTCGCGACTCGCTGCCCCGCCAGATCGAGGACCCGACGATTCAGCGCTTCGACGTCGCGGCGCTGCCGGTGATGGTGTTCGCCGTGGGTTCGTCGGCGCCGTCCGACGTCACCCGGCGAACGGTCGAGGACAAGCTGAAGCCGCTCATCGAGCAGATCGATGGCGTGGCCGCCGTGCAGGTGAACGGCGGCGAGGTCCGTGAGATCCAGGTCAACCTGGATCCCGGCCGGCTCGAGGCCCTGGGTCTGCCCGTCAGCGTCGTCGCGGACAAACTGTCGTTCGACAACCTCGACATGCCGGCCGGCAAGGTCGTCCGCGAGGGCCGCAACATCGCCCTCAGGACGAAGGGCGAGTTCAAGGCCGCCTCGGAAATCGAGAACGTCATCCTCCGCTCGACGGCCGGATCGACCGTGCGCGTAAAGGACGTCGGCACTGTCGTGGATGGTTACAAGGAACGCGAGTCCACGACGCGCCTGAACGGGCGCGACGCGGTATCGTTCGCCGTCCGCAAGCAGTCGGGGGCGAACACGGTCGAGATTTCGCGGAAGGTGCTGGCGCTGCTCGCCAGGGTGGCGCCCACGTTCCCCGACTTGAAGATCAGCCCGATCCACGACGACGCCGACTTCATCAAGTCGAACGTCGAACAGGTGCGCGAGCACATCATCTTCGGCGGCGCGATGGCGGTGCTCGTCATCTTCGTCTTCATGCGCGACTGGCGGTCGACGCTGATCTCGGCGCTCGCGCTTCCGACATCCGTCATCGCCACGTTCTTCTTCATGTATGTGGCCGGCTTCACCATCAACATGATGACGCTGATGGCGCTCTCGCTCGTCATCGGCATCCTCATCGACGATGCGGTGGTCGTGCGCGAGAACATCTACCGCCACATGGAGATGGGCGAAGACCCGATGACGGCGGCCCGGAACGGCACCGCTCAGATCGGCCTGGCCGTCATGGCGACGACGTTCACGATCCTGGCCGTGTTCCTCCCGGTCGGCTTCATGACGGGGATCGTCGGGCAGTTCTTCAAGTCCTTCGCGCTCACGATCGCCTTCGCGGTCGGCATGTCGCTGCTCGTCGCGTTCACGCTCGACCCGATGCTGTCGTCGCGCTTCGTGCGCTTCATTCCCGAGGAAGAGCGCCTGCGGACGCGCGCGGGCCGCTTCTTCGAGCGCATCGGGCACCAGTACGACAAGCTCGACGCTGGCTATCACACGATCCTCGGCTGGGCGCTCGATCGGCCGTGGACCGTGCTGTTCATCGCCGGCGCGACCTTCGTGGCCAGCCTGACGCTGATTGGCGTCATCGGCACCGAGTTCGTCCCCGACGAGGACCGCGGCGAGTTCCTCGTGCTCGTCGATCTGCCGCCCGGCACGTCGTTCGACGAAAGCGTGGCGCAGATCTCCGAGATCGAGCAGACGCTCGGGAAGGTTCCCGAAGCCACGCAGGTCTTCAGCACCGTCGGCGTGCAGGGCGACGTCCGCTCGTCCGAAATCCAGGTGCGCCTGACGAAGAAGGAGCAGCGCACACGCGGCATCGCAGAGATCAAGGCGGACGTGCGCGCTCAGCTGAACAAGCTGCCCTTCGCCGACATCAAGGTCGCCAAGCCGCAGTTCATGCAGGGCGCGCCGAACCAGGCGCCCATCGAGCTCTACGTCCGCGGCGACGACCTGCAGCAGCTCCAGCGCATCAGCGACGAGCTGACCACGAAGATCAAGCAGATCCGCGGCGCCGTGGACGTGAAGAGCACGCTCGTCTCGGGCCAGCCGGAGATGGTGGCGCGCATCAACCGCGAGATGGCGGCCGATATCGGCTTCGACGTCGGCAGCATCGCCGCGCAGCTCCGCGGCATGGTGGAAGGCGTCGTGCCGACGAAGCTGCGCGACGGCGACCGCGAGCACGACATCCGCGTGCGGCTGGCGCCCGAGTTCCGGAATGATTTCGCGACGCTTGGGCGCACACCGCTCTACGCGCCGAACGGCGCGGTTGTCCGCGCGGGCGACCTCGTGCGGATGGAGCCGGGTGTCGGGCCGAGCAGCATCGACCGCGAGCAGCGCCGCCGGCAGGTGAAGGTGGGCGTCGATCTCGACGGCCGCCCGCTCGGCGACGTCTCTGCGGAGGTCGAGAAGGTTTTCTCGTCGGTCACGATGCCGCCCAACTTCGAGCATGGCTTCTCCGGCGACGTCGAGCTGATGCAGGAGTCGGCTCAGGCCATGGGACTGGCGATGCTGCTCGCCATCGCCTTCATCTACATCGTCCTGGCGTCGCAGTTCGAGTCGTTCGCCGAGCCGATGCTGATCATGCTGTCGCTGCCGCTGGCGATGGTGGGCGCGCTGCTCGCCCTGCTCGTCACGGGGCATCACGTCGGCATGCCCGCGATGATCGGCGTCGTCATGCTGATGGGCCTGGTGACGAAGAACGCGATCCTGCTGGTCGACTACACGAACCAGCTGCACCGCCAGGAGGGCCTCTCGGTTCGCGATGCGCTGCTCAAGGCGGGCCCGGTCCGCCTCCGCCCCATCGTCATGACGACGATGGCGATGATCCTGGGCATGTTGCCGTCGGCCATGGGCCGCGGCGATGGCGGCGAGTTCCGCGCGCCGATCTCGGTGGCAACCATCGGCGGGCTCATCACGTCGACGCTGCTGACGCTGGTCGTGGTGCCGGTGTCGTACCTGCTGCTTTCGCGGTTCCTGGGCTGGCTGCGGGCGTTCCGCGCGTCGGGCAGGCTGCGTCTGAGCCCCGCGGTGCGCACGACCGGTATTGTGCTGCTCGCGCTGCTGCTCGGCGGGCTGCTGGCGGCCGCCAACGTGTTCGGCGAGGAGCTGAACAGCAAGCAGGGCGCGAGCGTGCCTCTGACGCTGACGTTCGACAAGGCGCTCGAGATCGCGCTGCGCGACAACAAGCAGTTGAAGGTCGATCAGGAGTCGGTGCGCGCGGCCGACGGACGCGTCGCCGAGGCTCGGGCAGCCTTCCTGCCGACGCTCGATCTGGCGTTTCAGTACACGCCGGCGCAGGAGTTCCCGCTCATCAAGATCCCGGCGGGCATCTTCGGCCCCAACGAACAGACGTTCCAGGCGGCGTTCACGCGCCAGAACGTGATGCAGATGACCTTCGCGCAGCCGCTCTACACGGGCGGGCGCCTGCGCAATCAGTACGCGATTCAGGCGGCCGCGTCCGACGAGGCGCGCCTCACGCTCGATCGCGCGCGCGAGCAGCTCATCCTGCAGGTCGTCGAGACGTTCTACCGGGCGCTGCTGCAGGAACAGGGCATGGCCGTCGCGCAGCAGGGCGTCGATCTGGCGCAGCAACAGTTGAACCTGGCGAAAACGCGGTTCGAGGCGGGTTCAGCCGCGCGCTTCGACGTGCTGCGCGCGGAAGTGGATCTGGCCAACGCGAAGACAACGCTCATCCGCGCCCGGTCGCAGCAGGACATTTCCTACCAGGCGCTCCGGACGGTGCTCTCGCTGCCGCCGGCAACGCCGCTCGACGTGCAGGGCTCGCTGGAGCAAATCGAGCGGTTGCCGGCGCAGGCCGAGCTGCTGTCCACACTGGACCGGCGGCCCGACCTCAGGGCGATCGGGGCGCAGCGCAGCCAGGCCGAGCACGCCGTCGCGCTGGCCGATGGCGAGTGGAAGCCGAGCTTCGCGCTGACCGGCAACCTGCAGTATCAGCAGGATGCGGTGAACGCGCAGTTCCTGGACGCGACGAACCGCAGCTACGCGGTGGGCTTCGCGATGAGGATTCCGATCTTCGCGGCGCCTGGCGCGATGGCCCGTAAGGCGACCGCCGAGGCGCAGGTCCGGCAGGCACGGAACGGGCTCGATGCGGCGATCGACAACGGCCGGCTGGAGGTCACCTCGGCGTACACCGAGTGGGAGGCCGCGCAGGAACTGGTCGACGCCCAGCGCAAGGCCCTCGACCTGGCGCGCGAGAGCCTGTCGATCGCCCAGGTCTCCTACGAGAACGGGCTGATCACGTCGATCGAGCTCTCCGATGCGCGGCAGTCGCTGATCGAGACCGAGTGGAATCTCGCGCAGGCGAAGTTCGCACAGATACTGGCCGCCGCGAAAACGCGTTTCGCCGCCGGCATCTGATCGAATGACGATTGACGATTGACGATTGACGAGCTTCTGACGCCCCAGGCGCAACTAAAGTTGCGCCCTACGACTATCCCTCCACGCAGGGCCGAACTCTGGCAGACGTAGGGCCGAAGTCTGGCAGACGTAGGGCCGAACTTTAGTTCGGCCAGATCCCGAGCGGCCCGAAGTGCTCTTGGTACCGGGCCGCGAATTCCTTTGTCGTGTACGAGTGGCTCGTGCCGCCAAGGTGCTCGAGCGCGTAGGCGGCCGCGACGCTTCCAAGCTGGCCCGAGGTTCGCAGGTCCTGGCCAGCCACCATCCCCTTCATCAGCCCGCCGCGGAAGGCGTCGCCGACACCAGTCGGATCGACGATGGCGCGCGGCGTCACGGCCGCCACGTCGATACGATCGCTCGCGGTCATCAGCGACGAGCCGTGCTCGCCCTTCGTGACGACGAGGATGCCGGTGTGGGTGATGAGCGCCTGCTCGTCGAGGCCGGTTTTTTGTTTCAGCAGCTCCAGCTCGTAGTCGTTGACGATCAGCACGGCCGCGCCCTTCAGCCCATCGAGAAGCGCCTCGCCGGACATCCGGGCGCACTGCTGGCCGGGATCGAAGATGAACGGGATCTCCAGCGTTCGGCACTCCTCCGCGTACTGCGTCATGGCCGAGGGGTCGTTCGGCGAGATGATCGCGAGCTGCACGTCACCCGCCGTCCGGAACGACAACTCGGCGGCGTTGGCCATGGCGCCGGTGTAGAACGACGCAATCTGATTGTTGTCGATGTCGGTGCTGCAAAAGAACGAGGCCGTGAACTTGCCCGGCACTTCAGCCACCAGCGACGTGTCCACGCCGGCGGCATCGAGCCAGCGACGGTAGTCGCCGAAGTCCTGGCCCGCGGTGCCCATCAGCCGCGGGCGTTCACCGAGCAACGCGAGCGTGTACGCGATGTTCGGCGCGCATCCTCCGCGCCGCTTGTCCATCGTATCGACGAGAAAACTCAGGCTGACCCGCTGGACGTGCTCTGGAAGCAAGTGTTCAGTGAACTTGCCTGGGAACGACATCAAGTAGTCGTACGCGATGGAACCGGTAACAACGATACCCATGGTGATCCTTGCAGTGCTAAGTTGGAAGTGCCAAGTGCTAAGTGGAGTGGAAAGTGAAAAGTGACACTCCTCACTCCACTTGGCACTTCGCACTTGGCACTTAGCACTTACATGTATTTCCCAATAATCGGTTCCAGTTCCTTCTTCACCGCCGCCGGAATCACCTCGGGGCGCGTGATGATGGCGGACTTGAGCGCGGTGGCGCAGGCGCAGGTGCGTGTCGCGGGCACCTGCTGCACGGCTTCCGCGATGAGCTGCTGCGCGGTCTTCGCGTTCTGGAGCAGCGTCGCGATCACCATATCCACGGTCACGGCGTCGTGGTCGGGATGCCAGCAGTCGTAGTCGGTGACCAGCGCGATCGTGCTGTAGCAGATCTCGGCCTCGCG
>UEXX01000537.1_pt1 | contig 13562 bp, 11 predicted proteins | sample 4301161 | NCBI WGS metagenome assembly UEXX01 (sample SAMEA4773179, study PRJEB27434) | metagenome | biome: 2259; feature: agricultural soil; material: soil | place: USA | collected 2014-09 | depth 0.25 m
TTCGCCACGCCGCGCTTCTTCCCCCGGTCCGCGGTCAGGAACACCACGATCCGGTCGGCTTCAGCCAGTTTGTAGGTGCGCAGCACCAGCGCGTCAGCCGTATAGAGCGGCATGGCTCCCGAAGCCAAATCCCGACATTTTAACCTGTTCTGGTCCCATCACGGGCACCAAACCTGTCCACGGTAGCACACGCCGCCGGTGTTCCTGTCCCGTGGTACGGTGAACCGTGGGCGTGTGCAACACGATTGCCGTCCTCGCTCTCGCACCGGCCGTCGTGTTTGGGAGGGCCGCATTGGAACGAGATGCGCCCCCGCGCGACCGCGACGTGCTCTTACGAGCCGGCGCAGTTGTGCAGCGCTACGAGGCGGAGCTTCCGCGGCTGGTCGCGAGAGAGACGTCGGTGCAGCTGCTCAAAGGACAGAGCCAGCTGGCGCAACAGCGCCGCGTCGTTGCGGAGTTTGGCTGGGTCGCCTTCCCGGGCACTACTGAAGTCGTCGGCGTCCGCGACGTCGTGGAAGTGGATGGGCGTCCCCTGACCACCGAGCGTGAACGTCTGCAGTCGCTGCTGCACGGCAGCCAGGCCGGCGCTGGCGCCGAGGTGCGGCGTCTGCTCGACGAGGCGGCGCGTTACAACTTGACCGTCCACAACGGCGCGAGAAATCTCAATCTGCCGACGCTCGTCCTGTTCTTTCTCCATCCGCAGGCGCAGCCGCACTTCAGCTGGTCGAGACGCTCGCCGCCATCGGCGCCTCTGTGGGAGTTCGAGTTCAAGGAACGGGAGGGCCCGACCTTCATCCGTGGCGGCGCGGACGGCCGAGAGCGGATCGTCAGCCGCGGCCGCGTCCTGATTGAGCCGACGAGCGGCGTCCTGCGCCGTTCCGAACTGCGGCTGCGATTCGATGGGATCAACTACACGCTGGTGACGACCTTCGATCGCGTGGCCGCGCTCGACCTGGTCCTGCCTGTCAGCCTTGAAGAGCGCTACGAGACGTCAACCGACAGCGTCGTGGGCACCGCCGCGTATGACAACTACCGGCGGTTCGAAACGGATGCGCGGGTCTTGCCGTGACGTCCGGCGCAACTGCCTCGGCGCAACTAAAGTTGCGCCCTACGACTGCCACAGATCAGTCCCGACCCCATGGATCAGTCGTAGGGCCGAACTTCAGTTCGGCCAGTCCCGAGCCCGCGGATCAGTCGTAGGGCCGAACTTTAGTTCGGCCAGCCCGAGCCCGCGGATCAGTCGTAGGGCCGAACTTTAGTTCGGCCAGTCCCGAGCCCGCAGATCAGTCGTAGGGCCGAACTTTAGTTCGGCCTACAAGAGCGACCCTCTCAGAATCACCATTCCTACGCTGAAGTAGATCACCAGTCCCGTAACGTCCACCAGCGTCGCCACGAACGGCGCGGACGACGTCGCGGGATCGAACCCGAGGCGCCGGAGCAAGACAGGCAGCAGCGAGCCGATCAGGGTGCCCCACAAGACGATGCCGACGAGGGCCACCCCCACGGTGGCCGCGATTAACATCGGATGCCCCCCGTAGACGCCCGGGAAGAACGCCGAGGTCACGGTGATGCGGACCAGCCCGATCGTGCCGAGGATTGTGCCCAGGGCCAGGCCCGCCATGATCTCCCGGCGCATGATGCGCCACCAGTCGCCGAGCTTCACCTCGCCGAGCGCCAGCGCGCGGATGACCAGCGTCGCGGCCTGAGACCCCGCGTTGCCACCGCTCGAGATGACCAGTGGAATGAACAGCGCGAGGACCACTGCCTTGGCGATCTCCTTCTCGAAGACGCCCATCGCCGTGGCCGTGAACATTTCGCCGATGAACAGCACCGTCAACCAGCCCGCCCGCTTCTGCACCATGCGCAGGAAGGCGATCTCCATGTAGGGTTCGTCGAGGGCCTCCGAACCGCCGATGCGCTGGATTTCCTTCGTCGCCACCGCTTCGGCGACGTCCAGCACGTCGTCGATGGTCACGATGCCGATGAGCATGCCCGACGTGTCCGTGACGGGCAGCGCCGACCGATCGTGCTCCCGGAACACCGCCACGGCCGAGGCCTGGTCGTCAGTGGCCTTGAGGGCCACGAAGTGCCGATCCATCAGCGAGTGCACGGAGTTGGTGGGCGACGTGAGGAGGAACTCACGGATCCGGATGTCATCGACCAGCAACCCCTGCTCGTCCACCACGTAGATGACGTTGAGCGTTTCGCTGTCCTGCCCGTGCTCGCGGATGTAGTCGAGCACGCCCTGAACCGTCCAGTCCTCCCTCACCGAGACGTAATTCGGCGTCATCAGACGCCCGATCGATCCTTCCGGGTAGCCGAGCAGCGTGGACGCGACGGCACGCTCCTGCGGCGTCAGCAGCGCGAGCAGCTGCCGCGTCACCGTCGCGGGCAGCTCCTCGAGGAACATCGTGCGGTCATCGGGCGCCATCTCGTTGAGCAGCGCTGCGACGTCCTCCTGCGCCATGGCCCTGAGCAGGCGGGTCTGCTCGTCATGGGACAGGTATTCGAAGGTCGCCGCGGCATCCTTCCGCGGCAACAGTCTGAAGACGACGACCTGATCCTCGAGGCTGAGGTCGGCGAAGACCTCCGCGAGGTCGTTCGGCGGACGATTGCGAATCATGTCGCGCAGCTGCGAGAAGTCTCGCCGCCGCACGACCGCCGCAAGCTCGTCCGCCGGACGCGCCACACGCTTGATGGCCTCGAGGGCCCGATCGCGTTCTGGGCCCGTGAGTTGTTGTTCCATTTGCGTCAATGCCGCTCTGACGACGTCGTGATGGTGCACATGGGGCCCGACGGCCTTCGCGGCGTCGAGCCAGAGGCGATGAATCTGGTTCAGGTCCCGTGATGAGAGCGCCGGCGCGTGCGCGCCGAGATAGAAGGTGTCCGTCCTGCCACTCAGATGGTGGATGACGAGCCGCACATCGAGCGGTTCATCCGTCTCGATGCGTTCCCAGGCCTCGCCCAGCAGACGCGCCTGGCCGTCGGCCGAGAGGGTCGTCGATTCGCCGACGTGGATCTCCGACGACCGCAGGCGATGAATCGCCGCGGCGATGGCGTCGAAGACGTCGCGCGCCGGCACGATGAGGAGCTGAATGGCCCGGTTGTGGCGCTCGGCAAGCCCCACGACCTGCGACAGCAGCAGCCTCTCGGCCGGCGTCGGCTTTGGATCGATGACGGCGTCGTCTTCGACGTCCACGCCGAGCACGCGGACGGTCATCACGACCACGTCGCGATCGCCGGCCATCTGCAGCGCTTTGCTCACGTGCGACAGCGAGTAGAGATGCCGCACCGGCACCAGCACGCCACCGGGCCGCGCCTCGGCCTGGTCAAGCGCAAGATCCGCCGTCGTGAGCAGCTGGAACGCCTCGCTGTCGGTCGGCTCGTCCGGCTCCTCGGCACGGCGATCGAACGCGGCAAGTGTCGCCGTGACGGCGAGCAGCAGCCCGGCGCCGGCCCAGCTCGCCGGGTCGACCAGCACGAGCAGCGTGAGAATCGACGCAAGCGCTCCGAGAACCACGGCGAGCTGCAGCGCCGAACCGAGCGGCCCTGGCGCCATGGCAGGCCCGACCGTGCGGCGCGGCGTCGTCTGCTCTCGCCCGCGCAGCCGGCGGAGCGTGAGGATCTTGACGACGTACGTGCAGACCAGCGCGACGGCGTACGCGCGCGAGAGCCACGAGACGTGACCACCGCCGGCCATCAGCAGCAGGATCGTCGTCCCCGAGACGACATCGGTGAGGTGCGTGCTGGTGCCGAACCGCCGGTGGATGGCGGAGATCGACTCCGGGATCACCCCCACCCGCGACAGGCGCTGTAGCGTCGTCGTCGCATCGTCCAGGCTCGTGTCGGCCGCGTGGCTGAGCATCGCGACGCCCGAGGCGGCCAGAAGCATCGCCAGGACCAGCTTCAATGCGATGGTGCCGCGGAGGTAGAGGATCAGCCCGACCAATGGCACTTCGTCCCACTGGCTTTGCGCCTCCGGCGGCATCAGCGTCGCGATGGCGAACGTCGCGCCGGCGATGACGACGAGCCCGAAGATCGCGGCGAGCCGCGCCGTGCGGCGGAGGCCCGGCAGGCGCGGCTGCGGCAGTTCGGCGGCCCGCCGCGCGAGGCTGTCGCCGCCTGCCATCGCCGGCAGGGCGACGCCGAAGCCGACGAGGGCCGCCAGAACGACGAGCAGCGGCTCAGGAAGGCCCTTGATGCCGAACGGCGCCTCGCCCGACCAGGAGGGCGCGGGCGGAACCACGTGGCCTGCCGCCACCGCGACGATCTGGCCCCAGATCGCCGTCACGAGCAGCGCGGCGAGCGGGACCCACACCCAGCGCTCGAACAGGCTGGCGCCCACGCGACGGCCGACACGCGATCGAATCCAGAGGATGCCGATGATCGACGCACCTACGGCCGCCGCGAGGTCGCTCAACGCGACGTGCTCGTTGAGCCGCGACAGCCCGAGCCCGCTGACGAGGACGGAGACGGTGTAGTGGCCCGCCACGCAGGCAACCAGCGCGGCGAAGAAGAGGCGCTCGACCAGAACGGCTGCGGCCGCGAACCGGGCCGACCGGCGCCCGAACGCCTCGTTGACGCGGCCTGGCAGCCCGCCCGGCATGAAGAGCGCCCAGCTCTCCACGTCGGCCGCGCGCAGGACCGCTCCCGCCACCACGGCCGCGAGCACGAACCAGGGCGCCGATCCGCCGATCGCGGAGGTGACCGTGCCGGAGATGAAGAAGGCCGCGGCACCGAGCTCGGTGAGCGTCAGCGCGATCGTACGCCATGCCGGTACGAGCTCGCCCAGCGCGGCTGCGGCGAGTACGACCGGGATGCGGCCAATCTGTGCGGCTGGTGTGCGGGGCGTGGCCATCGACGCGCTCTGAGACTCAGGGAGGATTCTCCCCGATTCAGCGGTGCGGGCGGAACCCCTTTTATTCGCCGGGGCGCTTCAGCAGCTCGTCGAGCACGCGCTCGTCTTCGCGCCACTCGCCTTTGACCTTGACGTGCAGGTCGAGAAAGACGCGTGCATCGAAGAAACGTTCGAGTTCATGTCGCGCGGCCGTGCCGATGGTCTTGATCATCTCGCCGCCGCGGCCGATGATGATCGGCTTCTGGGAGTCGCGCTCGACGAGGATGGTGCAGTAAAGACGGAGTAAACCCTTGTCGTCAGGCTCTTCGAACTGGTCGACGACGACGGCCGTTGTGAACGGCAGCTCGGCGTGCGTGTGCTGCAGCACCTGCTCGCGGACCATCTCCGCAACGAAGAACCGTTCGGGCTGGTCCGTGAGGTAGTCTTCCGGGTAGAGGGGCTCCCCGTCCGGCAACTGCGCGAGGACTGCCTTCTCCAGCGTGTCCACGCCGTCGCCCGTGGTCGCCGAGACGGGCACGATGTCGGCGAACTCGCGCTCCTTGCTCACGCGGTCGATGACCGGCAGCAGCTTCGGCTTCCTGACGAGATCGATCTTGTTCAGGATCGCGATGACCGGGACCTTCAGCGGGCGCAGCAGGCTGAAGAGGTGCTGCTGGCCGCCGCCCGGCTTCTGGGAGACGTCGAGCACCACGCCGACGACGTCCACATCGCGCATCGCGTCGAGCGCGGCATCCACCATCCGCACGTTCATCCGGTGCGTGGGTTTGTGAATGCCAGGCGTGTCGACGAACACGACCTGCCCCTCCGGGTAGTTGCGGACGCCGAGGATGCGGTTGCGCGTCGTCTGCGGCTTGTCGGAGACGATGGCGAGCTTTGTGCCGACGAGACGGTTGAGCAGCGTGGACTTGCCGGCGTTGGGCAGGCCGACGAGCGAGACGAAACCCGACTTCATGCCGGCTCGCTGGCCGGTTGCGCGGCGGGCTCCTGCACCACCTGGCGGCGGACGCGGACACGGGTGACTCGACGGCGCTCCGCCTCGAGCACCTCGACCCGCAGCCCGTCCACGTCGATCTGCTCCCCCACCGCCGGCACACGGCCGAGGTGCGCAAGCAGGAAGCCGCCAATCGTTCCGAACCCTTCGGGTGGAATGCTGACGCCCAGACGATCGTTCAGATCGTCGATGCTGACCTTGCCGCTGAAGACGAACACGCCGTTGCCCTCGTCCTGCACGGGCTCGGACTCGACGTCGTACTCGTCGCGAATCTCACCGACGATCTCCTCGAGCAGGTCCTCGATCGTCACCAGGCCCGCCGTGCCGCCGTACTCGTCGACGACGACCGCCGACTGCACCTGCTGGCGCTGGAACTCCTTCAGGAGGTCGGAGACGCGCTTGGTCTCGGGCACGAAGTGCGCCGGCCGGAGTAAACGCTCGACGACGCGCTCGCCCGCTCCCAGATCCAGGGGCAGGCGGATGAGGTCCTTGACGAAGACGAAGCCGAGAATGTGATCGAGCGAGTCGCGGTAGACGGGCACGCGCGAGTACTGCTGTTCGGCAAACACCTGCCGCAGCTCGGCGAGCGTGGCGTCGACGCGAATGCCGACGATGTCGGGCCGCGGCGTCATCACCTCACGCACCAGCGTGTCACCGAAGTCCACGATGGACTCCAGCAGCCGGCGTTCCTCACGCTCGATCAAGCCCTCCTGCTCGCCGGCGTCGAGATAGGCATGAGCGGCCTCGCCATCTGCCTCTTCTTCCTGGGGCGTGACGGCATCGGCCGAGGCCGACGTCTGCCGCTCGCGCCGCAGGGTCGCGATGATGCCGACGAGCAACAGCGTGATCGGCTTGAGCGCGCCGGCGACGATCGTGAACGACGGCAGCACCGTAATCAGCACGCGTTCGGGGTCGTGGCGCACGATGAGCAGCGGGATGAGGTGCTCGAAGAGGAACACGAACCCGGCCATCGAGAGCAGCAGGACGAGCGGATCTTTGAGGTCGTCCACGCCGGTCCACGTGGCGAAGACAATCACCGTGACCGTCAGGATGACGCCCATCAGCAGGCGCGCCGGCACGAAGAGCAGCACCGGATCGTCCAGGTACGGGCCGAGACCCGCCGAGCGGCCGGTCCGTTCGACGGTGAGCCGCAACGACAGCCTCATGAGCGCGCTGAAAGCCCCCTCGATGATGCCGATGTAGATCGCGGCAATAGCGAGCAGGGGAAACAGCAGGATGGTCATTGCGCGCCCCGCTCGATGAGCCCGTCCCGCAGGCCGCCACGGCGCCGCAGACGCGCCTCGACGCGCGCCATCCGGCCGTTGTCCGACTCATGGTCGTAGCCGGCCAGATGCAGCAGCCCGTGCAGTGCCAGCACCCTCCACTCGGTGGATTCCGAGTGCCCCGCCTCGCGCGCCTGCCGCTTCGCGACGCCGCGCGCAATCACGATGTCGCCGAGGAACGGGCTACGGGCTTCGGGCTTCGGGCTTCGGGCTCCAGGGAACGACAGGACATCCGTCGCGGCGTCCTTGCCGCGGTAGGTGTGGTTCAAAGTACGGCTGTGCGCGTCGGGGACGACGGCGATCGTCACTTCACCGGCCACTCGTGCGGGTGCGACGCGCTTGAGCCAGGCGGCCAGGCCCGGCGCGCGCAGGGCGCGGCCCCTCGCATCCACCACGCTCACCAGCAATGCCGATCGTTTCGGGCCGCCGGAAGACATGGCGGCGTCAGGACCGGCCGCCGTTGCCGGACTGGAAGGCTTCGTACGCCTTGACGATCTGCTGCACCAGCTTGTGGCGCACGACGTCCCGGTCGTCGAAGTGGATGAACGCGATGCCCTCGACCTGCGAGACGACCTTCAGCGCCTCGACCAGCCCGGACCCCTTGCCGCCAGGCAGGTCGATCTGCGTGATGTCGCCCGTCACCACGGCCTTCGATCCAAAGCCGAGTCGGGTGAGGAACATCTTCATCTGCTCGGGCGTGGTGTTCTGCGCCTCGTCGAGGATCACGAACGAGTCGTTCAGCGTCCGGCCGCGCATGAACGCGAGCGGCGCAATTTCGACCGTGCCGCGCTCGAGCAGCCGCTCGACGCGATCGGTGTCGAGCATGTCGTACAGCGCGTCGTACAGCGGCCGCAGGTACGGGTTCACCTTCTCCTGCAGATCGCCGGGCAGGAATCCCAGCTTCTCGCCGGCCTCGACCGCCGGGCGCGCCAGGATGATCCGCATCACCTTTTTCTGCAGCAGGTACGACACGGCCTGCGCCATCGCCAGGTACGTCTTCCCCGTGCCGGCCGGCCCGATCCCGAACACGATGTCGTTCTGCTCGATAGCATCGAGGTAGCGGCGCTGGTTGACGCTCTTGGGCGCCACCTGCCGGCGACCGGCAGACCGCGTCGCGCCGCGCACGAAGTAGTCGCGCAGCTCGACATCGCTGTCCTGCGACACCAGTTGCGCGGCCGTCTTCACGTCGCCGTTGGAGACGCGGTAGCCCTCCTTCAGGAGGCTCGACAACTGGCTCACGGTCCGCTCGACGCGGACCTCGTCGTCCGGCGCACCCTCGACAAGCAGGTCGCTGCCCTGGGTGCGAATGCGCACGCCGAATGCGGTTTCGAGTTGGCGGAGGTTCTCGTCGTAAGACCCAAAGAGGGTCTCGATCCCATCCTCGGGAACTGAAATCTTGCGCATCGGCTTGCGGAGGACCGCCCGTAACTCCTTGATTTTTTAGGGGTTAAGCCAAGATATTAACACACGGCGCTATTACCGGTCAAACGGTGGGGCAGAAAGGAGGTCAAGAAGGTTTCACGATCGCCCGCAGGCGCAACTCGTCGAGCTGACGCTGATCCACCGGCGAGGGCGCGCCGGACATCAGGTCCACCGCCGCCGCCGTCTTCGGGAAGGCGATGACCTCGCGGATCGACGACTCGCCCGTCAGGATGGCGATGATGCGGTCGAGGCCGAGGGCGATGCCACCGTGTGGCGGCGTGCCGTACTGCAACGCGTCTAGGAAGAAGCCGAAGCGCAGCTTCGCCTCCTCGTCCGAGATGTTCAGCAGGCGGAACATCTTGGCCTGCATCGCCGAGTCGTGAATCCTGATGCTGCCGCCGCCGATCTCGCTGCCGTTCAGCACGAGGTCGTAGGCCTTCGCGCGTACGCTCACGGTATCCGATTCGAGGATCGCCATATCCTCGTCCAGCGGTGACGTGAACGGGTGGTGCATCGCGACCCACCGCTTCTCCTCGGCGTCCCAATCGAGCAGCGGGAAATCGACCACCCACGCGAACGCGAACGTGTCGGCGGGAATCAGGTTCTCCTTCTTTGCCAGCGACAGGCGAAACGCCCCGAGCAGCTTCGAGGCGGCGTCGGCCTTGCCGCCCGCGATGAGGATGAGATCCTGATCGCCGCATGCGGCCGCAGCCATGGTCTCGAGCAGCTTGTCCTCGCCGGCGGCCTTGACGTTGGTGTTGATGTTGCCGTCCACTTTTCGCGCCCAGAGGATCCCGACCGCGCCGAGCTGCTTCGCCTGCTCGACCAGGGCATCAAGCTCCGAGCGCGAGTAACGGGCTGCACCTGGAATCACCAGGGCGCGGACGACGCCGCCATCCTTCACGATGTTGCGGAACGCGTTGAACGGCGCGTCGGCCCACACGTGCGACACGTCGGCGATTTCCATGGCGAAGCGCAGGTCGGGCTTGTCCGATCCGTACTTCGACATGGCCTCGGCGTATGCGATGCGCGTGAACGGCGTCTGCACGCCGACGCCGATCTCCTTGAAGATCTCGACGATGAGCGGCTCGATGAGGCCGAAGACGAGGTCCACGTGCGCGAAGGAGATCTCCACGTCGACCTGGGTGAACTCGGGCTGGCGGTCGGCGCGCAGGTCCTCGTCGCGGAAGCACTTCACGATCTGGAAGTAGCGATCCGTGCCCGCCACCATCAGGATCTGCTTGAAGATCTGCGGCGACTGCGGCAGCGCGAAGAACTCGCCCGGGTGCACGCGGCTCGGCACCAGGTAGTCGCGCGCGCCCTCGGGCGTCGACTTCGTCAGGATGGGCGTCTCGATCTCCCAGAAGCCTGCTGCGTCGAAATACCGCCGAATCGCCATCGTCACTCGATGACGCAGGCCGAGATTGAACTGCAGGCGCGGACGGCGCAGATCGAGATATCGATAGCGCAGGCGGACGTCCTCGGAGACCGGCGTGTCGTCGGCAACCGGGAACGGCGGCGTCTTCGCCTCGTTCAACAGCCTGATCTCCTGCGCCAGCACCTCGACTTCACCTGTGTCGAGCTTCGCGTTGACGGTGTCGGCGCCACGCAGCTCCACGGGCCCCATCACGGCGACGACGAACTCGGACCGGAGCCGCTTGGCGACGGCCATCACGGGCGAGTCGTTCGGCACCAGCACCTGCGTGATGCCATGGCGATCCCGGACGTCGAGAAACAGCAGGCCGCCGAGATCGCGAACCCGATGGATCCAGCCGAGGAGGACCACCTGCGCGCCGACGTTTGACGCCCGGAGTGCGCCGCAAGTGTGTGTGCGGGAGAGAGAGCCGAGTTGGTCTGCCATTAACGGATTGACGACTGCTGATTGACGATTGCGGATGACGGATTGACGATTGACGATTGATGAACGACGAATGACGAATTCAGAGCCGTGCGCGGAGCCAGCCTGGCAGTTCGGACACGGGAACCGCCTGCTGCTCGCCCGTCGCCAGCTGCTTGACGTTCACAGCGCCCTTCGCGCGCTCGTCGTCACCCATGATGGTAACGAACCGGGCGCCCCGCCCGGAAGCATACTTGAGTTGCTTGCCGATCTTGTCGGCCTCGGGATAGACCTCGACGCGCAGGCCGGCGGCTCGAAGGTCCCGCGCCAGGGCGAGGCTCTCCCCCGCTGTCTGGTCGTTCCAGAGCGCGACGAGGACGTCGGGCCCGGACGCTGCGACTTCGGGCGGAAACATGTCTCGCTCACCCATCACCACGAGGATGCGCTCCAGCCCCAGCGAGAACCCGCACGCCGGCACCGACTGTCCCGAGAACATGCCGACGAGGTTGTCGTATCGGCCGCCACCGCCAAGACTGCCGGCCAGATCGGGTACGGCGACCTCGAAGATGGCGCCCGTGTAGTAGGACAGGCCGCGCGCAAGGCCCGGGTCCAGCCGGATGTGGCGGCCCGCGCTGGTGACAGTCGAGTGCGACAGGATCTGCCGCAGGTTCTGAAGGGCCGCGACGCCAGAGTCGTGGCCGGCCAGCAGCGACGCCAGCCGCGCGTCGATTGCTGCGTTGTCTGCTGAGGCGTCAAACAGGAACGCGTCAAGCGCTCGGCCCGCGGCCTCTTCGCCCACGCCCCGTCGCACCAGTTCTGCCTTCACGCCGTCGGCGCCGACTTTGTCCAGCTTATCGATCGCGACCAGCGCCGCGTCGTGCAGCCCGGTGCCAACGCCCGCGCCGTCGAGCAGGCCGCGCAGCACCTCGCGGTGATTCAGCCGGATCGTGAAGTCGGTGAACCCGAGGCGGATCAGCACGTCTGAAACCGCGGCGCAGACCTCGGTTTCGACGACCGCGGAGGTCGATCCGATCGCGTCCACGTCGCACTGATAGAACTCGCGGAAGCGTCCCTTCTGCGGCCGATCGGCGCGCCACACGGGCTGAATCTGATAGCGCTTGAAGAACTTCGGCAGCTTCCCCTGGTACTCCGCCACCACGCGTGCGAGCGGGACGGTGAGGTCGTATCGCAGCGCGAGGTCGGCTTCCCCCGTCTGACGCCCTTCTTCGCCCCGCTTGAGGATCTTGAAAATCAGCCGATCGCCTTCCTCGCCGTACTTGCCGAGCAGCGTCTCGATGTTCTCGACCGCCGGCGTCTCCAGCGGCTCGAACCCGTAGCGCTGATACACGTCGGCGATGACGCCGATCACGAACGCACGGCGGCGCACATCGTCCGGCAGAAAGTCTCGCATCCCGCGAGCGGGCGTTGTCACGACAGGTAATCCAATCTGTAGCCGACGTAGTTCGCGGCAGAGTCCCTGATGAACGCGACCTCGTCGTCTGTCAGCGCGCGCCGGACCTTGCCGGGGCTGCCCATCACGAGCGACCGCGGCGGCACGACCACACCTTCGGTCAGCAGCGTCCCCGCCGCAACGATGCTGTCGGCACCCACCGACGACCCGTTCAACAGAACGGCGCCCATGCCGATGAGACACCGGTCGGCCACGGTGCACCCATGGAGGATCACGCCGTGCCCGACGGTGACCTCGTCCCCGACAACGGTCGGATGCGACGGCTCCCGCATCACGTGGACGATGGTGCCGTCCTGGATGTTGGTGCGGCGGCCGATGCGAATCGAGTTAACGTCGCCGCGGACCACGGCGTTCATCCAGACGCTGCTCTCGTCGCCGATCACGACATCGCCAATCACCTGCGCGCTCTCGTCCACGTAGGCCGTGGACGCGATGGTCGGGCGGACGCCGCGAAAGGGGCGGATCATGCGAGGCGTCAGATCTTCGGCAGCGTGACGCCGCGCTGCGCCTGGTACTTGCCCTTCTTGTCCTTGTACGAAATCTCGCACACCTCGTCGCTCTGGAAGAACAACACCTGCGCGATCCCTTCGTTCGCGTAGATCTTCGCCGGCAGCGGCGTGGTATTGGAGATCTCGATCGTCACGTGCCCTTCCCACTCGGGCTCGAACGGCGTGACGTTGACGATGATGCCGCAGCGGGCGTAGGTGCTCTTGCCCAGGCACACCGTCAGCACATCGCGCGGGACGCGGAAGTACTCGATGGTCCTCGCCAGCGCGAACGAGTTGGGCGGGATGATGCAGACGTCCGCCTTCATGTCCACGAACGAGCGCGGATCGAACGACTTGGGGTCGATGACCGATCCGTAGACGTTGGTGAACACCTTGAACTCGTCGGCGACACGGATGTCGTACCCGTACGACGACAGGCCATACGACACAACATGCTCGCGCACCTGCCCTTCGACGAACGGCTCGATCATGCCGTGTTCGAGGGCCATGCGCTTGATCCAGCGATCGGCTTTTATGCTCATTGTGGTTGCGGGTAGATGCTCGCACGTTCCCCTGCCCGCCGCGCCGAAGCGCCGCAGGCGCGAAGGCGGGTCAGCGGCGGAGCCAGTACATCACCAGTGTCAGCAGGACACTCAGCAGAATGGACGTCGCCAGGGGAAAGTAGAACGTGAACGCGCCGCGCCGGATCGTCCAGTCGCCCGGCAGCCGCCCCAGAGGAAAGCCGGCCATCACCAGCAGGCCGATGGCAGCTACTGCGAGGCCGATGAGAACTAGCGTGCGGCCCATGAAGTGCGAAGTTAGAAGTGAGAAGTGCTAAGTGGAGTGAAAAATGGGGAGTGGGAAGTGGGACGCCTGTGGACTTGGCACAGTCGCACTCTCCTTCCACTTGGCACTTCTCACTTCCAACTTCGCACTTCAGAGCTCCATTCCTCTGAAAAAGTATCCGAGTTCAAACGCCGCGGTCTCGGGCGCGTCGGAGCCGTGCGTGGCGTTGAACTCGATCGACGATCCGAACTGCTTGCGCAGCGTGCCGGCGTCGGCCTTGGCCGGGTCGGTCGCGCCCATCAGGTTGCGCCACTTCCTGATGGCGTCCTCGGCCTCGAGGCACATCACGATGCAGGGGCCCGACGACATGAAATCGGTGAGCGAGCCGAAGAACGGACGCGCGCGGTGCACGGCGTAGAAGCCTTC
>UEXX01000614.1_pt1 | contig 13538 bp, 8 predicted proteins | sample 4301161 | NCBI WGS metagenome assembly UEXX01 (sample SAMEA4773179, study PRJEB27434) | metagenome | biome: 2259; feature: agricultural soil; material: soil | place: USA | collected 2014-09 | depth 0.25 m
GGACGCGGCCGCCAGCCAGCGATCGAGGGTGTCGTCGGTTGAGGTCGTGTTCACGGCCGTTGAGGGCCTCGGAGGGACTCTTCATCGTAACTTGCCAACCTCCAATTCCCAACTTCCAACTCCCAACGCGGTTCTCCGCGCAGGGTCGGCATTTGCTGGATTGGCCGCTTGAGAATTGGCAGTTGGGAATTGGCAGGTAGCTTTAGTTCAAGTGCTAGCATTCCGGGCATGACACTCCTCTCTCTTGCTCTTCTATCCGTGCTGACGGCCGCCGCGCCGGCTCAGGCCCAGGACACCTTGCCGCCGGCGGTCGCGTCGAAGATCGACGCGGCCGTCACCGAGGCGCTCCAGACGACGGGCGCTCCCAGCGCCTCCATTGCCGTTGTCAAGGGCGGCGAGCTTGTCTACACGCGCGCGTATGGGCTGGCCAACGTAGAGAGGAAGACCGAGGCAACGCCGTCGATGCGCTACAGCATCGGCTCGATCAGCAAGCAGTTTGCGGCATCGGCCATCCTCCTGCTCGCCGAGGAGGGCAAGCTGTCGCTCGACGACAAAGTCGAGAAGTACGTGCCCGGCCTCACGCGCGCCGGCGACGTCACCCTGCGCCAACTGCTGTCGATGACGGCCGGCTACCAGGACTACTGGCCGCAGGACTACGTCATGCCAGGCATGCTGAAGCCGGTGACGCCGGAAGAGATCGTCAACCGCTGGGCGCGCATCCCGCTCGACTTCGAGCCCGGCACTGCGTGGCAATACAGCAACACCAACTACGTGATCATCGGCCTCGTCGTGCAGAAGGCCGCCGGGCAGCCGCTGTTCGATTTTCTCCAGCAGCGCATCTTCGCGAAGCTGGGCATGACGAGCATCCAGAACATCGACGAGGCGGCACTTGGCCCGGCCGATGCGGCCCGCTACACGCGCATGGCGTCTGCCCCCGTGCGCCCGGCGCCGAAGGAAGGCCGCGGCTGGATCTTCGCGGCAGGCGAACTGGCCATGACGGCCTCTGACCTCGCAAAGTGGGACATCTCTCTGATCAAGAGGACCGTGCTGAAGCCCGAGTCGTACCGCGCGCTCGAGACGGAGACGCTGCTCAGGAACGGCGCAGGCACCGGCTACGGCCTCGGCGTCTCGGTCCGCATGCAGGGAGGACATCGCATCCTCTCGCACGGCGGGGAAGTCTCGGGCTTCACCGCGCAGAACGTCGTCTATCCAGACGATGGCCTTGCTGTCGTGGTGTTGACGAATCTCGACGCCACGGACGCGTCAGGCCGCGCCGCGGGGAAGATCGCGACGCTGTTGCTGGCGCCGGCAGAGGAACGCGGTCCTGTCCAGCAGGTCACCGAGATCCTGAAAGGCCTGCAGCACGGGACCATCGACCGCGCCCTGCTGACGGACAACAACAGCTTCTACTTCTCGGCGGACGCCTTGAAGGACTTCGCGTCGAGCCTGGGGCCGCTGGGAGATCTGACATCGGTCACACTGGACGCGCAGACGCTGCGCGGCGGGATGACGTTCCGCGGGTACCGTGCCGTGTTCGCGAAGGCCACCGTTCGGGTCTCGACCTACACGATGCCGGACGGGAAGCTGGAGCAGTTCTTAGTCGCCCCGGAGTAAGACGCCACGAAGCCTCGGAGAACTCTGAGAACAACACGGAGGCACGGAGCACACGGAGGGCTCGACCGGCACGGCCGCGTAGCGGCCTACCGATGTAGCCGAGCCTCACGTCACACTGTCAGTGGATACGCGACATGGTCTGTTCGATTTCTTCGTGTTGCTCCGTGATCTCTGTGTCTCCGTGTGAGATCTCCGCGCTCTCCGTACTCCGTGGTGCAGTTCTCCCCGTCTCCGTTGTTATCTCTGTGGCTTGGCCGCAGCCTGGGCCGCCACACGCTCCGCGGCCTTCTTCGCGGCGTCCGGATCGCCCAGGTAGTAGCTCTTGATCGGCTTCAGGTTCGAGTCGAGCTCGTAGACGAGCGGGATACCCGTCGGGATGTTCAGCTCCACGATGTCCGCATCAGAGATGCCGTCGAGATACTTCACCAGCGCGCGGAGGCTGTTGCCGTGCGCGGCGATGAGCACGCGTTCTCCGCGGCGGATCGCCGGCGCGATCTCGTCGTGCCACAGCGGCAGGAACCGCGCGACGGTGTCCTTCAAGCACTCCGTGGACGGCAGGTCACCCGGATCGAGCGAGCGATAGCGCGGGTCGTGGGACGGGTGGCGCGGGTCATCGACCGTCAGCGCCGGCGGCGGGATGTCGTAGCTGCGCCGCCAGATCTTGGTCTGCTCCTCGCCGTGTTTCGCGGCGGTCTCGGCCTTGTTCAATCCTTGCAGCGCGCCGTAGTGCCGCTCGTTCAGGCGCCAGGACTTCTTCACCGGAATCCACAGCAGATCGAGCGCGTCGAGCGAGTAGAACAGCGTCCGAATCGCGCGCGTCAGCACCGACGTGTAGGCGACGTCGAAGAGATACCCCCCGTCCTTCAGCAGCCTGCCTGCCGCCTGCGCTTCACCGCGGCCTGTCTCCGACAAATCGACGTCGGTCCAGCCGGTGAAGCGATTTTCCTTGTTCCACGTGCTTTCGCCGTGGCGTAACAACACCACCTTGTACATGCTTGATCCTTCGGGCCCGTGCTTGGTGCCAGGTGCCAGGTGCCTCGTGCGGTGCCTGGTGCCTCGTGCTCAGTGCGGCGTCACGCGCACCAGGCACCCAGCACCAGGCACCGCACCAAGCACGTAGCACCAAGCACCAGGCACGGGCAGATTACTTGAGTCCCCTGATCGCCGCCCTACCAGCGTAGCGTCCGTGGGCGCCGAGTTCCTCCTCGATGCGGAGCAGCTGGTTGTATTTCGCCACGCGGTCCGTGCGGCTGGCCGATCCCGTCTTGATCTGGCCCGCGCTGGTGGCGACGGCCAGGTCGGCGATCGTCGTGTCCTCGGTCTCGCCCGAGCGGTGCGAGATGATGACGCCGTAGCCGGCCTTCTGGGCCATCAGCACGGCGTCGAGCGTTTCAGTGACGCTGCCAATCTGATTCAGCTTGATGAGGATCGCGTTACCGACGCCCTCGTCGATGCCCTTCTTGAGGATTTCCGGGTTGGTGACGAACAGGTCGTCGCCCACCAGCTGCGTCTTCGCGCCGAGCGCGGTCGTCAGCTTCTTCCAGCCGGGCCAGTCGTTTTCGGCCGTGCCGTCCTCGATCGAGACGATGGGGTAGTGTTTGACCCAGTCGGCGTACATCTCAACCATCTGGTCCGGCGTGCGCGTGGCTTCGCCCGACTTCTTGAAGACGTACTCGCCGTTCTTCCACAGCTCACTCGACGCGACGTCGAGCGCGATGAAGACGTCGCCGCCGGCCTTGTAGCCGGCCTTGCCGATGGCCTCCATCACGACGTCGAGCGCATCGCGGTTCGCCTTGAGGCTGGGCGCGAAGCCGCCTTCGTCGCCGACGCCGGTGGACAGGCCCTGGCCCTTGAGGATGCCGCGCAGCGCGTGGAAGATCTCCGCGCCCGCGCGCAGCGCCTCGGCGAAGGAGGGCGCGCCGGCCGGCATCACCATGAACTCCTGCACGTCGACGCTGCTGTCCGCGTGCGCGCCGCCGTTGAGGATGTTCATCATCGGCACGGGCAGCGCGTAGCTCGACGCCGACGCCCACGCGGGATCCAGCGACGCCAGATACGCGTAGAGGGGCGTGCCCGCGGCGACGGCGCCTGCACGCGCAGCGGCCATCGAGACGCCGAGGATGGCGTTGGCGCCGAGGCGGCTCTTCGTCGGAGTGCCGTCGAGCGCGATCATCGCCTCGTCGAGCGAGCGCTGGGTGAACGTCTTGCCCGCGACGGCCGATGCCAGCTCGCCGTTCACATGCGCGACAGCCTTTCGCACGCCCTTGCCGAGGTAGCGGCCCTTGTCGCCGTCGCGCAGCTCGAGCGCCTCGCGCTCACCCGTGGACGCGCCCGAGGGCACCATCGCCCGGCCGGACGCGCCGCCCTCGAGCGCCACTTCCACTTCGACTGTCGGATTGCCGCGCGAATCGAGGATCTCGCGGCCGTGCACCTTCGCGATTTTCACTGAACGCCTCCGAGCCTATCGTTTGTACGTGATGAGAAACCTGTGGAACAGGGCTTTAGCCCTGTTTACGCCTGAGATGCACAGGTCTGAAGACCTGTGCCACAGGTGTCGGGGGAATCAGAACCGTCAGACCTCGGCGCCCCAGTGACACCGCTCGCCTCGTCCGGAGCACTTAGCACTTAGCACTTCGCACTTAGCACTTCTAGACTCCGATGCCTTTACCATCGGCCGCGGCTTCGACGCCGAGCGCCGGTTCGCCGACGTGCCCGATGTATGGCTCTTCGTCGACGGTGACGACGACCACGCCGCCTTCGCTGACCGTGTGCCGCCGGCGGTCCTCCTCGGCGTTGTAACCGATGACCGCGCCGCGCGGGATCAGGACGTCACGGTCGATGATCGCGTTCCGGATCCTGGTGTGCCGCCCGACGCGCACGTTCGGCATCAGGATCGATCGCTCGATCGTGCAGTAGCTGTGGACGCGCACGTTGGGGCACAGCACGCTGCCGGTGATCTTGCTGCCCGAGATGATGCACCCGGCCGAGATGATCGAGTCGAGCGCCATGCCGCAGCGGCCCTCGTCGGCGAAGACGAACTTCGCCGGCGGCGCCTGCGGCATGTAAGTCCGAAGCGGCCACTCCGGATCGTACAGGTTGAACTCCGGGTTGACGTGGCACAGGTCCATGTTCGCCTCGTAGTAGGCGTCGATGGTGCCGATGTCGCGCCAGTACTTCGAGGCCTTCTTGTTCTCGTCGTAGAACCGGTACGAGTAGACCGGCTGCGTCGGGAACATCGCCGGGATGACGTTCTTTCCGAAGTCGTGATGCGTGTCGCGCCGCGCGTCCTCTTCGAGGGCCTCCACCAGCGCGTCGGTTTCGAAGATGTACACGCCCATCGACGCCAGGCACACGTCGGTCGAACCTGGAATCGGCGTCGGATCGCTCGGCTTCTCGTGGAAGGCGATCACCCGGTCCGACGGGTCGACGGTGAGGATGCCGAAGCGGTGTGATTCAGCCTTCGGCACCTCGAGCGTCGCCAGCGTCGCGGCGGCGCCGCGTTCCTTGTGGAACTGGAGCATCCGCGCGTAGTCCATCTTGTAGACGTGGTCGCCCGACAGGATGATGACGTGCCGCGGGTTCTCGCGCTGCAGCGAGTAGAGGTTCTGGTAAACGGCGTCGGCTGTTCCCAGGTACCAGTTGTCGCTGACCCGCTTCTGCGGCGGCAGGATCTCGATGAACTCGCCCAGCTCTTCCGACACGACGCCCCAGCCCTGCCGGATGTGCCGGTTGAGCGAGAGGGATTTGTACTGCGTCGCGATGAAGATCCGGCGAAGCCCGGAGTTGATGCAGTTGCTCAGCGGAAAATCGACGATCCGGTAGGGCCCGCCGAAGTAGACGGCCGGTTTCGCCCGGTCCTTGGTGAGGGGATACAGCCGCTCTCCCACGCCGCCGGCCAGCACGATGACGAGAGTGTCTTCCAGCATCGCCGACCCGCGGTCCTTGGGACGATCCCACGCTCCGGGCGCAAGGCGGGATGATACCACGGCACAGTCACTTAGGCCTTTCGCCAGTTTGACTTGCCGGGCAGCCGGGACCTATGATCGACCATCCAGGCCCAGTCACTGGGCCACGGGATTCGGGGACCAATGTCGAGACTTTTCCGAAGCGTCCTGACCGTCGTCATCCTGCTCCTTCTCGGAGTCGGCCCATCCGTCGCGCAGGACAAAGGCAAGAACACCAAGAAGGACAAGGCCGACACTGCCCAGCAGGCGGATATCAGCGCCTTGATGGTGGCGATTGACGCCCTGATGGCGGGCAACGCGGGCGAGAACACGCTGCCGCTGAAGTGGGAACAGCACCACTTCATCAAGGCGCTGGGCAGCAAGACCTACGTGCCCTTCACCCTGACGATCGATCCACCGGCATTCACGGCGTCGACGACGGTTGGCATCTACATTCGCGTCGCGAAGCACGGCGAGCCCGCGCCCGCGCCCGCGCCGCCCGCCGACCCGAAGAAGGACAAGACGGCCGCGCCGGCGCCGGCGCCGCAGTATCCGTTCGATTACGGCTTCTTCATGGACGTCGCGCCGGCCGCGCCCGGACAGCCGCAGCGGATCCGCCGCGCGTTCGATGTCGAGCCCGGCGAGTACGACGTGTTCATCGCGGTGCGCGAGAAGGCCAAGGACGCCTCGACGCCGGCGGCATCGCTCAAGACCGGCACCCTGAAGCAGTCCGTCACGGTGCCCGCCTACGACGGGAACGAGCTGACGACGAGCAGCATCATCGTCGCCGAGAAAGTGGACGTGCTCACGGCGCCGCTGTCGAACGATCACCAGGCGGAGAACCCCTACACGTTCGGGCAGGTCAAGCTGACGCCGTCGGTCGCGAACAAGTTCACGAAAAAGGACGACCTGAACGTGTTCTTCTGGATTTACGGGGAGCAGATGGACCCGGCGACGAAGAAGCCCAACATGACGGTGGACTTCAACTTCAGCCGGAAGCTGCCCGAGGGCGAGAAGTTCTTCAATCGCACCGAGCCCGAAGAGTTGAGCGCGAGCACCCTTCCGCCGACGCTGGATTTCAGCGCCGGCCCGCAGCCGCTGCCCGGCAGCCTGCAGGTGCCGCTCGCCAGCTTCCCCGAGGGCGACTACCGTCTGGAGATCAAGATGGTGGACAAGGTGTCGGGCAAGTCGCTGTCGCGCGATGTGACGTTCACCGTCGCGCCGTCGGCGGTGCAGTAGGGACGGGGAACCCGGGGGCCCCCACCATCGATGGGCGATGGCGGGGACGCGCATCAGGTCGGGTGCGTGCTATGAACATTCTCTCCAGACTCGTCGTGACCGCGGCGGTAGTTGGCGTGGGCGGCAGTACGCCGGTTCTCGCCTCTGGCGGAGAATCCTCGCCCACGCCTGTCAGGCCCGTCCGCACGATCGATCGTCCCGCCACGGGCGGATCCATCGTCAGCTTCGTCAGGGACCACGACGGCAAGCCCGTCGCCGGCGCCGTAGTGAGCGTCGTCGGGCGACGCATTGCCACTGGCATCACCGATCAGTCCGGCAAGTGCATGTTCGTGTCGCTGCCCCCGGGCGACTACCTGGTGCGGGTCCATCGAACCGGGTACGTCCCGGCGAGCAGTCAGCTGGTGCTTGCAGCGCCGGGCGTCGGCACGGCCTGGTCCTTCGTGCTGAGGGCGCAGCCCGAAGTGTTCCTCGAGCCGATCCCGAAGGAACAACCGCGGCAGGTCTACGCCGCCGGGTTCGTGGGCGAGGAGCCGACGCTCCGGCCGGCAAGCGAGGCGCCCGCTACAGACGGCGACGACGATCACGACGAAGTGGCCTGGCGCATCCGCCACATGAAGCGCAGCGTGCTGAAGGACGCCACCGACCAGGCCGTCGTCGACGATGGCGGCGCCGAGGGCCTCGAGGACGCCGGCAGCACGTTCGATCCCGTAGCCGCAGCCAATTTCTCTCATCCGACCGGCGACGTCATGACGCGCATGGCCGCGTCGCTGCTGAACGACTTTCCGCTCGTTGGGCAGTTGAACCTGCTGACGACGGGATCGTTCGACAGCCCGCAGCAACTGGTCTCGGCCGGGACGCTGGCGCGGGGCGTGGCGCAGATGTCGATTGGATCCTCGGCCGGCCGCCACGGCGACTGGTCGGTGCAGGGCGCCATGACGCAGGGCGACGTCGCCGCGTGGATGGTGTCGGGGGCCTATGTGACGCGCGCGCCAGGACGGCACGTGTACGACACCGGCATGTCGTACTCGCTGCAGCGCTACGACGGGTCGAACCCGGCGGCGCTCGCCGCCGTGGCCGACGGCAACCGCTACGCGGCCGTGCTCTACGCCTACGACGCATTCACGGTCAGCCGAAAGGTCACGCTGCTGTACGGTGGCCGCTACGCGAAGTACGGCTACCTTGACGATTCGCTGTTCAGTCCGCGCGCACGCCTCACCTTCGCGCCGACGGGATCGCTGCGTGTGAGCTTCGGCGTGGCGCGCCGCGCGGTGGCGCCGGGCGCGGAAGAGTTCGTGCCGTCGATGGTGGCGGGCAACTGGGTGCCGCCGGAGCGCACGTTCGCGCCGATTACCGGCACCAGCTTCGTGCCGCAGCGGACCAACCACTTCGACGTGAGCATCGAGCACGACCTCACGCCCACGACGCTGGTGGCCGTCCGCAGCTTCTATCAGGACACCGAAGATCAGCTCGTGACGCTGTTCGGCCTCGGCAACGTCGAGCGGCCCGCCGCCGACCTCGGGCACTACTACGTCGGCTCGGCCGGCGACGTGAGCGCGCGCGGCTGGACGGTCAGCGTCCGTCAGGTGATCGCGCAGCGGCTGCGCGGGTCGGTCGACTACACCGTGTCCACCGCGCAGTGGCAGGACACACCGCAGAGCGACATCGTTTCGCTGCGCCTGCCGGGCGTGGCGCGCCGCGGTCCCGAGCGGATCCAGGATGTGACGGCAGCCGTCGACACCGACATTCCGGTCACTGAGACGCACGTGTACGCGCTCTACCGGATCAGCACGGGCTACGCGGGGGGCACGATCGACTCGCTCGGCCCGACGCTGGCGGCACGGTTCGACGTGCAGGTGACGCAGTCGCTGCCCTTCATGGACTTCGCCAACGCGCACTGGGAGATGCTGGTCGGCGTGCGAAATCTGTTCCGGGATGCCGCCGACGAGGCGTCGGTTTACGACGAGCTGCTCGTCGTGCGGCCCCCCAAGCGCATCATTGGCGGATTGACGCTTCGCTTCTGAGCTTCGCCATCGCCGCCGTCCGTGATGCCTCCCCCGACATCCGGACGGCTTTTTTTGCACCCGCTTGGAGCATCCAGATGCTTGGAGCGGTTGTTCGACCGGTTGAATCGGCCGCGGGCCTGCCAGCGAGAGCAGTTCTGCAAGCTGTTGATGTTTAAGGAGTTGCTCAATGGCGGCAGCTTGGTGAGACGGGTATGCGCTTTGCTTCTCACCGCTGGTTGGCGAAGGCGATAATCCTCTGAACGACAACGAGATGCAGCAAAACGGTGCGACAGCCAGCTCGTGGAGCCAGGTGACCGGGTGGGCCCGGTCCCTGCTGTCGTTGACGTTTGTGGCGACGCTGCTCGGCCTGGGCCTCTCGAACATCGCGCTGCGCGCCACCTGGAACGAGGTCGAGGACGGCATCCTGTGGGTGACCGGTCCCGACGGTGTGACGGCGGCCGACGTGGCGCCCGATGGCCCCGGAACCGAGTCCGGCCTCCGCGCCGGCGACGTGCTGCTTGCGATCGACGGCCGTCCGATCCAGCGGCCCGCCGACGTGGTCGCGACACTGCATGCTGGGCAGAACGGCACCCGGCTCAATTACACCGTCGTCCGGCTTGGCGCGCGCGAAGTGCGCCAGATAAGGCTCGCGCCGCTTTATCGCGGCAACACCCCGCTCTACTACGTCCTCGCGGCCGTCGGCATCTTCGCGCTGATCGTCGGCGCCGCCGTGCGATTCCGGCGGCCGGGCGACGAAGCGACGCTGCACTTCTTCTGGGTCTGTCTCGGGTTCTTCGGCGTGTTGACGTTCTCGTTCAACGGGCGGCTCGATCGGCTCGACTGGGTTTTCTACTGGGCGGACGCCGTTTCAATCCTGCTGCTGCCGCCTCTGTTCCTGCACTTCACGCTGGTCTTTCCCGAGCGGCCGCGCAGCTGGGTCCGCAGCGCGATGGGGCAACGGCTGCTGCCGCTGCTGTACCTGCCGGCGCTCGGCCTGGGCCTGCTTCGCGTGGTGGCGATCGCGCGCGCGCCGGTTGACGCGAAGTTCTTCACGCACGTCCTGGGGATCCTCGACCGGATCGATCCGCTCTACCTGTCGATCTGCATGGCCGCGGGCCTGGCCGTGCTGGTGCACGCGCTCTCGCATGTGCGCTCCGTCACTGCGCGACGGCAGCTGCGCTGGATCGTGTGGGGCACGGCGCTCGGCGCGCTTCCCTTCGCCGTGGGATACGCCATTCCATGGGCCGCGGGCCTGACGCCGTCGCTGCCGATGGAGTTGTCCGCGGTGCCGCTCAGCCTGGTACCGCTCGCGTTTGCCTCGGCCATCGTCCGTTACCGCCTGATGGACGTCGAGGTCATCGTCAAGCGCCTGCTCGTCTGGGCGGCGGCCGTGGGAGCGATTGTTGGCCTCTATGCGGTGCTGTTGCGCGTGGCCACCGAGGGGTTCACCGAGTCGGGCAACGGGCAGCAGTGGGTGATTGCGATCCTCGCGACCCTGGTCGTGATCCTGGCGGCCAGTCCCGTGAAGAACGCGATTCAGGCCGCCCTCGATCGCGCCTTCTATCGCGATCGCTATGACTACCGGAAAGCGCTGGTCGGGTTCGCGCGTGATCTGAACGCGGATCTCGACCTCGATCGGCTCGGCGAGCGGCTCGTCACGCGCGTGATGGAGACGCTGCTGGTCGACCGGATGGTCCTGTTCCTTGCCGATGAGGCCACGGGAGACTTCGCGCCGCTGCACGTCACCGGATTCGCGAAGACGCCCCCCGAGCTCGCGCGCCGTTCAGGTTTCGGCGGGCGCCTGGAAGCGGGACACGTCATCGCGCTCGACGATCCGCTGTCGGCCCGGCGGTTCTCCGAGGACGAAATCGAGTATTGGCGCGACTGGGGCCTGTTCTACTTCGTGCCGTGCGTTGTCAAGGACGGCACGATCGCGGTGCTTGCGCTCGGGCGCAACGAGTCGGCCGAGCCGCTGAGCAGCGAGGACATGGCGCTCATCGGCGCGGTCGCCGGGCAGGCGGCCACCGCGCTCGAGAACGGCCGCCTGTATCGGCAGCTGCACGTGAAGGCCGGCGAGCTCGAGCGGCTGCGCGAGTTCAGCGAGAACGTTCTCCAGTCACTCGACGATGGCCTCGCCGTGGCGGATCCGGACGGCCGCATCCTCTGGTGGAACCGCGCGATCGAAGAGTTGTACGGCGTGGCGGCGGCCTCGGCGATCGGCCGCCCGCTGCCGGAACTGTTCGACGCGCGCTTCGTCGAGGCCGTGACCGCCGCCCTCCGCGAGCACCCCGAGGGCGCGACGCTCTACCGCGTGCCGCTCGTCTCGCACCACAACGCCGACGATCGGCTGCTGCTGAACGTCACGGTGGTGCCGCTGCGCCAGCATCGCGACGAAGCCGTGGAGACGATGGGGTCGGTGCTGCTGTTCGAAGACATCAGCGCGCGCGTGCAGCTCGAAGAGCAGCTGCAGGTCTCGGAGAAGATGGCGTCCATTGGTCTGCTCGCTGCCGGCGTCGCGCACGAGGTGAACACGCCGCTCACCGGAATCGCCAGCTTCACGCAGATGCTGCTCGAGGGCGCGAACCCTGAGGATCCGAAGACGCGCCTGCTCGAGAAGATCGAGCGCCAGACCTTCCGCGCCGCGAAGATCGTGAACGGCCTGCTGAACCTCTCGCGTCAGACCGGCCAGCCGACCGCGGATCGGGCGCCGGTCGACCTCAACGCGGTCGTGAGCGACGTGGTCGGCCTGCTCGAGCACCAGCTCGAGACGGGCAAGGTCAAGGTCCGCCGCGAACTCTCCGCGCAGGCGCCCGTCGTCGACGGCGTGGAATACAAGCTGCAGCAGGTGTTCCTGAACCTGTTCCTGAACGCGCGCGATGCGATGCCGCGCGGAGGCTGGCTCGCGGTGTCGACGAAAGTCGAGAGCCAGGCGGTGGTCATCGAAGTGGCCGACACCGGCTCCGGCATTCCGAGCGAGCACCTGGCGCGCATCTACGATCCGTTCTTCACGACCAAGTCCATCGGGCAGGGCACCGGTCTCGGGCTGTCGATTGCATACGGCATCATCCGTGAGCACGACGGCACGATGCAGGTGGAGAGCAGCGTGGGTCAGGGCACACGGTTCACGCTGCGCCTGCCTTTGTCGAAGTCCTTCAGCCAGACTCGCGAGAAGAGGGCATGAGCACCACAGCCTCCATCCTCGTCATCGACGACGAGGAAATCATGCGCGAGATTCTCGAGGCGCTTCTGACGCGCGAGGGGTATGGCGTTCGCCTCGCCTCCAGCGCCGAAGAGGGCCTCGAGGCGGCGCGTTCGCTTCCCTTCGACGCGGCCATCGTCGACCTGATGCTGCCCGGCATGGATGGCATCGCGGCGCTCGAGGAGCTGAAGAAGATCAACGAGGACCTGCCGGTCCTGATGATCACGGCCTTCGCGTCGGTCGAGACGGCGATTGCCGCCATGAAGCGCGGCGCCTTCGATTACATCACCAAGCCCTTCAAGAACGACGAGGTGCTGATCGTCGTCCGCAACGCGATCGAGCGGAACCGGCTGGTGCGCGAGAACCGGCTGCTCCGGCGCACGGTGCAGGAGCAGTACGCGAAGTTCGCCAACATCATCGGGCGCAACCAGCGCATGCGCCAGGTGTTCGACCTGATCATCCAGGCCGCCCCGAGCCGCTCGACGATCCTGATCCAGGGCGAGAGCGGCACCGGCAAGGAGCTGGTCGCGCGCGCGATCCACGCCAACTCGCCGCGGGCCGAACGGGCGTTCGTGACGGTCAACTCCGGCAACCTGCCGCCCGATCTGCTGGAGTCGACGCTGTTCGGGCACGTGAAAGGCGCCTTCACCGGCGCCGTCTACCCGAAGAAGGGCCTGTTCGACCTGGCCGACAAGGGCAGCATCTTCTTCGACGAGATGGGCAACATCCCCCTCGAGACGCAGGCGAAGCTCCTGCGGGCGATGCAGGAACGCGAGTTCATGCGCCTCGGCGGGATGGAGACGATCAAGGTGGACGTGCGCATCATCGCGGCCACCAACGTCGACCTGAAGCGGATGGTGGACGATGGCCGCTTCCGCGAGGACCTCTATTACCGGCTCAACGTCATCAGCATCGAGCTGCCACCGCTGCGCGAGCGCAAGTCGGACATCCCTTCGCTGGTGCAGCACTTCCTGCAGAAGTACGGCGAGGAGAACGTCAAGGCGGACATGGAGCTGGCGCCCGAAGCGCTCGACCTGATGATGGAGTACGACTGGCCGGGCAACGTGCGCGAACTGGAGAACGTGATCGAGCGGGCCGTCGTGCTGACGACGGGGCCGCGCATCGGCACGGACCTCATCCCCGACCACGTGCGCAAGACTCCGCAGTTCCAGATTCCGGAAGTCAACGTGCCGCCCGAGGGGATCTCGTTCAAGGAAGTCATCACCGACTTCGAGAAGCGGCTCATCGAGTCGACGCTCGAGGCGGCCGGCGGCGTGCAGAAGCGCGCGGCCGAGCTCCTGCACATCAAGCCGACGACGCTGAACGAGATGATCAAGCGGTACGACATCAGGCCTCGCCGCCGCCGTGCCGGCGGGGAGCACGACAGCGTCGATGAGAACGGCAACGGCAACGGCGCCGCCACGGTCGACCGCGGGCCGCAGCCAGCCGGCTCGCGCCGCATCGCCTCGGCAGGGATCGGCGACGAATAAGGCGAATAGGGGTATAGGGCAATGGGCGAATAGGAGTTATCCCCATTCC
>UEXX01000241.1_pt1 | contig 13531 bp, 9 predicted proteins | sample 4301161 | NCBI WGS metagenome assembly UEXX01 (sample SAMEA4773179, study PRJEB27434) | metagenome | biome: 2259; feature: agricultural soil; material: soil | place: USA | collected 2014-09 | depth 0.25 m
CCAGCACGCGCGCCTCGCGCCTCGGCAGCCGCAACTCGCCTCTTCGAAGCTGACTGACGGGCCGATCGGGGTTGTGGACGAACTGCGATCCGTTCCGCCAGGACAGGCCAGGAATATTGGCAAAGCTGTCGCCGCGCTCGATCGCCCGCACCAGTTCCCGGAACGTCGTCTCGCCTTCGCCGCGCACAATCACGTCGGCCCCGCACCGCTCATCGCCGTAGGCATCGGGTGCCAGGCTGGGGTCGTACCCACCGACGACGATCGTCGCCTGCGGCAGCAGGCGGCGCAGCACCTTGATCAGACGATGCGCGCTCCGGCGCTGGAACGTCATCACCGACAGACCGACGATGTCGGGCGACAGTTGCGCGGCCAGGTCGGTGACCGTCTCGACGACGCGACCCTGGACGAGGATGAGGTCGGCGACGGCGACGCGGTGGTGCGCGTCGATGTTGCCGGCAAGTGAGGTGAGCGCGCCGTTCGGCATGCGCACGGCGACCGGCGCCATGTGCTCGAACGAGTCCGGCATCGACAGCAGCAGGACCTGCATGACCCTCGCGTTCCAACTTGGGGAAAGAGCGCGAGAGCAGTGTAGCAGACGCCGGCGACGGCGCTACGGCGTCGTCACGTCGATGCTGGCCAGGCTGGTGTTGTTCGTCTCCACGGCTTCCGACGTCGTCCCGGCGCCGTCGGCCATGGCAAAGATGTAGTAGTGGCCGGCCGCAAGCCCGGCCGGTAAGGTCACCGGTGTCGTTCCCGACGAGACCGCGCCGAAGGCCAGCGGCCCGACGGCGCGTGTGCCGAGCAGGACGTCACTCCCATCGAGCGTGAAGTCGGACGACAGGTAGAGGTAGGTCGTCGTGGCGCCGACCGGCGCGCCGAGATTCTTCGTCTGGTCGGTGATGTTGATGGTGGCACCCGCGACAGCCTGCCGCGGAACCGTCAGCAACGCGATCGTGAGATCCGGGCCCACCCGGATCACCGCGGGCCACACGTTGTTCGTCTCGGACGTCTCCGGCACCGCGCCGTCACCGTCCGCGATGGCGAGCAGGTAGTAGCTTCCGCCCACCAGCCCTGCCGGGAGTACCAGGGACGTCGTCGCCGAGTGCTGCGCGCCAGCCGCCAGCCCCGGCACGACCCGCGACCCCATCAGCGTGTCGCCGGCATCGAGCGTCGCGTTGGTCGAGAAGTAGAAGCGCGTGGACGACGGATCGGACGGGCCACTCCCCTGGTTCTTCGTGGTGTCGGTGACGCTGAAGCTGCCACCGGAGGCGAGCGGTGCCGTCACGGTCACACTGGCGATCGCCAGGTCGGGGCCCACGCGTACCTGTATTGCCGCCGACGTGTTGTTGGTCTCGATCGTTTCAGGCACGTCGCCGTTGGCGTCGGCCTGCGCAAGCACGTAGTAGGTCCCCGTCGCGAGGCCGGGGGGCAGCGTGAGCGGCGTCGAGCCAGTATTCGCCGCGGCAACGGCAAGCGTCGGTACTGCCCGGGCGCCGAGGACGACGTCCGCGCCGTTCAGCTGCGTGTCAGTGGACAGGTAGAACCGCGTGGACGAAGGTCCGGCGGGCGCGCTGCCCTGGTTTCGTGTCGTGTCGGCGACGACAATCGTTCCGCCCGCGGCCGCGGTGGACGGGCCCGACACCGACGCAATCAGGTCGGGGCCAATGCGCGTCTGCGTCACGAACACGTTGTTCGTCTCATTCGTTTCGGCGTTGGCGCCACCACCGTCGGCGACCGCGAGCACGTAGTAGGTGCCCGTGGCGATGGCAGACGGCAGCGTGACCACCGTCGACCCGGCGCTCGACGTTCCCGGCGTCAGCGCGGGGATGGCACGCGCGCCGAGCAGCGTGTCACCCGCGTCGAACACGGTGTCGGCCGACAGATAGAACCGCGTGCTCGACGGGTCGCTGGCGCTGCCGCCCTGGTTCTTCGTGGTGTCGTTGATCGTCAGCGGTCCGCCTGGCGTCGGCGTGCCCGTCAACGTCTGGCTCGTGATGACGAGATCCGGACCGACTCTCACGGAGACCCACATCGAGTTGTTCGACTCGTTGATCTCGGTGATCGACCCGGGACCATCGCTGACGGCAAACACGTAATAGGTGCCCGTCGCCGTCGACGCCGGCAGCGTCGCCGTCGTCGAGCCGCTGCTGCTGGCGCCCGCGGCCAGCGCGCCTACCGCGCGCGACCCGATGAGCACGTCACCCGAATCGAAGGCGATGTTGCTCGACAGATAGAAGCTCGTTACCGACGCTGGCGCTCCACCGCCGCCCGTATTCTTCGTGGTGTCGGTGATGACAATCGGCCCGCCGGCCGTCCCGATAGCGGGCGCGCTCAGCGCCGACACCGTCAGGTCGGGACCAACCCGCACCTGCGCGAACTTCGTATTGTTCGTTTCCGAGATCTCGTTGACGACGCCGTCCGGATCGACCTGCGCGAGCACGTAGTAGATGCCCGTGGCGGTGCCCGGCGGCACGGTCAGCGTGGCGTTCACCAAAACTGCGCCGCCAACAGCGATCGCACTCACCGGGCTCGAGCCGAGGACGACGTCCGAGCCATCCACGAGGATGTTCGACGACAGGAAGTAGCGAACCACCGAGGCCGGGGCCGGACCCGTGCCGATATTCGACACCGTCGCCGACACCGCCAGCGTCGATCCCGCGCCCGCCGTGAACGGAGCTGAAATGCTCGACACCGTGAGGTCAGGCGCCACGTCGTCGCTGACGATCGTCACCGTCGCCGAGGACGGCGAGCCCACCTGATAGCCCAGGCTGCCGGTCAGCGTCAGGACGACGGTCTCGTTGTTCTCGACGAGGGAGTCGTCGATGGCCGTGACCGGCACATCGACCGTGGCGGCGCCGGCCGGGAACGTGACGCTGGTCGGAAGCACCGTGTAGTCGAGGCCAGCGGTTGCCGAGCCCGACGTGCCAAAGTAGACGGTGAGCGCCTCAGTCGTGACGCCTGCCCGCGCCACATGGAACATCGCGGTCGTGGGCCCGGCTTCGTTAGCCGTCGAGGGCGAAGCCGTCACGGTGATGCTTGGAGGCGGCGGCGGCGCCGGACACTCCGGTCCCACGGTGAAGTCCTCGATCACCGAGCCCGTGCCGGTGTCTTCGGTGTCGCGGGCTGAAGCGCCGAGGCCTCGTCTGGCGAACACTTCCCAGATGCGACAGTGGTTCACGCTCCCACCGGGGTCGCCGCTCGGCTGACGCACCGTGTCGGCCTCGAGGATGGCGTCGCGCATGTCGAGCATGGTTGGTGAGGGCGGCGACAGCTTCAACGCATCCACGTACAGTTGATGGACAGCGTGAATGGCAGCCTGGTCGGAACCACCAACCCCGTTCGCGCGGAAGCGCTGGCGCAAGTCCCACAAGGTGTCGGCAAAGATCTCGCCGTTATCGTGCGGCTCGCAGAAGATGAGGCCGAAAATCGACAGGCAGTAGAACTCGCCGTATGTCTTGTTGTTGATCGCGCGGATGCCGCTCGGCGGCGCGGCGTACTCCGCCAGCGTCGTGTCGTTGTTGATGCTGTAGGCGAAGAAGTCGCTGCCTCCCTCGCCCATCGCATCCGCCTCGATCCCGGTGAAGTCGGGGTTCAGCCGGTTGCTCACGCCGTGATGGAACTCGTGAATGACGATGTCGCTGTCGAGATCACCGTCGAGATCCGGCGTCCCATCGCCATCGACGTCAGCCGACCAGCAGCCCCTCCCGTCCCACAGAAACATGCTCATGATCGACGTCTGGCCGTCGGGGTTCGGCTCGAACGTCGCGTTGTTGCGGCCGTCGGCTCTCGCCACCGCGGCGAGCGCATCGCCTTCCGCGCCGCCGCGTCCGAGGTTGCTCCCCTGGAAGTTGCCGGACGCCTCGTCGAAGCCGAGGTCGTAGAAAAAGTCGTGCAGGAAGTTGCTGAGGAAGAACAACTGCGTTTCGGCGGACTCGGGGGTGCCGAAGCCGTACTCGAAATGCCAGCCGTCCGCCTGCAGCGCACCCGCCGCGCCCTCGACGCCCTGCGCGCCACGAAAGACGTGCACGTTGTTGCCGTCGAGGCGGCCGGTGTTGCCGAGAACGGAGGACGAGTCGCGGAACGGCGCGGTGAGGCTGCGCGTGAGGTGATTCGTGACCGGCGGGCAGCCGCCTCGAGGATCTGCAGGACCGGCGGCCGTCGATCCCGCGGGCATCGCGTCCGGCAACCGCGCATCAGTCGTCGCGGTCGCATTGGACTGCAGGACCTTGCCGAATCCCTCGATGTAGCGCACGCGGTTGCGCCGGTACAGAATCTCGCTGGTGGCCGCGTCCACCAGCACGTCATACTTCTGCGGAAGGCCGGGCGGAACGATGGTGACCTGCCAGGCAAGCCGGGCGCCGCCCGCCATCGGGAAGACGACGAGCCTTGCTTCAGGGGCGGCCTTGAGTTGGCCCTGGGCGAATCGCGTCAGGCGATCGACTCCCGACGGCCCGGTGAGAACCGCCGGGGCGACGGCCAGCTCGGGCCGGACGTCCCGGATGGCCGCGGCCACCGCATCGGCGCCGGACACTGCAACCTGCGCCAGGCTGCGGACGTGGGCCGTGCTGTTGCTGAGTCCAACGATAGTGCCGTCGGCGCGCATGTGCACGCGAAGCGCGGCGCCGAACACGTCGATGCCACGATAGGACTGCTTGAAGAACACGTGAACCAGCGGGTCGCGCGCGCTGCGGTCTTCGCGCGTCTTCACGAGGCTGTTGAGATCGTTCGGCTCGAGCCCGAGCAGCGGGTGGTAACGCGACAGGAACTGGCGGGCCACCTGCTCGGGTTGTCCGGCACTCGGCCCCGAGAGCGGGCGCCCATGCGCCGACAGGCTGCGGAAGCCCGCCTGCCACGGGTTCGGACGGACGCGCAGATCGCCGCGCTGGGCGCGCAACTGATCGAACAGCGCGCGCGCCTGGGGATCGAGTGGGGGCGGGACAACCGGCGTGAGCAGGCGGATGTCGAAGTCCGGCAGCACGCGATCGGAGGGATCGGGACGCTGCGCCGAGTGTAGCGTGAGGGGGAGCAGGCACACGCCGACAGCCGCGAGCGCCACGCGAAGCCTGTAGCTGCTCGGCATTGCCGCCCACCCAGACAACATCCGCGCCAAATCGGCATGGCGGCGATTTCCGCGTGAATCCGCCGTGCCGCGGCCGCGCTGGCAAGGGCTTTCCTGCCAATCCCGGGCTCGCGGCTACGAAAGCGTAAGCCGCCGGCAGCCCGCTTCATCGAGCCTGTCAACTCCCAACCTCCAAATTCCCAACTCCCAAGTGGCCAGCCCGATTCCTCGACTGGATTTCAGTGGAATTGGCCGTTGGGAGTTGGGAGTTGGAAGTTGACACCTGCGAAGCAGGTCTCTAGTTGGAGTCGCGGTAGTTCAGCGGCGGCTTCATGTCTGCGGGAATTCGCGAGTTGTACTGGAACCCCGCGCGGCGCTTCTCGAAGCTCTCGCGCGCCGCCTTCACGTGCATCGGATCGGTGAACAGATCCATCGCGCTCAGCGCCAGTGTCTTGGCCGCCACCACCATGGCCTTGCGCCCGATGGTGCCGCCCGTGCAGGCTGTCGCCTGCCAGCTGTGGTTCGACACGCCAGGCACGTTCGTCGCCGTCATGAACCAGCCCATGGGGACGACCCAGCTGACGTCGCCGGCATCGGTCGATCCGATGCTGAGCGGTTCATCCATCGGCCGCACCGTCTGCTGACTGCCGAGCGGGAGCGCCGTGTCCGTCAGCACCGTCTTCCGCAGCGCTTCGGCGAAGGTCTGCTCCTCCGGCGTGTAGGTCACACCGCCGACTTCGCGCAGGCGTCGATCGATCAGCGTCGTCAACGCATCGTTCGGCAGGATGTCGTAGTCGCTGCCGACCAGCGTCATCGTCATCGTGGTCTCAGTGGCGAGCGCGCCGGCTTCGGCTGTCTTGATCACGCGGCTCCAGATGCCGTCGAGTACGGTCATGTGCGGGTGGCGCGCGTAAAGGTAGACCTCGGTCTCGGCAGGCACGATGTTCGGCGCGTCGCCGCCGTGGCTGATGATGTAGTGCAGGCGCGACTCCTGCGGGATGTGCTCGCGCAGCATGTCGACCGCATGCCCCATGAGCATGGCGGCATCGAGCGCCGACCGCCCCTTCTCGGGCGCCGCCGCCGCGTGCGAGGCGGTGCCGTGGAACCGGAACTTCGCGCCGATGAGCGCGAGGGTGCTCTGCAGCGTGGCGATGTTGCGATCGCTCGGGTGCCACGTCAGGACGACGTCCACGTCGCTGAAGAGGCCCGCGCGGATCATGTAGATCTTGCCGTCGCCGCCTTCTTCGGCCGGCGTGCCGTAGTAGCGGATGGTGCCCGGGATCTTCCCGGCGTCGAGCGTGTCTCTGACCGCGACAGCCGCCAGCGCCGCGCCGCTTCCCAGCAGGTTGTGGCCGCAGCCATGCCCGTAGCCGCCGGAGACGCGCGGCTTCTTCACCGGTTCCGTTTCCTGCGACAGTCCCGGCAGCGAGTCGAACTCACCCATGATGCCAATCACCGGCTTGCCGCTGCCCCACTCGGCGACGAACGCCGTCGGCATGTCGGCCACGCCCTCCCGGATACGGAAGCCCGCCTGCCGCAACTCCTGCACGAGCAGCCCCGCACTCTTCGCCTCTTTGAACCCGGGCTCGGCGAACTCCCAGATTTGACGAGACACATCGCCGAAGTGCGCGGCGTGCGCCTCCACTCGCGCGAGAACGCCGGGCGACGCCGGCGCACCGGTCTGACCGGCCATTGTGGTGACCGACAGCGCGAGCATGAAACCCAGAGCAACGGACGAACGTGAGGGCATCCCGGCCTCCGACTGTGGCGTGCTGGCGTTCACTAATATCACGAACGGTTGAGGTGCACCGCTGCCCAGAATCACCGGGTTGGGTTAGCATTGCCGACTGCAGGAGTCTCCTTCACGTGATTTCATCCATCTCGCACGTTCTCCAGGTGCTCGCTCTCGTCTGCTCCAACGCCCAGGCTCCCACCACTGCTGCGCAGGCGCCGCAACCCGCAGGCTCGGGGGCCGGCCGCGTCATCGTCACGATTTCGCTCGAATCGCTCCGCATTCCGCAGGTGAACGTGGAGTTGCGCAGCGTGGACGCCAACGTCGTGATCGCGCGGACCATAAGCGACGGCGTCGGCCAGGCGACCATCCCCGACGTGCCGCCCGGCCACTACGTGATCCGTGCCACGCGCGACGGGTTTGCCGACACGACCACCTCACCATTTGGCGTGCGACCGGGTGAGCACGAACAGGTGCTCGTCGAGATGCGGCTCGCGTTCGTGCGCGAAAGCGTCAGCGTCGTCGCGCCTGCCAACTCGCCGACGCAGAGCATCCAGCCGGTAGCGGTCAGCGACGTGTTGAACGGCTCGAAAATGGACGTTCAGCCGCTCGCCGGCGACGACTTCCAGTCGCTGATGGCGACGCTGCCGAGCATCGTCCGGGGGCCGGACGGGCGGCTGCGCATCAAGGGCGGCACACCCACGACAGGCGCTCTTCAGTTGAGCAGCGCCAGCTTGAACGACCCCTCCACGGGCGACTTCGACCTGGAGCTGCCGAGCGGCGCGGTGGAATCGGTCGAAGTGCTGTCGAACCCGTTCGCCGCCGAGTACGGCCGATTCTCGACGAGCGTCACGCAGGTCCGCACGAAGCGCGGTACCAACGAGTGGCAGATCAAGCCGGACAACCTGATGCCAGGCTTTGGCCGCGGCTTCGTGGACAAGTTCGAGCCACGGCTGTCGATCTCGGGGCCCATCAAGAAGGACCGGCTGCTGTTCGGCCAGTACTTCCAGTATCGGTACGTCCGCACGCCGGTGAAGAGCCTGCCGGGAGAGCCGGCGCTCGGCCTCGACAGCTTCGACTCGTTCACGCGGCTCGACGCCGTGATCTCCTCGCGCCATTCGCTCACCGCCGGCGTGATCTACTTCCCGCGCAAGATCACCAACCCGACCATCTCGACGTTCAGGCCGCCCGAATCCACACCCAAGTACACGCAGGAAGGCTTTTCGGCCGGTTTCGTCGATCGGCTGATCCTCTCCGAGCACGTCGTGCTCGAGACGACCTTCGCGGGCCGGCTGTTCGAGGTGGACGAGCCGACCAAGGGCACCGACCCGATGGTCTACGCGCCGCAGACGCAAAGCGGCAGCTTCTTCAATCGCCAGGAGCGCTCCGTCAAGAGCTACCAGATCGTCGAAGCGCTGACGATGTCGAGGGACTTTGCGGGCCAGCACGTCTTCAAAGTGGGCGTCGACCTGCAAGACTCCAAGTACGATGGCGACGACTTCAGCCAGCAGCTCGACGTCCGGCGTCTTGACGGCTCGCTGGCCGAGCGCACGACCTACAGCCCGGTCCTGACGCACCCGTCAGTCAGCGGGCTCGAGTTCGCCGTGTTCGGCCAGGACCGCTGGCGGCTCAACGACCGCGTGATGTTCGAGCTCGGGCTTCGCGTGGACCGCGACGATATCGTCGAGAAGGTGAATTTCTCGCCGCGCGGCGGCGTGTCGATCAGCGTGCTCCCGGAAGGTCGTGCGATTCTCCGCGGCGGCGTCGGCAAGTTCGATCAGCGCACGCCGCTCGACCTCGGAGCGTTCACCCAGTATCAGACGCAGACGGTCACGCGGTTCGACCCTGCCGGCCAGATGCTCGCGCCGCCAGTCACGTTCCAGCACGTCGTCGGTTTGCTGAAGACCCCCGAGAGCCTCGTGCGCACGGTTGCGTGGGACCAACGCTTCGCACGAAAGTTCTTCTTCAAGGCGGCCTACCTCTACCGCAACGGATCGCACGAAGCGATCGTCGACCCGATCGTCTCGCAGGGGCTTCTGACGCTCGCGTCGTCGGGCGAATCGAAGTACTGGGAGTTCGAGGCCACCGGTCGCTATCTCGCCAGCGAGCACCGCGATCTCACGGTCTCCTACGTGCGGTCCCACAGCACGCGCGACCTGAACGACTACGACCAGTTCTACGGCGCGTTCCGCAACCCGATCATCCGGCCCAACGAGAACTCGCTCAGCCCGACCGACGTGCCCAACCGCATCATCATCCGCGGCGTTCAGGGCGTCGGCGGCAAGTGGGTCTTCTACCCGCTGTTCGAGTGGCGCAGTGGCTTCCCGTTTTCGGCTGTCAACGAGTACCAGGACTTCGTCGGGGAACGAAACCGCGCGGGTCGCCTGCCAAAGGTGGCCACGCTGGACTTCTCGATTGTGCGGCCGTGGAAGTTCAGGAAGTACAGCTTCGTCGCGGGGGTGAAAGCCTACAACATCTTCGCGAGCAAGGGCGACCGGGACGTGCAGAACAACATCACGTCGCCGGACTACGGGACCTTCTACAACCCGATCAAGCGATCGATTGGCTTTGTCTTCGGCACGCCGAAGTGAGAAATGAATTCGTAGGGCCGAGCTTTAGCTCGGCCGTCCACGCTGCTGCCTTTCCTCGCGCCGCTTGAGCTCGGCGGCATAGGCATCGCGGGCGGCGCGGGAGCCGAGCACCCAGCCGATGACGACCCCGACCATCAGGACCGAGGGAATGAAGATGAAGTGTGCCGCGCCCATGCCGTCCATGGCGGCTCAGTTCCTCGTCTGCCTCTTGAGCGCGTCGATGTCCTTCTGCACGCCCTGAAGGCGTCGTGAAAGAAGGAAGACGTACACGAGCACGACAGCCCACATGAACCCGTAGGCGCCCAGCACGAGTGGTCCGGCCGGCATCTGCTCGGCCGGCGGCAGATCCGTCACCGGCACGAACTCGTCCTGCGCGGCCTGAGGCGCCGCGGGCCGTGCCGCCGGCGCGGCCGGCGGTTGTTGACGAGCGTCCATGCGCAGGCCGGCCAGCAGCCCGAGCGCGCATACACAGACGAGCACACGACGTTTCACGAAAGGCTCCATGGCGCGGGCCTACGCGCCCACCGATCCCTCGTCGAGATCGCGATACAACGACTCCAGCTCCGCCTCCTGGGCGGCCAGGCGCAACCGCACGCTGAGCAGGGCAACGAACAACAACAGGAAGACGAGCACCGAAAACCAGAACGGCTCGCGCATGCCCGGGCCGAGCGACGGCACGACGGTCGTCTTCGGGTGCAACGTGCGCCAGACGTTCACCGACACGTAGACGAACGGCACATTCGCGGCGCCGAACAGCGCGACGACGGCCGCGAGCTTGTCGGAGCCAGGCCCGCCATACTTCCGCACGAGCAGGTAGGCGACGAAGACCATCCAGACGAGCAGCGATGACGTCAGCCGGAAGTCCCACTGCCACCACACGCCCCACGCCTTGCGCGCCCAGAGCGGGCCGGTGACCAGCACGATGAGGCCAAACAGCACCGTCAGCTCGGCGGCCGCGAGGCCGAGGCGATCGGCGGCCGGGCGTCCTTTGAACAGGTACACGGCGCCCGCGCCGCCGCTCAGGAACGCCGCGAGGAACATCATCATTCCCGACGGTGCGTGGAAGTAGAAAATCTTCTGCACGAGCCCCATCGTCGACTCGTACGGCGCGGCCTCGATCAGGAACGGCGCGGCCAGGAAGCCGGCGACAGCCGCAACGATGACGAGTGGAAATGCTCGCGGAGACATGTGAGACCGGACCTCAGTCGACCATCAGCGGCTCGAACGTCCAGAGCGACAGCGTGACGAACACGGCGTCGAAGGCGGCCAGCAGCATCAGCCAGAACAGCGCCATCGGCTGATCCGGCACGGGCTGGGCCAGCGCCGCGGTGCCACGTACGCCGGCAATCATGACGGGAATCGTGATCGGATACAACAGCACCGGCAGCAGGACGTCGCGGCTGCGCGCCCGTACGAGCATCGCCGCGAACAGCGTTCCGACGGACGCGAAGCCGAGCGTGCCAAGGACGAGCAGGCCCGCGAGCATCGCCGGCTGCCGGAGGAACGCGGCGTCGAACAGGAACGCCACGAGCGGAACGAGCACGACCTCCGCCGCGAGGATCATCGCGAGGACGGCGGCGAGCTTGCCGGCGTAGATCGCCGGGCGGTCGGAGGGCGCGAGCATCAGCGCCCGCAACGTGTCCGTATAGCGCTCGCGCTCGAACGTGCGCCCGAGCGCCAGCGTCCCCGAAAACGCAATCGCGATCCAGAGGATGCCCGCCGCCGCGTCCGCGACGACGCGACCCTCCTTCACCAGCGCGAATGCGAACACGAGCACGGCAGACACCGCGAAGAACAGTGTCGTGGCGATCGTCTCGCGGCTGCGGACCTCGACAGTGAGGTCCTTGCGGAAGATCAACCACGCGGTGCGCGCGAACATCGCCTCAGTGCTCCCGGCCGATCGCCGCGCGGTAGGCCTGACGCCATCCCGCACCCGAGACAACGTCGGTGAGCCGGCCGTTTTGCAGCACCATTGCGCGATCAAGCACCTGATCCGCGAGGTCGACGTCGTGGGTGGCCAGCAGCACGACCGTCCCGGCTCGCGCGAGCGCGCGCAGCCGCAACGCGAGCGCGTCCGACGATGGCCCGTCGAGGCCGGTGAACGGCTCGTCAAGCAGGACGAGGCGCGGCTGATGAATCAGCGCCCGCTCGAGGGCCAGCCGCTGGCGCATGCCGCGCGAAAAACCCGAGACCGGGTCGTCGGCGCGCGATTCCAGCTTCGATGAGGCAAGCGCGGCGGCGACCGCGGCGTTCTCGTCGGCGACGCCCATCAGGCGCGCGAAGAATTGCAGGTTCTCACGGCCCGTCAGCTCCGGGTAGACCTGCAGCTCGTGGCCCAGCCATCCAAGCCGGTGGCGCAGGCGTGCGCCGGCCGACCGCGCGGTGTGCGTGCCGTAGCGGACTTCCCCGCCGTTCGGTGCGATCAGCGTGGAGATGACGGCCAGCAGCGTCGACTTGCCGGCGCCGTTCGGCCCGAGCAGCGCGACGACTTCGCCCGCGCCGCAGGTGAACGTCACGTTATGGAGTGCGCGTCGACGGCCGTAGTATCGCGAGACGCCGTCGATCTCGAGCCGGTCGAAATCGATCGTCACGCGGCCAGTCCCTGACCGCCGCCAGGAAGGTCGCCTCCGCCGTCGAGCTCGCCGTAGATCCGCTCGAGCTGATCGAGCAGCTGCGCGCGGCGTTGGCCGTAGCGCGCCTCGTCCACCGCGCCGTCCCTCCGCTGGGCGTCCAGCGCGGCCAGCGCGGCCAGGCCACGTGACCGCCGGGCCTCGAGCTCCTTGCGATGAGCGGCCAGCTGCTTGTCATCGGCCTGACCGCTGCTTGCGATCCAGGCGCCCCACATCGCAATCGCGACAGCGAGCGCGATCGCCACGTAGACGGGCCAACGGTTTCGATGCGGCACGCCGGACACGGTCACGGACAGAGCTGTGCCCGCCGGCAGGCTGCTGCCGGTCGCCAGGATGAACGGCATCCCCTGCAGCGACGTCTCGCGGACGGTCGGCGTCTGCGCGCTTTGCAGGCGCATGTCACCGAGCTTCTGGACCGCGAGCGCGACATTCGCGATCGGCAACGGGAACGTCTGCTCCAGCACCCACGGATCGGTCCACGTCTCGAGGCGGAAGGCGATCGGCACCTGCGTAACGCCTGGCGGCAGCGGTCCGCTGATCGTGGCTCGCGAACCCTTCACGACGGCCAGCGGGGAACCGCCTTCGAGCAGCGCCGCGCCGGACGCGCCCGCCGGCAGATCGATCACGAGGGGCGAGGCCGGCATCACCGGGTTCTGCGTGCGGTTGACGATGTCCAGAAGGTAGAACACCGTCAACGTGTCCTCCTGGAACTCTGCCGCGAAGCGGGTGTCGCCGGAAAACACCAGGGAGCCATCGGTCGCTGGTCTTACAGCTGTTTGGGCTGCGTTAGGGGCGTTTGGTGCGTTGGGGGCGTTGGGGGCTGGCGATTCCACCGCGCCTGTACCAACAGGGGTGCCTACGCCGACGCCCGCGGCGAGGATCGTGCGCACGCCGCCGGCGGCCGGCATGTCGAATTCAATCGAGGTGAGCCGCTCGTTGTCCACCACCGCCACGGCGTGCACGTGCGAACCGGCTGGAACGCTGGTGAAGACGGCGCGGCCTTCGGGTCCGCTCGTCGCGTGCCGAACGCCGCCGGCGCCGTGAAGCTCCACGTCCACGCCAGGGACCACGTTCATGATGGTCTGGCGGATGATGCGCACGGTGACCGTGCCCGCGGCCAGCTCCGGCGCTGGCATGATTTGACCCGACATCATGCGCGGGTCCGGCATCTGCGCGCCGGACGGCGAGGCGGCCGCCAGCACCGCGCCCGCTATGCAGAAGAGGGCGCCCAGTCTCATGTGCGCCCGCTTTCCGCGCCTTGCGCACCTGACGCACCTTGCGCACCCGTGATCCTCGTCCCGCAGTGCTTGCAGAAGCGCGCGTCGGGATCGTTGACCGTGCCGCAGGACAGACAGGTGTCTGCAGCTGCGACAGGGACGTTAGTGGCGTTGGGGACGTTAGGCGCGTTAGGGGCGTTGGGGACGTTAAGGGCGAGCGTCACGAGATCGCGTTCGATCAGCGTCTTGTAGACCTCTCCGCCTTCGAGCTGGCGCATCAGTCGCATCGCGCGCTTCTGCAA
>UEXX01000428.1_pt1 | contig 13473 bp, 12 predicted proteins | sample 4301161 | NCBI WGS metagenome assembly UEXX01 (sample SAMEA4773179, study PRJEB27434) | metagenome | biome: 2259; feature: agricultural soil; material: soil | place: USA | collected 2014-09 | depth 0.25 m
ACAGTCCCCGCGGTCTCCGCAAAACACCGTCACACCAGCCGCTGGGGTCACGGACGGAGCTTCCGACGTATCTCTACGATGCCAGCACGCCGCGCCGGCTCGCGACGCCGAGGCACTACGCGTACGTGAAGGTGGCCGAAGGCTGCGACTACAAGTGTGCCTTCTGCATCATCCCTCGCCTGCGCGGACACTACCGGTCGCGATCGGCCGACGAGATCGTGCGCGAGGCGCAGGGCCTGGCCGCGCGTGGCGTGAAAGAACTGCTGCTCATCAGCCAGGACACGACCTTCTACGGCAACGACCTCGGCGAGCGCGGCGCGCTCGGCCGCCTGCTCCGCCGGCTGAACGCGGTGGACGGCCTCGAATGGATCCGGCTGCTCTACCTCTACCCGACCACCATCGACGCCGACATGCTCGAGGCAATGGCCGACTGCGAGAAGGTCTGCAAGTACATCGACCTGCCGCTTCAGCACGCATCGGATGCCGTCCTGAAGCGCATGCGGCGCCCCGGCACGCGGCGCTCCTACGAGCAGCTGCTCGATCGCATCCGCACGCGGATTCCCGGCGTGGCGCTGCGGACCACCTTCATCGTCGGCTTCCCGGGCGAGACGGACAGCGACTTCGAGGCGCTCACCGGGTTCGTCGACGAGGTCGGCTTCGATCACGTCGGCGTGTTCACGTACTCGCACGAAGAGGGCACGGCCGCGGGTGAGTTCGACGACGATGTGCCGGCGGCGGTGAAGCGGAAGCGGCGGGACCGCCTGATGGCGCGGCAGTCGGAGATCGTGGCGGCCGCACAGCAGACGCGGGTCGGCCAGCGCGTGCGGGTGGTCGTCGACGGCCCTTCCACCGAGCACGACCTGGTCCTGCGCGGGCGGCTGGCATCGCAAGCGCCCGACATCGACCCGATGGTTTACCTCACGGAATGCGACCCGTCCGACTATGCGACGGGCCAGTTCATAGACGTCGAAATCGTGGGGGCGCGGGGCTACGACCTGCTGGTCCGGCCCGCCTGATGACCTGGTTTGAAGTGTGATACCATCAGTAGTTCGTATACGTCCCGAAGGGCAACCTGAGTGGGCTTTGGCCCACTTTTTTGTTTTAGGGGATCTTCCGGCGGGATGGACGCTCTCGCGCAAATCCGGGCCAGCGCCGAACGGGTGGCCCAGGCCCACGGTCTCGAGCTGTTCGACGTGCAACTGGTGCGCGAATCGCCCGGCTGGGTGGTCCGCGTGACCATTGACCGGCCCGGCCCCGGCGCGACGCCGGAAGACAGCGTCGGCATCGAGGACTGTGCCGTCGTGAGCCGCGAGCTGGGCACCATCCTGGACGTCGAGGATCCCCTGGATCGGGCGTACACGCTCGAAGTCACCTCGCCCGGCCTGGACCGGCCGTTGCGGCACGAGGCGGACTTCACGCGGTTCGCGGGCCGGATGGCCGCCATCGTGCTGGAGAAACCGATTGACGGCCAGTCGTTTTTCAACGGCCGCATTCAGGGGGTCGACGGCGGCGACGTGGTGATCGTGGTGGGCAAGAAGAACCGGGCGCAGCGGCTTCCGCTCGCCGGCATCAAGCGAGCGCACCTCGAAGTGGAGTTCTAGTCTTTCGACCAGAGAAGCAATGACAAGTCCCCTGCAGCAGCTGATCGAGACCATCGCGAAGGAAAAGGGCATCGAGCCTTCCATCATCATCTCGGCCATCGAGGATGCCGTGCTGGCCGCCTCGCGGAAGGCCTACAAGTCGAACGAGAACCTGAAGGCGCGGTTCAACGCCGAGTCGGGCCAGGTGGACCTGTTCGCCGTCAAGCAGATCGTCGAAACGGTGAACGACCCGGCGCTCGAGGTCTCGCTCCAGGAGGCGCAGCAGCTCTACGGCGAGGAAGCGGAAGTGGACATGGAGATCGAGTTCCCCAAGCCCACCGACGTGCTGGGGCGCATCGCCGCGCAGACGGCCAAGCAGGTGATCTTCCAGAAGGTCAGAGAGGCCGAACGCGAGAACATCTTCGCCGAGTACAACCAGCGGCTGGGCGACGTGGTGAACGCCACCGTCAAGCGCTTCGAAACCGGCGACATGATTGTCGAGATCGGCAACCGCGTGGAGGCCGTGCTGCCCCGCAAGGAGCAGTCGCGCGCGGAAAGCTACAACCCGGGCGACCGCCTGCGCGCGGTGATCAAGGGCGTGAACCGGTCGGCCAAGGGGCCGCAGATCGTGCTCTCGCGCACGGACCCGGCGCTGCTCATCAAGCTGTTCGAGCAGGAAGTGCCCGAGATCTACGACGGCACCGTGATGATCCGCGGCGCCGTGCGTGAGGCTGGCGATCGCGCGAAGGTGGCCGTTTACTCGCGCGAGCGCGACGTCGATCCGGTGGGCGCCTGCGTCGGCATGAAGGGCACGAGAGTGCAGGCGATCATCCGCGAGCTGCGCGGCGAGAAGATCGACATCGTCGAGTTCTCGGATGACACGGTCAGCTTCGTCACCAACGCCCTCAGCCCCGCGAAGGTCCAGCGCGTGTCGATCACGGACGACCGCGAGAAGGTGATGGAAGTCATCGTCGAGGACAAGCAGCTGTCGCTGGCCATCGGCAAGAAGGGCCAGAACGTCCGGCTGGCCGCGAAGCTGACCGGCTGGCGGATCGACATCAAGAGCGAGGAGGAAAAGCGGCGCGAGATCGAGGCGCAGCTCGAGGGTCTCTCGATTGGCGGGCCGGCGAGCGAGGAGCCGGCGAGCGACGAGCCTGCGGCCGAGGCTGCACCGGAAGCGCCGTCGCCCAGCGACGGTCCCGACGGCTCATCGGCGGACCTCTCGGATGCCGCCGAGCCGACGTCGGATGAGCAGCCCGACACCAGCGCCGAGGCGCTCCCGGAAGCCGTCGCTGAGCCCGAGAAGACCTAGCTAGTCCCCAGGTATCGAGGTAACCGTTTGGCCACTGTTCGGATTTACAAAGTCGCGGAGCTGCTGAACACGACCAGCCAGGAAGTGATGGCGCTGCTGAAGCGCGATCACGGGATCGACGTGAAGAGTGCGTCGAGCACCATCGAAGAGGTCGTGGGACGGCAGTTCGTCGAGCGTCTGGCCCGCCAGCGCGGCGTGACGCTGCCTGGCGGCGATCTGTTCGCCGAAGGGGCCGCCGCCAAGGCGCCCGCGCGGAAGCCGGTCCTGACCAAGAAAGGCGGTCCCGAGCCCGCCAAGCCCCCGGCGCCGACACTGGGCCCGCCGCGCCTGAACAAGGCCGCGAAAGCGATTCACCTGGCCGAGCGCGCGGCCGCCGCAATTCATGACGTGGCCGAGGAGGTCGAGCCCGCCGAAGCGGAGGCCTCGGTCGACTTCGCCCACGTCGAGTCCATCGAGCACGTCGAGCCAGCCGCGCCGGACGTCGAGGCCGTCGCGCACACGCCGGTCGAGATTGAGCCCGCGGAGACTGCCGAGCCTCAGGCCCCGACGGACGCCGAAATCGCAGCCAGCGCGACAGCGGCGCCTGGCGCACCCATCGCAGCTGCGGCTCCTGGACGCGTCATCGGCCCGAAGCTGCGGCTCAGGGTGGAGGAGGCTGGCGCCGAAGGCGTCACCGTGCCCCCGCCGAAGCCCATGGCGCCGCGCGCCGCCAGGCCGGCGACGCCGGCCGCCAAGGCCGGCTCCCCCACCGGCATCGTTGGCCCTGCGTCACGGACGGGCACGCCGACCGTCGCGCCGCCGCGTCCGGGCACGCTGCCGCCGCGTCCGGCTGGAACGACGCTGCCGCCGCGGTCGACGTATCCCCCGGCGCCGCTCGGCGGCCCGCGCCCGCTGCCGTCGCAGCCGATTCGCACGCAGCAGCCGGGTCAACCCGGTAGCTACGCACGGCCCGGCATGCCGTCACGTCCGGGAGGCATGCCTGGCGGTCAGCGCCCCGGTCAGCCCGGTGGCTACCGTCCGCCGGCGCCGCGTCCTTCCGGTGGACGGCGTCAGAGTGGCCGACCGACCGACCGCGCGTCGGCCCCGACGCCCATTGCACCGCCGCCCGTCACCAAGGCCATCACGCTGGCCGAGGGCATGACCGTGAAAGACCTGGCCGACAAGCTCGACGCCAAGGTGAAAGACGTCCTGAAGAAGCTGATCGAGAAGGGGAAGATGATGACCATCAACTCCACGATCGACAGCGACACGGCGACGGCCGTCGCGCGCGAATTCGGCGCCGACGTGCAGATGCGCACGTTCGAAGAGGAGCTGGTAGACGTCGAGGCGACCGACAGCAAGCCCGAGGACCTGGTCGCGCGCGCCCCCGTGGTTACCGTCATGGGCCACGTCGACCACGGCAAGACGACGCTGCTCGACGCGATCCGCGAGACGCGGGTCGCCGAGCGTGAAGCCGGTGGCATCACCCAGCACATCGGCGCGTATCACGTGCAGGTGGGCGATCGGCAGGTGGTGTTCCTCGACACACCCGGTCACGAAGCCTTCACGATGATGCGCTCGCGCGGCGCGAAGGTCACCGACGTCGTCGTGCTCGTCGTCGCGGCCGACGATGGCGTGATGCCGCAGACGAAGGAAGCGATCAACCACGCGAAGGCGGCGAACGTGCCGATCGTCGTGGCGGTGAACAAGATCGACAAGCCGGGCGCGAACCCAGACAACGTGAAGCGAGAGCTGGCCGATCTGGGCCTGATGCCCGAGGCGTGGGGCGGCACGACGGTCACGGTGGACGTCTCGGCGAAGAAACGCCAGAACCTCGAGCTGCTGCTGGAGATGATCCTGCTCTCGTCGGACATCCTCGAGCTCAAGGCCAACCCGAAGAAGGCGGCCATGGGCACGGTCCTCGAAGCGAAACTGGATCGCGGCCGCGGTCCCGTCGCGTCGATCCTGGTGCAGGACGGCACGCTGCGCGTCGGCGACAACTTCATCGCCGGGTCGATGGTGGGCAAGGTCCGCGCGCTCATCGACGACCGCGGACGCCAGGTGAAGCAGGCCGGCCCCTCGACGCCGCTCGAGGTGCTCGGCCTCACCGGCCTCCCGCAGCCCGGCGACACGTTCCAGGCCGTGGCCGATCCAGCCAAGGCGCGCCAGATTGCGCTCTTCCGCCAGGAGCAGGCCAAGTCGAAGGCGCTCGGCGCCAAGGGCGGCCGGCTCACGCTCGAATCGCTCAAGGAGCAGATCGCAGAAGGCGGCGTGAAGGAACTGCCGATCATCGTGAAAGCCGACGTGCAGGGATCGGCAGAAGTGCTGGCCGACTCGCTCGACAAGCTGAGCGACGATCGCGTGAAGATCAAGATCATCCACTCGGGCGTCGGCGCCATCAACGAGTTCGACGTCCTGCTCGCTTCGGCAAGCAACGCGATCGTCATCGGCTTCAACGTGCGGCCCGACCGTAACGCCGCCGACGTCGCGGACCGGGAGAAGGTGGACGTTCGCCTGCACTCGGTCATCTACACGGTGACCGACGAGATCAAGAAGGCGATGACCGGCCTGCTGGAGCCCACGCTCAAGGAGCAGCGGCTCGGCGCGGCGTCCGTGCGCGAGCTGTTCAAGGTGCCCAAGATCGGCACGATCGCCGGCTGTCTGGTCACCGAGGGCCGCATCACGCGGTCTGGCGACTCGCAGGCCCGCGTGCTGCGCGACAACGTCGTCGTCTTCGAGGGCAAGATTACGTCGCTGCGCCGCTTCAAAGACGACGTGTCGGAAGTGAAGTCGGGGCTCGAGTGCGGCATCGGCATCGATCGGTTCAACGACCTCAAGGTCGGCGACGTGATCGAGGTCTTCGTCGTCGAGAAGGTGGCGGCCACCGCGTAGCCGGCCTCCATGGTCGTCGCCCTGCTGTCGATCGAGTGTCACCTGCCGACAGCGCGATCCCTGAAGGACAAGCGGATGGTGCTGCAGAGCGTCAAGGGACGCCTGCGGAACCTGAACGTCTCGGTGGCCGAGGTCGAGCACCAGGACCTCTGGCAGCGCGCCGGTATCGCCGTCGTGACGGTGGCGGCCAACGAGGCCCTCGCCGAGAAGGCACTCAACGCAGTGCTGGACGACATCGAGCGCCACGAGCCCGGCCTGGTGACACGCAGCGACATCGAGTTCCTCGCGTAACCTGACCCAACCCCACCAAACGCCAACATGTCGCGGACCATTCGTCTCGGAGAGCAGATTCGCGAGGAAGTCAGCGACATCCTCGGGCGCGAGGTTCGCGACCCGGGCATCGGCTTCCTCACGCTCACGCGAGTGCGGGTCACGGAGGATCTGTCGCAGGCGCGGATTTACTACACGATGCTCGGCGATCCGGCCGAACGGAAGAAGACGGCGCGGGCGCTCGAGCGCGCGGTGCCGTTCATCCGGCGTTCGCTGGCCGAGCGGCTGCACGTGCGTCGCATGCCGGAGCTGGCCTTCGAGTTCGATCAGTCGGTCGCCCACCAGGCGCGGGTGGAGGAACTGCTCGAGGAGATCAAGCGCGAGGACCTCGAGCGCGCGGCGGCCAAAGAGGGCGACGATGGGGACTCTCCCCCGCAAGAGGTAAGGGGGACAGTCCCCACGAAAAGGGGGACTGTCCCCAAGGACCCGCATGAGTAGCCACCAGCAGGCGATCGCCGGGATCGCCGACGCGATCCGGACACGCCAGCGGTTCGTGTTGAGCTCGCACGCGCGGCCCGACGGCGACGCCATCGGGTCGCAGCTCGCGATGGCCTACGCCCTCGATGCGCTCGGCAAGGACGTCGTCCTGATCAACAAGGACCCCGTGCCAGGGCCACTGCGCGCGTTTCCCGGCGCCGACCGGATCGTCGTCGCCGATCGCGCCGACGAGACGTACGATGCCGCGATCATCATGGAGTGCAGCACGCTCGATCGCACGGGCGTGACGGGCCTGGAGACGTCCTTCGTCATCAACATCGATCACCACCAGGGGAACACCGGGTACGGCGCGCTCAACTGGTTCGACGAGTCGGCGGCGGCGTGCGCCGAGATGGTGTACGACCTGGTGGTCGCGCTCGGCGTGCCGATGACGAAGACCATCGCCACGCACATCTACGTCGGCATCCTGACGGACACCGGGTCGTTCCACTACTCCACGATCTCGGCACGGACATTCGACATCTGCCGCGTGCTGGTCGAGGCCGGCGTCGAACCGCCGCGCGTCGCGCGCGCCGTGTTCGACAGCAACACCCTCGGCCGGCTCCGGCTGTTCGGCGCGGTGCTGAGCGCGATCGAGCTGGAGCAGAACGGCCACCTCGCGCTGATGCGCGTGGACGAGGCGATGGTGGCGCGTGCCGGCGGCACCTACGACGACACCGAGGGGCTCATCAACCTGCCGCTGACGGTGAAGGAGATCCAGGCGTCGGTGTTCTTCAAGGAGCTGAACGCCTCGTCGTATCGGGTCAGCCTGCGATCGAAGGGCTCGATCGACGTGGCATCCGTAGCCAAGCAGTTTGGCGGCGGCGGGCACCGCAACGCCGCGGGCTGCACCGTCCCCGGCGACTACGCGACGGCGCGAGCCGCGGTGCTCGAGGCCATCGCGCCCGTCCTGGCCTCCGGCCTCGTCGAGGCCGAAACGTCGCCTCCCGCATGAGCCGACGTCAGGCCGCTCCCGGCGCGCCGGAAGGCGGCCTCATCGTCGACAAGACGCCGGGCCTGACATCGCACGACATCGTCGCCATCGCGCGCCGCAGCCTTCGACAGCCACGCGTCGGGCACGCCGGGACGCTCGATCCGATGGCCACCGGCGTCCTCGTGCTGCTGCTGGGCCGCGCAACGCGCCTCGCGCAATTTCTCGCACAGGACGAGAAGCGGTACGAAGCTGTTGTCGCCTTCGGCCAGGCGACCTCCACGTGCGACGCCGAAGGCACGCCGGTCGGCCCGCGGTTGGAGACGCGCCTGGAGCGCGGAGCGCTCGACGCTGCAATCGCGCGTTATCGCGGGCCGCAGCTGCAGATCCCGCCGGCGGTGTCGGCCAAGAAAGTCGGCGGCCACCGCGCATACGATCTGGTTCGCGCGGACAAGCCCGTGGTGCTGGCGCCGGTGCCCGTGGAGCTGCACGAGGCGGAGATCGTCGAGTTCGACGGCCATCGTGCGACGCTGCACGTGACCTGTTCGGCCGGCTATTACGTCCGGGCGCTGGCACGTGACCTGGGCGAGGCGCTGGGCGTGGGCGCCCATCTGCACGCGCTGCGGCGCACACGGAGCGGGTTGTTCGGCCTTGAACGGGCCGTCACCGTGGAGGCGCTCGCCACGGGGGCAGCGGAAACCCTCGTGCCGGCACTCCTATCACCAGCCGACCTGCTGGCGCACCTGCCGGCGGTCGTGGCCACGGGTGAAGGCTGCGAAAGACTGGGACATGGGCGCTCCCTCGAACCGGTGCACCTGACGGGCCGGTTTCCGGGACAGGGCGAGGCCCGGGTGGTGGACCAGTCCGGACGGCTCGTAGCTATAGCGAAAGTCGCGCCCGGAGCTTTGCATCCGGTCGTGGTGTTGAGGTAAACTGTGGTGTTTCTGATTGTGCAGAAACGGCTTACGGCGGCCTGGTCACGACTGGGCCGTGCGTGGAGGACAGCAACTTGGCCCTGACGAAGGATCGGAAGACCGAACTGATTGGCTCCTACCGCACGCACGAGTCCGACACCGGCTCCCCTGAAGTGCAGGTGGCCATCCTCAGCGAACGCATCAACTACCTGACCGAGCACTTCAAGAGCCACGCGAAAGACCATCACTCGCGACGGGGCCTGCTGAAGCTGGTCGGCCAGCGCCGTCGGCTGCTCGACTACCTCAAGCAGAAGGACGCGGAGCGCTATGCGGATTTGATCCGCAAGCTCGGAATCCGCAAGTAAAACGCCTCCCTCCGAGTTATCTGGTCTTCTTATGCATACGCGTGAACTGCAGATCGGCTCTCAGACCCTTTCTTTCGAAACCGGCAAGCTGGCCAAGCAGGCCGACGGGGCTGTCCTCGTCCGCTTCGGCGACTCGGTGGTGCTCGTCACCGCCTGTCGCGCGGCCAGCCCGCGCGAGAACATCGATTTCCTGCCCCTGACCGTCGACTACCGCGAGTACGCCTACGCGTCTGGCCGCATTCCCGGCGGGTTCTTCAAGCGCGAAGGCAAGATGGCGGACAAGGAAGTCCTCACCTCCCGCATGATCGACCGGCCGATCCGGCCGCTGTTCCCGGCGGGCTGGCGGCACGAAACGCAGATCATCGCCCTGGTTCTCTCGGCCGACAAGGAGAACGACCCCGACGTGCTGTCGATCACCGGCGCCTCTGCGGCGCTGGCGCTGTCGGAGATTCCGTTCCACACGACCATTGCGGGCGTCCGCGTCGGCCTGGTCGACGGCGAATACGTCATCAACCCGACCTACGAGCAGCGGAAGCGCAGCCTGGTGGACATCATCCTGGCGGGCAGCAAGGACGGCCTGGTGATGGTGGAAGCCGGCGCGAACCAGGTGCCCGAGGAGCAGGTCGCCCGGGCGCTCGAGGCCGGCCACGCCGCGATCAAGAAGATCGTCGCGACGATCGACTCGCTTGCGAAGGATGCCGGCAAGCCGAAGCGCCAGGTGGTGGTGAAAGACGTCGACCCGGAGCTGGCGCGCGATGTCGAGCAAAAGGCGCTCGCGCCGCTCACCGAGGCCATGCGGCTGCGCGACAAGCTCGCGAACTACGCGCGCGTGGATCAGGTGCAGGAGGAGCTCCTTGCGACCTTCGATGAGGCCGACGCCGCGCGCAAGGCCGAGGCCAAGGCCATCTTCAAGGGCCTGAAAGAGAAAGTGCTGCGCGACGAGGTCCTCGAGCGCCGGGTGCGCCTCGATGGCCGGAAGTTCGACGAGATCCGGTCCATCTGGACCGAGGCGGGTGTGCTGCCCCGCACGCACGGCTCGGTGGTCTTCACCCGCGGCGAGACGCAGGCACTTGTCACCTGCACGCTCGGCACGGCCGACGACCAGCAGAAGATCGAGCACGTGGACGGCGAGTACTACAAGCGCTTCATGCTGCACTACAACTTCCCGCCGTTCTCGGTTGGTGAAGTGCAGTTCATGCGCGGGCCGGGCCGCCGCGAAGTGGGCCATGGCGCCCTCGCAGAGCGCGCGCTGGCGCCGATGATCCCCTCCGAAGACAAGTTCCCCTACACGATCCGCCTCGTCTCCGACATCCTCGAGAGCAACGGTAGCTCCTCAATGGCGTCGGTGTGCGGCGGTTCGATGTCGATGATGGACGCGGGCGTGCCGCTCGGCGCGCCGGTGGCCGGCATCGCGATGGGCCTCATCATGGACGAGGCCTCCGGCAGGTACGCCATCCTCAGCGACATCGCGGGCGCCGAGGACCACTACGGCGACATGGACTTCAAGGTGGCGGGTACCGCGCAGGGCATCACGGCCCTGCAGATGGACATCAAGGTCACCGGCATCACGGCCGAGATCATGCGCGAGGCGCTCGAGCAGGCCCGGGCCGGCCGAATCCACATCCTCGGCAAGATGGCCGAGACGCTCAGCGCGCCGCGCAACAGCGTGTCGCCGATCGCACCGCGGATCGTCACCATCAAGATCCCGGTGGACAAGATTCGCGACGTCATCGGGCCCGGCGGCAAGATGATCCGCTCGATCATCGAGCGCACGGGCGTCAAGATCGACGTCGAAGACGACGGCCGCGTGAACGTGGCGTCGGCCGACGAGGCGGCGGCGGCGAAGGCGATCGGCATCATCCAGGAGCTGACCGCGACGCCCGAGCTGAACAAGACCTACATGGGCAAGGTGCAGCGCATCACGGATTTCGGCGCGTTCGTCGAGATCATGCCCGGCACCGACGGCCTGCTGCACGTCTCCGAGATCGCCAATCACCGCGTCAAGGACGTCCGCGACGAGCTGAAGGAAGGCGAGCAGGTGCTGGTGAAGGTCATCAACATCGACCCCACCGGCAAGATCCGGCTCAGCCGCAAGGCGCTGCTCAACGAGGGCGGCACCGACGCAGGCAGCGAGCAGGCGGCGAGCGCTCCCGCCGGCGGCGGCGGCGACGACCGGCCCCGTCGCGACGATCGCGGCGGCCGCCGGCACTGACGAGCTGCCGCGCCTATCCCCGAAGCCGCAGCGTCCCGATACAATCGAAGAGAACCCCGGCCATTCCCCGGCCGGGGCCGTCTCAACGGGCGGAGATGCTTCGATGGCAAGGGAGACGCGACCTTCCCGGCGGGCCTTGACCCGAACCCTGGTGCTGCTCGCAGCGGCGCTGCTGGTGGGCTGGGCGGCCGGGTGGGCCGCTCAGGACGCCGCGCAGCCGCAGCGGGCCTTTACCCTCACCGCCTCCAAGTACCGCTTCGATCCCCCGCGCCTCGAGGTCGACCAGAACGACCTCGTGAAGATCACCCTCAAGAGCGCCGACATCGCCCACAGTTTCACGGTGGACGGCTACCGCATCGCCAAGCGCGCGGGCCCGGGCCAGACCGTCACTTTCGAGTTCCGCGCCGACCAACCCGGAACGTTCCGCTTCTACTGCAATCTCAAGCAGGACGAGCGCTGCAAGGAAATGCACGGCGAGCTGGTGGTGCATCCTAAGTAGGAATAATGGACCCTATGGGGCCCGCCAGGCGCGCGCAGCGGTGAGCCGCTCTTCGAGCGGCGGGTGACTGTAGAACAACCATTGCGTGAGGCGTGACGGGTTCTCTTCCGCCATGTTCTGGGCGCCGAGGCGGCGCATCGCGGAAAGAAACGCCGTGGGGTTGCCGGTGAGATCGAGGGCGAAGCGGTCGGCGCGCCGCTCGTGACGCCGCGACAGGGCCAGCCCAATCGGCATCAGCACCAGCGACACGGCGGCGGCGGCCGCGACGATCAGCGGCAGGCCCGCGGCATCGTCACGTCCCCGCAGGCCGAGCGCGGGGCCAAACGCCAGGAGCGCGCGATCCGCCGCGAGGAAGCCGAGCACGACGATCAGCGACTCCAGCGCGATCGCGCGCCAGATGTCGTGGTGCACGTGATGGCCGAGCTCGTGCGCAAGCACCACCTCGATCTCGTCGTCCGAGTACTGCTCCAGCATCGTATCGGAGACCAGAATCCGCCGCGTGTGGCCCAGCCCGGCCAGCGCCGCGTTGGCCTTCCGCGTCCGCGTCCCGAGCGCCCACTCGTACACGCCGACGATGCGCGTGCCCGCGCGAGATGCGAGCGACTCGAGCCGCGCGCGCAGTGATTCGCGATCGAGCGGCGTGAACGTGAAGAAGAGCGGCAGGAGGACGACCGGGGCCAGGTTGGCCAGGCCGACGATGACAGCCGCGAACGCGGCGCCGGCGGCGAGCCACCACCAGTCGGACGCGTGGAGAATCGCCGCGTAGATCAGCAGCACGCCGGCCACGGCGAGCAGCATCGAGAGCACCACGCCCTTCGCGTGATCCACCAGCCACGCCGACGGTGTCTGGCGCGAGAGTCCATATCGCTGCTCGAGCGTGAAGCCGCTGTACCAGCCGAGCGGCGCCGCCATCACTTCGTGGATCAGCAGCAGCAGCACCGCCATCCAGGCCGCCTCCGCGTAGAGTGAGCCGCGCGACAGGCGCGCAGCGACGTGCTCCAGGCCGCGGGCGGCGCCGGTCGTGAGCACCCCAATCAGCAGGATCGCGCCCCAGATCAGGCCGGCGATCTCGGCGCGGCGTTTCAGCCTGTGGTACCGGGTGGACTTGTCCTCGGTCACTTCCCTGCCAGACGGATCCCGCCGTTCGTGGTGGACAGCTCGATGTGCGCTCCGCCACCGTTGATGCGGCCCTCGACGCGCCGGCGCGACTGATCGCCGACGGTCTCGAGCTTCAGGTTCTCGACGCCGATGCCGCCGTTGACGACGTGAGCCGTCACGTCGGCCTTCGAGTCCGATGGGATCTCGATCGACATCCCGCCGTTGGTGGTCTCCGCGGTGATGCCGCCGTCGCCCAGCTTTGTCAGCGTCAGGTTGACGCCGCCGTTGGTGGTGGTGGCCGACACCGTGCCGGAGAGGTTCTCGCCGTGGATGCCGCCGTTGGTCGTCTTCGCGTCGACGGCATTGGCAAGGCCGGTCAACGTGATCGTCCCGTTGGTGTTCGTCATGAACACGGCAAGCCCCGCGGGCATCTTTATCGAGTACTTCACCTCGGCGCCGCCGCGCATGACCTTCGGGGCGCGGGTCTCCAGCCGCACGGCGTCCGGCTTCACGCTTTCGACGATCTCGATCTTCGCGAGCAGCTGCTTCGCCGCCTCGTCGCTCGACGCCTTGGCGATGCGTTCCGCGTGGACCGACAGCTTCCCGTCGGTGGCCTGTGTGACCTCGATGGCGCCGTTGCCGTTCAAGAGCTCGACGCGGCCGCCGGGCGAGACGGTGTAGGTGCGGTCCCAGGTGTCGGACGCACGGCCCGATGCCATCCCGACGCTGAAATCACCGTTCCCGAGGTTGACGTCGCAGCCGCTGGCGAACAGGGCGGCGGCCACGCAGGCCGCTGCGCGGATCGCGACCCTCGCACGAAGGGGTTCCATGGCTCCTCCTGGCGAATGATACGCGGAGAAGGCCGAACCGGGGTCAGACGCTGT
>UEXX01000224.1_pt1 | contig 13345 bp, 11 predicted proteins | sample 4301161 | NCBI WGS metagenome assembly UEXX01 (sample SAMEA4773179, study PRJEB27434) | metagenome | biome: 2259; feature: agricultural soil; material: soil | place: USA | collected 2014-09 | depth 0.25 m
GGTGAGGACTTTTTACCTACGCGAGCCAGACGTCCCGCTCTGGAGGGGGTCGGCGCCGGGCCGCTTAAGGGGCACTCGAACGTACTGATTCAGAAGCGCTTGCGACAACACCCGGCCTGGGACCAGGCGGGGTGGCTGCTCAATTGCAGCTGACGAGTCTCTGTCCCCAGTCAGGGAGCACCCCTGTGCGATCACGCCAGGTGCTCCCTCAGGGGGCGGCCGTTCCGATGCTCGGACGGGGACTTCGCGACATGCGACATCTGAACATGGACCTGATTGGCAGCAGCGCCGAGATGGCGGAGCTCCGCGAGGAGATCGACCGGATTTCCCTCTCCGACGCCAAGGTCCTCGTGACGGGCGAAAGCGGAGTCGGCAAGGAACTGGTCGCTCGGGCCATCCACGATGGATCGGGGCGGGCGCGCCAGCCCTTCGTGCCGATCAACTGCGCCGGCATCCCCGAGACGCTCCTCGAATCCGAGCTGTTCGGCCACGTGAAGGGCAGCTTCACGGGCGCCTACCGGGACAAGGCTGGCAAGCTCGAAATGGGGGATCGCGGCACGGTCTTCCTCGACGAGATCGGCGAGATGACGCTCCGCATGCAGGGGATGTTGCTCCGGTTCCTCGAAACCGGTGAGCTGCAGAAGGTCGGCTCCGACCACGCCACGGTACGTTTGAACGTGCGCGTGATTGCCGCCACCAACCGGGACCTCCGCGAGCGGATCGGTCAAGGGGCCTTCCGGGAGGACCTCTTCTACCGACTCAATGTGATTCACCTCATCGTCCCGCCCCTGCGGGACCGCCGCGCCGACATCCCGATACTGGTCGACCACTTCATTCACCGGTTCTCGCGCAACGGCAGTTCCGTCAAGTCGCTGGCGTCGGATGCGATGGCCGCCATGGTCGAGTACCCCTGGCCGGGCAACGTGCGCGAGCTCGAGAACGCGGTCGAGCGGCTCGTCGTCAAGGCCCGCGGCGAGACCGCCGGCGTCGAAGACCTGCCGCTGGAGATCCGGATGCAGCGCAACGTGTCGTTGCGCCCGAAGCGTGAACGGCGCCGTACCGTGGCCGACGATCTCTACAAGCGCCTCGTTGAGGAGCAGGAGTCCTTCTGGCACGTCGTCTACCCGATGTACATGCAGCGGGAGATCACCCGGGACAACGTGCGCGAGATCGTGCGCCGCGGCCTCGAGGAGGCCAGGGGCAACTACCGCATCGTCGCCAAGCTGTTCAACATGGCGCCGAACGATTACAAGCGCTTCCTGAACTTCCTGCGGAAGCACGACTGCCAGCTCCCCTTTAAGGAGTACCGCCAGTGAAATTCCGTCTCGGGTGCGCTGTCGCGCTCGCGCTGGCCGTGGCCGTCCCGGCTGGCGCGCAGGAACAGCAGCAAGTCGTCCCTCCCGCCACGCCGTCGGCGGCGACGCCGGCGCCGGCTGTCACGCCGGCTCCAGCGCCGGCTCCCGTGGTGCCGGCCGGCGTGGATCTTCCCGCCGGCTACGTCGTCGGTCCCGAGGATGTCCTCACCATCATCGTCTGGCGCGAGAAGGACCTGTCGAACGATGTGACCGTGCGGCCCGACGGCCGGATCACGCTTCCACTCATCAATGACGTCGTGGCGCAGGGGCTCACGCCCGATCAGCTGCGCGATCTGCTGAAGACGCAGTTCGACAAGTACGTCGAGGACTCGAGCGTCAGCGTCGTCGTCAAGCAGATCAACAGCCGCAAGGTGTTCATCACCGGGATGGTCGGCAAGCCGGGTGCCTATCCGCTGACGGCCACGATCAGCGTGCTGCAGCTCATCTCGATGGCCGGGGGGCTGAACGAGTTCGCGAGGGCCAAGGAAATCGTGGTGATGCGCACCGAGAACGGCGCGCCGAAGGCGATCAAGTTCAACTACGAAGACGTGCGCAAGGGACGCAAGCTCCAGCAGAACATCGAGCTTCGCCCGGGCGACACCGTGCTCGTGCCGTGAACGTGAGCTGGTCATGATTTCCAGGTCCCACGTCACGATCCTCGTGCTGGCGCTCACCACTCTCGGTGTCCGTCCGGCAGCAGCGCAGACGCCGCAGCGGCCGTTCCGCGGACTGTTCGGCGGCGCACAAGCGATGAACACACGCGGCGAGATGGTCGATCTGTCGATGTCGGCGTTCGTGGGCTGGGACCAACCCCAGACCCGGATCAACCCGCTCGAATCGACCACCGACGACCGCACGCTGGTGTCAGGTCCGTACAGCGGCGCGTCGGCGGGCGTGACCTATACCCACCCCGGAGAGCACTTCGACTTCACCGGGAGCGGGTCGGCCTTCACCGGCTACTTCCCGGACAACAACGAGTCCCCCTGGTACCAGAGCTACTCAGGCGCGGGCATGTTCTCGTGGCGGACTGATCTCACGCGGCGCACGCACTTCCACTTCTCGGAGAGCGCGAGCGCGTCGACGGACTACCACGCGGGCGCGCTTCTTGGCACCGGGAATGGGGGTGTCGGCAGCATTGGCAGCTCGTTCGACAACTCGCTCGTCCGCGAACCGGCGATGATCACGCAATCGCGGGTGGAGCTCAGTCACGACTTCAGCATGAGGTCGAGCTTCTCGGCGAACTACGGATTTCAGTACGCCCACTTCTTCCAGCACGACCAGTTCCCTGACTCGGGGATTCACAACGTCGGCGCGCGTTATCAGCACCGGCTGACGAAGAACTTCGGCTATCACCTCGGGTATGGGTACGACCATCCGGTCGAATTCAGCGACTCGCCTCCGCTTCGAGGCATCCACAACGTCGACGCGGGGCTGGACTATGCCCGGGCGCTGTCTCTGACGCGAACGACGAAGCTCGGCTTCAGCGTGGGTACGACAGTCGCCAGCGCTTCGCAGGTGCAAGACGGACAGACGTCGTTCTCGTCTCCGCGACTCTACGCCGTCGGCAACGTCATGCTCACGCAGGAGCTGGGCCAGTCCTGGAATTTTTCCAGCTACTACAACCGGAACATCTCGTACGACCCTGGGTTCACGCAGCCTGGGCTGTATGACACGGCAGGCGTCTCGCTGTCAGGCCTGGTGTCGCGACACCTGGATGTGTCGGCGAACGGCCAGTATCAGGTCGGCCGGATTGGCCTGCAGACGAGCAATTACCGTTCGTGGAACGCGTCGGCCCAGATCCGGAGCGCCATCACCCGCAACATCGCGGCCTACGCGTACTACTACTACTTCCTGTCCGACCTCAGTGGCGGCGTCGCCGTTCCCATCGGTGTGCCGCGCTACGTCGATCGTAATGGCGTCCGCGTCGGGATCTCCGCGTGGCTGCCGCTCTGGTACGGGCGAGGTGCCCCATGATCCCCGGCAAGAAGTACACCCCCGAAGAAATCGTCGCCATGGTCTGGCGGCGGAAGTGGATGATCCTGCTTCCGTTCCTGGCCATCAGCGGAGCCACGTACTTCTGGGCGAAGTCGCTGCCCGACAGCTACCGCTCCGAAACCATGATCATGGTGGTGCCGCAGCGGGTGCCCGAGCAGTACGTCAAGCCCGCGACGACCGAGAGCATCGAGGATCGGCTGGGGACCATCCGCGAGCAGATCCTCAGCCGCACGCGGCTCGAGAAGATCATCAACGACCTCAATCTCTATCAGGACCTCCGGCATCACTACCTGATGGAGGACCTGGTCGAGCAGATGCGCGGCGATATCGCGATCACGGTCGCACGCGACGATTCGTTCCGCGTCGCGTACGTTTCGAGCAATCCGATCACCGCAATGAAGGTCACCGAGCAGCTCACGACGGCTTTCATCGAGCAGAACCTCAGGGATCGCGAGGTCCAGGCGCAGGGCACGAACCTGTTCCTCAACACGCAGCTCGAAGACGCCCGGCGGCGGCTGGTCGAGCACGAGAAGAAGCTCGAGGACTACCGGCGGGCGCACTCCGGCGAGCTTCCCTCGCAGCTCGAAACCAACCTGACCGCGATCAACAACGCGCAGTTGCAGATTCAGCAGCTCGTCGAGTCGATCAACCGCGACAAGGACAAGGCGGCGATCATCGAGCGGCAGATCGCCGACTTGACCTCGCCCGACGCGAACCCCGAAGTCTCGACGTCCATTGTCGGCGGCGAAGGCAGCCTGCCGTCGGGCACTGCGACGCAGCAGCTTGCCGCGGCCCAGCTCGCGCTGCGGAACATGGAGCTTCGCCTGAAGCCGGAGCATCCGGACATCCTGCGGATGAAGCGGCTGATCCGCGACCTGCAGAAGAAGGCCGAGACCGAAGCGATGGAAGCGCCGCTTTCACCGGGCGCGCCTGGCGTGCGTCCTGCCTCGCCGGCTGAACAGGTAAGGCAGAACAGGCTGAAGGAAATGCGTCTCGAGGTCGAAGCGCTCAACAAGCAGGCGAAAGACAAGGAAACCGAAGAACAGCGCCTCCGGGACCAGATGCGGGCCTACCAGGCGCGCGCCGACGCGGCTCCCACGCGCGAGTCCGAGCTGACCGAGCTCTCACGCGACTACGACACGCTCCAGAAGCTGTATGCCAGCCTGCTGTCGAAGAGCGAAGAGTCCAGGATGTCGGCGACGCTCGAATCGCAGCAGCGCGGCGAGCAGTTCCGCGTGGTCGATCCGGCACGCGTCCCGCAGCGCCCGTTCAGCCCCAACCGGCCGCGGCTGTTCGGCATGGGCGCGCTCATCGGGTTCGCGATCGGCCTGGGTATCGCCGTCCTGCTCGAGTACCGCGACACCAGCCTCAAAACCGATGACGACGTCCTGGCCGCGCTCACGATTCCGGTGCTCGCGATGGTCCCGATCATGATGACGAAGGCGGACGTCCGTCGCCGCCACCGCCTGCGCGTCGCCGGAGGTCTGGCAGCCACGTTGCTCGTCGTCGCTGTCGTCGCAGCGGCGACGTGGTATCTCGTCTGGAAAGCCTGACATGTACACAGCCTTCTACGGACTGAGAGAACTGCCGTTCGATCTCAGCCCCAACCCGAAGTACCTGCTGATGACGCCGCGGCACCGCGAGGCGCTGGCGAATCTGCAGTACGGGATCGCGTCCCGCAAGAGCATCACGCTGCTGCTCGGCGAGGCGGGCACCGGCAAGACGACGCTCGTTCGCGCGGCGCTCGAGTCCGATGCCTGCCGCGGCGCGCGGATCCTGCACCTCAACAACCCGGCACTCAAGCGCAACGAGTTCATCGAGTTTCTCGCCCGCGGCTTCGACCTCGGCGTCGACGCCATGACCTCGAAGACGACGATGCTCCACGAGCTCGAGCGCGTGCTCCGCGAGCGCCGTGCGGAGGGGGAGACGATCGCGCTCGTAATCGACGAGGCACAGAGCCTGTCGCACGAGCTGCTCGAGGAAATCCGGCTCCTCGCGAACATCGAGACCTCCACCGAGAAGCTGCTGCCCGTCGTCCTCGCGGGGCAGCCCGAGCTCGCCGATCGTCTCAACGAGACGTCGTTGCGGCAGTTGAAACAGCGCGTGGCGTTGCGCTGCCACCTGGGCCTGCTCAGCCCAACTGAGACGGCGGGGTACATCGCCGGGCGCCTGCGCGTCGCGGGCGGCGACGCCGGGCAAATCTTCACGCGTGAAGCCGTGGAGATCGTGGCCGAGCGTTCGGGCGGGGTGCCTCGCACGGTCAACGTGATTTGCGACAACGCGCTCGTCGGAGGCTTCGCGGCCGGCGCCAAGCCCGTGGGCGCGCGGATCATCCGCGACGTCTGCGAAGAGTTCGATCTGGCATCGGCGCCGCCGACCAACGGCGGCCGGCCGTCAACAGCGCCGGTCGTGTCGGTCGCCACGAAGGTCCCGGCCCCGGAGGCGAAGGGGCCGATGTTTGGCGAAGTGAACCGCCGCCGCCGGTTTTCCTTCTTCTGATTGGAACAGGAGCTATGAGCCGTATTGGTGATGCGCTGAAGCGGGCCGGCACTGAGGAGGGCGACGGGTTCGCCACGCTGGCAGACGAAGGCGTCGATCTGTTCGAGCCGACAATCGACTCATCCGCCCGGCCAGCGCGCACACCCGCGCCCGCGACGGAGCCGCAGGAGCTCGCCGAGGTTCCAGCCGGCCTGTTCGAGCCCTTCGTCGACGATGTCGACGAGAAGACGGTGGTTCACACCAACGTGAATCCAGTGGCGCGCGAGCAGTACCGGCGTCTTGCGGCCACCCTGCATCACGTGCAGGCAGAACGCGGACTGAAGGCGATCCTGGTCGGCAGCGCCCTGGCCGAGGAGGGCAAGACTCTCACCGCGGTAAACATCGCGCTGACGCTCAGCGAGTCGTACCGGCGCCGCGTGTTGCTCATCGACGCCGACTTACGGCGGCCCACGGTCCACCACGCTTTCGGCTTCGACAACATCGTTGGCCTGGCTGATGCGCTTGCGGCGAAGGAGGAGCGGCGTCTCCCCGTCGTGGAGATTTCGCCACGGCTTTCCGTGGTGCCGGCCGGGCGCCCGAACGCGGACCCGATGGAGGCACTGACGTCGAGCCGGATGTTGAAGATCCTCGACGAAGCCGCCAGCGTGTTCGACTGGATCATCATCGACACGCCCCCGGTCGGCCTGCTGCCGGACGCCAACCTGCTGGCGGCGATGCTGGACGGCGCGATATTCGTCGTGGCCGCGGGACGTACGCCGTGCGCCGTCGTACAGAAGGCCGTCGAGGCGCTGGGAAGGGACCGGATTCTCGGCGTGGTGCTGAACCGCGTCGAGGACGCCAACGCGATGCCCGGCGACTACTACTACCGCTACTACGGGTCGACGCAGAAGAAGCGCTTCTCGTTCTTCCGGCGCTCGTGAACGCATGACCAAGTTGTTGCGCACCCGCCTGGGCGGCCGGCTGTCTGCCCTGATCGCGCTCGAGAGCATCCTGATCCTTTGCGCGATCGCCCTGGCGGCGTGGCTTCGTGTCGGCGCCGACTGGTGGCTCGTGCTCGCGGTGGAGGGCGGCTTCGAGAAGGCCCTCTACGTGGCGTTCGTCTGCCAGGTCTGCCTGTACTACGCGGACTTGTACAACACGCGGATCATGAACGACCGCCGCGAGCTGTTCGTCCGCGTCGTGCAGGCGCTGGGCGCGACGTCGTTCCTGCTCGCCGCGACCTACTTCTGGCTCCCCACGCTCATCATCGGCCGCGGCGTGTTTCTGTACGCGGTGTTCCTCGTCATCGCCATCGTGATTGGGTGGCGGCTCGTCTTCGACTGGCTCTCGAGCCGCTTTGGCCCGAGCGAGCGGTTGCTGCTGGTCGGCACCAGCACGGGCGCGGTGGACCTGGCGAAGGAGCTGCACGAGATGCGGCGGCAGCTGGGCGTCGAGATCGTGGGCTTCGTCGATCCCGATCCGTCCCGCGTCGGCAGCCCCATCTTCAACCCGGGCGTGATAGGCACCATCGACGCCATCCCGAGGATCGTGAAGGATTACCAGGTGGACCGCGTGGTTGTCAGCCTGTCCGACGCGCGCGGGAAGCTCCCGATGGACAAGCTGCTCGAGATGAAGCTCGACGGCGTGAGCTTCGATCACCTCGCCTCGGTGTACGAGGAGTACACCGGCAAGATCGCGGTCGAGAACCTGCGACCGAGCTGGCTGATCTTCTCGTCCGGGTTCCGCAAGTCCGCCTGGCTGGCGGCGGCCAAGCGCGTGCTGGACCTTGTGGCCGCCACCATCGGCCTCGTGCTCGCGGCGCCCGTCATGGTTCTCGTGGCGGCAGCGGTCCGGCTGACCTCCGTCGGTCCGGCGCTCTACCACCAGGAACGTGTGGGCCGTCTCGGCCGCCCCTTCACCGTGCACAAGTTCCGCTCGATGCGGTTTGATGCCGAGGCCACGACCGGCGCCGTGTGGGCCTCTTCCGACGATCCGCGGGTCACGCCGCTCGGGCGCTTCCTGCGGCGCTCGCGGCTCGACGAGCTTCCGCAGTTGTTGAACGTGCTCAAGGGCGACATGTCGTTTGTCGGGCCGCGACCCGAGCGGCCGGAATTCGTCCATCAGCTGACGCAGGAGATCCCCTTCTACGGCCAGCGCCACGTCGTCCGTCCAGGCCTCACCGGGTGGGCGCAGGTACGCTACACGTACGGCGCGAGCGTGGAAGACGCGCTCATGAAACTGCAGTACGACCTTTACTACATCAAGAACCTGTCGCTCGCGCTCGATCTCTACATCATCTTCTCGACCATCAAGACGGTGGTGCTCCGTCGCGGAGCGTAAGCGTGCCCGCGGTGGTGAACGCCATGACCATCGACGTGGAGGACTATTTCCACGTCAGCGCCTTCGATCGCGTGCTGACGCGCGACGACTGGCCGGCGCAGGAGAGCCGCGTCGAGGCCAACACGGATCGGCTGCTGTCGCTGCTGGCCGATCACCAGGTGCGCGCGACCTGCTTTGTCCTTGGCTGGGTGGCGGAGCGCTGGCCCGCACTGGTGAGGGCGATCGCGGCCGCCGGACATGAAGTGGCCTCGCACGGCTACTGGCATCGCCTGGTCTACAGCCAGACGCCGGAGGAGTTTCGAGCGGACTTGCAGCGCGCCCGCGCCGTGATCGAGGCCGCGTCGGGCACCAGGCTTCGCGGGTACCGGGCGCCGAGCTTCTCCATCACGGCGCGGTCACTCTGGGCGCTCGACGTGCTGGCCGAGGAAGGCTACGACTACGACGCCAGCATCTTCCCCATCCGCCACGATCGGTACGGCATGCCGACGGCGCCCCGCCACATTTTCCGCGTGCGATGTTCGACCGGCGACCTGGTGGAGGTGCCCGGATCGACCGTGCTCGTCGCGGGCATGAAGATGCCGGTGGCCGGCGGCGGCTATTTCAGGCTGTTGCCCTACGCCTGGACGCGCTGGGGGATCGACCGGTTGAATCGCGTCGAGCAGCAGCCCGCGGTGTTCTATCTCCACCCGTGGGAGATCGATCCCGATCAGCCTCGCCTTCCCGCGGATGCCCTGGGCCGGTTCCGCCACTACCGCAACCTGCATCGGACCGAGGGACGGCTGCGGCGGCTCCTGCGCGACTTCCGGTTCGCGCCGCTCTGCGAGGTCCTGCCCACCCAGCCGCCCTCGGCGGTGCTGGAGCGGATCTCTTCGGCGGCGGTGGCCTGATGATGCCGTCGATCGCGCTCGCCGTGCCGGCGGTGTCCGAGTCGCTCGACGAATCGTCGTGGGACAGCTTCGTCGACCAGCATCCCGGCGCCTCCGGGTACCATCCGTCCGCCTGGCGCGCAATCTTCGAAGAGGTCTTCGGCCACCGCACGCACTACCTGTCGGCTCGTCGCGGCGATCGCGTCGTGGGCGTCCTGCCGTTCGTCGAGTTCCGGAGCCGCCTGTTCGGGCGGTTCGGCGTCTCGCTGCCGTTCGTCAATCAGGGCGGCGTCGTCGCCGAGGACGAGGGCGTGGCGCGGGCGCTGGTGGACCGCGCCATCGAGGTGGCACGGAGCCGGGGACTTGCACACCTGGAGCTGCGGCACGAGCATCGCCGGTTCCCGGATCTTGTGGACAAGCAGCACAAGGTCTCGATGCGTCTGCCCTTGCCGGAGACGTGGGACGGCCTGTGGAACAGCCTCGATCGCAAGGCGCGTAACCAGGTCCGGAAGTCCGAGAAGAGCGGCCTTGCCGCCGACGTCGGGGGCGTGGAGCTGGTCGGCGCGTTCTATCGCGTGTTCTCTGAGAACATGCGCGACCTCGGGACACCGGTCTACCCGCGCGCCTTCTTCGAGGCGGTCATGACGCGGTTCCCGGATCGCACCCGCATCCATGTCGTCCGGTTGGGCGACGAGGTGGTGGCCTCGAGCCTGACCATTGCCTGGCGCAACAGCGTCGAAGTCCCGTGGGCCAGCTCGCTCCGAAGGCACAGGGACAAGTCTCCGAACAACCTGCTCTACTGGTCGATGCTGCAGCAGGCTGTTGCCGACCATCGGCGCGTCTTCGACTTCGGCCGTTCGACGCCGAACGAAGGCACCTATCACTTCAAGGCGCAGTGGGGTGCCGAGCCCGGACCGATGCACTGGGAGTACTGGCTGGCCTCAGGTGCCATGCCCGATCAGAGCCCTGCGAACCCGAAGTTCCAGGCCGCCATCGCCGTGTGGCAGCGCCTGCCCCTCTGGGTGACCAATCGCGTCGGGCCGCGGCTCGTGCGGAACATCCCATGAGCTCCGTGTCGACCGCTTCGCGTCCCCGCTACGACTCGCTCGATGCCTGGCGCGGCGTCGCGTGCCTCCTGGTGATCCTCTATCACTCGACCTTGATGCAACGGAGCCACGCCTTCACGGCCGGGGCGGGGACGCTCGAGACGTTGGCGCAATGGATCATCCAGGCCACCGCGCACGGCAATGCGGGGGTGGCCCTGTTTTTCGTCATCAGCGGCTATTGCATCGCGACCGCCGGCGATAGCGTGAGAGCAGGCCGCCACTCCGTGCCGAAGTACTTCCTGCGCCGTTTCCGGCGCATCTATCCGCCGCTCTGGGCCGTCATCGGCATGTCGTGTCTCTTCTTCGTCCTCGTGGACGTGCTGGTCTGGCCGCGGCTGCTGTCGAGCGAGCCCTGGTTTCATCCGAGGCCGTGGTGGTACAGCGGGTGGCAGTGGCTCGGCAACCTCACGCTGACGGAGAGCTGGCGGTGGCACGTCATCGGCGATCAGCGCGCGCATTTTCCGGCGCAGGCCTGGACGCTCTGTTACGAGGAGCAGTTCTACGCTCTCGTCGGCCTGCTGCTGGCGATCAGCCGGAGCCGGTTCTTCAGCGGCGCGATGGTGGTCACCGTGTTCACCATGGGGATGATGGCCGGCCGCGCGCTGTGGGGCTGGCCGATTGACGGGTTCTTCTTCGACGGCGCCTGGCTGCTCTTTGCGGGCGGTGTGCTCGTGTACTGGACGCTCCACTACGGCACACCGCGCTCGCGCTGGTGGGCCGGGACGATCCTCGTCGTGTCTGCGATGACCGTGCCCGCGGGCCCGGCAGGATCGGCTGCCGCCTTCGTGTTCGCGGCGCTGCTGCTCGTCCTCTACCCATTGGATGCGGCGCTGATGACCTCGTCGTGGGCGCGGCCGCTGATTTTCTGCGGGCAGATGTGTTACTCGCTCTACCTCGTGCACGAGCTGATCGTCAAGGCCATTGCCGCTTCGCTCTGGAACTCGGGTGTGCAGTCGGCCGTCGCCACGCTGGTCATCGTTGTCCCGGTCTCGCTCGCAGTGTCTGTGTTCGCCGGCGCTCTCTGCTACCAGACCATCGAGCGCCGTTTCCTGAACACGCCGCGGCCCATTTCCCTGACGCGTCGGACACCGCAGGCGGTGTCACAGCCCTCGCCGGGATTGTCGCCGTCCTGAAGCCGCACGAATCTTTCTATGCCTGGAATCTGCGGAATAGCCCGTCATACGCCTGGCCCGATTCAGCCGCTGCTCGGCGCGATGTGCCATCGGCTCACGCACTACCCGTGGCAGCGTGCGTCGGAACAGATCTCATCGGACGGCACCGTCGGCCTTGGCGCCGTGCTGCTCGACCAGGCCGTCGGGACGGCCGGCCTGTCGTCCGACCACGCCGCGCTGTGCGTGTTCGAAGGCGAGGTCTACGACGCGGCTGACGCGCGGGCCACGCTCGTCAGGCAGGGCATTCGCGTCGAGGACGACGGCATGGCCACGATGCTCGTGCGCGGCATGTGGCTCGAGGGCCGGCGGTTCTTCGAACGCATGCATGGCAGTTTCGCGGTCGCCTTGTGGAGCGACGAGAAGAAACGGCTGACACTGGTCAACGACCGATTCGGCCTTCGGCCCGTCTACTACGTTCACGCGCACGGCCGGCTCACTTTTGCGTCCGAGATTGGCGCCCTGCTGCAGGACGCCACGATCGATCGCGCGATCTCGCCGACCGGCCTGGGCCAGTTCATGGCCTTCGGTCACTTCTTCGGGGACGCGACGTTCTTCGATGCCGTGCGGCTGCTGCCCGCGGGCTCCGTCCTCGAGTACGACGCCGCCGAGGATCGACTCTCGATCACACAGTATGCGCCGGCGCCTGGCGAGGCGAGCGAGGTGTCGCACCCGCAGGTGCTCGACCTGGTGGCCGATCGCTTCGTGAACGCCGTGCAGCGCAGTACCGACAACACCAAAACGGGGCCCTACGGGCTCTCGCTGTCCGGCGGCCTCGACGCCCGGACCATTCTGGCGGCCGTTCCGAGCCAGGTGTCGCTCACGACGGTCAGCCTGGGCATGCCCGGCAGCATGGATCATGATGCGGCGGCCGTGCTCTCGGCGATCGCCAATCGGCCGCACCACCAGCACATGCTCGACCAGGCGTTCCTCGCGACGTTCGAGGAGAACCTCCGCCAGATGGTGCGCCTTACCGACGGCCACTACCTCGATCAGGGCATCGTCATGACGACGCTGCCGCTGTACCGCGAGCTGGGGATCAAGACGCTGCTGCGCGGGCACGCGGGCGAGCTGTGCCACATGCGCAAGGCGTACGCGTACTCACTCGATGCCGAGGGCGAGCAGATCGGCAGCGATGCCGCGCTCAGGACGTGGCTGCTCGGTCATCTCACCGATTACATGATCGGATCAGTGGATCTGCCCATGCTCTCGCCGCGGATGGGCACTGATGTCCGGGAGGTCGCCGCTCGGGCCGTCGATGCGGCCCTGGCGCCGCTGCAATCGGTTCAGCCGCCGCTGCAGCGCGTCTGGCATCTATTCGTCCGGGAGCGGCTGCGCCGCGAAACGGTGGCCTCGCTGCACATGTTCCAGAACTTCGTCGAGGTCAGGGTGCCGTACCTGGATGGTCCTCTGGTGGACCTGCTGCTCAGCCTGCCGCCGGAGATGAAGCTCGACGCGACGCTCCAGTCGCACATCCTCGAGAAGGTGCGGCCTGAGTTCCTGAGCGTCACCAATGCCAACACGGGCGCGCCCATGAACGCCGGCCCATGGCGATCGAAGATGGGCCATCTCCGGATGAAGGTGTTCGCGAAGATGGGCGTCGCCGGCTACCAGCCGTACGAACGCCTCGGGCTGTGGCTGACGCGGGAGCTGAAGCCACTCCTGCAGAGCACGATCCTCTCCGAGCGCTTCCTCGACCGCGGGCTGTTCGACGCCGACCGCGTCAGGCAGGCCGTCGCCCAGCACGAGTCACGCGAGCGGAACCACACGTTCCTGATCATGGCGATGCTGATTCTCGAACTGGCGCACCAGGAGCTGTTCGAGATGGCGCCAGCCGTCCACTAGGCTTCCCTCGCCGCGGCGGTGACGATCTCTTCGAGTCCAGCCAGCGTCGACTCCCAGCTGAAGGCTTCGACGTCTATGCTCGCGGCGAGCGCCCGCCGCGCGGCGGGCGTTCGATTCAGCAGGTGCAGCACCTCACGCGCGAACGCATCGGCGGTGTCGCCGACGCGGCAGGCCGGAATCACTTCCGCGGG
>UEXX01000039.1_pt1 | contig 13303 bp, 7 predicted proteins | sample 4301161 | NCBI WGS metagenome assembly UEXX01 (sample SAMEA4773179, study PRJEB27434) | metagenome | biome: 2259; feature: agricultural soil; material: soil | place: USA | collected 2014-09 | depth 0.25 m
TGGGGACAGTCCCCGCGCGATCAAAAGGGGGACAGTCCCCAATCACCCGACCCCGTAGTATAGGATCCCCGCAGTCATGCTCGATCCCGCGTTTGTCCGTGACCATCACGACCTCGTACGCACGGCGCTCGTCAACCGTGGCATGGACGCCGACACGCTGCTCGACGCGCTGGGCCCGCTCGACGAACGGCGCCGCGCCCTCATCGTCGAGGTGGAGAACCTCAAGCGCGATCAGAACGCGGCGGCCGCGGAAGTGGCGAAACGGAAGAAGGCCGGTGAAGACGTCGCGGGGCTGGTGGACGCCAATCGCGCCCGCGGCCAGCAGGTCAAGGAGAGGGACGCCGCGCTCCAGGCGCTCGAGGACGAGCGCCGCAACCTGCTGCTGCTGATCCCGAACGTCCCGCACGCGAGCGTGCCGGTTGGCCGGAGCGCCGACGACAACCGCGAAATGCGGCGTGTGGGCGACCTCCCCGCGTTCGACTTCGAGCCGAAGCCGCACTGGGACCTCGGGCCCGAGCTGGGCATCCTCGACTTCGAGCGCGGCACGAAGATCGCCGGCGCGCGGTTCACCGTGCTGATGGGCCAGGGCGCGCGGCTGGCGCGCGCGCTGATCAATTTCATGCTCGACCTGCACACTCGCGAGCATGGCTACACTGAAGTGGAGCCGCCGTTCCTGGCGAACTCCGCGTCGCTCACGGGCACGGGGAACCTGCCGAAGTTCGAGCAGGATCTGTTCAAGATCGCCGGCGACTGGGATCTGTATCTCGTGCCGACGGCCGAGGTCCCGCTCACGAACCTCTATCGTGGCGAGATCCTCGACGGCCGTTCGTTGCCGCTTCGGTATACGGCCTACACGCCCTGCTTCCGCAGCGAGGCGGGCTCCTACGGCGCCGATGTGCGCGGCCTGATCCGCCAGCACCAGTTCGACAAGGTCGAGCTGATGTCGTTCACGACGCCCGAACAGAGCTATGACGAGCTCGAGCGGCTCACGGGGAACGCTGAGCGCGTGCTGCAGCTTCTGAAGCTGCCGTATCGCACGGTGCTCCTCTGCACGGGCGACATGGGCTTCGCGTCCGCGAAGACCTACGACATCGAGGTCTGGCTGCCGAGCCAGAAGACATACCGCGAGATTTCTTCCTGCAGCAACACCGAGGCCTATCAGGCGCGTCGTGCCAGCATCAAGCACCGGCCTGGCGGCAGCGGCAAGGCCGACTTCGTCCACACGCTGAACGGCTCGGGCCTCGCCGTCGGCCGCACGCTCATTGCCATCATGGAGAACTACCAGCAGAAGGATGGCTCGATCGTGATCCCCTACGCGCTGCGCCCGTTCATGGGCGGCCAGGAACGCATCAGCAAGTAGCCCGGCCGAACTGAAGTTCGGCCCCACGACTGCAGCTCACGACGCCGCGCGGGTCCGGCGCCACGTGTAGAAGACCCCGATCGCCAGCAGCGTCAGGATCGGAATGAACACGTACGGCCCCATGCGCTCCAGCGCGTGCCAGGCCGTGCGCCAGTGAGGGCCGGTCAGGTACCCGAACGTCAGGAAGCTCAGACACCAGATCACCCCGCCCGTGTACGCGAAGAGCGCGAACTCGCGATACTGCAGTGGAGCGGATCCCGCCGCCAGCGCGGTGCAATGCCGCACGCCCGGAATGTAGTAGCCGAACATCAGCAGCCATCGCCCGTAGCGATGGAACCAGCGCTGCGCAAGCCCGAACGACGCATCCGACACGTGCACCACCCGGCGCAGCGCCGCCATGCCGATCGTGCGCCCGACGAGGTAGCTGAGGGTGATGCCGGAGAAGCACCCTGCAATCGCGGCGAGCAGGGTCCAGCCGATGGGGAGGTGTCCCTCACGGGCCAGCGCGCCGGCCACGGTGAGCAGGAACTCGTCGGGGATGGGCAACCCGAAAATCCCGAACATCTGCGCGAAGAACAGCGCGCTGGGACCGTAGTGCGACAGCCACTGAAGGAGGCGGGTTTCCATGATGCTCGCGAATGCACGCGACGCTGCATTGTAAGGCCCGCCTCAACAGTCCAGGTCGAAGCTCATTAGTGCCGCTGGCGCGGCGCTGGTACTCTCAAGGACTGACGTGACTCGCCTCGCTGCGCTCACCCGGTCCGTACCCGCTGCAGCAATGCTCCTCGTCCTCGCGAGCTGCGGCTCCTCGTCGTCGACCAACGTCACGGCGCCGACCACCGCGCAGTGCGCGGTCACGCTGACCTCCAATTCCCTGAACATGGGCGCGACGGGCGGTGATGGCGCCTTGACGATCGACGTCAATCGCGAGTGCTCGTGGACCGCCAAGCCTGACGTCGACTGGATCACGCTGACCTCGACCGGGACGGGACAGGGCGGTGCGACGGTCAATTTCCGCGTTGCGGCGAACCCCGGCGCCTCGTCGCGACGAGGGGGCATCGGCGTCAACGATCGCCGCGTGGACGTGACGCAGGCGGGCGCCCCGTGCACGTACTCGCTCAGCAGGACGGACGACGCGATCGACGCCGCCGGAGGGAGACGCACGATTCTCGTGACCGCCGGTCCCTCTTGCGCCTGGACGGCGAAGAGCAACGCGGCCTGGATCACCGTGAGTGCCGGCGCCTCCGGCACCGGGAGCGGCAGCGTCACGATAGACGTCGCGCAGAACACGGGCCTCGAGCGTTCGGGCACGGTGGTAATCGCCGGCCAGATCTACACGCTGTTGCAGACGGCGGCCGGCGCACCGGGTCCGGATTGCACCTTCTCGCTGTCGTCGGCGAGCCAGTCGGTCGGCGCGGCCGGCGGCCAGGTTTCCCTGACCGTGCTGGCGGGGGGCGGCTGCGGGTGGACGGCGACGAGCCACGCCCCATGGCTCACGATTAGCGCCGGCGCGAGCGGTGCGGGCGACGGCGCCGTCCAGATCACGGTGGCGGCGAACGGATCGTCCGCGGCGCGGACCGGCACCGCAACAATTGCCGGCCAGACGTTCACGATCAACCAGTCCGGACTGTCGTCCACGCCGTGCACGTTCTCCCTGTCCGCCACCTCGCAATCCGTGGGCGCGTCGAGCACGACGAGCTCGGTGAACGTGATCACTGACACGACCTGCGCGTGGTCTGCGACGGCCAACGTCCCGTGGCTGTCCATCACTGCCGGCGCACCGGGGACCGGCAACGGCACGGTGCAGTTCACCGTGGCCGCCAACACCGACTCCACGTCGCGCCAGGGCACGCTGACGGTGGCCGGGCAGACGTTCACGGTCACTCAGTCCGGAGCGTCGGCGACGCCGTGCACGTACTCGTTGTCGGCGACCACCCAATCCGTGGGCGCGTCGAGCACGACGGGCTCGGTGGGCGTGACGACTGGTACAAGCTGCGCGTGGTCGGCGTCGGCGAACGTCCCGTGGCTGTCGATTACCGCCGGGGCGTCGGGGACCGGCAATGGCACGGTGCAGTTCACCGTGGCCGCCAACACCGACCCTGCACCGCGTGCGGGCACGCTGACGGTGGCTGGCCAGACGTTCACGGTCAAGCAGGCTGCCGGGTCGGTCTCGTGCGCGTACTCGCTGTCGTCGACGAGTGTCTCCGCACCCGCGGCGGCCGGCTCGAGCAGCGTGGACATCACCACGACGTCGTCGTGCGCGTGGACCGCTGCCGCGAACGCGTCCTGGCTCGCGGTCACCAGCGCGGCGAGCGGCACGGGCAACGCGACAGTCTCGTTCTCGATCGCGGAGAACACCGACACGTCTCCCCGCTCCGGCACCCTGACGATCGCCGGCCAGACCGTCACGGTGAACCAGGCCGCCGCTGCGCCGCCAACCTGTTCGTACACGGTGGCGCCGTTGACCATCCCGGCTGGCTCGGGGGCCGGCTCGTCCAGCGTCGCCGTCACGACCACGTCCACGTGCACGTGGACAGCGACGTCGAACGATTCCTGGCTCACTCTGACCGGCGCTACGAGTGGCACGGGCAACGGCACTGTGGCGATCGGAATCGGCGCCAACCCCGACCCGAGCTCGCGCTCGGGCACGCTCACCGTGGCCGGCCAGACGGTGACAGTCAACCAGGATCCGGCGCCGTGCACGTTCTCGCTGTCCGACACCACGCTCTCGATTGTGGCGGCCGGCGAGGACAAGACGATTCACGTCACCGCGTCCAGCTCGAGCTGCGGGTGGACGGCGTCGAGCGACCAGCCGTCGTGGATGATCATCACCAGCGGCGCCAGCGGCACCGGCAGCGGCGATGTGGTCGTCCACTTCGACGCCAACACAGATCCGACGCAACGGACCGGCACGCTGACCATCGGAGGCCACACGGTGTCGGTGACGCAGGACGCAGGACCATAAGAAGTGCTAAGTGGGAAGTGAGAAGTGCTAAGTGAAGAATAGGAAGTGACAAAGAGGAAGCAGGAAACGATGCGCTGTCGCGACTGGAAAGCTGTCACGATCCTTCAGGGACTGCTGCTCGTTCTCGGTGCGGCGCCGGCGATGGCACAGGGGTCGGTCTCCGACACGCTGTCGTTTCTGCTGACGAACCAGGCGGTGCCGACGGGCGACTTCACGAAGGACTCGCAGTCGGCCGCGGTGACGCGCGACACGATCACGCGGCTGCTGGCGGTCGAACTCACCACGCAGCCCCTCAGCTCGTCGTCGGGCGGCTTCACCTACCGGTTCAACCCGAGCCTGGGGACCGTGGAACGCGCCAGCAACAGCTTCGGGGCGTTCTTCACCGAGCGCAGCCTGACGGCCGGACGCGGGCGTGCGTCGCTCGGCGTGAGCCTGCAGTACTCCGAGTACACGAAACTCGACAGCAACACGCTGAACGACGGCACGTTCGTCACGACAGCCAGCCAGTTCCGCGACGAATCACAGCCCTTCGACGTCGAGTCGCTGAAGCTGACGCTGAAGACGACGACGTTCAACATCCTCGGAAACGTCGGCCTCACGGACCGGATCGACGTCGGTGTGGCAGTGCCGGTCGAATCGCTCACGCTCGAGGGCTCGCGCCTGAACGTCTACCGCGGGTCGCAATTTCTCCAGGCGACCGCCACAGCTGAAGCCACCGGACTCGGCGACATCGCGATTCGCGGCAAGGTTCGGCTCCTCGGCGATCGCGGGAGCGGTCTGGCCGTGCTGGAGGAGGTTCGCCTCCCCACCGGCAGCAAGGAAGACCTGCTCGGATCCGGCGAGGCCTCATACAGGACGGTCATCGTTGGCTCGGTGGAACCGGGGATGTTCGCGGCGAACTTCAACGCCGGCTATACCGTCGGCGGAGTGGCCGATCAGCTCGACTATCGCCTCTCGGCCAGCCTCGCGGTCTCGGCGCACGTCACGCTCATCGGCGAGCTGGTCGGCCGGCGTATCGATGGCATCGGCGCGATCTCGCAGGAACGTGCGCCACATCCCACGATCGCCGGCGTCGACACCGTGCGTCTGGTAACCACCGGCGACAGCACGGACACAAACAGCATCATCGCGGGCGCGAAGTGGAACGTCTTCAAGTCGTGGCTCGTGAACGGCAGCGTGGCCGTGCCGGTCAGCAGCAGCGGTCTGCGCGCGGACTGGTCTGGTCTGCTCGGCCTGGAGGTGACGTTCTGATCTCAGCGTGAGGCGAGCGATTGGATGCGCCAGGCGCCATCCGCCGACTTCTGCAGGTCGAAGATCCATTGCCGCCTGGCTGACTGGGTCCCGCCGCCTCCAACCCGCTTCACGTACTCCACGCCTCCGTGGCAGGCTGCACGGGCTGTCGCAGCCGCCACGCTCACGTCGCATCGATCGAAGACGATGCTCTGCGAGGAGAGGCCGTCGAAGGCGCGTCCGAGCGCCTTGGTGTCGACAGAGGGCCACACCGCCTGCACGGCGCCCGGATCGAATTGCTGGAAGGCCGACTGGTAGCTGCGAAGCACGGCGCGAATCCGCTGCTCATCCGAAGGTGGCGCCACCACGGCGGGCGCCGCCGGCGCGTTTGCCGGAGCATTCGACCTTGCGCGCGGGGCGGGCCGGGATGGCTGCTCCTCGATCGCGATCGCCGTTCCCACCGGTGTCTGCGGCGTCAGGGCGGCGAGTGCGGTCTCCGGCGGTGGCGCGACGGGCGTTGGTGCGGGTGCCTTTGGAGGTTTGGTAACTGCAGCCTTCGCCGCCGGTGCAGGTGCTACCCGTTGCGGCGATTTCGCTCCGACCGCTGGTGGAGCGTGTCGATCGCGAATCGTCGACGAGGCCGCGGGCGCCGGCTTGACAGCCTTTGAACCACGGCGCTGGACGACTGCCGGCGGGGCAGGAGGAGGAACCTGAGACTCCGCGACCGCTGGGGCCGGCGCTTGCGTCACCTGCACAGGAGTTGGAGACCAGCGCCACCACATGACAACAAGCACTACCAGCAGGCCCACGGCACAAACGGCGAGTGCCCCCGTGTAGGCCCACTGAGCGACGTTCACCCGGATGACGGGATCCGGCGCTGCGAATCTGAACTGGTCGATCGGGGTGAAGCGCTCGACTGCGGTGACCGGCGCCGCCGCGACCGCGAGCGGAGTGGCAGGCGCCCAGCTTTCAAGTGCTTCCGTTTCGGGCGCCTGAGCCGGCTCCGCCGACTCAGGCGGCTCGGCGACGACGCCGGGCCGCGCTCCGATCTCGTTCAGCGGAACGAGGTGAAAGTTCTCGGCAACGCCTTCGGGTGGAGGGGACTTCTCGAACCAGACGAGCTCGAGCTTCTCGACAGGCGGCCATGTGATGCCGCTATCGGTCTCGCCGTCTGTGCTCGGGGCAGGAAGGGATCGAGTTGCCACGGAAGTCCGTTCACTGCCCATCATCCGCCGGTGGACCGACCCCGTCAAACTCGTCAGCACCCGCCCGGAGGCCCGGGGCCCAAAGTCCGAAGTCCGTAGCCCGTAGTTCGAGGCGAAGCCCAGCCCAGCCCGGCCATCATCCCTCCCCCCGCCGCGCGAGCCCGGCCACGTGACGCCCGGCGCGCATGCTGAGGGCGATGATTGTCAGCGTCGGGTTCTTCTCGGGGAGTGTGGTGAAGGCGCTGCCGTCGACGACGAACAGATTCGGCACGTCGTGGGCCTTGCTGGATCCGTTCAGCACGCTGGTCTTCGGATCGTCGCCCATCCGGCACGTCCCCGCCTCGTGGCTGGCGAAGCCGTTCATCCAGGTGTCCTTGAAAAACAGCCGCGCGCCCGCGGTGTGAAAGATCTCCTCGAGCGAGGCCGACATCTCGTTCCACAACGCGCGATCGTTGTCGCCGTAGGTGAACTGCACCGACGGCGGCGGAATGCCGTGCGCGTCGGTCTTCCCGCGCGCGATGGCCACCTGGCTCTCGCGCCGCGCGACCACCTTGGCCATGCCACCCATCTGGAACATCGCCGGCTGCAGCGCGGCGACCTCACGCTTGAAGCTCGTCCCGAAGCCAGCTACTCGCGTCGCGTGGTGCGGGTAGTCATGCGTCTCGTACATCACCTGCGCGAAGAACCCGCCGATGTGATCCTTCGCCGGGCGCAGATGGTTGTAGCGCGGGATGATCGAGTGGTCTGTGGCACCGTCCTGGTTGACGGGATCGCGTCCGATCAGGGCTTCGAGGTACCCGTGCATGTTGAGCTGCGTATGGCCGGTCAGGTAGCGCCCGACCAGATCGCTCGAGTTCGCCAGGCCGTTCGGAAAGCGCGTGCTCACCGAGTTCAGCAGCAGTCGCGGTGTTTCGATCGCGCCGCAGCCGAGAACCACGAAGCGTGCGCGGATGGAGCCATCGCGTCTGGTGACGCGGTCGACGAAGGTCACTCCGGAGGCGCGGCCCTCGCTGTCGACGTCGATCTGGCGGACCAGCGCATTCGTGCGCAGCGTCAGCCGGCCCGTTGCCAGGGCATCGGGCAGGATGGCGTTCACCGAGGTCGCAATCGCGCCGACTTCGCAGCCGTCCATGCAGTGACGGCAGTAGTGGCATGGCATCCGCGTGCCACGCATCGTTCCGACCTGCAGCGCCTTGCGCACGGGAATCATCGGGATACCCAGCGTGCGACAGGCCTTGCGCCCGAGCTGCTCGGCGCAGCGCATCGGCGGCGGCGCCGCGTAGAAGTCACCGTCGGGCAACTGCGGCAGCCCTTCGCGCGTTCCGACGACGCCAAGCAGGCGCTCGGCGTCTGAATAGAACGGCGCCAGTTCGTCGTATGTCAGCGGCCAATCGGGCTCGACGCCGTACAGCGAGCCCTCGCGGAAGTCGTCGGGCGAGAAGCGCAGCGTGACGCCGTTCCAGTGCAGACTGCGTCCGCCGAGCACGCGGATGCGATCGACGCTCAGCGGGTCGCCCGAGAAGCGGACATCACGGTCGATGCTGTCGGGGTAGAAGATGGCCTGGCGTTCAGACCAGGACCCGCGATGCGGAAACTGGTACGGCCATTTGTGGCCGGCGAACTCCGAGGGCGGCACGTCCCGCCCGGCTTCGAGCAGCAGCACCCGGGCTCCTGCGAGCGTGAGTTCGCGTGCGGCCGTCGCGCCGGCCGGCCCGCTGCCGATGACACACGCATCGTATGGTTCGGCGCGCGCAAGGACGTCCATCGGGGCATTCTAGGCCCAGCTGCGGCGCCATCCCGACCAACCTCATGCTCGAGCTGGCTCGCGAGCCTTCACACGCCGTGGCGGTCGTGCTCTACTTTGTGGTCCCACGCGCCACGCTGGAGTGAGGAGACAACGTCATGCAGCCTGTGGACGTCACCGAGCAGAAGCGGCTGAACGAAGCGCGCGAGGCGCATGTCCCCTGGAAGAAGTGGGGACCGTACCTCAGTGAGCGGCAGTGGGGCACGGTCCGCGAGGACTACAGCGATGACGGCAACGCCTGGGACTACTTCTCACATGACCAGGCTCGCTCACGAGCCTATCGGTGGGGCGAGGACGGCCTGGGCGGCCTTTCCGACGACAAGCAACGCCTGTGCTTCGCCCTGGCGTTGTGGAACGAGCACGATCCGATCCTGAAGGAACGATTGTTCGGGCTGACCAACAACGAGGGCAATCACGGCGAGGACGTGAAGGAGTACTACTTCTACATCGACAGCACACCCACGCACTCGTACATGAAGTACCTCTATAAGTACCCGCAGCGTGAGTACCCCTACGCGGACCTGATAGAGACGAACCGCAAGCGATCGCGCGAGGAGTTCGAGTACGAGCTGCTCGATACGGGGGTGTTTCACGACGACAGGTACTTCGACGTGTTCGTCGAGTATGCGAAGGAGGGCCCGGAAGACATCCTCATCCGCATCACCGTGCACAATCGCGGTCCTGAAGCGGCCCGGCTGCGAGTGTTGCCGACACTGTGGTTCCGAAACACGTGGTCGTGGGACCCGTCCAATCCGAAGCCCTCGCTGCGAGAATCGGCGCCCGGCATCATCCAGGCCTCGCACCACGAGCTCGGCGAGTACCGGCTGTATTGCGATGCCGCACGCGAGCTGCTCTTCACGGAGAACGAGAGCAACGCAAGCCGTCTCTGGGGCCAGCCGAATGCCACGCCCTACGTCAAGGACGCCTTCCACACATACGTGGTCTCGGGACACCGCGACGCCGTCAACCCCGCCAAGGTCGGAACCAAAGCCGCCGCCCACTATGTCCTGGAGGTGCCCGCCGGCGGCAGCCAGGCCATCCGCCTGCGGCTGTCGAAGAATGCCGTGAACGATGCCTTCAGCGAATTCGACGCGGGATTTTCGCGCCGGATTGCAGACGCCGACGAGTTCTACGACCGGATTACTCCGGAATCACTTGGCGAGGATGAACGCCGCGTCCACCGCCAGGCGCTGGCGGGCATGCTCTGGTCCAAGCAGTTCTACTTCTTCGACGTGGAGCAGTGGTTGAGCGACCACGGCTGCGGTCCGCTCATGGCGTCTCGCCGTGACGGCGTGAGGAACGCTGAATGGGGTCACATGCTCAACAGCGATGTGATCTCCATGCCGGACAAGTGGGAGTACCCCTGGTATGCGGCCTGGGACCTCGCCTTCCACACGATTGCCTTGTCGATGGTGGATTTCGACTTCGCGAAGGAACAGCTGCTGCTGATGCTGCGCGGTCTGTACTTCCACCCGAGTGGCCAGATTCCGGCCTACGAGTGGAATTTCAGCGACGTCAATCCGCCAGTACACGCATTTGCCACGCTGTACTTGTACAAAGTGGAGCGCACGCTCGGCAGATCAGACCTTCGGTTCCTGGAACGTTCGTTTCAAGGGCTGATGCTCAACTTCAACTGGTGGGTCAACCGCAAGGATCCCGCCGGTCGTAACGTGTTCGCGGGAGGATTTCTCGGCCTCGACAACATCGGCATCTTCGATCGAAGCGCGCCGCTTCCGACGGGCGGATCGCTCGAGCAGGCGGACGGCACGGCATGGATGGCGTTCTACTGCCAGAACATGCTCGAAATGGCCCTCATCCTGACGGACTACGACTCGATGTACGAGGACGTTGCCTTCAAGTTTCTCCAGCATTTCATGTGGATCTCCTACGCGATGGACCGCGTCGGCGAGCACCAGGATGAGATGTGGGACGAAGAGGACGGATTTTTCTACGATCTGCTGCGGCTGCCCGACGGGCAGGGCATGCGTTTGAAGGTGCGGTCGATGGTCGGGCTCCTGCCCCTCTGTGCTGCGACCGTCTTCGACGGCACCGCTGTTGAGCGTTTCCCGAAGCTGATGGAAATGATCACCTTGTTCCGCAAGCGGCACCCCGAGCTGGTGTCCCATGTGGCCCCGACCAGCGATGGATACACCGGCTACAAGGGACGCCGCCTGTTGTCTGTCCTCAACAAGAAAAAACTGGAGCGGGTGCTCGCGTACTTGCTCGACGAGAACGAGTTTCTGGGGCCGCACGGTATTCGCTCGCTGTCACGGCACCACCTGGAACACCCGTTCGTGTTTCACCTTGGCGGTCACGACTACAGGGTGCAGTACCTGCCTGGCGAATCGAATACGGGCATGTTCGGAGGGAACTCGAACTGGCGCGGCCCGGTGTGGTTTCCCGTGAATGTGATCCTGATCCGCGGGTTATTGAACCTCTCGAGCTTCTACGGGGATGACTTCAAGGTTCAGTGTCCCACCGGGTCCGGCCGGTACATGACGCTGTTCGAGGTGGCCGAGGAACTCTCCCGCCGGTTGACCAGCACGTTCCTGCGGGACGCAAACGGACGGCGGCCAGTCTACGGAGGGACGGCCAAGTTTCAGGACGATCCGCACTGGCGCGACCTCATCCTCTTCTACGAATACTTCCAGGGTGACAACGGCGCGGGGCTCGGCGCCAGCCACCAGACGGGATGGACCGGCTTGACTGCGGCACTCCTCGACCTGTTCGCTCGCCTCGAGGCCAAGGACGTGGAGGTCGAACGCGAGCAGGTGACCGAGCGGCTCATGAGAGAGCAAGTGAGAGGAAGGCCGCCGCGGCCGTGAGTGACCCGGGCGCTCACTCCGACCGTGCGCGCCCGTGCGCGCATGGCGGCCCACGGTTGTCGCATGATTTGACAGCGCCTCTTCGGTCGAGCATTCTAGCGAGGTGATGAGGCTCGGCCGGCGTCTCGCGGCTCTCGCGCTCGCATTCGGCCTGACGGCCGGGAACGTGGCAACCTGCGCCGGCTGGCTGCCAACCACTGAAGCGCGCATGGCCTGCTGCGCTGGTGGCGGCGAATGCCCGATGCACAAGGGTGATTCGCACCGCTCCGAGTCAGGGCGCGTTCTCACGCAGGTGCAAGCGGACAGTTGCTGCGCGTCATCAGAGAGCCGGAATTCCAACCAGTCCAACCCCTCGTTGATTACTGCCATCACATCGGCGGTACTCGGCGTCGGGGTTGTTCTGCCCGCCAACGTCCCTGCTCTCGTTCTGAGTGACGCATGGCGTACGTCGGCGCCGATACCCATTGCGCCAGTCCCCAAGCACGTCCTCCTCTCGGTCTTCCTCGTTTAGCCATTCGCAGTCGTCGTGTGTCTGCTCGGACTCCGAGTCCGGGCGCGTAGGTTCGCGCGTGTACGCGCGCGGCCCGCCTTCGCCGCTTGAATGCGGCGCGGCTTCGGCGAGGCAAGCATGGTCAATCGGCTCATTGACGTTGCCCTGAAGAACCGGTTCGTCGTCGTCGTGGTGTACCTCGGCCTCGCAGGCTGGGGATGGTGGGCGCTGACGTCCACGCCGATCGACGCGATTCCTGATCTCTCCGACAACCAGGTCATCGTCTTCACGGACTGGCCCGGACACAGCCCGCAGGAGGTCGAGGACCAGGTCACGTACCCACTCACCACGAACCTCCAAGGGCTCGCCGGTGTACGGGTGGTCCGGTCGCAATCCGCGTTCGGCTTCTCGATGATTTACGTGGTCTTCGAGGACAACGTGGAGCTGTACTTCGCCCGGACTCGCGTCCTCGAACGCATGAGCCTCGTCACGAAGAGCCTGCCCACGGGCGTTACGCCAACGCTCGGACCAGATGCGACCGGCGTCGGCCACGTGTTCTGGTACACGGTCGAGAGCCCGACCCATTCTCTCCGCCAGCTCCGAACGCTGCAGGACTGGTTCATCCGCTATCAGCTCAACGCCGTGCCTGGGGTCGCGGAAGTGGCCTCTGTCGGCGGCCATGTGCAGCAGTACCAAATCGACGTCGATCCGAATCGTCTTAGAACGTACAACCTGCCGCTCAGCGCAGTCGTGTCGGCCGTCCGCTCCAGCAACCTGAATGTCGGGGGCAACGTGCTCGAGTCGAACGGCGCATGGCTCATCGTGCGCGGGGTCGGGTTGATCACGTCCGTGGCCGACGTGAAACGGATCGTCATCGGCGGGTCGAACGGAGTCCCGGTGTACGTGGAGCAAGTGGCGAACGTCCAGGTCGGTAACGCGTTCCGTGTTGCGTCGCTGGTGAAGGGAACTCATGAAGCAGTGGGCGGCGTCGTCGTCGCGCGCACGGGCGTGAACACGAAGGAAGTCATTGACGCCGTGAAAGCCCGCATCGCACAGATTGCGCCGGGGCTCCCTCCGGGCGTCTCGATTGTGCCGTTCTACGACCGGTCGGACCTGATCGAGCAGGCCGTTGGCACCTTGCGGACGGCGCTGCTCGAGGAGATCGCGCTCGTGACGCTTGCCCACGTCATCTTCCTGATGCACTTCCGATCGATTCTGATCGTCACGCTTCCGCTGCCGCTCGCCGTCCTGATGTCGTTCCTGGGCATGTACTACGCCGGGATCTCCTCCAACATCATGAGCCTCGCCGGCATCGCTATCGCGATTGGCGTGCTCGTCGATGCCGGCATCGTGGTTACAGAGAACGCGTTCCGATTTGTCGAGCAACGAGGAGTCGACCCCAGCGATCGCGGCCGCGTTTGGGA
>UEXX01000404.1_pt1 | contig 13212 bp, 8 predicted proteins | sample 4301161 | NCBI WGS metagenome assembly UEXX01 (sample SAMEA4773179, study PRJEB27434) | metagenome | biome: 2259; feature: agricultural soil; material: soil | place: USA | collected 2014-09 | depth 0.25 m
TGTTCCGCACAGCCTCAGCTCACCACCCGACGCTCCTCCTCCCCGCGCCTAGCGAGTCTGCTGCTGTGCAGTGTCGCTGATGAACAGGGCTGAAGCCCTGTCCACTGGCATCAGAGTGTGCACTCGCACTTTGCACTCACTTTGCACTCTGCACTTTGCACTTTGCACTTTTGGAGGCTGGCTTGCGCGCGATCACAGTGCTTCGTTTGTGCACGTTTGTCGTTTCATTGCTGGGGTCATCTACATCGGCGCTTGCGGCGCTTGGATCTATCACGGGCACGCTGCGCGATTCGCAGGGTGCGTCCCTTGCTGGCGCCGTCGTGCAACTGGCGGAGTCGCGGGGCGAGTACCGCGCCGAGACGGTCAGCAACACCCAGGGCCGTTACACGTTCTCGAGCCTCGAACCGGGCGCATACGTAGTCACCGCGTCTCTCCAGGGGTTCAAAAGCGCGACGGTGACGGTCACCGTCAGCACGGGGCAGCCGATCGTCGCTGATCTGCAGCTGCAGATCGGGCCGATGTCGGAGTCGATCGAGGTCACTGCCGGCGCCCCTGGCCAGCTGGAGTCGCGCAGCCAGACGCTGGTGACTCGGGAAGACTTGCTGCACATGCCCGGCGCGCTCGAAACGGGCAGCATGTCGGCGCTGCTCGAGACCACCCCCTCCGCCGTCATCGCGCACGATCAGCTGCACGTGCGCGGCGGCCACCAGATTGGCTTCATGATCGACGGCGTCCCGGTGCCGTCGAACAGCGTCGGACAGAACCTGGCGCTGATGTTCGACCCCAAGGGCATCAAGACGGTGGAGTTCCAGCGCGGTGCCTACGCGGCCGAGGTTGGCGATCGCACGTACGGGCAGTTCAACGTGATCACGCGATCCGGCTTCGAGCGCGCGCGTGGCGGCGAAGCGCTGGTCATCGCCGGCGGGCAGGACACACTGGATGGCGCCGTGGCCTACGGCGATCACTCCGACAAGGTCGCCTGGTTCGCGCAGGGCTCGGGCAATCGCACGGACTTCGGTCTCACGCCGCCGGTCCCCGATGCCGTTCACAATCGGCACACCGGTGGCGGCGCGGCGGGGAAACTGTGGCTGCTCCCGCGGTCGACCGACGTGCTCACGGTCACTGGTAGCTACCGAGGCGATGATTACCAGATCCCGCGCGACCCGGAGGAAGCCGTCCCCTTCGAGAACCTGCAGATCGAGCGGGACGCCTTCGTCAACGGACTGTGGACACACTCGACGTCAGGCCCCGGCGTGTGGTCCGTGGCGCCGTACTACCACTTCAATCGTGTCGCGTTGAACCCCGAGGGGCTGGTCGATCTCGGCGCATCGATTGACGACCGGCGGATCCACTACGTCGGCGCAAAGGTGGACTGGGCCTGGTCCGGCGGGTCGCACCAGGTGCGCGTCGGCACCAACACCTACGGCTCGTTTCTGAACGACGCGTTCTCGCTGCCGGTTGGTGAGGAGAACGCTGCGGTTGCCGACCACGTGTCGCAATCGGGTCTCAACGCCGGCCTTTACGCGCAGGACCGCTTTCAGCCGACGCGTGAGATCACCATCGACGCCGGGTTGCGCTGGGATACGACGCACGCGTACCAGACCGAGTCGATGCTCCAGCCGCGCGTGGGCATCACGGCGCGGATCCCGAACTCGGGCTTCACCGCGCACGGCTACGCGGGGCGCCTCTTCCAGGTGCCGCCACTCGAGGCCGTCGGCCTGGCCGGATCAGAAGCGGCGGCGGCGGCCGATCAGGCGTTCCTTGCGGTGCGCGCAGAGCGCGATACGGTCTGGGAAGCCGGTCTCACCTGGAGTCATCGACAGGTGAACGTGGACGTCACGTACTTCGAGAACCACGCCACCAACTTTCTCGACCACGAGCAGCTCGGAGATTCGGCGCTGTTCTTCCCCGTCAACATCGAGCATGCGCGGTTGCGCGGCCTGGAGCTGTCGGTAAGCTCACCGCCCGCGCGGCCCGTTCGCGTGCGCCTGGTCTATTCACATGGGTACGCGCAGGCTCGTGGCGCGATCACCGGCGGCCTCGGCGATCTCGAACAGCCCGCGGCGGACGGCTACTTCTACCTCGACCACGACCAGCGCAATACGGCGTCCGCGAGCCTCGACGTCACGCCGCATGGGGGCCGCTGCTGGTTCCACGCCCGCATCCAGTACGGATCGGGTTTCATAGAGGATGAAGGGCCAGGCCATCTGCCACCACACACCACGGGCGACGTCTCGGCCGGAGTTACCCTGACAAAGCACCTCGAGGCTGCGCTCGACGTCCAGAACGTCACCAACAACGTCTATCTGATCAACTTGAGCAGCGAGTTCAACGGGACGCACTGGGCACGGCCACGATACGTCGCGGGGCGCCTGCGCGTGACGTTTTGAGGCGCTTCGCCTCACTGAGCCCTAACAACTCCCAAACTCCAACCACCAACTCCCAAGCTGTCCCGCCACACCGGTGGACAACACGATTGGAAGTTGGGAGTTGGAAGTTGGGAGTTGAAAGTTGACGCCTTCAAGCCCACTGGAGTTTAGGATGGAGTAAGAGGCCGCTGATGATCAGCCGCCGCCGATTTCTCGCCGCACTGGCGGCCTCGGTCGCCACGCCCGCCCTGGGCGCCGAGGCGAGCGGACTGCCCTTCTGGCGCAGCCGCTCGAGCCTGCCCGAGAGCAACTCACCCGCCTGGCTCGACGAGCTCGACTGGCACTATCACCGTGCCTACAGCCTGGCGGTCCGCACAAATCAGCGCGTCCCCGACCTGCCGCTGCCACAACAGCGGGAGGAACCGCGACGCGACCCTCGCGAGCCGCCGCCGTTCGACCTCGCGACCTACGGCCGCCTGCTGCGGGCGCGCTTCCCCGAGCTGCGGCGTCACTTCGCGTTCGAGTACTACCCCTGGTACGGCACGCTCCCGTGGCGCCACTGGAACCAGTGGAGCCGTCATCCTCCGTACGACCTTGCTGTGACGTCCGTGCCCGCCCTTGGGCCGTACGATTCGCGCGATCCGAAAGTCCTCGAGCGCCACGCGCGGTGGATCGCCGAGAGCGGCGTGGGCGCGATCAACATCAGCTGGTGGGGCCAGGGCAGCTACGAGGACCAGTCCGTGCCCCTCGTGATGGACGTGATGCACGACCACGATTTGAAGGTCACGTTCCACCTCGAGCCCTATTCCGACAAGCGCACCGATCGGTACGCGGAGGACATCGAGTACCTGCTCTCGACCTACGGCGACAAGCGCGGCTACGACGCGCTGCTCGTGCTGCGCGACGCGGACGGCAACGAGGGGCCTGTCCTGAAGTCGTTCGCGACGATCATGCCGCCGACCTCGACCGACTGCTTCGGCCGGACAACCCCGGTGGGCTTGTATCGGCCCGACTCGGACTGGCGCAGGCAAACCGACCTCGTGCGGACGACGTTGCGCCGCGACTTCGACCATCTCCACTTGTTTGCCGACTCGGGCGCGCTCGATCGCGTGCAGGCCGCCGGCTTCGATGGCATCGCGATGTACGACAGCTTCCTGCGGCCCGATCGCTGGCCGTCGCTCGCGCGCAGCTGCCGCGACTTCCGGCTCGTGTTCTCGTTCAACATCAACTCGGGCTTCGACGGCATCTCCCAGCGCGAGGTCCCGCCGAGCTCCTGCTACAGCCCGCCCCGTTTCGAGCCGCCCGCGGCGCTCGACTGGACCCGCCCGCTCGATCGCGAGCGCGCACGGCTGCTCGCGGAAGGGCGCATCGACGACACGGCGCGGATGACCCTGACGCTGCAGACCGATGGCACGCTCACCGACAACGGCGCCGGCTTCTTCATGGTCTACATCAACTCGTTCAACGAGTGGCACGAAGGGACGGCCTTCGAGCCGATGCGGAACAGCAGCGATCTGCTGCCTGACGAGATTCCATTCGAGTATCACAACCCCGCCGACGGCAGCTATCGGCTGAACTACCTGACGAGCCGCCTCAGCGCCGTACTGAATCCGGAGGTCGTCGCGCGCGGTCGAATTGGGGACCGCCCCGTGCTAGCGGACACGGTAGACGAGGGCGGACGCAATCTCGACGGCGCTATCGGCTGAGCGCTCGTCAGCGCCTCCGGTCGTGACGATCTTGAGGACGTGGGTGCCAGGCTCGAGCCCGAACGTCTGCCAATGTGCATGGTCCTGCGTGCGCTCGGGGATCCAGGTGCTGATCGGCACTTTTTCGCCGTCCACCCAGACGTCGGCGCGCCCGCCGTATCGAGAGTAGCCGCCGAGGATCGTCACGGCAGTTCCCGTGAACGTCAACGTTGCCGTGGCACCTGCCGCCTGCGCGGCCATCCCCTGGGTGTCAACCTCGGCGTGGACGGGCGATGCCTTCCACTCCCCGCTCCACTGCCACGCCGGATCGGAGGCAGGAATGGTGCGGTCGGGGACACCAACGTTCCATTGCTCGACGGATGGCGGCTCGGCAGACTGCTCCGGGACGTCGAAGCCTTCCGCCGTGACCGTACCGCCTGCGAGGTGAACGACCAGCTCCGCGCGTTTGATCGTCGAGGCAACGATCTCATCGAAGGAATAGTTCGTGTGCGCGAACTTGCGGTCCGCCATGTCAGGAATGCCGCTTCTCCACGCCTTCGGAATGCGGTCGTACCCGATCATCACACCGAGAATCCCGGCGGCACTGGAAGGGTTGCAATCGGAGTCCTGCCCCGATCGCGTGGCGATCTCCAGGGTTTTGTTGAAGTCGCGATCCCCGTACAGCAGGCCCAGAGCCACATACGCCCCGTTCAACCGCGCGTCGATGTTGAACGGCGGGCGGGTCTCGGGGCAGGAATGGCTCTTGTTCCATTTGTCCTCGATCAGGTGCCAGGCTGATTGCCAGTCCTGAGGGTGGGCCGCGTGCCATTCCAGCACGTCGCGGATGATTGCCGCGTATCCGCTGGACGGCGGCAACATCGCCAGGCCCGCCTCGACGACGCGGCGCGGATCGGCCTCGAAGAAGGCGGCCGCGTACATTCCCGTAATGAAGAGCCCGCCGTTGAGCCCATCGCCGGAGCTCATGACGCTGCCGACGCGCAAGCTGTAGTCACGTGCTGCCCGGGGCAGCCCTGGCGACATCAGGCCGATGAAGTCCGACTCGATCTGGAAATCGATGTCGTTGGCGTGCGGGTTGTACGCCCGCTGCCCGGAGCGCGGTGCCTCGATGCCTTCCTTCAACAGCCGGCGTGCGGCGGCGTTGGCGTGCCAGAGATCGTATTGCGAGTTCTTGAAGGCCTCGCCGTATTGAGCGGTCGTCGCGTCCAGTCCGATGCGGTCCATGACGTCGGCAAACGTCATCTCGACATACAGGTCATCCTGATCGATCGCGCGCGTGACGTAGTCGGACCGCCATGGCGGCAGATCCCCCTCGATGATCTTGCCCAGGTACTGAAATTCGGTCGGAGCGCCGGAGGAGACCCCAATCATCTGACCGGCCCAACCGCCGCGCACGCGATTCACGAACTCCTTGCGGGTGATGTGACGTGTCGAGCCGGATGACTGAGCCTTCAGGTCAGGAGCGGAGAAGTCGCAGAGCAACGTCAAGGCGACCGCCAGGCAGGCAAGGGTGCGACCCATGGGATCGCTTGTAGCGCCTCGGGCGCCTGCTGTCAAACGCCACAACCCCTTTTGTTCCAGCGTGAAACAGCGCCGCAAGCGTTTGACCCTCGGCCATGTAACCGTTTACGATGCCGGGCCGTGAGCGAGAACCGCCCTCCGGATTCGCCGGCCGCGACCGCCGCGCCGGCGCGGGATGTGACCGCAGCGCCCACCATTCGCCAGGTGGCCGCGATGGCCGGCGTCTCGACAGCCACGGTGTCGCGCGTCCTCTCGCAGTCGGGCCGCGTCAGCCCCGAGCTGGAAACGCTGGTCCGCAACGCGGCCAAGACGCTGAATTACCAGCCCAACCGCGCCGCGCGTGCGCTCCGCGCGCGACAAGGCACGACGGTCGGCGTACTGATCCCTGACATTCAGAACCTGTTCTTCACCGCCATCGTCCGCGGCATCGACGACGAGATCCAGAAGCACGGCTACACGGTGCTGCTGGCCAACTCGGACGGATCGACCGATCGCGAGCGCGTCTACTTGAACACGTTCCGTGCCGAAGGCGTCGCGGGCCTGCTCGTCGTCCCGTCGCAGGAAGACGAGCGCATCTACCGCGACTTCCTGCACACGGGCGTGCCGCTCGTCGTGCTCGACCGGACGGTCCACCTGCCGAACGTCGACCTGGTGTCGGTCACGAACGCGGAGGGGTCCGCGCAGGCCGTCGCTCATCTTGCGGAGCTCGGGCATCGGCGCATCGCGATGATCGCCGGGCTCGAGGCGCACAACGTGGGTGCTGAGCGGCGGCGCGGGTTCCTCGCCGGTCTCGGCGCCGCGGGCCTGCCTGTCGATCCCGCGCTCATCCGCGACGGCGGCTTCGAGCGCGAAGCGGCGCGGCGCGCAACGCACGAGCTGCTCGGCCTTGCGGACCCGCCCACGGCGATCTTCAGCGCCAACAACACGATGTCCCTCGGCGTGCTGCAGGCGCTCCACGAGCGCGGCCAGCGTTGCCCCGACGACGTGTCGCTCGTCGGCTTCGACGACATGCCCTGGCAGGTCGCGACGCAGCCGCCGCTCACGTGCGTCGCGCAGCCGACCTACGACATCGGCGCGACGGCCGCGCGGCTGCTGATTGCGCGCATCGCCGACCCGACGCGTCCGGTGCATCGCGTCGTCCTCGAAACCTCTCTCATCGTCCGCGGCTCGTCGGCACCACCGAGAGCGCGGTAGAGGCATCCACTCCGGTCATTTCTGATGCGCGCCCTGCTGCTCTCCTCCGTCGCCGCCGTTTCACTGGCGGGCGCCGTCACGATCCAGTCGTGCAGCGGCGGCCCTTCAGCGCCGCCTGCGCCGACGCGGCCGGTCGTCGCGCTGGTGATGAAATCGCTCGCCAACGAGTTCTTCAAGACGATGGAGGACGGCGCGACGAAGCATCAGGCGGAACACGCCTCCGACTACGAGCTGGTCGCCACCGGCATCAAGGACGAGCAGGACGTCGCCAGGCAGATCGCGATCGTCGAGCAGATGATCGCGCGCCGGGTGAACGCCATCGTCCTGGCGCCGGCCGATTCGAAGGCGCTCGTCGGCGTCGTGAAAAAGGCGGTGGATGCCGGCGTGGCCGTGGTGAACATCGACAACCGGCTCGACCGCGACGCGATGGCCGAGCGCGGCCTCACGGTACCGTTCGTGGGGCCGGACAATCGCAAGGGCGCCGCTGCCGTTGGCGCGTACGTAGCGAAGCGGCTCAAGAAGGGCGATCCGATCGCCATTCTCGAAGGCGCGCCGAACGCGTTCAACGGCGTGCAGCGGCGGCTGGGGTTCGAGGATGCGGCCCGCGCGGCGGGCCTCGTCATCGCGCGCTCGCAGACCGCGTACTGGGAAACGGCACGCGCCAACCAGGTCGTTACCGCGCTGGTGACCGAGCGGCCGGACGTGAAGGCCATCCTCTGCGCCAACGACTCGATGGCGCTCGGGGCCGTGGCGGCGCTGAAATCCTCGGGCCGTGCGGGACAAGTGCTGGTCGCCGGGTTCGACAACATCTCCGCCGTCCATGCGCTCATCACCAGCGGCGACATGATCGCCACCGCTGACCAGCACGGCGATCGGCTCGCCGTCTACGGCATCGAGTACGCGCTCGAACGTCTCCGCGCACCGGCGACCGTTCTGGCCGATCGCGAGACACCGGTCGATCTCGTCACCGCGGAGACGTCCCGCTGAGCAAGCGGCCTCGCTCGGGCCTCGACGCGCTGGGCCTGCTCGTCGTCCTGCTGGTCCTGAGCGGAGGCTTCGGCCTCGTCACGTCGCACTTTCTCACCTGGACGACGGCCCTGGCGCTGGCGAACCAGGCGCCCGACACCCTCCTCGTCGCGACGGGCATGACGCTGGTGATCATCACCGGCGGCATCGATCTGTCCGCCGGCTCCGTGCTGGCCCTGTCCGGCGCGGTGTTCGGGCTGCTGCTGACCAGCACCTCGATGCCACTGCCAGTGGCGATGGTCGGCGCGCTGATGACCGGCGCGGCCTGCGGGCTGGTGAACGGCGCGGTCACCGTGCGCTGGCGTCTTCCCTCGTTTCTCGTGACGCTGGCAATGCTGGAGATGGCGCGCGGCGGCGCGTACCTCGTCACACACTCGCAGACTATCTATCTCGGCGCACGCGTCGACGTGATCAGTGCCGATCTCGCGGCCGGACTCACGGCGCCCGTGCTGCTCGCGGTGGCCGTGGTCGGTGGCGGTGAATTCGTCCTGCGGCGGATGGTTTTCGGCCGGCAGCTCTTCGCCGTCGGCACGAACGAGGAGTCCGCGCACCTTGCGGGCATCTCGCCAGGCCGCGTGCGTCTTGCAGCGTTCACGATTGCGGGGGCGCTGGCGGGGCTGGCCGCGGTGGTGCAGGCAGGACGCCTGTCGGCCGTCGATCCCAACGCGGGAACGGGCCTCGAGCTCGAGGCGATTGCCGCCGTCGTCATCGGTGGCGCGAGCCTCACAGGCGGCCGCGGATCGGTCGTCAACTCCGCGCTCGGCGCGCTGATCATCCTGGTGCTCGGCGCCGGGCTGGCGCAGATGGGCGTGCAGGAGCCTACTCGACGGCTCGTCACCGGCGCGGTGATCGTGGGCTCCGCTATCCTCGATCACTATCGAGGCCGCGGCAGGACCGCTCGATGACTCAGCCAGCCATCGTCGTCGTCGGCAGCCTGAACGCCGACCTCGTCGTCCACGTGCCGCGATTCCCCGTCGCCGGCGAGACCATCAGCGGCGAGGGGTTCGTCCTGCTGCCTGGCGGCAAAGGCGCCAACCAGGCGTGCGCCGCCGGCCGGCTCGGCGGCGTGGTAGCGATGGTCGGCCAGGTGGGACGCGACGACCAGGGCGGGATGCTGCGCGAGTCGCTCCGCCGGGCCGGCGTCGACGTGCGACTCGTCGATCAGGACGAGCAGGCAGCGACCGGCGTCGCGATCATCAGCATCGACGCGACCGGCGAGAACCAGATCATCCTCGCAGCCGGCGCCAACGGCACGTTCACGCCGGAACGACTCGCGCGTGCGCTCCCCCTGATTCGCGGCGCCAGCGTCCTGCTGCTGCAGCTGGAGACGCCGTTGGACACCGTGATGCGCGCGGCGATGGAGGCACAGGCCGCCGGCGTCACGGTGGTGCTCGACCCTGCGCCCGCGCGTGACATCCCCGATCAGCTGTTGCGTCTTGCCAGCTACGTGACGCCGAACGAAGGCGAGCTTGCCCGTCTGGTCGGCGCGCCTGTCGCCGACGAGCCCTCGATGGCCGAGATCGACTCGCAGGCCGCATTGCTCATCGCCCGTGGAGCAACTCGAGTGCTGGCCAAGCTCGGCGCGCGCGGCGCTCGATTGATCACCGCCAATGGCGCCACCCAGTGGCCCGCGCGGCCCGTGACGCCCGTCGATACCACCGCCGCCGGCGACGCTTTCAATGGCGCCTTCGCCGTCGCGCTCTCTGAGGGCGCCGATCTCGATCGCGCCGTCCGCTTCGCCACCACCGCGGCTGCCATCTCCGTCACGCGCCACGGCGCGCAGCCGTCGATGCCTTCGCGACAGGAGGTCGACTTTCGATTGACGATTGCAGATTGACGATTGACGATTGACGATTTCAGCCTTGCAGCACTCGGCACTAAGCACTCAGCACTTCACTTAGCACTTCGCACTTCCAACTTGGCACTATCATCTCTCCCATGAAAATCCGAGTCGGTTTGATCGGCACGGGCAAGATCGCCGTGGCCAACCATCTGCCTGGCATCGGCTTCGCGCGCGATGCCGAAGTGACTGCCCTGTGTGACCCGAACCCCGAGGCGCTTGCCGAGGCCTCGCGCGTGAGCGGCGTCACGAAGACGTGGACGGATCCGTTCGCGTTGATCAAGGAGGCGCCCGTCGACGCGGTCATCGTGGCGACGCCCAACCGCGCCCACCGCGACATCGTCGTCGCCGCGGCCCAGAGCGGACGCCACGTGCTGTGCGAGAAGCCGCTCGCGCTGACCGTCGCCGAGGCCGAGGACATGCTGTCGGCGGTCGAGCGCGCCGGCGTGCGGCACATGACCGCGTTCACCTACCGGTTCGTGCCCGCCATGCGCTACCTGCGGCACCTGGTGAAGGGCGGCGCCATCGGCACGCCGTGGCACTTCCGCGCGCAGCGGTTCCAGGATTGGGGACGCACGGCACTCGGCTGGCGTCAGCGCACCTCGGAGGCCGGCTCGGGCGAAGTCGGCGACATGCTGTCGCACCGGCTCGACTTCGGGCACTCGGTGATTGGCCCCATCACGCGCGTCATGGCGCAGACGCGGCAGGTGTGGGCCACGCGCCTCGACGATCAGGGCGGCGAACATGCTTCGGATACGGAAGATTGGGTTGGGTGCCTGGCCGAGTTCGCCGGCGGCGTAACTGGGGTGTTCGAGAGCGTGAAAACCGCTGCGGGTTACGCCGGTGGTGTGACCAGCCGCGACTGGTGTGAGGTGCATGGCAGCGAGGGCGCGGTCGTCTACGAGCTCGCTCACCCACTGCGGGTCCTGGTTGCCCGGAGGGGCGGGAACTATGCTAGTGTTCCTGTTCCGGTTGAGTTGGAGAAAATTCAAGGATCCGCTCGGGACGGCCGCGCGGATCCATGGCAAGGGTTCCGGTACGACCAGGATTTTGAATTTGTGGAAGCCATCCGGACCGGAAGGGCCTGCGAACCCTCGTTTATTGATGGTTTTCGCGTACAGGAGGTAATGGCGGCCATCTTGCAGTCGGCACGCGAGCATCGCGCGGTCCTACTTGAAGCGCGCGACCGTATCTAGCTGGGTGACCAGCGTCAACCTCATGCGTCTCGGTCGATGTGAGTAGTGCGAAGATCGCGCCCGATCTAGTGTGAATGCTTGAATTTGGTGAATCCACGGTGTTATACACGGCAGACATCGTCTGACCACTCCAATCGAATAGCTCTCATTTTCTTCTTGGCGAGGCCCGCCGCGGAGGTCCGCGGCGGTTGTATGGAGTAACCAGGAGCAGGGGCGATGCAAAGACGTAAGCAGCTGGCGTGGGTGCTAGGCATCTTGCTGGCGATGCCTGGCATCAGTTGGGCACAGGGGTTCAACGGAGCAATCACGGGCGTCATCAAGGACACCTCGGGCGCAGTCGTTCCCGACGTGGCCCTGACGCTCAGGAACGAGAAGACGGATCAGACCGTCGCGACGACGGTGTCAGGTCCGGAAGGCGAGTTCGCCTTCCGCAACCTGAACCCGGCCATGTACACGGTGGAAGCCATCAAGGACGGCTTCCAGACCGTCACCCACCCCAAGATCGAGGTCACGCTCAGTTCGACTCAGCGCGTCGAGGTCGTCTTGCCGGTCGCGGGGGCCCAGGAGAAGGTCGAGGTCATCGGCGGCTCCTCGGTGCTGAGCGTCACCGCCACCCAGGAGCACGGCATCTCGCCCGAGACGCTGAACCAGCTCCCGCTGCTGATGAACAGCGGCCCACGCGCCGCGGCGTCTTTCGCCACGCTGATGCCCGGCATCAGCACCGGCGGCACCAACAACGCGTTCGATGCGCGGACCAATGGCGGCCTGCAGTCGGGTGACGAAGCCACGGTGGACGGCGTCAGCATGCAGCAGGGCTTCATGAGCCAGGGCGGCATGGTGTCGATCTTCCAGGACTTCCCCATGTCGCCGGACATGGTCAGCGAGGTCAAGGTCCTCACGTCGAATTACGCACCCGAATACGGGTCGACGACGTCGGGCCAGATCATGGCCGTGACCAAGTCGGGCGGCAGCTCCTACCACGGCTCCGGATTCGAGTATCACCGCGACGACTCGCTCATCGCCAAGCAGTGGGGCGCGAGCGACAAGCCCCAGTTCAACCGCAACAACTACGGCTTCAACATCGGCGGCCCGACGAAGATTCCGGGGCTCTACAACGACAAGGTCAAGAGCTTCTTCTACTTCGACTACGAGGGCTACCGGCAGACAGGTGGGTCGAGCCGTTCGACGCTTTCGATTCCGTCGGCGCTCGAGCGCGGCGGCGACTTCAGGGACTGGCGTGATGCCAATGGGAACCTGATTCCCATCTATGACCCGGCCACGCTGCGGTCCGACGGGCACGGCGGCTACATCAAGGACCAGTTCATGGGCTGCGATGGCCACACGCCGAACGTGATCTGCGCCAACCGCATCAACCCGCTGATCCTGCCGTACCTGCAGGCGCTGCCGAATCCGACGAGCGGTGGCCCGACGAACAACTACCTGGCGCCGCCGGTCCCGGACACGATCCTGGGTAACTCCGATTACTACCTGGGTCGGGTGGATCTGCAGCTGCACGGCAACGATCACTTCTTCGCCACCTTCTGGCACCAGAGGGCGCCCGCGAAGTTCGCGAGCCAGTTGCCGCAAGCCATCGCGAGCGAGACCTACTCGGATCCGCAGAACTCGTGGGTGAACCGGTTCAACTGGGACCGGACATTCAGCCCCACGCTGCTGAACCACATGTCGATGGGGTACCTGAACCGCAACGAAGGCTACGGCTGCGTCGACCAGGACTTCGTCGATCAGTTCCCGCAGATCTCAGGTGTGGCAGGCCACAACATCCCGCCGCAGATGTCCTTCAGCGACGGCTTCGCGCAGTACGGCTGCAACGCGGGCGTCAACATCGGCAACGTCACCACGCGTCCGACGTTCATCATCAACGACATGGCCACGTGGACGAAGAGCGCCCATACGATCAAGGTCGGCATGGAGTGGCGCAAGATCATGGGGAACTCCCACTCCAACGGCAACCAGGCCGGCTCGTTCTCCTTCGGTCGCGGCTCGACGGGCCTGGTCGGTGTCAACAGCGGCAGCCCGGTTGCGAGCTTCCTGCTTGGCGCGGTTGACAACGGGAGCTCCACGTTCCGATCGGTGGATACCGGCTATGCGCGTCAGCACGCCTGGATCTTCCATGCCGGCGACACGTGGCGCATGAACAACCGGCTCACGCTCGATTACGGCGTGCGGTGGGACTACTACTCGCCGTCATCGGAGAAGAACGACGTCCTGTCGTTCTTCGACCCGAATGGCGCCAACTCCGGCGCGGCCGGCCGGCCGGGACGTCTCGCCTTCGCGGGTGACGGCTACGGAGCCGCGAGCTTCGGCGCGCGGTACCCGGAAGACAACTGGTACGGCGGCATCGC
>UEXX01000174.1_pt1 | contig 13128 bp, 11 predicted proteins | sample 4301161 | NCBI WGS metagenome assembly UEXX01 (sample SAMEA4773179, study PRJEB27434) | metagenome | biome: 2259; feature: agricultural soil; material: soil | place: USA | collected 2014-09 | depth 0.25 m
TTCTCGCACATTCTCCGGACGCGCGAATATCGCCGCACGCTGCGGACCGTCTACGAAACGGCGATCGAAGCGCTCGGGATCCTGGGCGGCCCCGAGTCGGTGGAAGCGTTGAAGGCAGCCCTGTACGATGGCGAGTGGTGGGCGCCGTTCCGAACCTCGGCGATCCGATCGAAGGTGGCCGAGGCGCTGGGCCAGACACGGACGCCTGAAGCCCTCACCGTGCTGCAGGATGCGGCGGCCATGGGCAGCCGCGGCGTGCGCTCGGCGGCCCGCCAGCAGATCGCGCGCGGCGTGTCGCCGGCTCGTGGCGCGCGCGAGCAGGAGTCGAAGGAGCCCTCGTCGTGATCGACCACAACCGGCGTGTTCAGCTCGCCGACGAGCTGCTGCGTCGCTTCGCGTCGGCCTTCCGCGGCGCACAGCTCTACGCGCCGACACATCCCCTGGTGTCGCGCAACACGGTGGCCTTGACGGAAGTGATCGGGCTGGTGATCGGCAAGCAGCGCTCGATCACGCTCGGCATCGTCGGCGACGAATTCGTCGTCGGCGACGTGCCGGTGCCGAAGGCGAGCGGCACGATGACCGACCTGTTGCGGAGGCTCCGGCGGGCGGGCGTCGAGCGCATGGTCATCGATCGTGACGTCGGCCACGAAGAGATCACGTCGCTCGTGACGGCCCTGGCCTCGGTGGATCGCAAGCTGGATGCGCCGGTCGAGACGCTCCTTCCGGACCTCGAGCACATCGAGATCGGCCGCATCCAGGTCGAGCAGCGCGTGGACACGTCGCTTGCCGACATGGCTTCGATCCGCGCGATGTACGGCGACGTGACGAAGCTGGCCGAGCGGCTGTGGGATCAGTCGGCCAAGGAAGGCCGGCCGGATCCCGGCGCGGCCCGGGGCATGGTCGACACGCTGGCGCAGGCCGTCGCGCAGAACCGCACGGCGCTCATCGCCCTGACCGCGCTCAAGAACTACGACAACTACACGTTCACGCACATGGTGAACGTGTCGATCCTCACGATGGCGCAGGCGCGCGCCCTTGGGATCGACGGGCCGCTGCTGCGCGAGTTCGGCATCGCCGGGCTGATGCACGACATCGGCAAGGTCCGTACGCCGTCCGAGATCCTCAACAAGCCCGAGAAGCTGACCGACGACGAGTTCGCGATCATGAAGCGGCATGTCGTCGATGGCGCCGAGATCCTGCGGCGGACGCCGGAGGTGCCGCCGATCTCGCCGATTGTCGCCTTCGAGCACCACCTGCGGCGCGACGGCACAGGGTACCCGAACGGGGTCAAACGCGACGCGCTGAACCTGTGCACGATCCTCTGCTCGATCTCGGACGTGTACGACGCGATGCGATCGCAGCGCAAGTACCAGAAGGCGTACCCGAGCGAACGGATCCGGGCCATTCTCGAAGCGAACGACGGCCAGCAGTTCGACAAGAACCTCGTGCGGCGCTTCGTGCAGCTGATTGGCATCTACCCGCCCGGCAACATCGTGAAGCTCAACACGAACGAGATCGGAGTGGTGCTGCGCGTGTACGCGCCGGATCCGCACCGGCCGCGTGTCCGCGTGGTCGTCGACCGGGCTGGACAGCCACTCGAACGCCACTATGAGGTCAACCTGTGGGAGAGCACGCCGGACGGCCAATGGCCCGAGACGGTCATCGCACCCGTCGATCCCGCCGAGTTCCACCTGGATCCGCTCACACTGCTCTGACTGACGGACGGCTCAATCATGATGCGACGCGTATTGTTCGGATGTGTCCTCGGACTGTTCTCGCTCGGCACGGCAACGCCGCCGCTGGCCGCGACACGGCCGTCGCTGGTGGTGGTGATCGTCGTCGATCAGATGCGGCGAGACTACGTGGAGGACTACGGCAGCCACTGGACGAAAGGCCTGCGCCGGCTGCTCGACGAAGGCGCGTGGTACCCGAACGCCGCATATCCGTACCTGACCACGCTTACGTGCGCCGGCCACGCGACCATCGCCACCGGGACGTTTCCGGCAACGCACGGGATCATCAACAACACGTGGTGGGACCGCGACACCCAGAAGAACATCTCCTGCTCGGGCGACGCGACATCACGTGAGGTCCCGTACGGCGATCGCCAGCCCGGCCCTGGCGGCGGGGCGCGGCTGCTGAAGGCGCCGACCTTCGCCGACGCGCTCGCCGACTCCCCACAGCATGGCCACATCGTCACGCTGTCGATGAAGCGGGCGTCCGCGGCGATGCTGGCCGGGCAGAAGGCCGACGCGGCCCTGTGGCTGCAGGGAAACGGGTGGAGCAGCTCGACGGCATACGCGCCTGCGCCTGAGAAGTCGCTGCTACGCTTCATTCAAGCGAACCCGGTGGAGGCGGACTTCGGCAAGAGCTGGAGTCGCATGGGGAAGGCCAGCGACTACAAGTACGACGATGCGGGCTTGGGCGAGAAGCCGCCGCCCGAGTGGGACCCGACCTTCCCGCATCTGCTGCAGCCGCGCGACGGCAAGCCGACGACGTTCTTCTACGCGGCGTGGGAGGAGAGTCCGTACTCCGACGCGTACGTCGCGCGAATGGCCAGCGCGGCGATCGACGGCATGAAGCTCGGTCAGGGACCGGGGACCGACTACCTGGCGATCAGCTTCTCGGCGCTCGACGTCGTGGGCCACGACTTCGGGCCGCGCAGCCACGAGATCCAGGACGTGCTGATGCGGATCGACGAGACGCTCGGGAAGTTCCTCGCTGACCTCGACAAGAAAGTGGGCAAGGATCGATACGTCCTGGCATTCACGGCCGATCACGGCGTTGCGGAGATCCCCGAGCAGGCCAAGGCCGAAGGAAAGGACGCCGGCCGGATCATGATGGACGACATCATGGCGCGCACGGACCAGACGATATCCGCGAAGTTCGGCGCGGGCCACTGGGTAGCCGTGCAGGCCTACAGCGAGCTCTACTTCCGCGGGCGCGTCTTCGAGAAGCTGACCGGCGATCCCGAGCTGCTCGCGAGCGTGATTCACGGCATCGAAGCGGTGCCTGGCGTGCAGCGCGTGATCGACAGCCGGACCCTGGAGGCACCACCCGCGGCCAGCGAGGACGCCGCCACGCAGGCGGCGCGACGGAGCTATTTTCGCGGTCGCAGCGGCGACCTGCTGATCATCCCGAAGCCGAACTGGATCTTCGTCTCCGATGACAAGACGATCATCCCGGGCAACGCGACGACGCACGGCACGTACAACGACTACGACCAGCGCGTGCCGCTGATCCTGTTCGGCGGCAGCATCGCGAAAGGCCGCTACGAGACGGCTGTCACGCCGGCCGACATCGCGCCGACGCTCGCGCGCCTCTGCGGGATCAGCCTTCCCACCGCGACCGGGCACCCGCTCGACGAAGCGCTGCCGCGTCCATGAAGCGGGCGAGCACATCGGCGTCCAGTGCCTTCACGCGGCGTGTGATCGCGGCGGTCCGGCGGGTTCCACCGGGACGGGTCACGACGTACGGCGACATCGCGCGGCTCGCCGGCAAGCCGCGCGCGGCGCGGGCCGTGGGCAACATCATGCGCGGGGGCGGCGTGCCGGGCCTGCCCTACCATCGCGTGATCGCGGCCGCCGGCCGGTTGGGGGGCTATGGCGGCAACGAGCTGCTGAAAGCGGCGCTCCTTCGCGCCGAGGGCCTCGTGGTCACCGGGGGCCGCGTCCGGCAGTTTTCAGCCGTGCGGTGGCCCTCGCGGGCCCGCTGAACATCGTCGGGCGGCACACGTAGATCCAAGAGGTGCCCCGACATCTCAATCCGATGGCCAAGGCAACGTCTGCCGCCCATGCCGCCGTCTAACCGACCAGAAGCCGATCGTGCCGCGGAAGCCCTGCTGGTGAACCGCTGCCGCCGGGGCGATCCGGGCGCATTCGAGGAGATTTACCGCCGCCACTCGCCCCGGGTTTACAGTCTGGCCTACCGGCTGACCGGGTCGCTGGCCGATGCCGAGGACCTGCTGCAGGAGGCCTTTCTGCTGGTCCACCGGAAACTCGACAGCTTCAAGGGCGAGTCGGCGCTCGGGACCTGGATCTACCGGCTGGCGACGAACTGCTGCGTGGACTTCCTGAGAAGCCGTCAGCACCGGGAGGACCAGGCGACCGACATGCTCGACGAAGCGCTGCCGCCAACACCGCGGGCCGCCGGGGCGCTTCGCGTGGAGCACCTGGACCTCGAGCGCGCGATCGCGCGATTGCCGCCGGGCTACCGGTCGGCGTTCGTGCTGCACGATGTCGAGGGCTTCGGGCACAACGAAGTGGCGGCGATGCTGGGCATCGCCGAGGGCACGTCGAAATCGCAGGTGCACAAAGCGCGGATGCGCCTGCGCGACCTGCTGGCCGGCGCGCAGATGACGGGTCGGACGTAACAGAAATCATGAACTGCGACGCGTATCGCGATCGGATCGACGAGCTGGTGGACGCGACGCTGGACGGCGCCGCCCGCCGCGAGCTGGACGCGCACCTGGCGACCTGCGCCGAGTGCCGTGCGCTGGCCGAGGATCTGCTCGCGATCCGCCGCGCCGCGGGACACCTGCCGCCGCTCACGCCGCCCGATCGTGTCTGGCAGCAGATTGCGCCGCACGTCGTCGCGCCGATTGCAGCCGCGCCCAAGCCGGCGCCGAACTGGCGCGAGCGCATGGCGGTGCCGCTGGCGATTGCCGCCGTCCTGCTGGCAGCCGTGGCGATCACTTCCGTGATGCGCCAGTGGCGCAATCCGTCTACGCCCGCACAGACGCCGTCGGCCGGCACGACAGCGGCCGCGCCGGGCTCGGACGCTACGGCCGCCGAGCTGAAGTCCCTTCAGGCAGAACTGGAGCAGGCGCAGACGCACTTCGAGAACGCCATCCAGAAGCTCGACGCGCTGGCGAAGGATCAGCGCGCGCTGGATCCGCAGGTCGCCGCGAACCTGCAGAAGGCGCAGCTGGTCATCGACCAGTCGATCGACGAGAGCCGCGCGGCGCTGAAGGTGAACCCGGCGAACGAACGGGCGCAGGAGAGCCTCTTCGAGGCGTTCCGCACGAAGATCTCACTGCTCCAGGACACGATTTCGCTCATCAACGAGATGCGCAAGGGCAACCAGGCCGAAGCCGCGCGGATTGCCGACGGCTTGAACAAGTCATAACGAGGACCCGACTTCCCGTGACCCCATTCATCGCAAGGATCGCATTTCTGCTGACGCCCTTCGTGGCCTTCATTCCGTCCATGGTGACGGCCCAGGACTCCGGCGCGCCCCCGCGCGTGATCGCGCGCATCGCGCCCGAGCGGGTCGCCTGGTTCGAACGCTACCAGGAAGCGCGCAAGGGCGCCGAGGCGAACCAGACCATCGTCCGCACGTTCAAGGCCGCGCCGGGCACCTCGCTCGACGTCTTCAACATGGCCGGCGACGTCACCGTCACCGGCGTCTCCGGCGATCAGATCGCGGTGACGGCGATGAAGCAGGTGTGGGGCGGCGACGGGAAGGCGCAGCTCGAGAACATCGGCGTGGACTTCAACGAGACCTCGGGCCGCCTCGAGGTGAGAACGTCGCTCGGACGCGCGCGCAACAGCCACGCTGAGGTGAGTTTCACCATCGATGTGCCGTTCGACACGCCGGTGTTCGTGCGGACGATCTCCGGCGACGTGACCGTCGCGAAGGTGCGTGGCGACCTGCAGGTGGAGTCGACCGCCGGCACGGTCGACGTCACCGGCACGCCGAGGATCCTGCGCCTGAAGACCATCTCGGGCGACCTCAAGATTCTGGACGCCTCCGCTCCCGATGTCCTGTCGGCCAGCACCGTGAGCGGCAGCATCGAGGCCAGGGGCCTCAAGGCTCGCGCATTGGAAGTGGTGTCAGTGAGCGGCGATCTGGTGCTGATCAACACAGCCTGCGATCGCGCGCAGCTCAGGACGGTGAACGGCGACGTGCAGTACGTCGGCTCCCTGAGCAAGGGCGGCCGATACGAGATCAGCAGCCACTCAGGCGACGTCCGGTTCGAGCTGGTGGGCAACGGCGGGTTCGAGCTGTCCGCGCGGACGTTCAACGGCGAGGTGAACTCAGAACTGCCGCTCGTGATGGGCAAGCAGCCCGACGAGGGCGACATCCCCGGGATGCCGAAGAACCACGACGTCCGCGGCACCTTTGGCGACGGCAGCGCGCTGCTGGTCGTCAAGACGTTCAGCGGCGACGTCACCGTCGGCCGCGCGGAAACCGACAAAGCGAAAGACAAGAAGAAACATGAGAATTGATGGCGTGTGTGGCGGCGGGGCTTCAGCCCCGCGTTGCTAACCCACCGCCATGAGATCAAACTGCTCATGATGCAGGTGCGCGTCCGGCCTGAGCGTCAGCGGACGGCCGAGCGCCTGCTGCAGGTCGCGCAGCACCCCGCTTTCCTCTTCCTTCAGCGCCCGAGCGATGTCCGGGTTCACGCGCAGCACGACGCCGTGGCCGTTGAGATCCATGTTGAGCTTCTTCACCTCCGCCAGGATCTCGTAGCAGATCGTCGAGCTGGACTTGATCACGCCGCTCCCTGAGCAGTACGGGCACGGCTCTGTCAGGACGCGCTCGAGGCTCTGCTTCACGCGCTTCCGCGTGACGACGATGAGGCCGAAGTCGGAGACCTGAAGCGCCTTCGACGGCGCGCGATCGCGCCGGAGCTCCTGCTCCACCGCCTGGAAGACCTTCTGACGGTTCTTCTTCTCCTCCATGTCGATGAAGTCGAGGACGATGATGCCGCCCAGATCGCGCAGGCGGATCTGGCGCACGATCTCCTTGGCCGCCTCGAGGTTCGTCTTGACGATCGTGTCCTCGAGCCGCCCGGACGTCCGCTTGCCGACGTACCGGCCGGTGTTCACGTCCACGGCCACGAGCGCTTCGGTCTGGTTGATGACGATCGACCCGCCCGACTTCAGCCACACCTTGCTGCGCAGCGCCTTGTCGAGCTCGGCCTGGACGCCGTACTCCTCGAAAATCGGGAAGTGCTTGTTGTAGTGCTTCACCTTGCTGGAGAGCGACGGCATCATCCGATCGACCAGCTCCTGCACCCGCTGGAACTCCTGGTAGCTGTCGATGCGGATCGCCGTGTAGTCGTCGGTCAGCAGATCGCGCAGCAGCTTGGCGACGAGGCTCTGCTCGCGGTAGACGACGACCGGCGCGCGCAGCGTGTCCATCTTCTGCCGCGTTTCCTTCCAGATCCGATTGAAGTACTCGAGGTCGCTGAGGATGTCTTCCTTCGGGCGGCCCGATGCGGCGGTGCGGATGATGATGCCGCCGGTGAAGTTCTCCTTCTCGCGGAACTCGCGCACGATCCCGCGCAGCCGGCTCCGCTCCTCGCGCGATTCAATCTTCCGCGACACGCCGACGTGGTCTACCGTCGGCATGAACACGAGGAACCGGCCGGCGAGCGACGCATGGCACGTCAGTCGAGCGCCCTTGGTGCCGAGCGGCTCCTTGACCACCTGGATGAGGATGTCCTGCCCTTCACGGAGTAGGTTCTCGATCTTCGGCTCGTCCCGGTCCTCGGCCTTCTGGCCTCGCCCGCCGCGCGGCTCGCCCTTCCCCGACGCCTCCCTCGGAGCCTCGGCCTCGTCGTTCCCCTCGCCCTCTCCGGGCTCGTCCGCATCGTCCATCGTCGCGGGGTCCTGCGCGACGTCGGAGACATAGAGAAACCCGTCGCGCTCGAGGCCGATGTCGACGAAGGCCGACTGCATCCCCGGAAGTACCTTCGATACGCGGCCCTTGTAGATGTTGCCGACGACGCCCCGCTGGCGTTCACGTTCGACGAAGAGCTCGGCGACGAGATCGTCTTCCAGGATGGCGACACGCGTTTCGTGATCGTTCGAGGAGATGATCATCTCCTTGGTCATGCCTACTCCATTTACGATTGACGAATGACGATTGACGAATGGGCCGCCGGTGGGCAGCGCACCAGATCGGAATCGTCAATCGTCAATCCGCAATCGTCAATTCGTGAACCGCCGCATCCGGACGTTCAGGATCAGCCCGAACCCCGTCAGCGTGGCGATCAATGAGGAGCCGCCATAACTCATGAGCGGCAGCGTCAATCCCTTCACCGGCGCAAGGCCGGCGGACATCGTGATGTTGTAAAACACCTGAAACGTGAAGCTGGCCAGGATGCCCAGCACGAGGAACGCCCCGAGGCGATCCTTCGCCAGCCGGGCCGCCTCGAGCGATCGCGTGATGACCAGCAGATACAGGCCCAGGGCGACGACCACGCCGACGAACCCCTGTTCTTCCGCCCAGGCCGAAAAGATGAAGTCGTTGTGGGCCACGGGCAGGAACCGGAGCTGCCCCTGCGTGCCCTTCATGAAGCCTTTCCCCCACAACCCGCCGGAGCCGACGGTGATGCGCGCCTGGATCTGCTGATACCCGGCGCCCCGCGTGTCCTTGGAGGGGTCGATGAACGTGATGATGCGCGACTTCTGGTAGTCCTTGAGCGCGAACTTCCACGCGATCGGGGCCGCCAGCACGCCGGCGAGCGCGAGGATCCCCAGCACGCGCATCGGCAGACCCGCCACGTAGCCCACCACCAGGTAGACCGGCACGAGAGTGACGGCTGTCCCAAGGTCCGGCTGCCGCGCAATCAGCAGCAGCGGCACGATGGCCAGCGCGGCGCCCGTCATCAGGTCGGCGCCCGTCGGCTGCAGGCGCCGGTTCTCGCCGAAGAACTTCGCCAGCACCAGGGCCACGGCGAGCTTGGCGAACTCGGAGGGCTGCAGGTTGAAGAAGCCGAGCGGAATCCAGCGGCGCGCGCCGCCGCGCACGACGCCGAAAATCATCACGTACACGAGCAGGCCAAGCGTCAGCGCGTAGATCCAGTGCGACTTGTCGGCCAGCGTGCGGTAGTCGATCGACAGCGCGATGACCATGGCGACGAGGCCGAGCATCAACGCGTAGACCTGCGACACGTACAGCTTCGGGGTCGTCGCCTGCGTCGCGCTGTAGATCATCGTGATCCCCATCGCGACAATCGTCAGCACCGAGGCGAGCAGCAGCCAGTCGAGATGGAAGAAGAGACGCCGTTCGATGAACGCCACGGCTAGCCGCCCCCGATCGGTTCCCCATGCTGTGCCATGGGATCCTTGTAGTCCAGCCGCAGATCGTCGTGCGTCGGCGGCGGCGGCAGCGGCCGCCCATCCTGCTTCGCGAAGAAGACATCCAGGATGTGATGGGCCACGGAGGCCGCGTTGGGCCCGTGAATACCGTGCTCGAGGAAGACGACGCCGGCGATCGTCGGGTGATCGCGCGGCGCGAAGAAGACGAACCAGCCGTTGTCGCGGAAGTCCTTCCCGCTGCGCGCGGCTGCCGCGCGGCCCAGGTTCGAGATCACCTGCGCGGTGCCGGTCTTGCCCGACACGTCCTCGTTCTGGATGCGCGCCCTCCCGCCCGTGCCGCCGGCGTTGACGACCATCCAGAGGCCGTCGCGAATCGCCTGCAGCTTGTCGTGATCGATGGTCACCTTCGACTGTGGCGGCGGCGAGGGAATCGGCACCCAGCCCTTGCCTTCGTCATACGCCTTCAGCAAGTGCGGCGTGACCCGCGTGCCGCCGTTGGCGAGCGTGGCCATGTAAACGGCCATCGAAACCGGCGTCACGGACACCTGCCCCTGCCCGATGGACACCGAGATCGTCTCGCCTGCGTACCACTTCTCGCCCGTCCGCTGCTTTTTCCACTCGGTGGACGGCACGAGGCCGGCGACCTCGTTCGGCAGGTCGATGCCGCTCAGCGCGCCGAGGCCGAGCAACGTCGCCCACTTGTGAATGCGATCCACACCGAGCATGTTGCCGACGGTGTAGAAGTAGACGTCGCAGGACTGCTCGATCGCGTGTCGCAGATCGACGGTGCCGTGGCCGCCCTTCTTCCAGCACTTGAAGTAGCGGCCGTAGAAGTTGGCGCCGCCGGTGCAGTGGACCTTGAAATCCGGCGTGATCACGCCCTCTTCGAGCGCCGCGAGGCCGACGGCCATCTTGAACGTGGAGCCGGGCGAGTAGCGGCCCTGGATGGCCCGATTCTGCAGGGGCCGCAGGTCGTCCGTGTTCAACCGTAGCCACGTGGCGCGATCGATGCCGGCAGCAAAGGCGTTCGGATCGTACGCCGGCCGGCTGCTGTAGCCGAGAACTTCACCGGTCTGCGGATCGAGCACCACGGCGGCACCGTTGAACCCCGACGCATTGAAGCCGTCCTCGATGGCCTTCTGGACGTCGTAGTCGATCGTCAGCTTCAGCCGGCGACCCTCGATCGGCTCGGTCCGCTCCAGCTCGCCCATCTCGCGGCCGACGCTGTTGACGATCACGGTGCGCGCGCCGTCCTTGCCCATCAGCAGCGCATTGTGCGCCTTCTCGAGCCCGGCCTGCCCGACGATGTCGCCGCTCTTGAGCGCGTCGTCGGACTCGACCTGCGAGTCGGTGGCCTCACCCACGTAGCCGAACAGGTGCGCACCAAGCTCGCCCGTCGGATACTCGCGCGTCGGCACCTGCTGCACGACGACGTCCGGCAGCTCGAAGTCCAGTCGCCTGGCAGAGATCGCCGCCACCTGCGCGAGCGTCGCGTTCTCGATGACGACGATGGGCCGGTAGGACGGCTCGCGGCGATGGCGATCGACGATCTCCCGCACGGTCCCTTCGTCCACGCGCGCCACGGCGGACAGCATGTGGATCGTCCGATCGAGATCCGTCGTCTTCAGCCTGACGATGGAGACGTTGAACGCCGGGCGGTTCTCGACGAGCACGCGGCCGTTGCGATCGAAGAGCACGCCGCGCGGCGCGCGCAGGGCCAGCTCGCGTTGATGGTTGTTCTCGGCCATCTCACGGAACTGCTCGTGCTGGATGATCTGGAAGAACCAGAACGTGGCGGCGAGGAGCAGGAAGCCCGCGATGGCGCCCACCTGCAGTATGGTGATGCGCCAGACCGGAACCTTGCGTTCTTCCGCCTGTCTGATGATGGCCACGGCCTTCTAGTCCAATCGCCGCGTGATGCGGAACCCGCTGCCCTTCTGCGCCTGACGCCGCTCAACGGCCCCCGGCAGCAGCTCGATCGCCTGCAAGATCAGCACGCCGACCAGCGCGTTCGCCAGCCCCTGGCCGACGACACCGCCCCAGGGCAATCCGAAGTGCGCCAGCCCCAGCAGCTCGTACAGCCCCATGAAGATGACGGCGTGCAGGACGGTGCTGCCAAAGAAGGCCAGCAGCCGCGGCAGCGCGCCGGTCACGATGAACTGCGTGCTGGCCTGGCCCACGAGGAACCCGACCACGGTGTTGGCCAGGCCCCCGATGCCGATGATGGCACCCTTCGACGCAATGATGCCACCGCCGAGCGCATCCTGGGCAAGCCCCGCGCACATCCCGGCGAGCAGTCCCACGGTCGGGCCCGACGTCAGCGCGATGCAGACGACGGCAATCAGGCCGAGATCGAGCGGCGTCGTCCCGAGCACGAGCGCGCCGCCCAGCTGCCCCTGGGCAAACACCGCCGCCACGACGGCGAGCGCGGTGATGAGGACCTTCATTGCGGCTGATCCGGCGAAGGAGGCGGCGTAGGCGGCGTCTGAGGCGCAGGAGCCGGCGCGGGCCGTACCTTCTGTGCCGCGGGTTTGGCCGGTGCGGCCGCGGCCGCCGGGGGCTTTGCCGCCGGGGGCTTCGCTGCCGGGGGTGCTGCCGTTGCCGGGGCAGCTGGCATCGGCCCAACCGGGGGCGCGTCAGCCGGCGACCCGGTGTCGGGCACCACGGGACTGAGCACCACCAGCACGTCTTCCAGCCGCGAGAAGTCGACCGCGGGCTGCACATCGATCCCGCGGTACGCGCCGCCCGCGCGATCCACTCTCACGACCTTCCCGATGAGGAACCCCTTTGGATAGATGCCGTCGATGCCGGACGTGACGATGCTGTCGCCCGTCTTGACGTCGGAGGTGTCGGAGACGAAGTCCAGTTTGAGAAGCGACGTTCCCAGGCCAAGCGCGACGCCCTGCGAGCGCGATCGCTCGACGAGCGCGCCAACGGCGGCGTTCCGGTCGACGAGCAGCTGCACCTTCGCTGCGCCTGCGCTGGGAATGATCACCCGGCCCACGACGCCGGCCGGCGCCAGCACGGCCATGTCGGGCCGCAGCCCGTCGGCCGACCCCTTCCCGATGGTGATCGTCCGGAATTCCGGCGCGGCCGAACCGGCCAGCACGTCGGCGGCCGTCGTCTGGAGCGTGGTGCGGGTCTTGAGGTCGAGCAGCTTGGTCAGCTCCTCACTGCGCTGCGCCAGCGCGCGCTCCTGCTGCAGGCTGATGCGGGCCGCACCCAGCTCACTCTGCAGCCGCGCGTTCTGGGCCCGGACCTCGCGAAGATCCGCGTAGCCGTACCAGATCGAGGAAATGCCGCTCGCGAACGCGTAGCCCGCGCGCTGGACCTGGGCGACCAGCCCGAAGGTCACCGCCTGCAGCAGCGGCACGCCGGACCTGGATGTGACCTGCGCCGAGATCAGCACGATGTGGGCGACCACCACGACGACGAACAGGAACGTGCTGCCACGGCGCCGCAGTTCGAAGATAGCCATCGCCTTCGATCAGCTCCGTTCGTGCCGAGCTCGTCCACGCACGAACGCCGGGTTCCGCCCTTCGACACGCTCGGGGCGAACGGCGGGCAACCTAGTCAATCGAGATCTTCCGCAGCAGATTGAAATCCGACAGCATCTTGCCCGCGCCGAGCACGACCGACGAGAGCGGATCTTCGGCCATCGCCAGCGGCAGGCCCGTCTCCTCGCGCAGGCGCTTGTCGAGGTTCTTGAGCAGCGCGCCGCCGCCCGTCAGCACGATGCCGCGGTCCACGATGTCGGCCGACAGCTCCGGCGGCGTGCGCTCGAGCGCCACGCGCACGGCGTCCACGATCACGCTCACCGTCTCGGCCAGCGCTTCGCGGATTTCCTCGTCCGTGATGGTGATCGTCTTCGGCACGCCTTCGATCAGGTGCCGGCCTTTGATCTCCATCGTCATGCGCTCTTCGAGCGGATACGCCGAGCCGATCTCCATCTTGATGCCCTCGGCTGTGCGCTCGCCGATGAGCAGGTTGTACGTCTTCTTGATGTACTGGATGATCGCCTCGTCCATCTCGTTGCCGGCGACGCGCACCGCCTTGCTGTAGACGATGCCCG
>UEXX01000517.1_pt1 | contig 13125 bp, 11 predicted proteins | sample 4301161 | NCBI WGS metagenome assembly UEXX01 (sample SAMEA4773179, study PRJEB27434) | metagenome | biome: 2259; feature: agricultural soil; material: soil | place: USA | collected 2014-09 | depth 0.25 m
GCGGTTCAAGTGCAGAACGTGCGGAAGATCTACAAGCGCGACAGCCAGGACATCGTCGTGCTCGACGGGTTGAGCCTCGAGGTGCCCGAGGGCGAGTTCGTCGCGCTGATGGGGCCGTCCGGCTCCGGCAAGACGACGCTGCTCAACCTGATCGCGGGGATCGACCGGCCGACTTCGGGGAGCGTCGTCGTGGCGGGCACCAACGTGGCGCAGCTCTCCGAGAGCGCGCTGGCGAAGTGGCGCAGCCGCAACGTCGGCTTCATCTTCCAGTTCTACAACTTGATCCCCGTCCTGACGGCGCTCGAGAACGTGGAGCTGCCGTTGCTGCTCACCAGCCTCTCCAAGAAGGAACGGCGTGAGCGGGCGATGACGGCGCTCAAGGTCGTGGGCCTGGCGGATCGCGGCAAGCACTACCCGCGCCAGCTCTCCGGCGGACAGGAGCAGCGCGTCGCGATCGCGCGGGCGATCGTGGCCGATCCGGCGGTGCTGGTGGCCGACGAGCCGACGGGCGACCTCGACGCGAAGAGCGCCGAGGACATCCTGAACCTGCTGCAGACGCTCAACAGGGACTTCAAGAAGACGATCGTCATGGTCACACACGATCCGCGCGCGGCCTCACGCTCCCACGTCGAGCGGCATCTGGAGAAGGGCGTGCTTCTGGCGACCGTCGCGCGGCACGAGGAGACGGCGACCAGCCGTTAGGAGTCCCCCGTGAAATACCTGCCTTACATCCTCCGGCACTTGAGGAAGACCTGGATCCGGACCGGGAGCACGGTGCTCGGCATGGCGCTGTGCATCTTCCTCATCTGTGTGCTGCAGACTGTGGTCGCCGGCATCAGCGACGCCCTCAGCGGCGCGGCCACGGATCGGCTCGTGACTCGCCACCGGGTCAGCCTCGTCTTCCCGCTGCCGCAGTCCTATCTGGCTCGCATCCAGAGCATTCCCGGCGTGAAGCGCGTGGCGCGCTCGAACTGGTTCGGCGGGATGCCCGGCAGCGGCAAGCCCGACTTCAAGAACTTCTTCCCGAACTTCGCCATCGACGCCGAGCCCTACTTCGCGATGCACCCGGAGATCATCATCGCGCCGGACCAGATGCGAACCTTCATGGACGATCGACGCGGCGCGGTGATCGGACAGGAGCTGGTGGACAAGTTTGGATGGAAGGTCGGGAGCACATTTCAGCTGACCAGCATCATCCCGCCCTATCAGATCGGCAAGCCGTTCGACTTCGTGGTGCGCGCGATCTACAGCCTCGACCAGAACCGGCAGAAGGGCGGAAGTCGATCCGTCATGTTCTTCCACTACGAGTACCTGTACGAGGCAACCAATCAGCAGGCTGGCGTTGGCACTTACAACCTGCAGATTGCGAATTCGAATCAGGCGACGGCGATCGAGAAGGCCGTCGACAGTCAGTTCGAGAACAGCGACGCCGAGACGAAGACCGAGACGGAGCAGGCGTTCCTCGCGAGCTTCATCGCGCAGGCGGGCAACCTCGTCTTCCTCCTCAACTTCGTGGGGCTCGCCGTTGCCTTCACCATCCTGCTGGTGACGGCGAACACGATGAGCATGGCAGTACGGGAACGCCGCACGGAGATCGCGGTGCTGAAGACGCTCGGATTCCCGAGCCGGCTGGTGCTGTCGCTGATCCTGGGTGAAGCGCTCACCCTCGGCATTATTGGCGGCATGCTGGGCGTCGGGCTGGCGTCGGCGCTCATCTCGAACCTGTCGAACATCCCCGGGCTCGGCGCCGCCTTGCAGACGTTCCCGAACCTCGGGCTGAATCCGAAGGTCACCACGCTGACTTTCATCGCCTCCGCCGCGCTGGGGCTCTCGGCGGGGCTGGCGCCGGCCGTCTCCGCGTTCCGCTCGAACATTACGTCGATGCTGAGGCAGGTCTGATGGCCCTACCGATTTCGTACAACATCCGGAACCTCATCGTTCGCTGGAAGGTGACGCTGCTCGCCATCGGCGGCATCGCGCTGGTCGTCGCCGTGATGCTCGTGCTCGTAGCGATGTCCAACGGCTTCCGGACGGCGCTCCGCGCGACCGGGTCCACCGACAACGCGATCGTCATCCAGCGCGGGCAGAACTCCGAGCTCACGTCCGGCTTCAGTCGCGACAACGCGAACACGATCATGGTGGACAGCCGCGTGGCCCGCGACGATCAGGGCAAGCCGCTCGCCTCGCCCGAAATCATGATCGTGAACAACATGCCGCGCCGCCAGGACGGCAGCAGCGTGAACGTCGTCGTGCGCGGCGTGACGATGCAGGCCTTCAAGGTCCGCAGCATCGTGAAGATCGTCGAGGGCCGCAACTTCACGCCCGGGCTGTATGAGCTGGTCGTCGGCAAGAAGGCGTCCGAGCGCTACGTGGGCCTCGAGATTGGCCACTCGATCAACCTGCAGCGCCGGGCGTGGAAGGTCGTCGGCGTCTTCGAGGCCGATGGCAGCGGCTTCGAGAGCGAGATCTGGGGCGACCTGGAGGTGATGGGGCCGGCGTTCAATCGCAGCAACGGCTACTCGTCGCTGACCCTGAGGCTCCAGGACCCGTCGCTGGCATCTCTCGAAGCCTTCAACACGGACCTGAAGCGGAACCCCGCCATGCAGGTGGAGCTCGTTCAGGAGCGCACCTTCTATGACAACCAGGCTGGCGTCATTTCGGCGGCGCTCATCGGGCTTGCCAGCTTCGTCGCCGTCGTCATGGGCATCGGGGCCGTGTTCGGCGCGATGAACACGATGTACGGCATTGTTTCGGCGCGCACGCGGGAGATCGGCACACTGCGTGCGCTAGGCTTCTCGCGCATCAGCATCCTGACCTCGTTCGTCCTCGAGTCCACATTCCTCGCCCTGGTGGGTGGACTGATCGGCTGCCTGTTGGCGCTGCCGACCAACGGCATCAGCTCCGCGGCGGGCGGCGCCAACTTCGCCGAGGTGGCCTTTGCATTCCGCATCGCGCCCGCGGCACTGGGGATCGGCGTCATCTTCGCGGTCGTCATGGGCATCGTCGGCGGCATGCTGCCCGCCGTAAAAGCCTCGCGCCTGCCGATTACTTCGGCCTTGCGGGAAGCGTAAAGAAGTGCCAAGTGCGAAGTGCGAAGCGCCAAGTGCCAAGTGGGTGAGCCCATCACTTTGCACTTAGCACTCCCCACTTAGCACTTCCATGGCCCTCCCTCTCAGTTACAACATCCGCAACCTCGTCGTCCGGTGGAAGGTGACGCTGCTCGCCATCGGCGGCATCGCGCTGGTCGTGGCCGTGATGCTGGTGCTCGTGGCGATGTCGAACGGCTTCCGCATGGCCCTCCGATCGACGGGCTCGCCCGAGAACGCCATGGTGGTGCAGCGCGGCGCGCAGTCGGAGCTGAACGACGCCTGCAGCCGTGAATCGGCGAACCTGATCGTGGTGGACCGCCGGATCGCGCACGATGCGCAGGGCCGCGCGCTCGCCTCTCCCGAGATCATGGTCGTCAACAACATGCAGCGCCGCCAGGACGGCGAGAGCGTGAACGTCGTCGTGCGCGGCGTGACGCTGATGGCGTTCGAGGTTCGCAGCAGCGTCCGCATCGTCGAAGGCCGCGCCTTCACGCCGGGCCTCTACGAGCTGGTCGTTGGCACAAAAGCGCGGCAGCGCTACGTCGGCCTCGATGTCGGACAGTCGATTCGCCTGCAGCGGCGCAGCTGGACGGTGGTCGGCGTCTTCGAGGCCGACGGCAGCGGCTTCGAGAGCGAAATCTGGGGCGACCTCGACGTGATGGCGCCCGCGTTCAACCGCAACAACGCGTTCACGTCGATCACGCTGCGGCTCGTGGACCACTCGCCTGCCGCGATCAAGGCGTTCGACGATGACCTGCGGCGCAATCCGGCGATGCAAGTGGAGCTGAGGCCCGAGCGGGACTTCTACGAGGACCAGGCTGGCGGGGTGTCGCGGGCGCTGATGGGCCTGGCCGGCTTCGTAGCGGTCGTCATGGGCATCGGCGCAGTGTTCGGCGCGATGAACACGATGTATGGCATCGTCGCAGCGAGGACGCGCGAGATCGGCACGCTGCGCGCGCTCGGTTTCTCGCGCGCCAGCATCCTCGTCGCGTTCGTGCTGGAGTCGACGTTCCTCGCTGTGGCCGGCGGCGTGGTCGGCTGCCTGGCGGCGCTGCCAGCCAACGGCATCACCTCGTCGGCCGGCGGCGCGAACTTCGCGGAAGTGGCGTTCGCGTTCCGCATCACGTCCGCCGCACTCGGCGTCGGAATCCTGTTCGCGGTGATGATGGGAATACTTGGCGGGTTGCTGCCGGCGCTGAAAGCGGCGCGGCTGCCGATCACGTCCGCGCTACGCGCTGGATAGCGCCACGGACACCGCGGAGAGGATTTTCAGTCCACAGATTTCACAGATTACACAGATGAGAACCGGCTAGCTCGGCAATTGGCTCGACCGGTCGAGCCTCAGCGGAGTTCAATCTGTGAACATCTGCGTAGTCTGTGGACTACCCGCCGTTGCGCTGCAGCGGCTCCAGCATGTTGCGGGTGACGATCAGGCGCGCTAGGGAGCCGAGGAAGCCAGCGGCGACGCGGAGGCCGAAGCCCTCTCCTCGTCCTCTGTGGCAGGTGCAGCGCCGAGGCGCGCTTCGCGATAGATCCGCTCGGGTACGGGCTGCACCTCCCACGCGAGCCCCAGCTTCTCCATCGTCCAGATCATGTAGTAGCTGAGATCGAACTCCCACCAGTAGAAGCCGTTCCGCGCGGCGCGCTGGTAGCGGTGATGGTTGTTGTGCCAGCCCTCGCCCGCCGCGAACAACGCGGTCAGCGCGTTGTTGGTGGAGTCATCCTGCGTGCGGAACCGCCGCGTGCCGAAGAGATGATTCACCGTGTTGATGGCGAACGTGGCGTGCGCCAGCGTCATCGTCGGCACGCAGAAGCCCCAGATGAGCCACGCCCAGCCGCCGATCGCGTACATCGCGATCGCCAGCGCCAGTGGCGGCAGCGCGTACCACGTTTCGAGGAACGCGATCTCGGGGACGCTGCCGAACGTACGCCACACGGGGTTCGAGGCGTCGAGCTTGCGGTGCCGCGCGTCGTTCAGGAACCAGCCGAAGTGCGCGTAATAGAACCCATTCAAGCGCGGGCTGTGCGGATCGCCGTCGCGGTCGGCGTATTTGTGATGATAGACGTGATGTCCCGCCCACCAGAGCGGCCCCTTCTGCATCGCCAGCACGCCGGCCAGCGTCCAGAAGAAACGCGCGCCGCGATTCATCTGAAATGCGCGATGCGCGTAGTAGCGGTGGTACGAGATCGTCAGCCCGAGCGCTCGGATGAAATGCGACGCGGCCCACAGGCCCGCGTACTCCCACCGGAACGGGATCGTGAAGACGAGCAGCGCCGACACCTGGACGAGCCAGAAGATGCTGGCGGACAGCGCCCCCAACGACTAGCCTTCTTCTTCGAATTCTTCTTCTTCGGGCGGGCCGAGTCGCGTCGACGGGCGCAGCGATTCGCGGTAGTCGTAGATGGGCAGGTCGCGCACATGGAGCGAGATTGGGCAGAGCGGCGCCTTCTCGTCCACCACCACGGTCACGGGGCTTCCTTCGACTCCGGCGCGGAAGACCAGTCGGCATCCGCAGGCCAGACGAGCGTGGGTGAACCCTTTGAGCATGGCCCTGATTTTACTACAGCAGCCCCTTGATATCCGTTTCGTACTTCGTCTTGCCGACCAGGCCGGAATTCTTGCGGCAGATCCGGCCGTCGCGCGAAATCACGAAAGTCGTCGGGATGCCCCACATCGGCCCGTACGCATCCTGTAAGTCGTCGCGGTCGAGGCCGACGAGCACCGGGTAGTTCATCTTGAACTCAGCGGCGAAGGGCTTGAGCTTGTCGGGCGTGTCGTCCACCGACACCCCCACGATCTGCAGGCCTTTCTCACCGTAGGCCTGCTGCAGCTCGACGAAGCCGGGGATTTCCGCCTTGCACGGCGGGCACCAGGTGGCCCAGAAGTCGAGCACGATCACCTTGCCCTTGAACGCTGACAGGGCGACCTTCTGGCCGTTCATGTCGGAGACGGTGAAGTCGAGGTTGGCCTTCTTCGCGCCGGCCGGGCAGGTCAGGTCCGAGCCCTCGGCATCCGCGCTCGAGCTCGGAATCATCGGCACGGTGGCGTACACCAGGGCGCCAACCGCGGCTGCCGCAACGATCCAGCGGGCAATCTTCAGCATCGACATCCTCACGCGGGTCGCGTGCGCCGTGACGCGCACGTCACACCATTATGCCCCGCCAGCCGCACACCTGACGCACCTTTCGCATCGCCCGCCTTCGTCCTTCGTCCCTCGTCCTTCGTCCTTCGTCCTTTTCCCTTGTGATATGTCCTGTGCCGATGCCGAACCTCGTAAATCGGGGGACAGCAGCGGACGGCAATCGCTGAGACGGGCCGGAAATACTGTCGAGGCCGGAGGCATGGTCCTTGCCTCGCAAACCGCTGGTTCCAGATCGTCCGGCCGTGCGGTTCAATTGCGGGTCCCGCGGGACTCACAGTAAGATGCCAACCATTCCGGCCGAGTTGTGGCTCCGGTGACAGGTCCGCGAGGAGACTTCTATGCGCACGCGGCGCAACCTGGCGGGGCGGTTCGTGGGCGCGATGGCCGCTCTGGCGGTTATCTCCTTCGGAACCCCCATCCACGCGCAGACGCCTTTCGTTCCGTACTTCGGCAAGAACCAGATCCGGTACGACACGTTCCGGTGGCACATCTACACCACCGATCATTTCGAGATCTACTACTATCCCGAGACCGAGCAGCATCTCGAGCGGGTCGCCAGCTACGCCGAAAGCGCGTACCAGCAGATCAGCGCGGACCTGAAGCACGATCTCGCCTTCAAGGTCCCGCTCATCGTCTTCAAGACCAGCAGCGAGTTCCAGGAGCAGAACGTCGTGCCCGGCGCCGCGCAGGAAGGCGTCGGCGCGTTCGCGGAGCCGTACCGCGACCGGATGGTGCTGCCGATCGACGAGCCCCCGGACCTGCTCTACCGGCTCATCGTCCACGAGCTCACGCACATCTTCGAGTTCGACATCATCCCGCAGGGCCTGATTCGCCGCAGCGTGCCCCTCTGGGTGAATGAAGGGCTCTCCGACTACATGACCGGCGCGTGGCGGCCGATCGATCTGATGACGATCCGCGACGCCGCGGTAGCCGACATCGTACCGAAGATGTCGGATCTCGAAGGCTACGGGGGGTTCAACAACCCGCGCCTCATCTACAACCTGGGCCACGCCGTCTTCGAGTTCATCGAGTCGAAGTGGGGCAAGGAAGGCCTGCGGCAGTACCTCTTCTCGCTGCGCAAGAGCGTCATCGGCGGCGGCGAAGACGCGTACGAAGAGGCCTTCCACCTCAAGCCCGAGGAGTTCGACCAGCAGTTCGAGAAGTACTTGAAGGATCGCTTCAAGCCGTTCCGCGACAAGGAGCGGCCGGCCGACTACGGGCGCAACCTCGTGCCGAACCCGCAGCACACCAAGTACACCACCGTGCTGTCGGTCGAGCCCTCGCCCTCGGGAGAGCTCATCGCCTCGATGACGGGCAACCGCAAGGAGCAGGAGCTCGATCTCGTGCTGCTCTCGGCCAAGGACGGCACGGTCGTCCGGAACCTGACGCCCGGCTTCGACCAGAACTACGGCTTCACCTACATCGTCACGCCCGGAGGCCGCTGGAACACCGTGTCGTGGATGTCGTGGTCGCCGAAGGGCGACGCCATCGCGTACTTCGTGCGCACCGAGAAGGAGCGCGCGCTGATTATCCAGAACGCGGTGACCGGCAAGATCGAAACCCGGATCCCGATGAAGAGCGTGGATGATCCCGAGTCGCCCGCCATCGCGCCCGACGGCCGCCACATCGCCTTCTCCGCGCTGCGCGGCGCCATCGGCGACATCTTCATGCTCGATCTCGACACGAACAAGATCGAGAACCTGACCAACGACGCCTTTGCCGACTACGGACCGACCTTCTCCCCCGACGGCTCCTACATCGTCTACATGGCGCGCGTCAGCGGCAACGAGAAGCTGTTCCGGCTCGACCTCGATACGAAGAAGAAGACGCAGCTCACCTACGGGACCCACGACGATGCGCAGGCGAAGTTCGTGGACGATCACACGCTGGTCTTCCCGTCGACGGCGGTGAACCCGACACTGCCGATCGAGCCCGAGGTCGCGAAGAACGGCAACATTTTCAACATCTGGACGCTCGACCTGAAGACGGGCGAGCTGCGTCAGTTCACCGACGCCGTGGGCGGCAACGTCAACCCGATCGTGCTGCAGGGCGAACGGACCAAGAGCATCGCCTTCGTGACGTATTTCAAGGGCGAGTGGGGCGTCCACGCGCTGGACCGGAAGGACCCGCTGCAGACCGCCCTGCTCAGCGACTTCGGCGAGCCGGGCCAGGGCCCGCCCGTCGACTTCCAGCCGCCGCTCACGCACACGCTCGTGAAGGAGAACGATCGCGTTAAGGGCAGCTTCGAGAAGATGTTCCTCGACGGCCGGCCGCCGGTGAATGTCGGCGTGACCAGCGGTGGCAACATCTACGGCGGCACGGCGATTACCTTCAGCGACGTGCTGGGCGACAAGGAGTTCAACTTCTACTTCGCGTCGATCTCGCAGTACCGGACGATCGCCGGCTCCTACGTGAACCTCTCGCGCCGTCTCCAGTACGCGATCCAGGGCTTCTCGCAGACCGACTTCTTCTACGGACAGCTCGGCAACGTCTTCTACGACCCGTCGCTCTCGGGCTTCATCGACCGCGATCTCGCCATCGCGACCCGGACGGCCCAGGGCGGCAGCGTCTACACCATCTACCCGTTCAACCGGTACCGGCGCATCGAGATGCAGGCCGGCATCGTGAACTTCAACGAGCAGTTCGAGGACCCCACGCTCGAGCAGTACTCGAAGGACTACCAGACGCAGGTCTACGGAGCGCCGCTGTTCCACGACGGCACGTCGGTCCCTTTCAGCCTGACCTACGTCCAGGAGACGACGGTGTTCCGGGAGTTCGGCCCGGTGTCTGGCAACACCATGCGATTCGAGTACGAGGTCGCGCCGAAGATCGGCAACACGCTCGAGCGGCAGACGTTGGACCTCGACGCACGGTACTACCTGCGCCTCGGCGGGAGCGGACTGCTGGCCTTGCGCGCTCGCGGGTACCGCAGCTGGGGTGACGCGCCGAACTTCAACTACTTCGGCGGCAACGCCGACCTTCGCGGCTACGAGTACCTGCAGTTCGTCGGCAACAACACCTTCTACGGGAACGCGGAGTTGCGCTTCCCGCTCGTCGAGGCGATGCTGACGCCGATCGGCGTCGTCGGCGGGATCCGCGGCGTGTTCTTCGCCGGCACCAGCGGCGCCTGGTTCAACGGCCAGGGCTTCCAGTTCGCGAGCAGCAAGTCGCAGACGGTCATCCCGATCACCGGCTATCAGCCCGATGCGTCCGGCAACCTGGTGCCGGTCTTCGGGAATCCGATCGACGTGACCGGGTATCGGCTCGTGGATGGCCGCGCCTCATACGGCTTCGGTCTCGAGACCTTCGCGCTCGGCTTCCCGATTCACTTCGACTGGGCGTGGCGGACGCTGTGGAACCGCGACTGGGAGGACTACGTGTTCGCGGCCCAGGGCGGCAGCCACGAGTTCCGCCGCCCGCAGTTCAAGGTCTGGATCGGATACGACTTCTAAGTGCGAAGTGCCAAGTGCTAAGTGCTAAGTGAAGTGGGAAATGCGAAGTGCGAAGTGGCGAATCGGCCGCCCACTTCGCACTTCTCGCTTCGCACTTCCCACTTCCCACTTCACTTTGCACTTGGCACTTGCCAGTTAGCACTTCTTAGTCTCTCGCATCGAAGTACTGCAGATACGCCATGAGCGCGCCATTGTAGTGGCGGCGCATGGCCGTGGCGACCCGCTCGGGGTCGTGCGCCACCAGTCCATCCAGTAGCTCGTGGTGTTCCCGCTGCGCCTGGGCGACGCGGGGCACGAGCACGCCCTTGTAGAAGTAGCGGCGAATCTGGTCCCACCGATCCAGTGCCTGCACGGTGCTCTGCTGCAGGAGCTTCAAGCCCGAGACCTCGCTCAGCGCGGCGTGGAACCGCGTGTTCAGGTCGGCCCATGTGTCGTACTGCGCGTCGGCCACGGCCGTGTCCATCGCCGTGACGTACCCCTCGAAGGTGGAGAGCGCCGTCTGGTCGGCGCGGTCGGCCGCCAGCCGGCCGGCCACCACCTGCAGGCCTTCGAGCACCGAGAACACGTCGACGACCGAGTTCCGTGACAGCGGCGTCACCGTGGCGCCCACGTGGGGAATCAGCGTCACGAGGCCTTCCGACTGCAGCAACTGCAGGGCTTCGCGGACCGGAATGGCGCTCACGTTGAGGCGCCGGGCGACGTCCTCGATGACCAGCCGCTCGTCAGGCGGGATGTCGCACGTGAGGATGGCGTCGCGGAGCGAGCGGTACACCAGTTCCTGCTTGGTGCGAAAGACGGGGCGGGCGGCATCGAAGGGCATCGTAGAGGAACCTGCCGGCCGGGCTCGTTGTCAACGAGCCCGGCCGCACAGGCTACGGGACACCGGCTTCAGGCTATTTGCCGTCGTAGGGCCGAACTTCAGTTCGGCCATGTCGGCCATAGGTGGTGCGTGTTGGCCGAACTAAAGTTCGGCCCTACGTACTACTTCGGAACGGCCCTACGTACTACTTCGGAACTCAGGACTCAAGACTCAGAACTTGAGCCTCTACTTCTGGTAGTACTCCGAGTTCTTCTCCGCGAAGTGCTTCCACTTGTCGGGCGTCTCATCGAACGCGAAGATCGCCTCCACCGGGCACGCCGGGACACACGCGCCGCAGTCGATGCACTCGTCGGGATGGATATAGAGCATCTCGGCAGCTTCGAACGTGGCTTCGTCCTTGCGCGGGTGGATGCAGTCCACCGGGCACACGTCCACGCAGGCCGCATCCTTCGTGCCGATGCAGGGTTCGGTAATCACATACGCCATCGCAGTCGCTCCTCCTCCGCCGCGCAGCAGCTACGCGGGAATGTCAATCGAACCCGGCGGCAGGTACCCCAGCCGCCGTGACACCTGCCGCGCCAGCTCCCAGCAGGCGCGGTTCACTTCCGTGACGAGCGGGCGCTCGTCGGCCTCGTGCGCGAAGGCGCCGAGGCGGGCCACTTCCCTCCCGCTGTAGTCCATCACCGGCGCGCACGTGCAGCCGAGCGGCGGCGCCGCGCCGTCCACGGCCGGCGGCCCCAGCCGGGCAATCATCGATCCGCCGCGCGGCAGATCCGCCGGCGACTCGAGCCGCAGGCAATTGAGCCGGCGCGTGGCCTGCGTCGTCGAGAAGTAGACGGCACAGTGCGCCGGCATCTCGCGCCCGTAGACCGTGCGCATCGCCACTTCGTCGGGGCCCGTCGCCCAGATGTAAGTCACTTCGTCGGCGTCGGGGATCGCCAGGAACGCGCGAAGCCCCGACCGCAGCACGTAGTCGCGGAGGACAGGGTACCCATGCAGCCGAATCTCGGAGCGGCCCAGGAACCGGAAGCTCAGGTCGAGCATCTTGAGCGTCAGGCCGTAACGCTGCGTCTCCTCGTCCTGGCGGACGTACCCCCGGCGCTTCAGCACCCCCAGCAGCCGGTGTATTGACGGGGGCGGCTGGTTTAGCGCCCGGGATAGCTCCGCCACGCTCATTCCACGCGGGGCCCGGCTCAAGGTCTCGCAGATTTCCAGAGCTTTTTCGATGGAAGTGACGGCCATTCCGTATGTCGGAACGATGTTTCACTTGCGAGCGTACGGCGGGTTGGAGCGGCTGTCAAGGCACTGAAATGGTCGGACTTCCGTACAATGCCTTCGTGCGTTGGCGTGCGGCAGTCGCGGCTCTAGCGGTGACCCTTGTTGGCGCGGAAGGCGTGCTCGCGCGAGCAACGCCCGATTTGGGGACGCGCGATCGCGCGCTCGAACGACAGTTCACACCCATTGCCGCCCCCGACGGCGCCTACGTGGTCTCCACCGTCGACACCTCGATCACTCAACTGGCAGCGGAGCTGAAAAGCCTCGACGAGGCGCCAGCGCCCGGGGCCTGGCAGGTCACACACCCCGAGGCGCACGAGGCCTTCGGACAGGCGGGTCTGTACGATCGCTTCCAGCTGGCCGAGCTGTTTGGCGGCGAGCGCCTCTCCGTCGTCCGCGGATCGCTGGCCGTTGGTGGCTATCGCACCGCCTACACGCTGATTTCTCCGCATCCCGACCGCACGCTCTCCCGCATCGTCCCCGGGACGATGGTGATCCAGGTGAGGATTGGGACAGCCGGCGTCAGGCGCGAGCGGCCATGAGCACGATGCGACGGCTCGCCCTGGCAATCGTCCTCCTGCTCGGCCTGTGCGCCCGCCTCGAGGCGCAGGGCTGGCCCGAGCAGACCGCCACGCTGTTTGATGGCCGAGTGACGCTCGGTGGTGAAGCGACGGCCACCGTGGCGCCCGAAGACAAGGGGCACTTCACCTACACCGACTACGAGCGCAGCTCGTTGCAGCTCGTGCGGCTTGGCATTGCTGCCGCCCTCCGGCCCATCGACCGGCTCGCCTTCATCGTCGATTTGCGCGCGGAGGGCGATACGAGCGGCGGCGACTGGAGCGCCATCCCGGTCGCTCTCTACGTGCGCGTGAGGCCGTGGCGCGACCGTCCCTTCGACATCCAGGCCGGCCGCATCCCTCCGGTCTTCGGCGTCGCCGGCCGTCACATCTACGCGAGCGACAACGTCCTCATCGGCACGCCGCTCGCCTGGCAGTACCTGACCGTGCTTCGCGCCGACGCGGTGCCGGCCAACGCCAACGAGCTGATCTACGCGCGCAGCTACGGCTGGCAGCCCGGTTACTCCGTCGGCGACGATGGGTACGCGCGAGGCGTGCCGCTGGCAACCGCGTTCCGGTACGACACGGGCGTCGAGGCACGCATCGGCGATGACAGGAGCCTCGTCTCGGTGGCGGTGGCGCTGACGAATGGCACGCTGTCGGCGCCTGGCCTGCGGTCGTCGAACGGCGGGCCGCAGGTCTCGACGCGCGTAGCGCTGCACCCATCGCCCGCGTGGGTGATCGGTGCGTCGTACGCCGACGGGCGGTTTGTTGCAGATACCGTGCGCG
>UEXX01000073.1_pt1 | contig 12913 bp, 14 predicted proteins | sample 4301161 | NCBI WGS metagenome assembly UEXX01 (sample SAMEA4773179, study PRJEB27434) | metagenome | biome: 2259; feature: agricultural soil; material: soil | place: USA | collected 2014-09 | depth 0.25 m
GACGCGAGCGCTGCCACGACCTCCGCGCGTTCGGCTTCCGGGGTGATCGGGCGATCGGGCCCCTTGTTGGCGCGCACCGAGCGATCGGAGTTGATGCCGACGATGAGCGCGTCGCCTTCCGCGCGCGCGGCCTGCAGGTACCGCACGTGGCCGGGGTGCAGGATGTCGTAGACCCCGTTGGTGAACACCACCGTCCTGTGGGCCGCGCGCAGCGCGTCCACCAGACGGACGGCGTTCTCGAGCGAGAGGACGTGCGAGATCATGAGCGCCTGAAGAACATGTACGTGCCGACGTCCTGGCGCGGGTAGCCGGGCTCAATGCGCCGAGGGCTGGTCGCGACCAGCTCCAGCGGCTTCAAGGCGTTCGCGTACCACGTGACCGGCCGGCCGCGGGTGTACCCGAGATCCGCGCGGGCCGCATCGCCGGCCTCCAGTCTCGGGTTGGTTTCCTCGACGAGCAGCAGGTGGCCCGCCGGCGCCAGCACGCGGAGGATCTCGCCGATCACGGCGCGGGCCGCCGCATCGCTCATGTGCTGGAGCACGGTGAAAGTGAGGATGAATTCCGCGCTCGATGACTCCGCCGGCAGGTGCTCGAGCGTCGACACCACCTCGAACCGGAGATCGGGCAGCAATGCCCTCGCGGTCGTGACGAGCGACGCCTCGCGCTCGAACCCGACGACCTCCGCGGCCGCTTCCGAGAGCACCGGCGTCAGGCGGCCGAAGCCGCTGCCGATGTCGTACGCGCGGTGGATGGGCGCGTGCGCGGCGGCGTCGTGCAGGTACGACCGGACGTCGCGCTGCTCGAGGTAGCTGCGCAGCAGCGCCGGCGGGCCGGCGGCGTCCACGACATCGCCCGGCGTCCACGTCTTGCGGTCGCTCATCGGTCCAGCGTCGGCCCCATCTGCACCGACGGCGAGAACTGCCAGCGGTGACGCGGCCTGTAGATACCCACGTCCTTCACGCGCGACTTCACGCGGAAGGTGTGCAGCTGTCGATGGTAGTCGTACGGGTAGCCCTCGATCGAGTGGGCAGCGACGTCCACCTTGTAAGTGCCTTCCGTCAGATCCAGGCCGTCGATCACGAAGCGCACCTCGCCGGTGCCCTCGAAGCGCCGCCCGGCCAGCTCCTCCACCCACGTGTTGGTCCCGTAGCAGCAGACGCCGTCGGCGTTGAACAGGCCGATGCCGAACGCGAAGTCCTGCATCGGCTTGGCCGCGCGAACCTCGAGCCTGATCGTCATCGGGTCGCCGGACTGGAACACGTGCGACGGCTGGTTGTCGGGACCGAGGATGGTGACGCTCGTGATCTCGACCTCCCGCGATCCCCAGCGGCCCTCGCTCGCGCGGAACATGTCGTCGGGCGCGGCGGACGCGGCGACCGGATCGGCCACCGCCGGCACGGCGCTCCCTTCGAGCACGTGTTCCTGCGCCTTCGCGTCCGAGGCGGCAAGCGACTGCTCTTCGGCGCGCTCGACGTCGCTCATGTAGGCGCCGACGACACGCCTCGGATCGCCGGTGGCCTTGCCGAGCCCGCCGTCGATCCACAGCGCCTCGTCGCAGAACCGCTCGACCAGGCCGAGCGAGTGCGTGACGAGCAGGATGGTCTTGCCGCGCCGGCGGAACTCGCCGAACTTGTCGAGGCACTTGTGCGTGAAGCCTTCGTCGCCGACGGCCAGCACTTCGTCCACCAGCAGCACGTCGGGGTCGACGTGAATCGCGACCGCGAATCCGAGCCGCATGTACATCCCGGAGGAGTACGTCTTCACCGGCGCATCGATGAACTCGCGCATGTCGGCGAAGTCCACGATCTCGTCGAAGCGATTCGTGATCTCGCGCTTCGAGAGGCCGAGCATCACGGCGTTGATGAAGACGTTCTCGCGGCCCGAGATCTCGGGGTGGAACCCCGCGCCCAGCTCGATGAGCGCCGAGATCCGCCCGTTCACGGTCACCGTGCCCGTCGTCGGACGCGTGATCCCGGCGACGCACTTGAGCATGGTGCTCTTGCCCGAGCCGTTGCGGCCGATGATGCCGTAGGTACAGCCGGCCGGCACGGAGAACGAGACGCCGCGCAGCGCCGAGAACGTCTCTTCCGGCTTGAGGTCGCGGATCAGGCTGCGCGTGAGCAGCGCGCTCTTGAGAGTCGCGAATTGCTTCTTGTGCGCGAAGCGCCGGTAGACCTTGGTGACGTCACGGACGTCGATGGCGACGCTCACACTTCCTCCGCAAACGAATCACGCAGCCGGTCGAAGAGGAAGTAGCCGAACAGGAACAGCACGATCGACCCCACCAGCAGCGCGAGCAGCCAGCGCCAGTGGCCGAACGGGCCATCGTAGAACAGCAGCTCCTGGTACGAGACGGCCAGGTGCGTAAACGGGTTCAGGTTCAGCAGCGTCCGCGCCTTGCCGGGCGCCATCGTCATCGGGTAGATGATCGGCGTCGCGAAGAACCAGAACGTCAGGAGGTTCGCGAGCAGGTCCTTCAGATCGCGGAAGTGCACTGTCAGCGACGACACGATCAGCGCGAGGCCCACCGTCAACAGCAGCTGCGTCGCGACAACGACGGGGAACCACAGCAGATCGGTGAAGTTCAGCGGCGCGCGGTAGTACACCAGAAAGGCCGCCAGGATCGGCAGCCCCAGCAGGAAGTGCACCATGTTCGCCAGCACCGTGACGATAGGCAGCACTTCAGCCGGGAAGAGCACTTTCTTGATCAGGTTCCCGCCGGAGATCAGCACGCTCGACGACTCGAGCAGCGAGCTCGAGAACCACGTCCACGGCAGGATGCCGCAGAACATGAAGAGTGCGTAAGGCTCGATCTCCTTCGGGTGCGTGCCCGGCAGCACCACCGTGAAGACGAAGGAGTAGATCAGCAGGAGCAGGAGCGGGTTGATGAACGACCAGAAGAAGCCGAGGACGGAGCCCCGGTAGCGCGCCTTCAGGTCGCGCACGACGAGGCTCTGGATTAAGCCGCGGTACTTTGGAAGGTTCCGGAGATTGTCGAGCATGCCCTCGTGCAGGGCAGAACTGAAGTTCTGCCCCACAGGTGTCCTCGCGCCTCCGCGTCAGCGCCTATGCTGTGCGCGTTCGGCGGCGCGCATCTTCATCAACGCGGTCAGCAGCGCCAGACGCGCCCGATCGGCTTCCTCGAGGCTGGTGGCCTTGCCCATCTCGGCCTCGGCCTCGCGCTTGGCCGCTTCCTGCGCCGCCACGTCGATGTCTTCCGGCTTTTCAGCCAGCCGGACCAGCACCGTCACGCGATCGGGGAGCACCTCGGCGACGCCGAAGTCGATGACGATCGTCTCGCGGACCTGGGCTTTGCGGTACGAGAGCTCGCCAGGATTGAGCAGCGCGAGCAGCGGCGCATGGCCCGGCAGCACGCCGAGCGCGCCGTTGTAGCCGGGCAGCTGCACTTCGTCCACATCGTCGTGGACGATGGGCTTGTCCGGGGTCGAGATGTCGAGCGCCAGCGACTTCGGGATCATGCCTGCTTCTTCGCCTTCTCGATCGCTTCTTCGATGGTGCCCACCATGTAGAAGGCCTGCTCGGGAAGCGCGTCGTGCTTGCCTTCGACGATCTCCTTGAAGCCGCGGATCGTGTCGGCGATCTGCACGTACTTGCCGTCGAACCCGGTGAACTGCTGCGCCACGAAGAACGGCTGCGAGAGGAACCGCTGAATCTTGCGCGCGCGGCTGACGCTGAGCTTGTCGTCTTCGGACAGCTCGTCGATGCCGAGGATCGCGATGATGTCCTGCAGGTCCTTGTACCGCTGCAGCACCTGCTTCACCGAGCGCGCGACGTTGTAGTGATCGGCGCCGATGACGCGCGGGTCAAGGATGCGAGAGGAGGAGGCCAGCGGATCGACCGCCGGGTAGATGCCGAGCTCGGCGATCGCGCGCGACAGGTTCGTCGTCGCGTCGAGGTGGGCGAAGGTGGTGGCCGGCGCCGGGTCGGTGTAGTCGTCGGCGGGCACGTAGATCGCCTGCACCGATGTGATCGAGCCCGACTTGGTGGACGTGATGCGCTCCTGGAGCTGGCCCATTTCGCTCAGCAGCGTCGGCTGGTAGCCGACGGCGGAGGGCATGCGGCCGAGCAGCGCCGACACTTCGGATCCCGCCTGCGTGAAGCGGAAGATGTTGTCGATGAAGAGGAGCACGTCCTTGTTCTCGGCGTCCCGGAAGTACTCCGCGACGGTCAGCCCCGTGAGGCCGACGCGCATGCGGGCGCCTGGCGGCTCCGTCATCTGGCCGTAGACCAGCGCAGCGCGCGACTTGGAGGGGTCCTCGATGTTGATGACGCCGCTCTCCTGGAACTCGAGCCACAGGTCGTTGCCCTCGCGCGTGCGCTCGCCGACTCCGGCGAACACCGAGACGCCGCCATGCTTCAACGCGATGTTGTGGATCAGCTCCTGGATGATGACCGTCTTGCCGACGCCCGCGCCGCCGAACAGGCCGATCTTGCCGCCCTTGAGGTACGGCTCCAGCAGGTCGATGACCTTGATGCCGGTCTCGAACATTTCGAGCTGCGTCGATTGCGCCTCGAGCGTCGGCGCCGGGCGGTGGATCGGCCAGTGCTCCTCGCTGTTCACGGGGCGATCCGGGAAGTCCACTGGCTCGCCCAGCACGTTCAGCACGCGGCCGAGCGTGGCCGGGCCCACGGGCACCGTGATCGGCGCGCCGGTGTCGATGGCGGTCATGCCACGCTGCATGCCGTCTGTCGGCTTCATCGCGATGGTGCGCACGCGGCCTTCGCCAAGGTGCTGCTCCACTTCGACCACGACGTCGATGGCCGTGGGGGCGCCGGCGTCCGACACGATGCGCACGGCGTTGTAGATGTCCGGAAGATGGCCGTCGGCGAACTCGATGTCCACGGCGGGGCCGATGATTTGGACCACGCGGCCGTTGTGCTGTCCCTGCTGGCTCATAACACTCCCTTGCAACCTTCGGCCGAACTGAAGTTCGGCCCTACTTCTGTATCACTGAAGTTCGGCCCTACTTCTGTATCACTGAAGTTCGGCCCTACTTCTGTATCGCTGAAGTTCGGCCCTACTTCTGTATCGTCACAGCGCCTGCGCGCCGGAGACCACTTCGATGATCTCGCGGGTGATGGCGGCCTGGCGGACCTTGTTCATGTACAGCGTGAGCGAGTCGATCATCTCCGTGGAGTTCTTCGTCGCCGCTTCCATCGCCGTCATCTGCGCGGCGTAGAAGGCCGCGTTGCTCTCGAGCAGCGCGTGGAAGATCTGGCTCTCGACGTAGCGCGGCAGCAGCTCGTTGAAGATCGTGGCCGCGTCCGGCTCGTACAGGTAGTCGATCTTCGAGGTCGGATCGATTCGGCCGTCGCGGTCGTAATCCTCGTTGTAGCCCGCGCTGGTCCGCTCGGTGTCGGCGGCGCCCGCCATCGCCGCGTCGAGCGCGGCGCGCGGCACCGGCAGCACCTGCTCGACGACGGTCCGCTGGGTCATGACCGACTTGAACTCGTTGTAGACGATGTAGACGGCGTCGACCTGGCCCGATACGAAGGCCTCGATCGCCGGCGCGGTCACCGCTCGCGCGTCCTTGCCGCTCAGGTGCGAGAAGATGCCGACGTGCTCGCCCTGAATCGTTACGCCGCGGCGGCGGAAGAAGTCGCGCGCCTTGCGGCCGACAAGCCTGAACGTGATCTGCCGGCCCGGCCGGTCGATCACGAAGTACGAGGCCATCTTGATGACGTTCGAGTTGAAGCTGCCGGCGAGGCCCTTGTCGCCGGATACGACGATCAGCAGGATCCGGGCGTCCGGCGCGTTCACGTCGCGGACCGCGAGCAGCGGATGCACCGACGGATCGACGCGGCCGGCCAGGCTGTACATCAGCCGCAGCATGCCCTTGGTGAACGGCCGCGCGTTCACGATCCGGTCGTACGCGCGACGCATGCGCGAAGCGGCCACCATCTTCATGGCCTTGGTGATCTGCTGCGTCGACTTGACCGCGCGGATCCGGCGGCGGATATCGATAAGTGACGGCATATCAGTCTGTCGCTGTCCGTGCCTCGTGCTGCGTGCTATGTGCCACGTGCGGTGCTTAGTGCCTGGTGCCTCGTGCTTTGTGCGGTGCTAGGTGCCTGGTGCTCGAGCACTTGGCACCGCACTAAGCACCAAGCACGAGGCACCAAGCACCGCACCTGGCACGTAGCACACAGCACTAAGCACGGGCAGTGCCTTAACAGGCAGTGCCTATGCCTTAACAGGTGCCAAGTCCTTGACGAATTCCTTCAGCGCGGAGTGAATCCGCGCCTTCAGGTCGTCGTCGATCGTCTTCTTGTCGGCGATCTCGCGGAGCAGCGACGGGTGGCTGTTCTCCACGAACTGATAGAGCCGCGGCTCCAGCTCGCCGATCTCGCTGACGGCGACACCGTCGAAGTAGCCGTTGATCGCCGTGAAGACGAGCAGGACCTGCTTTTCGACCTCGAGCGGCGCATACTGCGGCTGCTTCAGGATCTCGACGAGGCGCTGGCCGCGATTGAGCTGCGCCTGCGTCCCTTTGTCGAGGTCGCTGCCGAACTGCGCGAAGGCCGCCAGCTCGCGGTACTGCGCCAGGTCCAGTCGGAGCGAGCCGGCCACCTGCCGCATCGCCTTGATCTGCGCCGAGCCGCCGACGCGCGACACCGAGTTGCCGACGTTGATGGCCGGGCGCACCCCCTGGTTGAAGAGGTCAGACTCCAGGAACATCTGCCCGTCGGTGATCGAGATGACGTTGGTCGGGATGTACGCCGACAGGTCTCCGGCCTGCGTCTCGATGACCGGCAGTGCCGTCAGCGATCCGCCGCCCAGCTCCTTCTTCAGCTTCGCCGCGCGCTCGAGCAGGCGCGAGTGCAGGTAGAACACGTCGCCGGGGTACGCCTCCCGGCCCGGCGGCCGGCGGAGCAGCAGCGAGATCTCGCGATACGCCTGCGCGTGCTTCGACAGGTCGTCGTAGATGCACAGCGCGTGGCGTCCGCTGTCGCGGAAGAACTCGCCCATGGCGCACGCCGAGTACGGGCTGATGTAGAGCAGCGGCGCCGGCTCGGAGGCCGAGGCGGCGACGACGATGGAGTACTCCATCGCGCCGTTCTCTTCGAGGGTGCGGACCACCTGCGCGATCGTGGACTGCTTCTGCCCGATCGCGTTGTAGATGCAGATGACGTCCTTGCCCTTCTGGTTGATGATCGCGTCCACCGCGACGGCGGTCTTGCCCGTCTGGCGATCGCCGATGATCAGCTCGCGCTGGCCGCGGCCGATCGGGATCATCGAGTCGATGGCCTTGATGCCGGTCTGCAGCGGCTCCTTGACCGGCGACCGATCGGTGACGCCAGGCGCGATCTTCTCGATGGGCGCGAACTCCTTCGTCGCAACCGGCCCCTTGCCGTCGACGGGCTGACCGAGCGCGTTGACGACGCGGCCGAGCATCGCGTCGCCGACGGGCACCGAGATGATGCGGCCGGTCCGCTTCACCTGGTCGCCTTCGTTGAGCTCACCGGACTCACCCAGGAGCACGACGCCGACGCTTTCCTCCTCGAGGTTCAGCGCGATGCCGAAGAGCCCGTTCGGAAACTCCAGCATCTCGCCGGCCATCGTCTTGTCGACGCCCTGGACGCGCGCGATGCCGTCGCCGACCGAGACGACGGCGCCTACTTCGGCCACGTCCACGTCGAGAGAGAAGCCGCCGAGCTGCTCCCGGATGATCTTGGTGATGTCCTCAGCCTTGATGCTCATCGCTACACGTTCTCCACGAGCTTGGCGCGCATGCGCGCGAGTTGGCGCGTCACGCTGCCGTCGTACACGGTGCTGTCAATCTGGGTCACGACGCCGCCGATGATCGACGGGTTGACGGTGGTCGAGAGCTGGACGGTGCGTCGGGTCAGTTCAGCCAGCCGGGCCTGGAGCGCCGCGGCCTTGTCGGTGGCGAGCGGGGCCGCCGTCGTCACCTTCGCCTGGACGACGCCGGTCTTGCGGTTGAGGCGTTCGCGGAAGCTGGCCGCGACCCACTCCACGACGTGGATCTGGTACGCATGGGCCAGCGCCTCGAGCAGGACCGTGGTTGGCTTGCTCAGCCCCAGCTTCGCGCCCAGCTCGTGAATCGTCCTCACCTTCTCGGCCGCGGGCACCAGGGGATGGAACAGAGGCCGCGCCTCGCCGGTATGCGCCCGCTGCACCTCGGCGAACGCGTCGAGCTCGTCGGCTACTTGAGGGGCCTGGTTGTGACGCCAGGCGACGTCGAACAGGTCGCGCGCGTAGCGCACGGCGTCGCGGCGGCTAATCATGGCGCGGCACCTGCTCGAGATAGCGATCGACCAGCCGCGTCCGGTCGGCGTCGGTGATCTGCTGCTTGATGCGCGTCTCGGCGGCGCTGACGGCGAGCGTCGCCGCGTGCTCGACGAGCTCGCGGTGCGCGACGCGCACCTGCTGCTCGATCTCGCGCGTGGCCTGGTCGAGCAGCCGCGTCTTCTCAGCGGCGGCCAGCTCCCGGATGCGCTGCTCTTCACCCTCGATCTCGGCGCGGCCGCGCGCCTTGAGCGCCTCGATTTCGGCAGGGAGGGCCTTGAGCTTCGCATCGAGCTCGGCGATCTGCGCGGCCGCGCTGGTCTTCATTCGCTCGGCCGTGTCGAGGTCGGCGCGGACCTGGGTCTTGCGGGACGCCAGGTGGTTCGTGAGCGGCGTGCGCAGGTAGTAGACGAGCACGCCGGCGAGCACCGCGAAGTTGAAGATCTTGCCGACGAACGGCCAGATGCTCTCTTCGTGCGCGGCTTCCCCGTGTGCCGCAGCCGCTTCACCGTGCGCGGCGGGCTCCTGCGCCCGCAGGGCGGCCGACAGCATCAGCGTCGCGGCAACGAGCACCACGAGCACGAACCGGTGCGCGCGCAACGTCGTGACAGACGTAGGGCGCAACTTCAGTTGCGCCCAGAGCGTGGCGTACGTAGGGCGCAACTTTAGTTGCGCCGGCTGCGCCGATCTGATGAATGACAGCATCGCCAGTACTTCCCTGCGCTAACTGGTCTTGCGACCGAGGACGCGCTCGGCGATCGCCGAGGCGATGTCGTTGACCTCGCGCTCGAGGCGCGCGCGGGTATCGGCGGCATCCGCCTGGAGGCGCGCGCTGGCGTCGGCCAGCGTGGCGCCGGCCTGCGCGCGGGCGCTCTCGATGAGCGCCGTGCGCTCGTCGTTGGCGGCGCGGCGGGCCGTTTCCATCTGTTGCGATACTTCCTGGCGCGCGGCGCGGGTGCGCGCGTCGAACTCCGCGGTGGCCTGGCGCGCGCGCTCCTCGGCCTGCGCGGCCAGCGTGCGGGCGGACTGCACCGCGCCTTCACGCGCGCTCATCACTCGGATGAGCGGCTTGAACAGCCACTGGTTCAGCATGACCACGACGAGGAGGACGAAGCCGATGACCCAGACGACGGAGAGATCCGGAAGCACGCGTGATTTCCCTGTGTGGCGGCGGGGCTTCAGCCCCCGCGTTAAACCTGAAGGGTTATATCACGTGAAATGATTCACATGAATATGATCCCGCCTGGAGTATTGACAAAGTACTAACTATAAGTATTTAGTACTGCCCATGAGGCGCTCTCTCGTCCAGATTGGCAGCTCCCTCGCGGTCACCCTCCCCATCGACGTCGTCCAGGCGTTCGGCTTGCGCAAGGGGCAGGACGTCGACCTCGCGGTACACCCGATCTCGGGCGCGATCACGATCCGGCCGGGCACGGCCTGGCTCGATGGCGGGCAGGTGTCGGCCGATTTCCGGACGCTGGCTGATGAAGTGCTCGAGCGGCGCGCGGGGCTGCTCAAGAAGCGCGGGAAATGATCCGGCACCTCTCCGTCGAGCAGATCCTCAGCCTCCACCAGAGCATCGTGGGGCACCTGAGCGATGCCGGCGTGCGGAACCTGAGCGCGCTCGAGTCCGCGGTGTCGCGCCCGGCCGCGACGTTCGACGGCGAGGACCTCCACCCGACGCTCGAGGCGAAGGCCGCGGCGCTGGTGTCGGGCCTCATCCTCGGCGGGCCCTTCGCGGACGCGGGTCGCGAAACCGCGCTCATCGCATGCGAGTGTTTTTTAATCGCCAACGGCGCCACGCTTCAGGCGACTGATCGCGATCTCGAGCGCGTCGCAGCGTCCGTCGCCGCGGCGGAGTTGTCGATTGAAGCGCTCGCCGTATGGATTCGGCAGCGGTTGCGACAGGGGCGGTAGAGGCTACGGGACGTACGTAGGGCCGAACTTTAGTTCGCCCAACTGGCGCATTCGTCCAGCACGATGGCCGAACTAAAGTTCGGCCCTACGTACAACTACACCAACCGCACAGCCGCCTCGCTCCGCGCGTCCGCCCTTCCGATGACGTGCGCGGGTACGTCTGACGCGGTGAGCTCCGCGACGATCGCTTCGAGCGATGCGGCATCGATCGACACGAGCAGACCGCCCGACGTCTGCGGGTCGTAGCAGAGATCCAGGACGTCCGCAGCGATTCCCTCACTCATCGTCGTCGGCGCGAACTGCAGCCGGTTCGTGCCGAGGCCGCCGGATCGGTTCTCTGCGGCAATTGCCAGCGCGCCATCGAAGATGGGCAGTCGCGACGTCTCGATGGCGATCGTGACGCCGCTTGCAACGGCCATCTCCGTGGCGTGGCCGATCAGGCCGAAGCCGGTAATGTCGGTGCAGCCGTGCACGGCGCCGCCGAACCGGCGCAGCACGTCGGCTGCGCGCTTGTTGAGCGTCGTCATCGACCGCACCGCAGCGTCGACGAGCGGCGCGGGTGCGCGCTGGCCTTTGATCGCCGTGCCGACGATTCCGGTCCCGAGCGGTTTCGTGAGGATCAAACGGTCGCCGGCACGAGCGCCGGCATTGGCCCAGATGCGATCGGGATCGACACGTCCCGTCACCGCGTAGCCGAACTTCACTTCCGGATCGCGGACCGTATGCCCGCCGAGCAGCGACACGCCAGCCTCGCGGAGCTTGTCGAAGCCGCCCAGGAAGATCTGCCGAATCGTCTCCGCGTCGAGCTCTCCTTGCGGGAAGCCCGCAATGGCGAGCGCCGTGACCGGCTCACCGCCCATCGCATACACGTCGCTCAACGAGTTGGCGGCGGCGATCTGACCGTAGGTGAACGGGTCGTCGACGATCGGCGTGAAGAAGTCCACCGTTTGCACCAGCGCGGGCCCGCCCGGCCACCTGTACACACCGGCATCGTCAGAGGTCCTGTAGTCGATCAGCACCCCGGGATCCGATGGCGGTGGCAGGTCGCTCAACACGTGAGCAAGCTCGCTCGCGGCGAGTTTGCTCGCTCAACCGGCGCAGGCGACCATGTCGGTCAGTCGTCGCTTCACAGATACCTCCTTTCCCGGGAATGAGGGGCTGGGGATCTGAGGATCTGGGATCAGGCTTCTGGGCCCTTCCCCATTCCCCCAGATCCCTTTTCCCCCAGATCCCTAGCTACCGACAAGCGCCTCATACAGTCGGATCAACTCCTCCTCGCTTGTGAAGTCGATCTCGATGCGCCCGCCTTTTCCTTTGCGGATGATGCGAACGCGCGTGCCGAGCTGAATCTTGAGTTTCTCTTCGGCGGCGCGCGTGTGCACGTCGGGCGGCGTCGCCGCGCTCGCGCGGCGCGACGAGGGGCCGCCCACCGGGTGGCCTTCGAGCGCCGCCTTGACGAGCGCTTCGGTTTCGCGCACCGAGAGCCCGCGCGTCTTCACTTCGCGCGCGACTTGAAGCTGCACGAGATCGGACGGCAGCGCGAGCAGCGCGCGTGCGTGTCCCATGCTGAGCGCGCCGGCAACGAGGTCGTTCTGAATCTCGTCGGGCAGCCGCAGCAGCCGCAGCATGTTCGCGATGGTCGCGCGGTCTTTCCCAACCGCGACGGCAATGACTTCCTGCGTGAGATGGAATTCGTCGGCGAGACGCCTGTAGGCGCGCGCCTCGTCGATGGGATTGAGGTCTTCGCGCTGGATGTTCTCGATCAGCGCGAGCTCGAGGAGTGTCTCGGGCGCATCGCCCGCCGTGTCGCGGACGTTCACGGGCACGCGCGCGAGGCCGGCCTTGCGCGCCGCGCGCCACCTCCGCTCGCCCGCGATGATGCGATAGCCATCGCCGGCCTGGCGCACGAGAATCGGCTGGATGATGCCGTTCGCTTTGATCGACGCCGCCAGCGCGTCGAGGCTCGCATCGTCCATCTGCACGCGTGGCTGGTAGTCGTTCGGCGCGAGGCGATCGATCTCGACTTCGAGCTGGCCCGCGCCCCGCGGTGTCGGCTCCGGCACATCAGGAATCAGCGCGCTCAGTCCTTTGCCGAGTGCAGGTCTCTTCTCCATCGCCGTCCTCTCCTCTACCTGTCCGTGCCCTCCGCGTGAGCGACGCGAACGCCCCGCGAGGCCGAAGGCCGAGCGCCTCCACGCGAGCGAAGCGAGCGTGCCCTTAGTTCGCGCCCTGCGCGAGCATCTCCCGCGCGAGACTCAAATACGCTTCCGCGCCGCGCGATTTCACGTCGTACAGAATCGCGGGCTTCCCGTGGCTCGGCGCTTCACCGAGGCGCACGTTCCGCGGGATCACGGTGCGATACACCTTCTCCTTGAAAAACTCACGCACGTCGCGCGCCACCTGTTGTCCCAGGTTCGTGCGCTCGTCGTGCATCGTCAGCAGCACGCCCTCGATGTCGAGCGACGGGTTGAGCGATGCGCGCACGCGCCGCAGCGTCGAGACGAGCGCGGCGAGACCTTCGAGCGCGAAGTACTCGCAGTGGAGCGGGATCAGCACGGTGTCTGCAGCGACGAGCGCGTTCAGCGTCAACAGCCCGAGCGACGGCGGACAGTCGATGAAGATGCGGTCGTACTGATCTCGCAGCGGCTCGAGAAAGCGACGCAGCCTCGTCTCGCGACCTGCAAGCGACACCAGCTCGATCTCGGCGCCAGTCAAGTTGGAGTC
>UEXX01000671.1_pt1 | contig 12836 bp, 7 predicted proteins | sample 4301161 | NCBI WGS metagenome assembly UEXX01 (sample SAMEA4773179, study PRJEB27434) | metagenome | biome: 2259; feature: agricultural soil; material: soil | place: USA | collected 2014-09 | depth 0.25 m
GCCCCGACCCGGCCGACGGGCTCGGCGCAAGCACGTGATCGAGCCACGCTTCGACGCCCTGCCCTGTCTTCGCGCTGATAGCGTGTCCGGCGACGCCTTCGAGGATGCCCGAGCTAAGGTTCGGGCCTTCGTACGCGGGTGGCGCCACGCCGGCATCGGCCTTGGTGAAGCAGACGATGTCGGCCTCGTCCAACTGCTGGCGGAACAGGTACGCCACATCGGCGTCTCGACCGGGGCCCGTCATCTCTATGGCGCGCGCGGGGTCCACCAGCACCGTGAGCGGCGCGACGCGGAAGCGGTGCGCTTCGTCCCGAAGCAGCGGCCTGAGGACTGTCGCCGCGAGATCCACGCAACTGCCGACCGGCTCGGCGAAGATGACCTCGGGGCGCTCCGCAGCCAGCGCATCGCACGCGCTGAGCAGGTCCGAGAGCCGGCAGCAGAAGCATCCGCCCGACACTTCCGCCACCGGCATGTGGGCCGCACGAACGAGCGTGGTGTCGACAAGGCCGCTGCCCTGATCGTTGGTGACGACGCCGACGCGACGTCCCTGCTCGGCGAGCCTCCGCGCCGCCGCGACGATGAGCGACGTCTTGCCGGCGCCGAGCATCCCGCCAACGACGACGAACGTGGGCACGTTCATGACAGCATGAGCTCCTGCCCCTGGCGGAGCAGCAGGTCGGATTCCAGGGTCACTTCACGCACGCCCCGTTCGATCCGCTTGACCGCGTGCGGCACCGCCTGCCCGTCCAGTGTCACGCGCGTGGCGCCGCCAATTCGATCGACCGCGATCACCGCGCGACAGGGGAGCTGCCCGTGCAGCACCTTGAGGCGCAGCGACTGACCGCCCGGGCCATATGCAAACGTCCCCCAACCCGTCGCCGTGGACCAGAAAGACCGGAAGTTCGAGACCGGCAGGCGCGGCAGCGCGGTGACACGGCGGCCCGGCCCGTCGTAGCGGAACCCGTTCAGGGCAAGGATGCCGCTCCATGACGACATCGCGCGGGCGTAATGCGATCCGCACTCGGGCTCATCCCACGGGTTTCGCCGCTCGCCATCGTACCGCGCGCGGACGCTGGTGATGCACTCCACGCCCTGGGACACCAGTCCTGCGTAAATCATCAGGCTGGCCGTCGCGTACTCCAGCCCGGTCCACGCCTCCGCGTAGTACGGAAACGGGACGTCCGGCCGGCCGCCGCGCGTGTACTCGGCGACGACGAGTGCGGCTTCGTCGTTGAGCACGTAGGTGCGCTGAAGGTTGTCGTGATCCAACAATTGCCGCTTGTAGTTGTTCCGGTAGATGCTCTCGAGCGTGGTGCGGCAGTGTGCCGGATCCACCAGCGGCCCGAGGCCCGCGACTTCTGCCTGATACTGGCCGATGAGCTGATCGGCCAGGCACCCGCCGCCCATCTGGTATTCGGGTTCGTCCGTCCGGTCGGAACCCATCGTGTTCATGAGCGCAGGCGCGATCCGCTCGCGCGGTTGCCCCTTCACCTGCTGGATGTAGTACTCGCCGTTGAAGAGGTTCGCGTCGATCCAGGCGCGGCCCGACTCGAAGAGCCGCCGCACCTCTGCGCGCGTCCCCTCGTCGCCCATGGCGCCGGCCATCTCCTCGACGGCGCGGAGGGCGCCGAGGTAGTAGATGCCGCAGAGCGGGTTCGGCCCGAAGAACTCGATGTCGTACGTGTTGTGCTGCGCGCCTTCGAGCACGCCGTCGCGATCGGCGTCCCAGCCGCCAGCGATCCAGGTAAACGCAATCGCGCGCTTCACGCGCGGCCAGAGCTCTTCGAGGTACGCGCGATCGCCCGAAAGCTGCCAGTCCAGATAGACCTTCATGATCTGGCCCATCTGCCCGTCGGCCGCCGCCGTCGGGAAGCGGTCGAACCCGTCGGGCAGGAGCTGCCGGAAGCGCATGCCGCCGTCCTCGTCCATCGAGTAGCCGAAGGCGGCGCGGCGGAGCGAGCGCGCGAAACCCGGGAACAGGTGCTGCGTGGCGGTCTCGTAGTTCCAGACGTGCGTGCAGTTGCCCATGCAGCAGCCGCTGTCGCCGCCGCAACCTTCGAAGCCGTGGAACTCACCATCGGCGGTCCGGAAGGCCGTCTGCGAGACCAACGTCGAGAGGTTCGCCGACGCGCCGTCCTTGACGGCGGCCGGCAGCGTGCTCTCTCTGAACGCTTCGGCGAACATCCGCGTGCGCGACTCCAGACCCGAGAGGTTGGAGGCGGTGTAGCGCGCCGCTTCCCATGCGTCGGCGAACCGGGTGCAGTAGAAGTTGCCGATGACGCTGGCACCCTGGCCATCCGGCGCGTCCCACCCGCAGCGGTCAGGCGTGCGGTTCGGGTAGTGCCACGTGATGAGGAACGTGAAGGTTGCCGAAGCGCCCGCCGCAAGATCGTGCTGCGCGCAGATGGCAGCCACTGGCCCGGGATCGGCGGAATCGGGCCCGAGCTCGCCGTCCGCCGAGAAGTCGTCCCAGAAGTGCAGCGCGCTGGTCCACCACCGCGCGCGCGGCCACCCCGAGACCATCGACACACGCCCGCCGTTGGGCTCGATCACCCAGAGGCCCAGCGAGCCTGCCAGCGGGTGGTCCATCGGCATCTCGGGGTTCCGCATGAGGATTCCCGAGAGCGCCCCCTCGCTTTTCCGCTCGTTGACGCGCGGGTCCGGGTCTCCGCGTCGCAGGCTGGTCGCCAGCATCAGGTTCTCGAGCGAGTACGCGATCGAAACCTTCGCGCGCGCAGCCTGCTTGTTCTGAACCGTGTAGCGCAGCACCGCCACCGGCAGGCCCGAGTCGTCTTCCTCGTGCGGGATGAACGGGCTGAACGCGTCGAGCGTGACGCCGACTGGCATCCGCCGATCACGAAATGCCACGCGTGCGAGAGGAAACTCGCCGGTGAACGTCGCGCCCTGCAGGCGCTGCAGGCCCGCCGCGCTGTGCGATCGGATGCCGAACGAACCCTGATACGGCGGCTGCAAGCGCGCCTCGAGGACGCTCACGAACGGCTTGTGCCCCGCGGTCTCGACGCGAATCGAGGGGAACGCGTAGTTCGGCGCGTTGCCCTGGTCGGGCCGGTTGAAGATCTCCCAGTCGCGCAGCTGGCCGCGCCCGCCGAGCCCGATGCACCCCGCGCCGATGCCGCCGAGAGGAAACGAGAGTTGCGCGAGATTCGGCCCGGTGAACACGCGCGGGTAGGTCACACGCGGACGCGAGTCGGCTGGACGCGGCGCGATGGTTGTGCTCGCAGTCGCAGCGTCGGGCGTAGGCGGCGTCTGCGCATCGATGCGCGCGACGCCCGGCACGGCTGCAGCGGCGGCAAGCGATCGCTTCAGGAACTCGCGACGATCGTGACCGGATCGGGGCGGCTTCGAGGGCACGGCTGCCGGAGTATAGTCCAGCCCGCGCCGTCATCGCTCCGTCGTGATGGCGATGTCTCCCTTCCTTCCGATCACGCTGATCCCCACGTCTTCGCCGCGTCGTTCGCACAGCAGATCGAGCCGCGCCGTGCCGACGGAGAGCCCCGTCAGCCGCAGCCACTCGATCGACTCTGGCAGACGCGGGGATCGAAAGACGATGCGGCGCCGCGGCGCGTCGATTTCAAGTCCCAGCAGCGACTGGATCATGAGGTACACCGAGGCGGACGCCCAGGCCTGTGGCGCGCACGCGATGGGGTAACGAGTGGGCCCCTCCCCCACGCGTCGAGAGAACCCGCAGAACAGCTCCGGCAGGCGGTGATGTTCGAGGTGTCGCGTCGCATCGAGCAGGCCCAACGTCAAGGCGAGGACAAGATCCTTCAAGCCGTAGCGTGCCAGGCCAGCCGCCACCAGCGCCGTGTCGTGAGGCCACACCGATCCGTTGTGATAGGACATCGGGTTGTAGCGCCGCTCGTCGGTTCCGATCGTGCGGATCCCCCACCCGGAGAACACCTCGGGCGACGCCATCACCTCGGCGACGCGGCGGGCGTGGGCCGGGCTCGCAATTCCGCTGAGCAGACATTGGCCGGCGTTCGACGAGACCACCTCACAGCGGCGCTTGCGCCCGTCGAGTGCCAGGGCGTAGAGCCCAAGGTCCTCGCACCAGAACTCGCGCTCGAACTTCCGGTGCAACGACTCGGCGTCCTTCTGCAGCGCTCGTGCGCGGGCGCGATCGCCGAGCGCTCGCGCCAGTTCAGCGGCGTGGTGCCGGGCGGCATAGACGTACCCCTGGACCTCCGAGAGCGCCACCGGTCCCTCCGCCGGCGTGCCGTCCGCGTGGAAGATGGCATCGTGCGAATCCTTCCACCCCTGGTGGATCAGCCCCCGCTCGCTGGAGCGCGCGTACTCGATGAAGCCGTCGCCGTCGACATCGCCGTCACGCGTCATCCACGTCAACGCGGCCTCGATGTGCGGCCACAGCGCGCGGATCGTCTCGAGGTCACCGGTCCGATCGTAGTAGCGTCCCGCCAGCATCACGAACAGCGGCGTCGCGTCGACGCTGCCGTAGTACCGGCCGAACGGCACTTCACCGAGCGCCGGCACTTCCCCATCGCGCGCTTCGTGCAGAATCTTGCCGGGCTGCGCGTCGCGTGTGGCGTCGTATGCCGTGGCCTGCGTCGCGGCCAGGTAGCGGAGGACGCCGCGAGAGAGCTCGGGATCGGCCCACAGCATCGACATCGCCGCGATGATTCCGTCGCGGCCGAACGCCGTGCTGAACCACGGGATGCCCGCATAGGGATATGGCCCGTACGATGTCTCGGTGACCATCATGTAGAGGTCGCTCCGGGACCGCTCGACCCACTCATCGAATGGCTGGCTGGACGTCGTCACCGATGTCGAGCCGGCCCGCGCCCGCAGCATGTCCGCCCCGGCGGCGCTCATCGCGGAGTCGAACTCGATCGGATCGAGGTGCTGCGGCCGGTCGTGCGTGCAGGCGATGGTCAGGACCACGGTCTCGGTGCGGCGCGGTTCGATCGCAAGGTCGAAGTGCAGGCGCCCTGCATCCGTGCGCGCGGGCGCCGGATGGCACGCGATGGTCGTGAAACGGCTGACGCCGTCGAGGCCATCGTAGGCGAACACCAGCCCCGAGCTGGTGATCGCCGCCGGATGCAGGGCGCCGCGGCGCGGCCGCTGGGTCCCGCGCACTTCGAAGATGTCGGAGAAGTCAGCCGACAGCACGACGTCGAGTCCGAGCTCGACGGGACGCAGGCCGTAGTTCGACACCGCGAGCCGCTCGTAGCACGCGCCCTGCCACAGGTACTTTGTGCGGAGCACGTGCAGCAGCCCCTTGGGCCACAGGCGGTCCTCGTCGAAGGTGATGTCGGGATTCGTCAGGTCGACTGTGAGCAGCGCGCTTGCATCCTGCAAGCTCGAGCTGAGGAGCATGGGGCGGAGTCCCTCCAGCCGCAGCTCCCAGGTCGAGACGTGCCGGGTGCCTTCGTGATACAGGCCCTGCTCGTGTGGCCCCACGCCGCCGATGTCACCGAACGCATCGAACACCGCGAAGGTATCAGCATGCTTCAGGACGCGGGTCCGATCGTCCCTGCGCTCCCGGCTCGCGACGATGTAGTACTGGCTCGGATCCTCGACGAGGTCGCTCACGCTGACTCTCCTCGTGCCGGCGCCGCACAGGCGCCCGCAGCCCGTCATAGATCGCCACGTAATCGCGCGCCATGCGATCGGCGGTGAAGCGCTGCTCGAACGCCTCGCGGCAGTGCCGGCGATCGAGATCCCTGGCGCAGCGCACAGCCTCGACTGCCTCTTCGATCGAGTTCACGATGAACCCTGTGCGGCCGTGATCGATCAATTCGGGCACGGACCCGTGGTTCCACGCGATGGCGGGCGTCCCCGCCGCGAGGCTTTCGATCACGACCATGCCGAACGGCTCCGGCCAGTCGATCGGGAACAACAGCGCCCTGGCGCCTCCGAGCAGGGCCCCCTTCTGCTCTTCAGAAATTTCGCCCAGGAACTCGACGCCATCACCCTGAAGCAGCGGCTCGATGACTTCGGCGAAGTATTTCTCATCGACCTTGTCCACCTTGGCCGCGATCTTGAGGCGGACACCAGCCGCGCGGGCAATCTCGATAGCGCGATCCGGCCGCTTCTCCGGAGCGATCCGGCCGAGGAACACCACGTAGTCCTCTGCATACGGGCTGAAGGCCAGCAGTCCCGGATCGAGCCCGTGATACACCGTACCCTGCCAGGCGGCCGCCGGAACAGGACGCCGCTGTGCGTTCGAGATTGAAACGACCGGCACGTCGTGGAACTGTCTGAACAACGGCAACAGGTCCGGCAGGTCCAGCCGCCCGTGCAGCGTCGTCACGTGCGGCACCGAGAGTGTCCGGCTCGTCGGAAATTGGAGAAACCCGGTATGGAAGTGGATGACGTCGAACAGCGGCGCCATGCCGGCCACGCGATCGATCAGGATCAGGTGGTCGACGAGCGAGTCGCCGCACGAAGGGTCCAGGCGCATGGCCTTCGGCCTGATCGGCACGAGCGTCGCCCGCGTCTTCGAGTCGCCGCTCGCAAACAGGGTGACGTCATGCCCGAGCGCCACGAGGGCGTCGGTCAGGTAGGCCACGACACGTTCGGTGCCGCCGTATGTCTCCGGCGGCACGCGTTCGATCAGCGGGGCAATCTGTGCAATGCGCATCCGTGGACTCACTCAGGCTGCATGGGTGGCGGCGTCTGGTGCGCATGCCAGGCACCCCAGGCAATGAACAACCCGAGCGCCGACAGGCCCAGAACGAGACGGAGCCAGCCGGGCCACATCCTGCCGTCCCTTTCATGGCCGAATGCCATACGGGTAATCCCGGCCAGATCAAGTCAAGGAACGTGCCACGAGCCGGCGTCGAAAACCCGATGAGGAATCCCGGTGTTTTCACGCCCGTTGAGTCGCCAGAACGCCGGTTGTGGGAAGAAAATGCACGCCCGGTGCTTGTCGGCGGCTCATCCTCCGGTGAAGAATCTGGAGCATGGCTGAGGCGATTCTGATCATCACCGGCGATGCCGGCGAGAGTTACGAGTGCTGGTATGCGCGGCACCGGATGCTCGAGGCGGGGCTCACGCCGCGGATCGCGGCGCCGAGCCGTCGGCGTCTGCACCTGGTCATCCACGATTTCGAGCCCGGCTGGGACACCTACATCGAGCGCCCCGGCTATGGCGCCGACTCGGACCTGACGTTCGACGAGGTGAAGGTGGATGACTACGCCGCGGTCCTCGTTCTGGGCGGGCGCGCGCCGGAGTATCTGCGCCACGACCCGCGCGTCTTGAACCTGGTACGCGCGTTCGACAAGGCTGGCAAGTGGGTCTTCGCGATCTGTCACGGCGTCCAGATTCTTGGCGCGGCCGGTCTGATCAAGGGACGGCGCGTGACGGCATACGAGAACTGCCGGTGGGAGATCGAAGCCGCCGGCGCGACCTTCATCACCGATCACCAAGCCGTCCGAGACGACCGCATCGTCACGGGCCAGACGTGGCAGTCGCATCCTGAGTTTTACCGCCTCGTCTTCACCTGCCTGAACGGATGACGGCGTCGGACGGCGGGTTCATCGAAGTCGCCGGCAGCCGTTTGTTCATCCAGGAGTGGGGCTCTGGGCCGCCGTTGCTCTGCCTGCACGGCCTCGGCGGCGGCACGCACTTCTTTTCCGAGCTGGGGCCGCTCCTATCCGCGCGCCATCGCACAGTCGCGTTCGACTTTCCCGGAGCCGGTCAAAGCCCCTCCACTCTGCCGATCACGTTCGACGGATTCGGTGAGATCGTCGTGGCGCTCGCCGCGTCGTTGAAGTTATCGGGCCTGAGCCTGCTGGGCCACTCGATGGGGGCCATCATCGGGCTCGAAGCGATTCGCGTGTCTCCACGTCTCGCCTCACGCTTCATCGCGGTTGGTGGCGTTCCCGAGCCGCCCGACTCGGCGCGGGTTCGGATATCGGTACGAATCGACGCGATCCGCGCGAGCGGGATCAGCGGGCTTGGCAAGGATGCGGTGGCGGGCAACGTCTCGGCGCGCACGAAGGCGATGCGAGCGGACGTCACAGCGCGGCTGGCTGAAGACTTCGACCGCCAGTCCGGCGACGGCTACGTCGCGATCGCAAACGCTCTCGTTGGATGGACCGCGCGCCAGTTGCCGCCGCTGGACGGCGTGAAGTGCCTGGCGATCACGGGCGAGGAGGATCGTTACGCACCGCCGGATGCCGTGCGGAGGTTCGCCGACCAGTTGCCTCAGGGCACCAGGGTCGAGGTCATGCGCGACTGCGGGCACCTGCCATTTCTGGAACAACCGGCCGAGTTCGCGGAGATCGTCGAGCGGTTTCTCGACGAAGGGAATCGGCCGAACTAAAGTTCGGCCCTACGTACGTCTGCCAGCTCTGGCCGCCGGAGGTCTGATCGTACGTAGGGTCGAACTTTAGTTCGGCCAAACTCCCTTGTGTATCGACTGCTGCACGACGGCCTCCCTCAGCGGGTCATCTCCGTCCAACGCACGTCAGAGTAGCGCCAGCGCTGCCCGTTGGAGTCCGGCGTCACCGAGCCCTTCAACTGACCAGCGGCGTCGGGCTGGACGCTCAGCCGTGTCCAGGTGTGATCGCCTCGCTCGTAGTCGAATGTCTCACCATCGTCGTCGTAGAGCATCGCCTCGCCTGGTGTCATCCCGTAGTGCCGCACTTCGAGCGGCAGCACCTCGTCTCTGGCCGGAGCGAACTGCCGCTCGCCGATCATCGGGATGATCCCGCCGTCGCGGACGAACAACGGGATCCGGGACAACGGCGGTGCGACCTCGATCGTTTCGTGCTCGCCTGCAAGACGGCCCGTATAGAAATCGAACCAGCGGCCGGCGGGGAGAACCACGCGGCGCGACCTGACGCCCGGCCTGATCGGCGCAACGAGCAGCACGTCGCCAATCAGGTACTGGTCCTTCACTTCCGCGACATCGATGATGGCGTTCGGGTCCTGCCCGACCGGCGGCGTGAAGCCTTCGACGAGTGGCATCGGTCGCACGACCGGCGTGCCCTGATAGTGATACTGCGCGAACGCGGTGTACCAGTAAGGCAGCAGCCGCATCCGCAACTGGATCGCGTCGCGGATGTCGTCGGCTACCTCCGCGTGCGTCCAGAGCTTCGTATCGGTGGCCCAGCCGTTGAACAGGGCGAGTGGCGAGAAGCAGACGGCCTGGATGCGGCGGAGCATGTCCTCGCCCCCGCCGCCCCTCACCTCGGGCGACCACAGCACGCCGGCAAACCCCGTGTTGCCGACGGCGGTGATGTACTCGTCGAAGTCGTAGTTGTCGTTGTAGATGACGAACGGAAACGACGCTGCGCCTCCGTTGGTTCCGCGCACTTGCCCGAGCGTGCGCTGGTTGAGGCCGCGGTACATGTCGAGCACGAGGCGCTGCAGGAACAGCCCGTAGGTCTGACGCATCTGCTCGCCGTCGTGACCGGAGGGAAACTCCGCCAGGTCGGGCCACAGCCAGGCGTCGATGCCGTCGACTTCGTCGATCTTGAAGCCGCCGAGCGCGGCGGGCGCGGAGCCCAGCACGCGATCGCGCAGGTGGCGCTGAAAGATCCCGCGCGCTTCGGCCATCGAGTAGTCAGGGACAATGCCATTCCAGACCAGATGCGATCCGGCAAACGGCAGCAGCGCGCGATAGAGCGACGCCGTCGGCGAGACGTAAGGGTTGAACCAGAGGTTGGCGCGGACATGCAGCGCCGAGAGGCGCGAGAGGAACCCGTTTGGATCCGGAAACCTCGCCGGGTCCCATTGGAACGACGTCGGATACGCGTGATCGTGCCAGCCTGGCTCCAGACCGATCATGTCCAGCGGGATTCCGCGCGACCTGAACGCCGCGATCTCGTCGAGCACTTGGGTGGCCGTGTAGGCCGTCGGCGTGCGCGTCATGAAGCCGAGACCCCACTTCGGGGGCAGCGCGCCGCCGCCGCAGAACAGGTTGTACCGGCGCACCGCGTCCATCATCGTCGGGCCGGCGAACACGTAGATGTCCACGCCCGGCGCGGGAACGAGTGCCTCTACCGAGTCCGCGCGCGGGAGCGCGGCCCACGACTTCGACTGCGTGGTGCGATCGATGACCGGCGGCTTCTCGTCCGACGCCAGGCGGACGCCGAGGCCGATGCTGACGGTGATGTAGCGCGACGTGTCGATGAAGACGCCGTAGCCTCTGGTCGAGACGTAGAACGGCACGGGCGCATGGGTGCGGCCGGCCCGCCCGCCCCAGTGGTCGACGTGCAGTTGATAGGTCAGGCCCGTCCGCCGCATGGACGAGAAGTCCACGCCGAGCCCGTAGATTTCCTCGTCGCGCCCCAGTGGGAATCGCAGCGCCACTCGGCCGCCGTCGTGACGGCCCACGCTGTCGCCATCGCGAAGGGGAAACGACGCGGCAGGGAGCCTGGCGAGCGCCTCGCGAGCCGGCTGAACGCCAGCCGCGCCCAGCAGGGTCAGGTCCTCAGGCGTGCCGACGGTCGCCTTCCAGACGCCCGGCTGAACCTGTTTGAAATCGAGCGGCGCTAAGGGAGCGGACGCAGCCGCATTCAGCGCGAGGCCGAGGACTGCGGCTGTCAGTGTAAACAAGGGGACTGTCCCCGTGAACGACTAGCGTGCAATTTAGGGGACTGTCCCCCTCTGACACACGGGGGGCTGTCCCCGTGAACGATTAATCCCCGCGCGTGACCTCGCCGAGCCGACGAGCGAAACGCCGCGGGTCGGTGACGGCGGTATGCGCCGCGGAGAGCCCTCGGCGGATCGGTGTCCACATCATGTTGGGCACGCCCCAGGTGTGCCGGTTCAGCACAGCCCAGGCCAGGCGGGCCCGCAGCAGCGCGCGCTGCTGCACGGGAAGGACGCCCGCCTCGTTCGACTTGCGGACGATCGGACAAGCCGGTGACCGGAGGCAGTAGTCGTGAAACTTGCCCTCGAGCAGGCTCGATCGGATGGCCTGCATCTGCCGCGAGTTCCACGTTTCGCGATACGAGTCCATAGGCGCCAGCGGCTCGCCGCCGTAGCAGCACGGCATGACGCCGCGGCGGAGGATGTAGAGGCTCTTCCAGGGCTCGCTGCACGCGGGCAGCCGCTCGTCGCCGAGCGAGGGCAACGCCGGTGACGCCGCGGGAAGCTCCACGGCCGGCGTGACGACCATCGGCGACGGCTCAGGCCCTGCTGTCGCAACGGGCGGGAGGTCCGGTGCCGGCTCCGAAGGCGCTTCGGCCTCAGGCTCGGCGGGCACCTCGTACGCCTCCTCGAACATGTCGCTCATCGCCCCGCCGAAGTCCATCTGATCCGACAGGTTCACGGCCAGCTTCTGCGCGAGCCGCGCGGCCCTGGCGCTCACCTTCACGAGCTCGTCGAACGGCAGCAGCTCCTGCTGGTAGTCGTAGTGATAGCCGCCGCGATCGGCGGCCAGCGCGCTGGACGGCGAGTAGTTGAGCGGCCGCAGCACCATGCGGTCCACACGCAGGTCGGCGCACAACTGCACGAACGCCTCCAGCTCGTGGACGTTGCAGCGCATGGGCATGAAGACCAGGTGGATGCGCGGGAGCTTCCCGGGACCGCCCTTGGCTTCGATCAACCGCCGCAGGTTGCGCAGGATCTTCTCGAACGTGTCGTTGCGCAGCCGTGCGTACGTGAGCGGCGTCGCCGCGTCGAGCGACACGTAGAGATCGATCGGGCGGCCGAGCAGCTTCTGGATGTTGCGCTCGGTGAGAATCTGCCCGTTCGTCGTCATCTCGAGCACTTTGCCGGTGTCGCCGAAGGCGTCGAGCAGGTCGTCGATGGGCTTCATCATGAACGGCTCGCCGATCGAGCAGTTCACGAGGCTGACGGCGTTGTCGAAGAACGCGCCCCACTCGTGCAGCGTGTCGCGCGTGAACGGCGTGTCGACGTGATCGCCTTCGAGGTTCTTCGCGTGGTCCCACTCGCAGTAGACGCACGGCGGCTTGACGTTGCAGGTGCCGTAGAGGTCGATGCCGAGGCTGGGCGGCGTCGAGTCGAGCGCGGTGCGGCCGTCGACGAGCTCGCGAGCGTTGGCCAGCGCGTTCTCCTGCTGCCGACGGACGGCGGCATGCCGCTCGGGATCCTTGTGCAGCCGCAGCCCGCGCAGGCGCAGCGCCAGCGTGCGGGAATCATTCGGGTAGTGCTCGCGCGGGAACAGCTTGCTCGCGTGCAGCTCGAGCCGCGTCGTGCCGGCCGGAATCGCGACGGAGCGCGGCGCCCAGCCGCGCGTGAGCGGCAGATCTTCGAGCGGCTGGTTGTCCGCCGACAGCGCAAGCCGCTGCGACAGGTCGTAGAACTCAGAGCAGGCCCAGTACTCGAGGAAGCGCGGCGACGGATCGGGCGGGAACTCGATGACCGCGCCCTCCCCCATCCAGCGGAAGACGTCCGTGCCGTCGTGCTCCTCGTCGTAGAAGCCCGCGCCGAACCGCGCCTCGGCCGCCGACGTCACGAAAAGGGGATCGGGACGGGCATCCGCCGGGATCACACGGAGCTGAATCATCGGATCAACACAGCGTAGCAGGCCGCGGCCCTTCCGTCACCTCCCGGTGACGGCGCCCTCGACACCAGGCAGCGATGTTGCTAGACTCCGCGCGCTCATAGCCAATTCATCGCATCCAGGCGCCAGGCGAGAGGAGGCCGCCCGTGAACGTTCGCCGAACTGCTGCAGTCCTGGCAGGCGTCACCCTCGTGGCCGCGTTGACCGCGGAAGCCGCCGAGCCACCCACCATCACGGCGGCTCAGGCCAGTGAGTACGTCGGAAAACGCGTCAAGGTGTGCGGCGAGATCGCGGCCGTCGGCCGCGCGTTTGCCAAGCGCGAGGGGGGCAAGCAGGTTTTCCTGCACTTCGACAAGGCGCCGCCGGACTCCCC
>UEXX01000673.1_pt1 | contig 12719 bp, 4 predicted proteins | sample 4301161 | NCBI WGS metagenome assembly UEXX01 (sample SAMEA4773179, study PRJEB27434) | metagenome | biome: 2259; feature: agricultural soil; material: soil | place: USA | collected 2014-09 | depth 0.25 m
CTCGCTGAAGTCGCCGGCCTTCATCGCCGGCGTATACGTGCGCGTGAAGCGGCTGCCCGAATCGACCTGCTGGCGCTGCCACTCGTACGCGAAGAAGAAGAACAGCTTGTCCTTGTTCTTCGTGTAGCTGTCGCCGAAGAAGATTGGACCACCGACGTTGAAGCCGGGGTACTTGTACGTCGCCTTCGGCTTCTCGACACCGGCGATCGAGTTCGACCGGTCGTTCGCCGCGAACTTCGAATCACGGAGGTAGTAGTAGCCCTCGCCGTGGAACGACGAAGTGCCTGCCTTGGTGACGCCGCTGACGTTCATGCCGCCGGCGCCGTACTCGGCCGCGAAGTTGCTGCTCTGGACTTTGACCTCGGAGATCATGTCGTTGTTCAACGACACCATCATTCCGCAGTTGCATCCGATGTCCAGCAGGTTGGAGCCGTCGAGCTGCGCCGTGTTACCGGATGACCGGATCCCGTTCACGGTGTAGTTCTGGACGTCCTTCGCAGCGCCCGTCGACTCACCGATGTTGAAGTCGGTGACGACGCCAGGCAGGATGCGCAGCAGCTCGAGCGCGCTGCGGCCCATGATCGACAGGTTGTCGATCTGCTTCGAACTGAGAACGCCTTCGCGAGCACCCGTCTCTGTCTGAATCACTTCCTGAGACGCGGTGACGGTGACGGTCTCGGTCTGCTGGCCGACTTCCAGCTTGATGTCCACGCCGCGCGTGTCATTCGGGCTCAACGCGAGACCCTGCTGGTCGTGAACCTTGAACCCGGCCAACTCGACTTTCAACGAGTACGTGCCGGGGAACGTCACAAAGAGGTACGAACCTCTGTCATCCGTGACGGTAGTGGCGGCCGACTTCGTGCCACTGTTCGTCAGGGTGACGGTCGCACCGGGGAGCACGCCGCCGCTGCTGTCCTGGACCGTTCCACGCAGCGTGGCTGTGGTCGAGGACTGGGCGAAGGCTGCGGTGCTGAGAGCAAGGAGGGTCCCTAGAGTCAGGGCACCCACTAGCCTCATCCGCCTCACGTCTTTCAATCTAGCGTTAAACATGGGTCTCCTCAGAGGGTCTCCTGAACGAGCGAGGTTTGACCACTGGCATTGGGTGCGGAGAGTAATACACAACTACTAGTAGGCAAGTCAAACCGATTTTTCGTAAGCGGATGGACCACTAGGTGACCACTTCAGCAAAAGTGGTAAACACTCCAGGGTATTACGATCATCGAAATCGATCATGGTTCTGATGAGAACTTTTGGATCCGGTTGTCCAAACTGACCGGAAATGCCACGCACGGTAGAGGTTCTGTCGGTTCAAGGCGTTGGATGCCCTGAAAACGTTTCCAAGGCGCCCCGGAGACGATTCGCTACTTGACCGGTAAAGGCTCCTGTGCGGAAGAAAAGGGTCGCGGTCCCAAGGGTCCAGCCGGCTGAAAAATATTTTTTCAGCGGGAGCCTGGGACGGCTATTTTCGACGCCTGGGACGCCGTATCCGGCTCCGGCAACGTCACCGCTTTCACGTCCGCCTTGACCTCCAGCTCGTTACGCATTGCGGGATCATTTGACAGTCCCCCGCACCAGGCCCGCGAGGGCGATCCAATACATTCGCACTAGACCGCCATCGGGGACTCGCACCGATCGGTGATTCGAACTAGGCTCGCCTGGACATGACCCCCTCGTCGACCGCGACGCCGCGGCCCGTCGCACGAGTCGCAGGCGTAGTGGCGCTGCTCGCCCTCTACTACGTGATGGCGCTCACCGCCGCCGGGCAGAAGAGCATGACGTTCGACGAGATGGCCCACCTGACCGGCGGCTACACGTACTGGGCCTTCGACGACTACCGCCTGCACCCCGAGAACGGCAACTGGCCGCAGCGCCTGGCGGCGCTGCCCGCCGTGATGAGCGGGGCCGGCTTCCCTGCGCTCAATCAGCCTGCCTGGACGACGTCGAACCTCTACGTGATGGGCGACCAGTACCTCTACTTCAGCGGCAACGATGCCGACACGCTCCTGTCGCGTGCCCGCGCGGTGATGGGGCTCGTCGGCGTCGCGCTGGGCGCCCTCGTCTACGCGTGGTCGCGGCGCCTCGTGTCGCCTGAGGCCGGGTGGGTGAGTCTCGTCCTCTTTGTGTTCAGCCCCACGTTCCTCGCACACGGTCCGCTCGTGACGTCCGACATGACCGCCGCGTTGTTCTTCACCGCAGCCGCTGGCGCGATCTGGGCGGCGATGCACAGGGTGACCCCCGTGCGCGTGCTCGGCGCCGCGGTACTGGTTGGCGGATGCGTGCTCTCGAAACTCTCGGGGCCGATCCTGGCGCCGGTCGCGATCATCATGCTGGTGGTCCGGGTGATCGATGGCCGGCCGCTCCCTGTCGCATTCCGGGGCGTCGCCGTCGAGCACGGCGGTCGCGCGCGTCAGCTCGCCGTCCTGCTCGGCGTGCTCCTCGTCTTCGCGCTGGTGGCCTGGGCGCTCCTCTGGGCGTCGTATGGCTTTCGCTACACCGCCTTCTCGGCAGCGACCACCGGCAAGGACGCATTTCTCGGACAGGTGCAGGATCAGCCGGGGATCGTCGGCCGGGTTCTCTCGACCGCGCGGCAACATCACCTGTTGCCCGAGGCGTATATCTACGCCTCGCTGCTGACGGTGCAGTTCGCGAGTGAGCGCGCGGCGTTCCTCAACGGACAGTTCGCGACGACCGGCTGGTGGTGGTACTTCCCCTACGCGTTCTCGGTGAAAACGACGATCGCGGCGATGCTCATCGGCGTGCTCGCGTTCGCGGCGATCGTCGCGCGCTGGAAAGACGGGCGCGAAGGCGGAACGGGGTGGGCACGCGCGCGGGCCAGCCTCTACGCGGGCACGCCGCTGCTGGCGCTGGTCGGCATCTACTGGCTGTTCGCGCTCGCCAGCAACCTCAACATCGGCCACAGGCATCTGCTGCCGATCTACCCGGCGCTCTGCATGCTTGCGGGAGGCGCGGCGTTCTGGATCCGGCCGCTGTTCCCGCAGGCACAATCGGAGGCGCCGCAGACTGGACGCGGACGACGCGCACGGAAGACCCAGACGGCGAGCCAGCCTCGCTCGTCGGCGGCAGTACGGGCCCTCGGTGTCGCGACGCTGGCGCTGCTCGGGTGGCACGTGGCCGAGTCGATTGCGATCAGGCCGTCCTACCTGGCGTATTTCAACCAGCTCGCGGGCGGGCCCTCCCAGGGCTACCTGCACCTGGCCGACAGCTCGCTCGACTGGGGACAGGACCTCCCTGCTCTCAAGCAGTGGCTCGACCGTGATGGGCTTCAACGCGGCGGCGGGAGCGTGTACCTCTCGTATTTCGGCACCGCGCGCCCCGAGTACTACGGCGTCCAGGCGACGCCGCTCGCCGGCTTCATCGATCGTCGCCCACCGGCGCCTCCGGTTCCTCTCGGCGGCGGCGTCTACTGCGTCAGCGCCACCATGCTCGACGTCGTCAGCCGTCTCTTTTACAAGCCGGAGTACGAGACCAACTACCAGGCGGCGGTGAAGAACGCCGCCGTCTTCGCCCAGGCCTCGCGGGACGAGCAAGCCATGTCGTCGCTCATTCGGGACACCGGCGAGGAGTACTGGCGACAACTGTTCGGCGATCTCGATCAGTTGAGGACGGGGCGACTGCTGGCGTTCCTCAGGCAGCGGCGTCCCGACGCGATGGTCGGCTACTCGATCCTGATCTACCGGCTGACCGATGCCGACGTTGCGCGGGCCCTGAACGATCCGCTCTCTGCCTCGCGGTGAAAGGCAGAGCTGGTATCCTCGAAGGATCGGGATGACGAGGGCGAAGAAGCATGGCCGCCGGACGGCGAGCCCCAGTCCAGGTGCAGCGTCGAGTGGGCCAGCGAATCGGCCGCGTGCGGCGCAGTACTGGGCGCTGGCTGTCGGACTGTCGGCCCTGATCGTGTACCTGAACGCGTTCGGTCACGACTTCGTCCTCGACGACACCCGCATCATCCAGGACAACGTCCGCATCAGGTCCATCGCGAACATTCCCGCGCTCTTCGCCTCGTCGTACTGGGGCCAGAGCGGTACCAACGCGCTGTACCGGCCGTTGGCACTTGCCACCTACGCGCTCAACTACGCGATGCACGGCCTCTGGACTCCGGGATACACGGCCGTCAACGTGGCGCTGCACGCGTCGGTGTCCCTGCTCCTGTTCGGCCTCGTGCGCGGCCTCGGCGGGTCGCTGCCGGCCGCCGGGATCGCGGGGATCGTGTACGCCGTCCACCCGGTGCACACCGAAGCGGTGACGGGGATGGCGGGCCGACCGGAGCTGCTGGCGGCACTGTTCTTCTTCCTCGCGATGCGCTTTCATCGGCTGGCGCCCGCCGCCGGGCGTCGAGCCCTCGCGTTTCGGGTTGCCGCTCTCGCCAGCTTTGCCGGTGCGCTTCTCTCCAAGGAGAGCGCCATCACGCTCCTGCTCGTGCTGCCGCTGATGGATGCGCTCGTGCCGGCACGGGACGAGGCGGGCCAGCCGAAAGGACCGGGCGCGCGTCTCGTGCTCGACTACCTCCCGCTCGCGGCAGTGGCGGTCGCTTACCTCGCAGTCCGCCACGCGGTGCTCGGCGGCGTGGCCATCGCCGAGGACGTCATCGCGCCACTCGACAACCCGCTGGTGCCGGTCACCACATTGCCGCTCGGCGAGCGGCTGGGCGCAACCAGCGGCCAGGCGATCATGACCGCCTTCGCGGTAATCCTCGAGTACACGCGGCTCCTCGTGTGGCCCCTCCACCTGTCGCCCGACTACTCGTACAACCAGATTCCGCTCGTCACCAGCGCGCTCGATGGCCGGTTCCTGGCAGGCGTGATCATCGCGGCGGGATGCATCGCAGGGATCGTCGTGCTGTGGCGCCGCAGCCCGATTGCCGCCTGTGGCTTGGCGCTGCTGGCGGCGACCTTCTCGGTTGTCAGCAACTTCGTCGTCACGATCGGCACCATCTGCGCCGAACGGCTCCTGTATCTGCCGAGCGCGGGAGCGGCCATCGCCGTGGGAGTCGGAGCGGCGACGTTGATTGGCACGGCGCCAGCGCGGCAGCGAGTTGCCGTCCTCGCCGTCGCCGCGGTCCTCCTGCTCGGCGGCGCGCGGACCTGGTCGCGCAATCGGGACTGGCAGAACGACCGCACGCTCTGGTCGTCGGCGATCGACGTGGCCCCTGCGAGTGCCCGTGTGCAGTCGGAGTACGCGCGCGTCGTCATGACACGGGCCGACGAGGAAGCGCAGGCGGGCCATGCGGCAGAGGCCGAGCGCCACTACGCGGAAGCCCAGACGCACTTCGAGACAGCGCTGAAGATCTACCCGTCGTACTCCCCACCGATGGACGGCCTCGCGACGATCCTGGCGTCCCATCAGCGATACGACGAAGCGCTCCTGCTGTATGAGAAGGCCGTGAAGGTCTGGCCCGCCAGCTTCGCCAGCGTCACCAACTGGGCCGGGCTGCTCTGGGATCGATCGAGACGAACCGCCGATCGGGCCGCCGCGCTCAGAGCCGAGGGGAACGTCGCCGACGCGGACGCTCTGAGCCGGGAGGCCACGGCCGGCTACAAGGAGGCGCTCGAGAAAGTGAACCGGGCCGTGGCGATGCAGCCATCGTACGCCCACGCACATCTCATCAAGGCGCTGCTCCTGGACGGCTACGTCGGCGACCAGGCCGGCGCGATCGCCGAGTTCCAGGAGGTCCTGCGCCTGAGCCCGGATCACCCGCAGCGGCCGGCGATCGAAGAGGAACTGCGTCGCCTCGCACGTCGTTGATCATGGCCTCTTCCAACGACGTCTACCTGCTGGGCATCTGCTGCAACCTCCACGAGGCCTCCGCGGCGATCGTGAAGAACGGCGTGCTGATCGCGGCAGCCGAAGAGGAGCGCTTCAGCCGCCGCAAGCACGACAACAGGTTTCCCGTGGGCGCGATTGACTACTGCCTTCGCGAAGCCGGCGTGTCGATGAGCGACGTGTCTTACGCAGGCTTCTACTGGCAGCCGTGGAAGGGGCTGCTGAAGCGTCTGTGGTGGCTCGTGCGCTACTTCCCCGCCTCGCTCCAGACCTTCCAGGGAGGCAAGCACTGGCGCGGCTCGGCCGGCACGCTCCTGCGCCATCTTGCGGTGCCGTTCAAGCTGCGGCGGATGGGGTTCGGCGGCACGTTCTACTTCATCGATCACCACGACGCGCACGCTGCAAGTGCCTTTCTCGTGTCACCGTTCGAGTCGGCCGCAATCATCACTTCGGACCTGTGCGGTGAAAACTGCACGACGCTCGTCGGGCGCGGCGACGGACATCGCATCCGGCGCATCCGCCGCTTTTACCTGCCGCACTCGCTCGGCATCTTCTATGCGGCGCTGACCCAGTTTCTCGGGTACGACATCAACATCGATGAGTACAAGGTGATGGGCCTGGCCTCCTACGGACAGCCCCGCTTCGCCGACACGTTCTCGACGATGGTGCGGTTCGAAGATGGCCAGCTGCGCAACGACAGTTCCTGGTTCAACTTTCACACGGGCAGCGGCACGTGCTACTCCCCGCGCTTCGTCGAGACGTTCGGTGCGCCCTGCCCTGACGAACGGCACGTCGACGCGGACCCGTACCGCGACATCGCGGCGAGCGGGCAGAATGTGCTCGAGCGGCGGCTCACCGAGATCGCCAGGTGGTGCAGGGATCGATCGGGCGCCGACCACCTGTGCATGGCGGGGGGCGTGTCACTCAATTCCGCGGCGAACGGACGGCTGCTCGATCAGCAGATCTTCAAGAACATCTGGGTGCAACCCGCCTCGGGCGACGCGGGCTGCGCACTCGGCGTCCCGTTCCACATCTGGCACGAACGGCTGGGGCACCAGCGCGCGTTCGTGATGGACCATGCGTACTGGGGCCCGGCGTTTCCCGAGTCTGCGATGCAGGAGGCCATTCAGTCCCATGGCCTCACCGCGCGGCGCGTCGACGATGTGTCACAGCACGCCGCACGGCTCCTGGCAGACGGCCACGTCATCGGCTGGTATCAGGGCCGGATGGAGTGGGGTCCGCGCGCGCTCGGCAACCGCAGCATCCTCGCGGATCCCCGGCGCGCGGAGATGAAGCAGGTCATCAACAGCAAGATCAAGTTTCGCGAGCCGTACCGTCCGTTCGCACCGTCGGTGCTCGAGGAGGACGTCGACACGTACTTCCACTTCAGTGGCGCGTCGCCTTACATGACGTTCGTGTGCCGCGTCCGCGAGGAGCGCCGGGAGCAGATCCCCGCCGTGACGCATGTCGATGGCACGGCTCGCATCCAGACCGTCTCGCGGACCCACAATCCCCGCTACTGGGCGCTGATCGATGCCTTCAAGGCGCTGACCGGCGTGGCCGTTGTCCTGAACACCTCGTTCAACGTGAAAGGCGAGCCGATCGTCTGCACGCCGGAGGACGCCGTGCGGTGTTTCATGAAGACCGATCTCGACTACCTGGTGATGGGCGACCTTATCTGCAGCCGATAGGGCGGCCGAACTAAAGTTCGGCCCTACGACTATCTGGCATGACGGCAGAACTAAAGTTCGGCCCTACGACTATCTGGCATGACGGCAGAACTAAAGTTCGGCCCTACGACTGTCTAGCATGACGGCCGAACTAAAGTTCGGCCCTACGACTGTCTGGCGTGACGGCCGAACTAAAGTTCGGCCCTACGACTGTCTGGCGTGACGGCCGAACTAAAGTTTGGCCCTACGACTGTCTGGCATGACGGCCGAACTAAAGTTCGGCCCTACGACTATCTGGCATGACGGCAGGACTAAAGTTCGGCCCTGCGACTATCTGGCAAGACGGCAGAACTAAAGTTCGGCCCTACGACTGTCTGGCATGACGGCCGAACCAAAGTTCGGCCCTACGACTGTCAGGTGTCTTGAGATAATCATCAAATGCGATTTGCCGCTGTTTCGCTTCTCCTGCTCGCCCTCCTCGCGCCCGGGCAGGCACCCACGACGGTCACGGCGGCTGCCGATGCGGTGCGCCTGAACAACCTGGGCGTGGCGTCGATGAACCAGCAGAAGTTCGAGGTCGCGCTGAAGTACTTCCAGGACGCGTCGGCGCGCGACCAGAGCCTGACGGCGGCGACGGTGAACCAGGCCGTCGCGCTGCTCGCGCTGCAGCGGTACGAGCCCGCGCAGCAGGTCCTCGAGGCCACGGTGAAGGCCGACGATCGCAACGTGCGCGCGTGGTACAACCTGGGCCTGTTGCAGAAAGGCCTCGGCAACGCCGACGCGGCGCTCGCCGCGTTCACGCGTGCCACCGAGTTACTGCCGTCCGATCCGCACGCGCACTACTTCGTCGGTCTGATCGCCAGCCAGCTCCAGCAATACGACAAGGCGATCCCGGCCTTCACGAAGGCCCTCGAGATCGACCCGTACCTCGTGTCGGCGGAGTTCGGCCTCGCACGCGCCTACCAGCGGAGCGGCAAGCCGGATGACGCGAAGACGCACATGGATCGGTTCACGCGCGTGACACAGGAGAAGGTCGCCTCCGCGATGAGCCTGGCGTACGGCGACCAGGGCAAGCTGTCGCTCGCCGAGGCGCTGCGGCCGCCTGCCGGCGCAACCGCCGCGATCCCGGTGAGCTTCGTCGCGGATGACAAGACGTTCGCGTCAACCGCGTCCTCGGGCGCCTCCGCTGCCGGTCCCGGCGGATGTGAGCTCGACGCCGACGGCGATGGCGCGATCGACTACGTGCGGCTCAGCCCCGGCGGCGCGCAGCTGCTGCGTAACACCGGCAAGGGACAGTTTGCCGCGCCCGTCACGTTGACCGCGGATACCGGCGTCTCGGCGTGCACCGTCGCCGACTACGACAACGACGAGCGGCCCGACATCGCGATCGCGTCCGCCGATCACCTGTGGCTGTTCCACAACGACGGCGGCGGCAAGTTCTCTGACGCGACGTCGAAGGCGGGCCTGCCGGCTTCGATTGCCGGCGGCGCGGCGAAGAGCCTCGCGTTCATCGACGTCGATCACGACGCGGATGTCGATCTGGTGGTGACGGCCGCGAAGACGATGCTGCTCCGCAACAACGGCAACGGCACATTCACCGACGTCACGGAGGAGCGCGGCTTCGCCATCGCGAACACCGCCGGCGTCATCGCGAGCGACCTCAACAACGATCGCGCCATCGACGTCGTGCTCACGGGCGCGACGACGTCTGTCCTGCTGAATCCGAGAGAGGGCGCCTTCAAGCGGCTCGACGCGTTCAAGCCCGCCGCGCCGACAAACACGCGCGGCGTCGCGGTGCTCGACTTCGACAAGGACGGCTGGATGGACCTGGCGTTCACGTCGGCCGGCGCACCGGGCGTCACGCTCTGGCACAACGTGAACGGGACGTCGTTCGAGCGCGTCGATCTTCCTGCCTCGCCCATCACCGACGGCTACGGCATCGCCGCCGTCGACTACGACAACGACGGCTGGGTCGATCTGGCCGCCGTGGGTAATGGGACCAGCGGCGGCGTGCTGCAGGTCCTGCGCAACGTGCAGGGGCACTTCGAGGATGTTTCCTCGAAAGTCGGCGTGTCGGCGGTGGCCTTCAAGAACCCTCGTGCGCTCCTCGTTGGCGATCTCGATCAGGACAACGACACGGATCTCGTCGTGACCGAAGCGCAGGGCCCGGCCGTCCTGCTGCGCAACGACGGCGGCAGCGCGAACCACGCGATCCGCGTCGCGTTGACAGGTCTGGCCGACAACCGCAGCGGCGTCGGCACGAAGGTCGAAGTGCAGGCCGGCGCGACGTGGCAGAAGTTCGAGACGGTGTCCGCGTCCGGCTTCCTGGGCCAGGGCTCACCGGAGATCCTCGCCGGCATCGGCCAGGCGACCGAGGCGGACGTCGTCCGTCTCCTGTGGCCCACCGGCGTCGTGCAGGACGAGGTGCAGCTGGCCGCCGGGAAGCGTCACGCGATTACCCAGATCGATCGCCGCGGCAGCTCGTGCCCGATCCTCTTCACATGGAACGGCTCGAAGTTCGAGTTCATCTCCGACGCGATCGGTCCGGCGGTCATCGGCCACTGGATCGCGCCCGGACAGTACTCGACGCCGGACACCGACGAGTTCGTGAAAGTGGACGGAAGCAAGCTGCGCGCGCGCGACGGCCGGCTCTCGCTGCACTTCCTCGAGCCGATGGAAGAGATCAACTACCTCGACGAAGTCCGGCTCTACGCGGTCGACCATCCGATCGGCACCGCAATCTACCCGAACGAGTACTTCGCGGCGGAGCCGCCCTTTCCCGCCGACCGGACCATCGCGACGCGTAACGCACGCCTGCCGCAGGGCGCGTGGGACGACAAAGGGCACGACCTCATGCCCGCGCTTCGCTCCGCCGATCGCCGTTTCGTGGACACGTTTGCCGACGCGCCGTTCAAGGGGTTTGCCGAGCTCCACGTCATGGAGCTCGATCTCGGCGCGCTGAAAGCCGGTGCGCCCCTGCGCCTGCTGATGCGCGGCTTCACCGACTACTTCACCGCGACGTCGATGTACGCCGCCGACCAGGCGAACGTGAAGGTGATCGTGCCGTACGTCGAGGCTCAGCGCGCCGACGGCTCGTGGATGCGCGTCAGCGACGACATCGGCTTTCCCGCCGGGTTACTGCGAACGATGGTCGCGGACCTGACCGGCACGGTGCCGCCGGGCACGCGGCGGATCCGCATCTGGACCAATCTCAAGATCTACTGGGACCAGGTGCTCATCGACACCACGCCCGACGGTGCGATTCCGGTCACGCGCACCGAGGTCCCGCTCGTGGCCGCCTCGCTCTCGCGCCGCGGCTACCCGCGCGAGATCCTCGGCACGCCCGCGGCCGACATCAGGTACGACTTCGACGTCGTCAGTGAGACCGGTCCCTACGCGCGGCATCGCGGCTTCTACACGAAGTTCGGCGACGTCACCTCGCTGCTCCGCAGATCCGAGGATCACTTCGTCATCTTCGGTTCGGGCGAGGACGTCGCCGTGGACTTCGACGCGACGAAGCTCGCGCCGGTCAAGCCCGGCTGGACGCGGGACTATGAGATCTACTTGAACGGCTTCGTGAAGGACATGGACTTCTGGGGCGCGTTCGCGCAGACGGTCACGCCGCTCCCCTTCAAGGCGATGCCGTCGTATCCATATCCATCGGCGACCGCGTATCCGGATCGAAATCGCGAGTACCAGCTCGAGTGGAACACGCGCGAAGTCACCGGCGAGGCGCCGGCCAGCTACCGATTCGACTATGGGGAGAGGCCCCACGTCAGCAACTGAGTGGGGCCTGGCCCCACCGGTTCCATCTCGCGATGTCCTGGTCCGCCCCTTGCACTTCCGCCACAGTGGCAAGGCGGTACCTGGCGAGAGACGAACGCTTTCCTGGATAATCCGCTGAAACGAGGTAACGATGACACCTGCGCGAGTCGGGCTGAGTGTCCTCGGAATCGGGCTTTTGTCCACCAGCGTGCTCATCGGGCACGCTCAGGCACCTGTCGCACCTCCCGCCCATAACGCCCCGAACGCTCCCAACGCCCAAAACGCCAACGCACCCGTTTTCCGTGTCGGCGTCGACGTCGTCCGCATCGACGCAGTCGTCACAGACAAGGATGGGCGGGTCGTCCCGAACCTGACAGCGAACGACTTCGAGCTCCGCCAGGACGGCGATCTCATTCCGCTGACGCTCGCCCAGTTCGTTCCCGTCGTGACATCCTCGGAGAACGGTCCGGCTCAGGCGGCGCTTTCCCAAACGCACGCCAGCGGGACTGAAGCCCCACCTCGACAAACGCCGGCCGGGGTCCAATCGAAGCCGGCGCCGACGGCCCGAGCGGACGTCCAGCGATCGATCGCGTTCGTGGTAGACGACCTGAGCCTGTCGTTCGAGAGCTTCGAGCCGACGCGTAAGGCGCTCCACAAGTACATCGACACCGACATCCAGCCAGGCGACCTCGTCGCGCTTGTACGCACGTCGTCGCCTGGTGGCACGCTGAAGCCGTTCACCACGGATCGCCGGTTGCTGCACGCACAGGTGGACGCGATGCGGTGGACCCTGAACTCGCGCAATGGCATTGAACCGTTCGTGCCACTGCGGTCGAAGCTGGTACTCGGAGGCATGGGTGCATACGGCAGCTCGGGAGACCCCGAAGACTTCAGCAAGGTCGAGAACCTCAGGAACCAGATGAGCGCCGCGGGTACGCTTGGCGCTCTCAATCTTCTAGTCCGGAGCGCTCGCGAACTGCCAGGTCGTCGCGCGCTGGTCCTGCTGAGCGAGGGCTTCGAGATCATGGGGTACGACCTGGGAACCTGGCAGCCGATCCCGCGAGTACGAGGCGCACTCGATCGCCTCATCGAACAAGCGACGCGTGCGGGTGTTGTCATCTACACGGTTGACTCGCGGGGCTTGCAGTCGGGAGGGTTGCAGGCGGCTGACAACGCGGCCGGTCGCAACGGGGCCGAAATCGCAAGCGCAGGCGGCGATCGTCTCAAGAAGCTGATCGACACGCAGGAAGGCATGGGCTACCTGGCCGAACAAACCGGCGGCATCGCGGTGGCCAACACCAACGATCTTGCGACGGGCCTGCGCCGCGCAACCGACGACGTTCGCAGTTATTACATCATCGGGTTCACGCCAGCGCCGGGCTCGTTCGCCGCGCCGGGCAAGACGCCGCGCGAGCACAAGATCTCGCTGAAGGTGAAGCGGCCGGGGCTGAAGGTGCGCACGCGAAAGAGTTTCTTCGGCGTCAGCGATCCCGACGTCGTGCC
>UEXX01000183.1_pt1 | contig 12705 bp, 9 predicted proteins | sample 4301161 | NCBI WGS metagenome assembly UEXX01 (sample SAMEA4773179, study PRJEB27434) | metagenome | biome: 2259; feature: agricultural soil; material: soil | place: USA | collected 2014-09 | depth 0.25 m
CTCGCGGGCGGCGCGCTGGGGCTCGGGCTGCACGAGAGCGGTCACGTGCTGGCGGGCTGGGCCTTCGACGCCAACCCGGGCATCAAGGGCATCACCTACGGGTTCATCCCGTTCTTCGCGATCACGCACGATCCCGTGTCACCACCGAAGGAGTACACGATCTCGGCAGCCGGCTTCTGGATGCAGGCGGTGACGAGCGAGTGGCTGCTCAGCAGGCGGCCGAACCTGCGCTCCGAACACGCGCCCGTCGCGAAGGGCGTCCTCGCGTTTCACCTCATCGCGTCCGCGACCTACGGCATCGGCGGGTTGGCGCATCTCGGCCCGCCCGAGAGCGACACGCACGGCATGGCCGGCGCATTGCGAGTGAACGAGAGCTGGGTAGGCGCGCTGGTGATGGCGCCCGCGGTGTTCGACACGTGGCGTTACGTGCGGCCGAACGCCGCGTTCCCGCGATGGGCCTCACGCGCGGCGAAGGTAGCGATGGTACTGCTGGTGATCCGGGCGGCGAACTGAATCGGGCTGGGTAGTTTCCGGGCTACGGGCTTCAGGTGAACCGACTACTCGCCGAGCTGCGAGCCGCGCGGCCCGAGCGCGAACGTCATCGTGCCCTCTACGACGACTTCGCCCCCCACGCGCGCGACGCCACGCAGCACGCCCATCCGGCTTCGCAGCCGCTTCACTTCCGCCTCGATCACGACCACGTCGCCCGGGTGCACCGGACGCCGGAAGCGCACCTTCTCGATGCCCATGAAGAAAATCAGTTTCTGCTGGTTCTCGGGCTTCGAGAGGATCATGATCGCGCCCACCTGCGCCACCGCTTCCGTGAGGATCGTCGGCGGCAGCACCGGCGCACCGCCCTCGGGCGGGTGCGCGAGGTTGCGCTCGTTGAGCGACACGTTCTTCACACCGACGATGCGCTTGTCGGGCTCGAACTCCGTGATGCGATCCACGAGAAGGAACGGGTAGCGGTGCGGAAGAATCCGCTCGATGGCGCTGTAGTCGAGCGGCAGCGGAAGGGTCTCTTTGCTCATATCAGTCAGTGATGAGCAGAACTGAAGTTCTGCTCCACATGTGTCCTAGTAACCTACTGTGACGCCGTCGTGGCGCGGGTCCGATGCGCCGTGCCGAAGGCCAGTTGCCGGGTCGATGGTAATTGCCTGCACGTCGCCCATGTCAGTCGATGTGCGTACATGGTGCCCAAGTGCCGTCAGCGCCGTGACGACGTCGGCCGGGAAGGCGCGATCCTCGAGCACGACCTCGTCGGGCGACCACTGGTGGTGAAAGCGCGGTGCGTCCACGGCTTCCTGCACGCCCATGCCGAACTCGAGGACGTTGAGCACCACCTGCAGCACCGTTGTGATGATGCGGCTCCCGCCCGGCGTGCCGACGACGAGCACGGGCTTGCCGTCGCGCGATACGATCGTCGGTGTCATCGAGCTGAGCATGCGCTTGCCGGGCGCCACGGCGTTGGCGGTGCCGCCGGTGAGGCCGAACATGTTCGGCGCGCCTGGCTTCACGCTGAAGTCGTCCATCTCGTTGTTCAGGAGGAACCCCGCGCCCGTCACGACCTGAGCGTTCCCGTACCCGCCGTTCAGCGTTGTCGTCGTGGCGACGGCGTTGCCGTCGGCGTCCACGACCGAGTAGTGCGTTGTCTCCGACGACTCGAATTCGGCCGGCTGGCCGGCGCGCACGTCCTGACTGGGCGTCGCGCGCTCGGGCGAGATCGACGCGCGGAGCTTGTTCGCGTAGGGCTTCGCGGTCAGCCCGCTGACGGGCACTTTCACGAAGTCGGGATCGCCGAGCCACTCGGCGCGATCGGCGTAGACGCGCCGCTCAGCTTCGATCATCAGGTGCATCGTCCTGCTGGCGTTCGGGCCGTAGTCTGAGAGCGGATAGGCCTCGAGGATGTTCAGCAGCTCGACCAGCGCGACGCCGCCGGAGCTGGGCGGCCCCATCGACGTGATGTGATAGCCGCGGAACGTGCCGGTGACTGGTGTGCGCTCGCGGGCGGCGTAGGCCGCCAGGTCCTCTTTCGAAATCAGCCCCCCGCTGGACGTCATTTCGCGCGCGATCAGATCGGCGATCGGTCCTTTGTAGAAGGCATCGGGACCACTCGACGCGATGAGCTGCAACGTGCGCGCGAGATCGGCCTGGACGAGGCGATCGCCCGCGTGCGGCGCTGAACCGTCGGGCGGGTAGAACGCGCGGAGCGACGACTTGAAGTTCGCGAGTCTCGGCCGGGCAGAGGCGAGCGAGTCGGCGAGGGACCAGCTCACGTCGAAGCCGCCACGCGCGAGCGCGATCGCCGGCGCGATGACCTGCGCGAGCGTGAGCCGCCCGTATTTGCGCTGCGCCAGCGAGAGGCCGGCGACCGATCCCGGCACGCCGCACGCCAGCGGGCCGGTGAGCGATCGGCTCGACACCGGCGCGCCCGCCTCGTCGAGAAACATGTCGCGCGTCGCGCGGCCCGGAGCCGCCTCGCGGAAGTCGATCGTCGTCTCGCGTCCGTCTGCGAGCCGGATCACCATGAAGCCGCCGCCGCCGAGGTTTCCCGCTTCCGGCAGCGTCACCGCCAGCGCGAAGCCGACGGCCACCGCCGCGTCGACGGCGTTGCCGCCCTGCTTCAGGATCGTCAACCCCGCCTCGCTCGCGTGTTGCTCGGCGGTAGCGACCATGCCGTGCCGCGCACGCACGGCAGTCCGCGTCGCCGCCTCTGGCGCCGCGTTCACCGACACGACGACGCCGATGACAGAAACGGCGAGCGCGCGGCGCAGATGCATCATTAATGACGATTGACGATTGACGATTGACGATTGATGAGCGATGGCGATTGGCGCGTTCCGCGCGCCTGGCCGAAGTTTACCAGTATAATCCGGGTGCGGACGGGCTCGCGCCCGGCCTCCCGCTGATGTCCCAGTCGCCTCCCACGCCGTCCACCGCCACTTCGGTCGGCGAAGCCGCAGAACTGCTCGTCACGCTGTTCGAGCTTGGCCGCGAGGTGACCTCCGTCCTTGACCTCGACGAGCTGCTCGAGAAGATCCCGCAGCTCATCTCGCGCCTGACGCCCTTCAAGGCGTTCTCTGTCTGGCTCCTCGACGAGAAGCTGCAGGACCTGAGCATCGCCTACGCCGTCGGCTACCCGGACGAAGTGAAGCAGTTCTTCCGTCTCAGGGTCGGCCAGGGCATCGTCGGCACCGCCGTCGCGGAGGGGCGGTCGCTGCTCGTCGATGACGTGCAGGCGGACGAGAGGTATGTGGGCAACATCGAGGGCGTGCGGTCGCAGCTGGTCGTGCCGCTCAGGCGCAAGAAGCGGGTCATCGGCGCGCTGAATCTCTATGGCGAGCAGGTGGGGCAGTTCACGCCGCGTGATGAGGCGATGCTGCGCCAGTTCGGCGCGCACGTCGCGGTGGCGATCGAGAACGCGCGGTTGTTCGAGCGCGAGCGCGGCTACGCCGACACCTTCGAGACGCTGGCCGAGATCGGCCGCGAGGTCGCGGCGATTCTCGACCTCGATCAGCTGCTGGAGCGCGTCGCCACGCTCGTGCACAAGATGGTCACGTACCGCACCTTCGGCATCTTCCTGCTGAACCCGCCGTCGGACGTGCTCGAGATGAAGCTCGCGATCCGTTATGGCAACCGTGCGGGCTCGCCGCAGCTGCGCGTCGGCCAGGGCCTGGTCGGCTTCGCCGCCGAGCACAAGACCGTCGTCAACGTGCCCGACGTGACGCGCGATTCGCGCTACATCCCGTGGGTCGAGGACTGCCGCTCGGAGCTGGCGATCCCGATGCTCATCAAGGATCGCGTGATCGGCGTGCTGGATCTGGAGAGCCCCAAGTACGACGCGTTCGCCAAGCACGACGTCGAGGTGCTGACGCTGCTGGCGAGCCAGGTGGCCGTGGCGATCGAGAACGCCCGGCTCTACGCGGCGCTGCGCGTGAACGAAGAGCGGCTCGAACGGGAGTTGAGCTTCGCGGGCCGCGTGCAGGCGGCCCTGCTGCCGGTGGGCCTGCCCAAGCGACTCCGGGGCGTGGACGTCGCCGCGCGGTTCATCCCCGCGCGCGAGCTGGGCGGCGACCTGCACGACTTCCTCTCGCCCGAGCCGCACAGCCTCGTGGTCGCCGTAGGCGACGTGTCTGGCAAGGGCGTCCCGGCCGCGCTCTACAGCGTGTTCGCCGGCGAGCTGGTCCGCTCGCGCACGTTCAGGCGGCGCTACCAGCCCGATCTGTTCAGTCCGGCCGGCGTGCTGATGTCGATGAACACGATCCTGTACGAACGGCAGCTCGAGCAGTACTACTGCACGCTCTGCTACGCGTACTTCGATCTGAAGCGCCGGACGCTCACGATGGCCAATTCGGGCCTGCCGTACGCGCTCCGGAGCACCGCCGACGGATGCTCACCGATCGAGCTGCCGGGAATTCCGCTCGGCACGTTCCCCGGCATCAGCTACGACCAGAAGACGCTGGAGATCGCCGCCGGCGACGCGTTCGTGTTCTGCACCGACGGCGTCTACGAAACCTTCAATGCGGCGGAGGAGGAGTTCGGCGTCGAGCGCACCGCGGAGATTGTGCAGGCCCACCGCACCGAGCCGGCCGCGACGATCGTCGAGGCGATCGTGGACGGCGTGGAAGGCTTCCGCGGCGATGCGCCGCAAGGCGACGATCTGACCGTGGTTGTGGTGAAGATTACAGCTTGAGCGGATTGACGATTGCAGATTGGCGATTGACGGAACCAGCAACCACGAACTAGCGCACGACGTGAAGGTGATCCTCGCGGATGTGCAGCCCGATCGAGCGGCCGCCGAAGCTGCCAAACTCCTCGACCTTTCCGCGGACTTCGACGCGCGCGCCACGGGGCGGCACGCGTCCTGACTGCGACACGACCGTCACTTCACCAGTGCCATCTTGTAGTTTGTAGACTCGGACCGGAATCAGCGGCACGCCCCACGCGCTGCTCACGACGCCTTCGACGCTGACGGTGCGGTTGTAGTAGCGGCCCGGATTGTATTTGAGGTCGGCGATGCTGGCGGACCGAGCCGCGCACCCGGCAATCGCCAGCGCTCCGAACAGCATTGCCACCGTGGTGAAGTGCCTGATGCGTATTGCCACGCGTTCACTCCCTGCACCGCGAAAAAATGGCCGCGCCGGATCGTGAACGCCTGCAGTTGGAAAGACGGGATGCGGCGGTGCCAGCGCCTGCCTGAGTTACGCATCCCGTTGACCCGACGCGACCGCAGCGAGGAGCTTCAAGGACCGTGCCGAGTCGGCCCGCATGGAAAAAGGCCGAATTCGCGGGCCGCTCAAGTGCCAAGTTGGAAGTGAGAAGTGCTAAGTGGAGTGGGAAGTGGGCAGTGAGCCGAGCCTGTGACCACTTTCCGCGTCAGTGCCGCACTTGGCACTTGGCACCTGGCACTTAGCACTTGCACTGGCACTTAACACTTGCACCTGGCACTTAGCACTTAGCACTTGGCACTTCACTTAGCACTTGGCACTTCCAACTTGGCACTTCAATACGCCGCCAGGTACCTATCAATCTCCCAGGGCGAGACGTGCCGGATGTAGTCGAACCACTCCTCCCGTTTCGCCTCGATGAAGTGGTTGAAGATGTGGTCGCCCAGCGTCTCGCGGATGAGATCGTCCTTCTCCAGCTCGTCCAGCGCGTCGCTCAGGTTCCCGGGCAGCTCGTCGATCCTCAGGTGCCGCCGCTCGCGATGGCTCATCTTGTAGATGTTCTTGTTCACCGGCGGCCCCGGGTCGATCTGCTTCTCGATGCCGTCCAGGCCTGACCGGAGCATTACTGCCAGCGCAAGATACGGGTTGCACGAAGGGTCTGGCATGCGCAGCTCGATGCGGGTGCCGTCGCCGCGCGCCGCGGGGACGCGCACCAGCGGGCTCCGGTTGCGCTCCGACCACGCGATGTTGGTCGGCGCTTCGTAGCCGGGCACCAGACGCTTGTACGAGTTCACCAGCGGGTTCGTAATCGCGCAGAACCCCTTCGCGTGCCGCAACAGGCCGCCTATGTAGTAGAGGCACGTCGCGCTCAACTGCCACGGGCCGTCGTGATCGTGGAACGCGTTCTTCCCGTTCGTCAGCAGGGACTGGTGCGTGTGCATGCCCGACCCGTTGATCCCGAAGACCGGCTTCGGCATGAAGGTGGCGTGCAGATCGTGCCGAAGCGCCACGTTCTTCACCACGAACCGGAACGTTGCGATGTTGTCCGCCGTCGCCAGCACATCGTCGTAGCGGAAGTCGATCTCGTGCTGGCCGGCCGCCACTTCGTGGTGCGCCGCCTCGACGTGAAAGCCCATCGCCTCGAGCGCGAGGACGATCTCGCGCCGGACGTCTTCGCCCTGATCGACCGGCGTCAGATCGAAATAGCTGCCGGTGTCGTGCGTCTCGGTGGTGGGCGCGCCGTTGCGCCGCTGGAACAGGAAGAACTCGGCCTCGGGCCCCGCGTTCATCGCGAAGCCGCGCTCGGCCGCCAGGCCGATCACGCGCTTCAGGGTGGAACGCGGGCAGCCTTCGAACGGCTGGCCGTCCGGCCGATGGATGTCGCAGATCATCCGCGCCACCTTCTCGCCGCCCGGGTTGCTCCACGGGAAGATCGCGAAGGTATCGAGGTCGGGCCGGAGGTACATGTCCGATTCCTCGATGCGGACAAAGCCCTCGATCGAAGACCCGTCGAACATGATTTCGCCGTTCAGCGCGTCCTCGAACTGGCGGTCCGGGATCTCGACGTTCTTCACCGTCCCCAGGATGTCGGTGAACTGCAGACGAAGGAACTTCACCTTCTCGGCCTCGGCGCGCTCGAGAATGCGGGCCTTCTGGGCGGCCGGCGAGGGACCCGTCGGAGTCTTGGAAGGCATGCGGAGTCAGCTCCTCACTGCGAAGGCGACACAAAAATACTGGCGGGCTGCAGGATTATGACGGCTCGCAGGCCTGAGCGGCCTGCCAAACGTGCAAAGTGTACCAGAATTCGTGCGGAGCGGCGCGAGCAGAGCACTGGTCCGGCCAATCCGCCTCACACCGCGTCTGATCGAACGGCACGCAGTTGGACACCCCAATCACGCGATGGAGGCACGAGGTATGAGGAAGTTTCTCGCAGTTGCAGCCGGCCTGACCCTGGCCAGTGGGGTCATCGCGGCGGCCGCCGGGTCTGGCCAGACGCCCGGTGAGAAGCCGAGGCAGAAGGTCATCACGCGGAGCGACGACGGGCTTCCGGGCGACGAAGCGCCGATGGTCCGCCGCCTGGCGATCCTGGACGGACGCGGGGTGGAACTCGGCGTCTCGATTCAGGACCTGGACGCGAAGCAGCAGGCGAGCGCCAGCGGTGCGCTCGTGCAGGAGGTCCGCGAGGACAGCCCCGCCGCGAAGGCCGGGATCAAGAAAGGCGACATCATCACGGATTTCGACGGCGAGCACGTCCGGAGCGCGCGGCACCTGTCGCGGCTCGTCGCGGAGACGCCCGAGGGCCGCATAGTGAAGACGGCCGTGCTGCGCGAGGGCAAGCGCGTTGACCTCTCGGTGACGCCGGAAAGCGGCGCGCACGCGGGCCGCCGCATCGAGCGCGAGTTCGAGTTCAAGGTGCCCCCGCCCGAGATGTTCGCGGGCCGGCCCGGCGACGACGAGTGGATGGGGCCGGGGCCTGGTTCGCGGAAATTCTTCTACGACGTGCGGCCGCCCAAGGGCGGCGGCCCCGGCGACTTGATGTGGTTCACTCCTGGCCGTGCCCGTCTCGGCGTCGGCATCGAGGAGCTGACGCCGCAGCTTGCCGAGTACTTCGGCACAAAGGACGGCGTGCTGGTGACCAGTGTCGAGCCCGAAACGCCTGCAGCGAAGGCCGGGCTCAAGGCCGGCGATGTGATCACGGCGGTGAATGGCAAGGCCGTCAGCAACGGCGGCGAGCTCATCGAGGCCGTGCAATCAGCCGACGATGGCGCCGAGGTGACCGTGGGCTACGTTCGCGACAAGAAGGCCGCCACGGCGAAGGCCACGCTCGAACCGCGCGAGAAGGAGAAGATCGAGCGGAGAGTTCAGCCGATCTAAGAGTGAGGAGTTAGAAGTGAGGAGTGCTAAGTGCCTAGTGCTAAGTGCGGTATTCCACTTAGCACTCCTCACTTCCAACTTCGCACTTCTTCTTACGCCTCAGCAACGAGCGTGTGCCCGCCGGCCTCTGGAAGCACGGTAACGAACGTCGCCAGCTGCGCCGCGAAGATCGACGCCAGCGCCCGCACGTCATCACGCCGCTCGCGCCCGTCGCGCAGCTCGGCGGCCAGCACACCCACGCAGCCTTCGGCCGTCACGATCGGCGCCACCAGCGCGCCGGCGCCTTCGGCGTCGCTCGCCACGGCCTGCACCTGGCCTGTGCGCCACGCAGTCGCCGTGGCGTTGTCGGCCTCGGTCGGGATGCTGCCAATGTGCAGCACGGCCGCGCCAGAGTAGCCGTGGGTCAGCAGCGGGAACAGCGCGTGGCCGGTGCGGTCGGCGACCCAGACAATCACGCCAGGCGCATCCAGAACGCCGGCGGCGCGCGCCAGCAGGCCCGGCAGATCGCCGGCGTCCAGGACGCGCGCCATGTCGGAGCACACGCGCGCGGCAGTGGAGAGGTCTAGTTCAGGTGCGAGGGGTGCGAGGGGTGCGAGGGGTGCAAGAGGTGCGACGGGTGCGGAGGAGACTGTCGGCTCGGGGAGGCGGCCGGTGACGACGCGTACTGCCTCCAGGTCGGGCACATCGTTCAACTCGATGGAGCGGACGGGGAGAGAGACCCCGGCCACTGGCTCGGTGCGCGGCCGCGCCGCCTGCCCGGCGGCGGGCACCACCGTCAGCGCGCGCATCGCCGTCAGCACATCCACCTCACGCTCGGGCACTGGCGCCAGCAGCAGCACGGCGAACAACAGGACGACGCCCGCGGCGGCCGCCGCGTAGAACTGACGCCACCGCAGACCGTCGATGGCCGCGTCGTTGAGCGAGGCCTCATTCGCCCGGGCTGCCGCGAGGCGCTCTGCCACGGTCGCGCCCTTTGCGAGGCTCTCGGTGAAGATCACGTCAGAGGCCATCAGCGCCTGCCGGCTCTTCACGTACTGCCGGATTTTCACGTCGAGCTTGCGGAAATCCTCGAGCACGCCGGACGCCGACTGAATCGCCGACCGCGTCGCCTCGCCGCTGGCGTCTACAGCCAGTGCGGCCAGGTCGCGATCGACGTTCGACAGCGCATCGGCCGACTGCGCCATCCAGTAGTCGGTGCCCTGCCCTTCGGCCACGTAGGCCTGCTGGGCGGCACGCAGCCGCACCAGGTCCGCCGCCACGCCCTGCGCCCGTGCGTCGAAGGCCGCGCCGGCCGACTGGCGGGCCCGCAGGTTCTGCTCGGCGTCGAAGATCACCAGGCCGCCCGCCACCAGCGCTGCGAGGGCTGCAATGAAGACGGCAACGCGGGCGACTGTGTTGTTCATGGGCAGGTCAATGAAGGTCCGGCGCCGCCTCGCCGGCCGCCGCTATTCCCAGGCGAGTTCTCTGGAGCCCGTAGACCATGCCACCCGGCAGGCTGGCGACGACGGTGACCGCAAGGTAGAGGAGCGCCAGCGAGACTGCGGCCTCGGCGGTGACGCCGATCTGGCCGAACAGCAGGATGTAGAGCGCCTCGCGGACACCCAGGCCGTTCACGCTCACCGGCACCATGCCAGCAAGCGATATCAGCGGCACGAACACCGCGACGGCCGAGATCGGAACGACGAGGTTCAAGGCGCGCGCGTTCAAGAATACCACGGCAATCACGAGCAGTTGGAAGGCGAGTGACAACACGAGCGCGCCAGCGAGCGTCGGGACGGCGGCTTTGTACGGCGCCACGGCCTCATAGAGCGTCGCCGCGCGCGGCCGCATCCGCGCGAGCGGAGTGGCCGCGATCACGCGATCGACCAGGTGATACGCCATCGGGTTCATCAGCGTGATGTTCGCGATCGCGTAGCCCAGCGCGAGCAGCCATACCAGCGCGACGAGCGACACGCCGAACAGATGCACGGACGGCGCGGCGTAGGCCGCCACCAGCGCCACGGCCAGCAGCGCGCAGAGTCCCGTATTCCGCTCCATGAACACCGACATTGTCGCGCGCGCGGGCGCCCCGGTTTCGCGTGCGAGCAGCACCGCCTTCACCGCGTCGCCCCCGACGATGGTCGGGAGGAACAGGTTGAAGAACATGCCCGTGAAGTAAAAGCCCACGAGCCGCGCGAAGCTCGCCGTCAGCTGGACCGGACCGAGCAGCAGCCGCCACTTCAGCGCGGACAACGTCTGACCGGCAATGTAGAGCAGGATGGCCGCGGCGAGCGGGGCCAGCTCCGCCGTGCGAAGACGTCCGAGAATGGCGCTGAAATCGGTCCAGTAGAAGACGAACAGGTAGAGCGCGATCGTGACGGCGGGTTTCAGCCACCGCCCGAGGCGCGCGCGGCCGGACGGCATCACTCGACTATAACAGGACTGGAACGGACGCACACGGCACTGACGCTATCCGTGCTGGGTGCTGAGTGCTGGGTGCCACGTGCGGTGCCAGGTGCCTGGTGCCTCGTGCTTCGTGCGGTGCTTGGTGCGGTGTTGGGTGCTTCGAGCTGTGCTAGCTGCCAGGTGCTTTGTTGCTGAGCCGCGACGGCACCACCACCGCACGTGGCACGTGGCACCAAGCACCGCACGTGGCACGCAGCACCCAGCACTCAGCACGGACAGCAACCTCCCCACAGGTGGTCAATTCCGTTCTAGAACGTCGGCAGATAGGGCGTCAGCCACTTCGCTATCAGCGTGAACCGGTTCGTGAAGATGAGCACTCCTATGAGGACGAGCAGCAGACCGGAGACGACCTCGATGGCGTGGTAGTGCTTGCGGATCCGCTTGAAGACGGTGAAGAACTGGTTGATGGCGAGCGCCGTCAGCAGGAACGGCAGGCCGAGGCCGGCCGAGTAGACCGCAAGCAGCTGCACGCCCTGGCCGACGGTCTGCTGCGTGCCGGCGATGGCGAGGATCCCGCCGAGGATCGGGCCGATGCAGGGCGTCCAGCCGAACGCGAACGCGAGACCGACGAAGAACGCGCCGAAGAGGGTCGTCGGCTTTTTCTCCACCTGCACGCGCTTCTCGCTGTAGAGCCAGCCGATGCGCAGCACGCCCATCGTGTGCAGGCCGAATACGATGACGATGACGGCGGCGATCTTCGCGAGCAGCCGCTGGCGCTCGAGCATGTACTGGCCGAGCACGCTCGCGGCCGCGCCGAAGCAGATGAAGACGAACGAGAAGCCGAGGATGAAGAAGATCGAGGCGCTGAGCACGCGACGGCGCGCCGTGCCGAGCGACATCGCGCTGTCGCCGGTCCCCTGCATCTCGTCGAGCGTCAGCCCCGAGATATAGGAGAGGTACCCCGGGATCAGCGGCAGGACGCAGGGCGAGATGAACGACAACACGCCGGCGGCGAACGCGGCGAGGAACGTGGGGTTCTCGACCATCCGCTGCGCGTTACGACTTGGATTCCTGAACCGGCGTCAGCGGGATGATGTTGAGCTGCGGGAGCGCCGCATTCAGCCCGTCCCACTTCTGAGTGTTGACTTCCTGGAACATGAAGTCCCACTTCCAGCGCTCGGAGGGGTTCGAGGCCTGCAGCCAGTGCCTGGCGGTCACTGGACGCGCGAAGCTGATCGAGTCGAGCGCCGCGTAGCTCGGGTTGTCCTTCAGCTGTGCCGCGATGGCGGCGCGGACGTCGGCAGACGACTTCCATGGCATGGGCTGGCCAAGCGCTTCGGCCACGCGCATGAAGATGTCGCGGTCGTCCATCGCGTCGCCGGGCGAGGAGAAGACCTTCGCCGCAGGCTGCACACGGCCCTGATCGTTCGTGTAGGTCCCGTCCTTCTCGACCCACGCCGAGCCCGGCAGCACGATGTCGGCCGCCGCGGCGAGCTCCGTCATCAGCACGCCCTGGTAGACCAGCAGCGAGAGCTTCCCGGACTGGCGCGCGGAGACAATCCACGACACATCGCCCATCGATCCAGCCGGGCCGGGGTCGAACACGTAGAGCGCTGGCACCTGGCCCGATTCGATCGCCTGGCGGACGGCGCTCAGGTCCGGATCGCCATTGTTGCCGGCGCCCACGGGCAGGCCCAGGTCGCGCGCGCCATTCACGTTCGGCGCGTCCACCACCGGGATGCGGAACTTCGTGTCTGCGTGCTGTGGCTTCGGGCTCGACTTCCAGCTGACCGCGATCGCGCTCGCCAGCCGCTCGATGAGGAAGATTTCCTCATTGGACGCGTGCGCCGACATCAGGAACGTGATGCCGTTTGGCGCGACCGAGCCAGCGCGCTCGCCCAGCGCCTTGAGCGCACCCTCCCACGTCGTCGACTGCTGGTGTCCCGCGCCTTCGCGCACCAGGGGCGACGAGAGCCGCTCCTCACTTTCGATCCAGTGGTAACCGAAGCGGCCGATGTCGCACATCCAGTAGCCGTTGACCGCCGGCTCGTAGCGCGGCGTCAGCCGCACCAGCCGCGCGCCCTTCGCCCACTCCGGCTTCGCCTTGATCCACGCCGTGGTCGCGCAGCCCTTCGAGCAGAGCGTGCAGATCGTGTCGACCGCGTCCGGGTTGTCCCACGGGCGCGACTTGAAGCGGTAGTCGCGCGCGGCAGCGACAGCCAGATCGCGACGTTCAACGAACAGGGCGTCCACTCGCTGCTCTCGGGCAACCTGATGG